>Ga0137371_10002102_pt1 | contig 15826 bp, 15 predicted proteins | sample SagtaG_7_FD_104919 | JGI IMG/M metagenome (GOLD analysis project Ga0137371, IMG submission 104919) | Vadose zone soil microbial communities from Sagehorn Ranch, Mendocino, California, USA - Sage1_R_40_16 metaG | ecosystem: Environmental > Terrestrial > Soil > Vadose zone | place: USA...
CACGTCGAGCGTCGTCGCCTCGTCGAGCAACAGAGTTGCGGGCTCCAGATCACCGACCGGGGAGCGCGTGGCAAATGGATCCTTGGTCTCCGCGAAGTCGTGGTTGCCAAGCACCGCGTAGCAATTCGGTAGCGGGGCCAGCAGCTCTCGCAGTAACGGCTTGCCACGACTGCGAGAGACCAGATCGCCGGAGACGAGCACGAGGTCCGGCCTGCGCTCGGACACCCAGTCGACGGCGCGGCGAACGGCGTGCTTTCCGCGGGAGGGGAACCCGAGGTGAAGGTCGGAAAGGTGCGCGATCCGGACCCCGACCAGGTCGCGCGGCAACCCGTCCAGCGGGCATTCGAGCTCTTCGAGGCGCACCCAGCCGGCCTCGAAATGCCCCCAGGCGAGAGCCCCCGTAGCGGCGGCGCCCGCGCCAATCGCGATCCTGGTCAACATCGCGCGACACTGTAGATTCGAGTTGGTGTCCGATCCGCTCGAACAGTCCTCCGATGATCTCGCGGCGCTGGAGCGGGTAGCGGGCGAGGCCGAGGCGTATCTCGCATCGCTTCCAACGGCGCCGGTCCGGCTCGCGCGCTCCGACGAGGCGGCCGATGCCTTCGGCGGAGCGCTTCCAGAAGAAGGGCTGGGCACGCTCCCGGCCCTCGATCAGCTGATCGAGGGCGGCCTCGATGCCCACGTCCGTTCCTCCGGCCCCCGCTTCTTCCACTGGGTGATGGGGGGAGCCACTCCGGCCGCTCTGGGCGCCGACTGGCTGGCGTCGCTGCTCGACCAGAACGCCGGCGGCTGGGACGCAAGCCCGCTCGCCTCGCGGCTCGAGTACCTCTCCCTCCGTTGGCTGAGCGAGCTCTTCGAGCTTCCACCCGACTGGGACGGCGTGCTCGTCACCGGCGGGCAGATGGCGAACTTCACCGGGCTCGCGGCCGCGAGACAGTGGTGGGGCGAGCGGCATGGCGTCGACGTGTCCGTCGAGGGCCTGGCCGGGCTACCGCAGGCGCCGGTGCTGACGAGTGGATTCGTCCACGTGACCGGCCGGAAGGCGCTCGCGATGCTGGGGCTCGGCCGCGGTCGCCTGACCGTCTGCGCCGACGACGTTGGAGCCATGGACCTGGAAGCGCTCGACCGCGGGCTTCGTGCTCTTGACGGCGCGCCGTCGATCGTGATCGGCAACGCAGGCGAGGTCAACACAGGCCTGTTCGACCCGCTCGAGGGGATCGCCGACCTCTGCGACGAGCACGGCGCCTGGCTGCATGTCGACGGCGCGTTCGGCCTCTTTGCGCGCGTCTCGCCGAGGACCGCCGAGCTCGCGGCCGGCGTCGAGCGAGCGCACTCGGTGATCTCGGACGGCCACAAGTGGCTGAACGTCCCCTTCGATTGCGGCTTCGCGTTCGTACGGGAGCCGGGTCTACTTGGACGCACGTTTGCGGCGGGAGCCGCCTATCTGCCGGAAGCCTCGGACGACCGTCCCATCTTCGCCTTTCGCTCGCCAGAGCTCTCCCGTCGGGCGCGCTCGCTGGCGGTCTGGGCGACACTCGCCGCGTACGGCCGCAGCGGTTACCGAGCGATCGTCGAGCGCTGCCTCGACAATGCGGCGCGACTCGCTGCGGAGGTCGAGGCCTCGGACGACTTCGAGCTGCTGGCGCCTGTGCCGCTAAACGTCGTTTGTTTTCGCTACCGGCCGGCCGGAATCGCAGAGTCCGAGTTGGACGAGTTGAACCAGCGCATCGGCGAGGCGGTGCTGACCGACGGCCGAATCTACGCCGGCACTACGACCTGGGCCGGAAAGGTCGCGTTCCGCCCGGCCTTCGTCAACTGGCGGACGACGGGCTCAGACGTCGACCTGATCCTGGAGACGCTGCGAGACCTGGGCTCGCGGTAGATTCGCTCAGATCTCGAGCTTCTCGAGCACCGGGTCGACCGGTACCACGTGGCGCTTGAACCTGAGCTCGGACTCCTCCAGCCCGGCCGCGACGCCGACCAGCTGCGAAAGGTGCAGGATCGGCATCTGGAAGTCGCGCCCGGTCGCCGCCTTCAGCTTTGACTGCCAAGCGTCGAGCGAGAGGTGGCAGAGCGGGCACGGCGTCACCATCGCATCGGCGCCGGCTTCCGTGGCTTGCTCTATGGGCTGGATCAGCTCCGCCAGCGCGACGTCTTCGCGGGCCTGGATAATCGGGAAGCCGCAGCACTTGACCTTGGCCGGATAGTCGATCGCCTCGCCGCCGCAGGCCTCGATGATCGCCTCGAGCGACCAGGGGCGATCCGGGTCCTCGAACCCGAGCAGCTTTGACGGCCGCAGGATCTGGCAGCCGTAGAACGGGGCGATCTTGAGGCCTTTCAGGCCCTTGTGTGCAACCTCACGGAGACGTTTGGCGCCGTCGTCCTCGACGATCAGCCACAGCAAGTGCTTGACCTCGATGTCTTGCTCGTACGGTGGCACGCCAACGGTCGCCAGGTTCGTGTTCACGCGCGCGCGGAGCTCCGAGTCGTTCATCAGCTGGAAGTTCGCCTGCCGGAGGTTCAGGGTGCAGACGTTGCAGATCGTCATCAGCGTCTCGGCCCCCGTGGCCGCTCCGTAGGCCAGGATCCGCGCGTTCAGGTGGAGGTAGTAGTCGGGCTCGGCCTCGTGGATGTCGCCGGCGCCGCAGCAGGTGACCGATTCGAGCTCGTCGAGCTCGAGCCCCAGCATCGGCGCGAGCGCCTGCGTCGAGGTGTCGAGCTCCCTGGCGGAGAGCGAAGCCAGGCAGCCCTTGTAGTAGGCGACCTTGGTCATCCTTGGGCCTTGGGCGGTTCCTCGCCGGGTGTGATCTCGGGCGCGTCGCGCCGGACGCCACCGGCATCGGCGTGCTCGATTCGCGCCAGCGCTCGCTCTCCCTGGACGATCCCAAGCGCACCTGCGCGCCCCTGCTCGCGGACGAGCTCGTGGAGCGCACGCGATTCGCCGACGTCCGCGGCGACGTGCGGCGGTATGGGACTGGGCGCCTTGCCGTGCTTGATCAACCCGATCGCGAACTTCGTCTGCTTGACGGCGGCGACGATGCCCTGCGTCTTCGGCACGAGCTCTGTCTCGCGCAGCCATCCGGTGGTCTCGGCCGACTTCACAAACCACTTCGCGTGCTTCGCTCCCATGTCGCGGTCGATACCTTCCCTGATCGACTCGGCGCCGAGCTTCGCGATCGCGTCGCGCGGGTCGACCCCCTTCGGGCAGCGCTCGTTGCAGAAATAGCAGCGGGTGCAGTCCCAGATCCCGTGCTCGTCGTTGTAGTCCTCCAGACGCTCGACGGAGGTCTGGTCGCGTACGTCGCCGACGAAGCGGAAGCCCTTTGCCAGCGCAGCCGGCCCAAAGAACTCCGGATCGGACTCCATCGAGTTGCACTCGGAGACGCAGCAGCCGCACATGATGCAGAGCGACTCCTTCTGGATCACGTTTACCTCTTGCTGGGCGACGATCCTCTCTTTCTCTAGCACCTCGTCGTAGCCGGGCTCGAGCCAGGGCTTCATGCGGCGGATCTTGTTCCAGAACGGATCCATGTCGACGACGAGGTCCTTGACGATCGGCATGTTCCCCATCGCCGAGATCACCGGGACGTGGCCACGCTCGACGATCGGGAGCATCCGCTCCTTGCACGCGAGCACCGCCCGGCCGTCCATGCGCATGCCACACGAGCCGCAGATCATCATCCGGCAGCTCTTGCGATAGGCGAGCGTGCCGTCCTGCTGGTCCTTGATCAGGTCGAGCACGTCGAGCAGGCAGGCCCACTCGGGGGCCTCGATCTCGTAGTCCCGGAGCTCGCGGTCGCCGCTGTCGGCGTCGTAGCGCCAGATCTTGAGCGCGACGTCCATTAATACGTCCTCTCCATCGGCTTCCATTTGGTCATCGTCACGGGCTTCCAGTCCAGCACGGGGGCCTCGGCGACCCAGCGGACCAGCGTGTGCTTGAGGTAGTTCTCGTCGTCTCGGTCCGGAAAGTCGTACGGCCGCGCATGGGCGCCGCGGCTCTCCTTGCGGGCGATTCCGCATACGGCCATGCACTGGGCCAGCTCGAGCAGGAAGCCGAGCTCGAGCGCCTGCGTCAGATCGTTGTTGAAGACCTCGCCCTTGTCCTCGACGACGACGCGCTCGTACCGTTCCCGCAGGCCGGAGACGATCTCGCCCTGCTCACGCATCTGGTCTTCCTTGCGGAAGACGCCGAAGTTCTCGTGCATTGTCTCGGCGAGCTCGTTGCGGATCGACCAGGGCCGCTCGCCGTCGGTACGGTCGAGCAGGATCTTGAGGTCGCGCTCGGCATCCGCTTCGACGGACTCGGGCACCTCGATCGTCGTATGGGTCAGCGCCCAGTCGGCCGCGTGGCGGCCCGCGCGCTTGCCGTAGGTGATCGTCTCCATCAGCGCGTTGCCGCCGAGACGGTTGGCTCCGTGGACCGAGACGCAGGCGCACTCGCCGGCCGCATAGAGACCCTCGAGCTGGGTTCGGCCGTCGAGATCGGTATCGACGCCGCCCATGTGGTAATGGGCGCCCGGTCGTACAGGAATCGGGTCGTGGATCGGGTCGACGCCGGCGTAGGTCATCGCGAGCTCGCGGGTTCCGTGGAGCCGCTCGATGATCTTCTCGGCGCCGAGGTGGCGCATGTCCAGCAGAACGTTGCCGTCGACACCTCTGCCCTCCTCGATCTCGGTCTGTTCGGCGCGCGAGATGACGTCGCGCGAGGCGAGCTCCATCGCGTTCGGTGCGTAGCGCTTCAGGAATCGGTCGCCTTCCGAGTTCAAGAGGTACGCGCCCTCACCGCGAGTGCCCTCGGTGATCAGGATCCCGGTCGGCGCCAGCGTGGTCGGGTGGAACTGCATCATCTCCATGTCCTTCAGCGCCACGCCGGAACGGAGCGCCATCGTCATCCCGTCGCCGGTGCAGGCGTAGGCATTGGTGGTTCCGACGTAGAGGCGGCCTGCGCCGCCGGTTGCGAGGATCACCGTCTTGGCACCGATCGTCTTCAGGCCGCCGTTCAGCAGATCCCAGGCGATCACGCCCTGGCAGCGGTCGTCGTTGACGACGAGCTGCCAGGCGAAGTACTCCTCGTAGGTGGGGATGTCGCGCTTCATCACCTGCTCGTAGAGGACGTGCACGAGCACGTGGCCGGTGATGTCCGCCGCGTAGGCCGTGCGTGGCTCGCCGGCGGCGCCGAAGGGGCGCTGGGCGATCCTGCCGTCCTCGGTGCGCGAGAAGACGGCGCCCCAGTGCTCGAGCTGGTAGACGTCGCCCGGCGCCTCGTTGCAGAGCACCTCGATCGCGTCCTGGTCGCCGAGGTAATCCGAGCCCTTGACCGTGTCGAAGGAGTGCTTCTCGGGATCGTCGTCGGAGGCATTGCCGAGAGCCGCGTTGATGCCTCCTTCGGCCGCGCCGGAGTGGCTTCGTACGGGGTGGATCTTGGAAAGAAGGGCGACGTCGGCGCCTACGTCGAAAGCCTCGATTGCCGCGCGCATTCCCGCGCAGCCGGCACCGACGATCAGCACGTCGTGCTTCGCCTCCACTCGCTCGGACGCTATCGAAAGCGCTGCGGCTACGGCTTCGTTGCAAGTGCGGCGATCGCCGTCACGCCCTGAGCCGCGACGACTTGATCGCCGGTCAGACGCGTGGGCCCGCAGCGCTCACGTCAGGCCCCGCGTCGGCCTCGAACTGTTCAAAGTTGTCGCGGAACATCTGCGCCAACTCGCGCGCTTTGCGGTCGTAGGCCTCGGGATCGCGCCAGGTCGAGCGGGGATCGAGCAGAGTCGCCTCGACCCCAGGCACGCCGATCGGAACTTCGAAGCCGAACAACTCATCGGTCCGGACCTCGGCGCCTCCGAGCTGGCCCGAGAGCGCGGCGTGCAGCAGCGCCCGCGTGGCGGCGATCGGCATTCGCTCGCCCTCGCCGAAGGGCCCGCCGGTCCAGCCCGTGTTGACGAGCCAGACCACTGAACCGTGGCGGTCGAGCCGCTCGCCGAGCAGATGGGCGTAAACGGCCGGAGGCTGCGGCAGGAACGGCGCGCCGAAACAGGCCGAGAAGGTCGGCTGCGGCTCGGTGACGCCGATCTCGGTGCCCGCGAGCTTCGCCGTGAAGCCCGACAGGAAGTAGAACATTGCCTGCTCGCGGGAGAGCCGAGCGATCGGCGGCAGGATTCCGAACGCGTCTGCCGTCAGGAAGACCACCGAGCTCGGATGGCCCGCGCGCTTGCTGGGCAGCGCGTTCGCGATCTGCTCCAGCTTGTAGGCGGCGCGTGTGTTCTCGGTCTTCGAATCGTCGTCGAGGTCGAGCACGCCGCGCTCGTCGACGATCACGTTCTCGAGCACGGTGCCGAAGCTCTGCGTCGTCTTGTAGATCTCGGGCTCGGCGGCAGGCGAAAGACGGATCACCTTGGCGTAACACCCACCCTCGATGTTGAAGACGCCGGCGTCCGACCAACCATGCTCGTCGTCGCCGATCAGCCGGCGCTCCGGATCGGCCGACAGCGTCGTCTTGCCCGTGCCGGAGAGGCCGAAGAAGATCGTTACGTCGCCCTCGTCGCCGATGTTGGCCGAGCAATGCATGGGGAGGACATCCTCGAGCGCCAGACGGTCGTTCATCAGCGTGAAGATCGACTTCTTGATCTCACCCGCGTAGAAGCTGCCGCCGATCAGGATCTCGGCGCGGCTCGGGTGGAGCGCCACGAACATCGAGCTGCGCGTACCGTCCTCCTCGGGCTCGGCCTCCACCGCCGGCGCATGCAGGATCAGTGCGTCCGGCTCGAACTCCGCGAGCTCGTCATCGGTCGGCTCGATGAAGAGCGTCTTCGCGAAGAGCGCGTGCCAGGGACTGTGCGTGATCACGCGTACGCCGAGCCGGTGCGCCGGATCGGCGCCGGCGAAGGAGTCGACGACAAACAGCTCCTGGCCCTCGAGAAAGGACGCGACCTTGTCTCGCAAGCCCTCGAAATGTTCTTCGTCGATCTCCTGGTTGACGGTGCCCCACCAGATCCGGTCCTCGGAATCGGGTTCACGTACGACGAACTTGTCGTTCGGTGAGCGGCCCGTGTGCCGGCCGGTGTCGACGACAAGCGGCCCGCCCTCGGCGAGCCGGCCTTCGTCCCGCCGCAGCGTGTGCGTATAGAGCTGCGAGGTCGATGGATGGAGATGGACGCGGCCGGAGGCGTCGATGCCGTGCTCGCCGAGATCTACTCGTCCTCCGGCTCCGATCGTTGTCGCCACGCCGTGTCTCCTTTCCGATGGCGCAAAAAGCGAGACCCGGCTCTCGCGGGTCGCGGGCCGTATCGTACGCGTGCAACGCTTTTGCGGCGGAGTTGTACGGTGGCTGCGTGGACTTGGGGCCGCCCGAGCCGGCTCTCTCTGACGGGGTCGTATCGTTGCGGCCCTGGCGAACCTCGAAGTCGGCTACTGGACCGCCGCCCCGGCGCGGGGTCGCGGTTTGACGACGCGCGCGTTGAGGCTGATCTCCTACTGGGCCTTGGGTCAGGCCGGCGCCGAGCGGCTGCAGCTGCGCGCAGACGTGCTCAACCTGGCATCTCTGCGCGTGGCCGAGAAGGCGGGGTTCAAGCGGGAAGGGACGCTTCGCGCAAGCGGTTTCAACGCTCGCGAGAACCGACGCGTCGACTACGCCGTCTTCTCGCTCCTTCCGGAGGAGGCCGACTAGAGGCTTCGGCCGCGCGAGCGCGAATCGCGCTGGGTGGACGAGCGAGCCGAACGATTCCTGGCGAGCCCGGCGCTGTCAGCTTCGACTCAACGCGCCTACGGGGTCGACGTGCGCCAGTTCAGCTCCTGGCTTGCGAGCCGGGGGCTTCGGCTCGACGACGTCGACGTTCGCTCCTTCGCGGATTACGCCGCCGACCTCGGCCGCCGCCGTCCGAAGCTCGCCCCGGCGACAATCGCGCGAAAGCTCGCGGCCGTCCGGGCGCTGGTTCGGTTTGCCCTCGGTCCAGAGCGCGTGCCCGAGGCGTCGTTCGCACCCCGCCGGCCGCGGCGACTGCCGGAGGCTCCGAAGTCCCAGGAAATCGATGCGGAGCTCGCAGGGCTCGAGCGAGACGGTCCACTCGGACTGCGCAACCGTGCCGTGGCCGAGCTCGTCTACTCGGCCGGGCTCCGGAGCCGGGAGCTGGTGGATCTCGACCTGGGCGACGTGGATTTCGAGCAGGAGCTCGTCCACATTCAGGGCAAGGGAGGCAAGCAGCGCAACGTCCCGCTCGGCGAGGAAGCCGGTCACTGGGTGGCGCGCTACCTTCGGGAGGCACGCCCGGAGCTCGCCCGCGGCGCCGAGAACGCCCTGTTCCTCTCGGCACGGGGCCGGCGCCTGGACACGAGCACGCTACGACGACTGCTCCCGCACCCGCACAGGCTGCGTCACGCCTTCGCCACCCACCTGCTCGAGGGCGGGGCCGACTTGCGCACGATCCAGGAACTGCTCGGGCACAGCTCGTTGTCGACCACGCAGATCTACTCGCATGTCGACAGCCGCCGCCTGCGCCGCGTCTACGACCGCTCACATCCGAGGTCGTAGCGCCACCACGAGAGAGCGACCCGACCAGACCGAGCCGCGGGTCGGCGCTGCGGCAGCCCATCTAGCAGGGACGGCCGAGAGCGCCAGCGAACAAGGGTTGTAGACGCGCGCGCCCGCGACGGGCACAGCCCCCACTTTATTTGGGTGGGGCTCTTCCCTCCTCCCTCGACGGCGACGATAGGCGGTCTCGACGCGCGTGTGTGTGGCGGAGACGTGACAATTCTGCGCCGGTTGGCCGCGGGCGTGCGCCCGATCCAAATCGATGCGGCGCCGTGCAGCCGACGCAGGCGAACGGCGCAGCGCCGCGAAATCAGCCCGGGGATGGCAACGCCTGCCAGAGACCCTGACCTCGAAGGCTTCCTCGCGCTCCTCGCCGCTACCCGGGCGGCTCGAACGGTGGACGCCTATCGGCGCGACCTCACGGACATCGCCACCCGCCTCGGGCGGCCTCTTCATGCCGTCACGACCGAGGACCTCGAGCGCTATCTCGCCGAGCTACGGGCGGAGGGTCGCTCGTCAGCGACGCTTGCCAGGCGAACCGCGGCTGCGCGGTCCTTCTATCGCCATCTCGTCCTGTTGGGCAAGCGCACGGAAAACCCGGCCGCCGCCGTTACGCTGCCCCGCAAAGCGCGTCGGCTTCCGCGCACACTCTCGCCGTCCGAGGCCGAGCGGCTGATCGACGCCGCGGGCGGAACGACGCCACGGGCGCTTCGCGATCGCGCGATCGTCGAGCTCCTGTACGGCGCCGGGCTGCGGGTCGGCGAGGCGGTCGGGCTCGGCAAGACCGACGTCGACCTCGACCAGCGGCTCGTCCGGGCGACCGGCAAGGGAGCCAAGGAGCGAATCGTGCCGCTTGGACGACCGGCCGCGGATGCCCTCCGCCGCTACATCTCGCGCGGACGCCCGCACCTCGACCGGCGGCACCGGCCGGAGCTCTTCCTGAACGCTCAGGGGGGTGGCCTGACCCGCGCCGGCGTCTTTCTCGTGCTGCGGCGACTGGCCGAAAAAGCGGGGCTCGAACCGGAGCGGGTCCACCCCCACCTGCTCAGGCACTCGTTCGCAACCCACCTGCTCGAGGGCGGGGCTGATCTGCGGAGCGTCCAGGAAATGCTTGGCCACGCCGATCTCTCGACGACCGAGCTCTACACCCACGTCAGCGACCGCCGCCGCCGCGAGCTGTACTTCACCGCCCACCCGCACGCACGAAGAGGCGGGGTTTCAAAAGGCCGCTAACCGTCGAAAACACAGGGGACGATGTCGCTCGACCCGCACGTCCTGGGACTCTTTGCCTCGACTTTCTGCGTCGCCTTGTTGATGACACTCTCGGGCATCCAGAAAAGCACGCTCGACTGGAAGAACCGTCGTTGTCACTGTCCGTTGTGCGGCCGGTAACTCGGCAGCGGCTGCAACTGCCGTTAGCGCCCTTTCTTTTTCAACAACTCCGCGACCCGCTTCGCGGCCGCGCGCAACTCCCGGTCGGCCTCGTCGTTGCCCGCGAGCCCTTCCAGGATCACAATCGTGTCGCGCTGCGGGGAACCGTTCTTCAAGCACAGGACCGCGAGCCGGCGAACGGCCGGGTTCTCCTCGGGATCAGAAACGATTCTGTGCAGCAGCGCGCGGTCGGCGTTGACGTCTCCGGGATGGTCACGCGAGAGCAGCTCGAGTGCGAGCAGCGCCGAACCGCGGCAGGCGGGGCTCTCATCCTCCAGGCCGCGCCGTAACAGCTCGAGCTTCTGGCGAAAGCGAAACTGCCCGATCGCCCGGTACGCAACGGCGCGCTCGCGATAGTCCTGGCTGCGGGCCGCCGCTTCGAGCTCCTCGTCCCATTGCGACCGCAGCTGGGCGAGCTCGCGCTCCGAGCCCTGCTGGGCGAGGCCGTCGGCCTGAGCGGCGGCCTCCGCGAGGCTCAAGCGACCGACTGGAGCGAGCGAGTCGCCGGGCCAACGTAGCGGGCCGAAGGCCTGAACAAGCGGCCGGTCCGCTTTTGCTCGAGGATGTGCGCCGACCAGCCCGCGACGCGCGAGCAGGCGAACATCGCCGGCGCGAGCCGCGGCGGGATCTCGGCGACGTCGAGGACGATCGCCGAGTAGTACTCGACGTTCGTCGCGAGCACCCGCTCGGGGTGCCGTTCCTGCAGCGCCGCGAGCGCGACCTGCTCGAGCTCCTCCGCGAGCTCGACCTGGGTCGATCCGAGCTCCTTCGCCGTCCGCTTCAGCAGTCTCGAGCGCGGATCCTCCGCCCGATAGATGCGGTGCCCGAAACCCATGATCCGCTTGCCGGCAGCCAACGTGTCCTTGACCCATTGCTCGGCGTCGCCGGACTTCTCGACCTCCTCGAGCATCGGCTTGACGTAGGCCGGAGCCCCGCCGTGCAGCGGTCCAGAGAGCGCACCGACTGCCGACGAGAGAGAGGCGCCGCAATCGGCCCCGGTGGAGGCGACGATCCTCGCCGTGAACGTCGAAGCGTTCAAGCCGTGCTCAGCGGTGCAGATCCAGTAGGTGTCGATCGCCTTCGCGTGGCGAGGATCTGCCTCGCCGCGCCAGCGGAGCAGGAACTTTTCGGCTGCGGTCTGGCCCTGTGCAACGACGTCGTCCGGGACGACGTCCGTCTTGCCGTCAGCGACCCGCGCCGAGCGTGCCACGATCGACATCATCTGCGCCGAGAGCCGGCCGAGATCCTCGCGGGCCTGGTCGTCGGAGATCTCGTTCAGCTTGCCCAACCCCCACGCGCCCGAAAGACGAGCGGTTTCGGCCTGCAGGTCGGAGGGAGCGTTGCCGGTCAGGGCCGCCGGCTCGTATTGCTCGGGATCCGGCATCTTCGAGTCGAGGTCGTCGTCGACGAGCAGTCCCCAGACGTTCTCGTACGGGTAGCGGCCGACGAGCTCCTCGATGTCGATCCCGCGATAACGCAGCGAGCCGCCCTCGCGATCAGGCTCGGCGATCTCCGTCTCGACCGCGACGACGCCCTCGAGACCAGGCTTGAAATCGTCCGCCATCGCGCGGAAACCTACCGGGACCGGGCGCCGCGGCAGCTTGGGTAGGCTCCCGGGCCGTGGCGCACGAAGCAACGTTGATCCCCGGCGACGGCACCGGCCCGGAGCTGACAGCAGCGACCCGCCGCGTCCTCGAGGCGACCGGCGTCGAGTTCGACTGGGACGTGCAGCAGGCGGGCGCCGACGTGATGGACCAGTTCGGCGGGAATCCTTTGCCGGACCAGACGCTCGACTCGATCCGCCGCACGGGCGTCGCGCTCAAGGGGCCGATCACGACGCCGGTCGGAGGCGGCTTCCGCTCCGTCAACGTGGGCCTGCGGAAGGCTCTCGATCTGTACGCACAGGTGCGTCCGTGCAAGACCTACGACGGCGTCCGGACGCGGTTCGACAACGTCGATCTGATCGTCGTGCGCGAGAACACCGAAGACCTGTACGCAGGAATCGAGTACGAGCAGGGCACGCCCGAGACGGACGAGCTGATCGGCTGGATCGAAGCGCGCGGTGACAAGCTCCGCCACGCCGACGCAGGCATCTCGATCAAGCCATTGTCCGTCTCCGGGACCAGGCGCATCGTCCAGTTCGCCTTCGACTACGCGCGTAGAAACGGCCGCAGCAAGGTCACCGCCGTGCACAAGGCCAACATCATGAAGTTCACCGACGGCCTGTACTTACGAGTGGCTCGCGAGGTCGCCGAGGAGAACCCGGACATCGAGTTCGACGACCGGATCGTGGACAACATGTGCATGCAGCTCGTCCAACGGCCCGACGAGTACGACGTCCTCGTGCTTCCAAACCTCTACGGCGACATCATCTCGGATCTGGCCGCCGGGATGATCGGCGGACTCGGGGTGGCGCCGGGCGCGAACTTCGGCGAGGACGCGGCGATCTTCGAGCCCACGCACGGCTCGGCTCCGAAGTACGCAGGCCAGAACAAGGTCAATCCGATCGCGATGCTGCTCTCAGGCATGTTGATGCTCCGCCACCTCGGCGAGACCGAGGCCGCCGACGGGCTCGAGAACGCGATCGCCGACGTCATTCGCGAGGGCGCCAGCGTCACCTACGACATGAAGCCGTCGCGCGACGATCCGACCGCCGTCGGAACCAGTGAGGTCGCGGACGCGATCATCGACAAGCTCGGGGCTCGCGTTTGAGCGAACGCCGCAAGGTGACGGTCGTAGGCGCCGGCAACGTGGGCGCGACCTGCGCCCAGGTCCTGGCTGAGCGGGACTACGCCGACGTCGTGCTGGTCGACATCAAGGAAGGGCTGCCTCAGGGCAAGGCTCTGGACGTCAACCAGATGGGCGCCGTGCTCGGCTACGAGCCGAATGTGGTCGGCTCGAACGGCTACGAGGCGAGCGCAGGCTCGGACGTCGTCGTGATCACGGCCGGGGTGCCGCGGACCGGCGACATGAGCCGTGACGACCTCGTCTCCACGAACGAGAAGATCGTCGGGCAGGTGACCGAAGCGGCAGTCGCGCAGAGCCCGGATTCGATCCTGATCATCGTCTCCAACCCACTCGACGCGATGTGCCATGTGGCCAAGAGGGTAAGCGGTTGGCCACGGCAGCGCGTCTTCGGAATGGCAGGGATCCTCGACACTGCGCGCTTCTCGAGCTTCATCGCCTGGGAGACCGGGGCGTCGGTCAAGGACGTGACCGCGATGGTCCTCGGCGGGCACGGCGACCAGATGGTGCCCGTCGTCTCGGCGACGTCCGTCGGCGGCGTTCCGCTGCGGAAGCTCGTGAGCGAGGACGCGATTCAGGCGATGGTCGAGCGAACCGCCAAGGGCGGCGGCGAGCTCGTGAAGCTCCTCGGCACTTCGGCCTGGTACGCGCCCGGAGCGGCAGCGGCCCAGATGGTCGATTCGATCATGCTCGACGAGAAGCGAGTCCTCCCGTGCACCGCGCACCTCGAAGGTGAGTACGGGATCGACGGGCTCTACATGGGGGTGCCGGTCAAGCTGGGGCGCGGGGGCATCGAGGAGATCGTCGAGCTCGAGTTGAGCGAGGATGAGCAGACGATGCTGAACGAGTCCGCCGATGCAGTTCGTGAAGTCGTCGGCGTGCTGACGAGCTAGTGGCGTCCCGCTGCCTGCCTGAAGCGCCGGGGACGAATCGTCACACTCTCGGCGCACTTCCGTCACAGACGCGTGCGCAAATCCTCAGTACGCTCGCCGCGGGTGGCGGGTGGACTCTCATCCCCACCCAGGGTGGGGCTGTGGGGGAACAGGGAACGCTTTGGACCTAGGCCTGAAAGGCCGTACCGCGATCGTCTGCGGCGCTTCTTCGGGGATGGGCCTGGCGACCGCCGAGGCGCTCGCGCGGGAGGGCGCCAACGTCTCGATGTTCGCCCGGCGCCGCGAGGTGCTCGACCGCGAGGCCGAGCGATTGGGGGCGCTCGCGGTGCGGGGCGACGTCACCAACCTGGCCGACCTGCGGCGGCTCGTCGATCGCACCGTCGAGGCCTTCGGCGGGATCGACATCCTCGTCAACAACAGCGGCGGCCCGCCGCGCACCCCAGCCGTCGGGCTCAGCGACGACGACGTCGAGCGCGCAGTCGAGCTGCTGCTGCTCTCCGTCATCCGGCTGACCGAGCTCTGCCTTCCGCAGCTCGAGCGCAGCGGGCGCGGGCGGATCATCAATATCGAATCCAGCACCGTCCGTGAGCCGGTCGACAATCTCGCACTCTCGAACGCGATCCGGCCGGGTGTGATCGGCTGGGCGAAGACGTTGGGCCGGGAGATCGGCCCTAAGAAGATCACGGTCAACTCGATCGCGCCGGGCCGGATCGAGACGCCGCGGTTGATGGAGGTCTACTCAGAGCGCTCCCGCGCCTCCGACATGGAGCAGATTCCGCTTCGCCGCTTCGGGCGGCCAGAGGAGGTCGCCGACGTGATCTGCTTCCTCGCCTCCGATCGCGGCAGCTACGTCTCGGGCGCCGTGATCCCGGTCGACGGCGGCATGACGCGTTTCTTGCTCTGAGGCGTCGCCCGCAAAGCCAAGGAGGGTAGCGGCCTAGGCGCGGCTGCCCCGAACCGCGCAAGTACCATCAAACGATGCGATCGCTGACGCTCCCGCGGGCGGTCGGCGCGGGAATCGTGCTTGCCGCGATCGTGCTGATCGTTCTCTACCTGATCCCCTCGAACAAGTACTACGTCTTCCTGCCCGACCGCGCGCACCCGCTGCAGCCCCTCGTGAGTGTGGCCGGAGAGCGCCCAGCCGCGCGGCAGGGCGGCGTCTATTTCGTGGACGTTCGCTTTCGCAAGGCCCGTCTGCTGGAAGACTTGCTCGGCCGCCCCCTCGCCCGTGGCGCGAGCCTTCTGCCCGTACGCGACGTGCTCGGCGACGCAACCGCGAGGCAGCAGCAGAAGATCGACTTCTCGCAGATGGCGCAATCGCAGAAGATCGCGGCGGCAGTCGCCCTCAAACGTCTCGGCTACCCCGTCCGGATTCACCTTCCGAATGTCGTGATCCGAGGAGTCGTGCGCACGGCGCCCGCCAAGACCCGGAGGGTCCTGCGCGTCGACGATCAACTGCTGGCGGTGAACGGCACGCCCGTCCACAGCCTCGGTCGCCTGCACGTCCTGGTAGCGAGCCACCGGCCCGGTGACCTCCTACGGCTCCGCTACCGGCGATCGGGACGGGTCGAAACCGCGACAGTCCGGACGATTGCAAGCCCAGACTCCCCACACGAAGCCGCGATCGGGATCCTGGTCGACGAGACCGGCGGCTCGATCGGAAAGCTTCCGATCCGGGTACGCATCGACACCGCCGGCGTCGGCGGTCCGTCTGCCGGGCTCGCCTTCGCGCTCGATCTGATGGAGGAACTCGGCAACAACATCGACCGCGGTTACAAGGTCGCCGCGACGGGAGAGCTCGCACTCGACGGCTCCGTGCTGCCGATCGGTGCCGTCGAGCAGAAGACGATCGGGGCCCGCGAGGCGGGTGTGGATGTTTTCCTGGTTCCAGCGGGCTCGAACGCGAGCGTCGCCCGCAGGTATGCGCACGGGCTTCGAATCATCCCTGTGCAGAGCTTTCCACAGGCGTTGCACGCTTTGGCAACGCTGCCGTCGAAGCACCCCGCAAGCGCCTGAACGAAGCGTTTTCGAAACCTGCGCAAAGTGCGCAAAGTTCCAAGATCCTTGGCTTGATCTACGGGGCAGGAGCCTTATGATCCCCGACGTTCGGGAGCGCGGTTACTAGATTGAGGAGACGGTTGAGCAAAGCGACTAAAGCAACCTGCAACGATTGCTATTTTCGGCGCGCGGGTCTTTGCGCACTCTCGCCAGAGACGCCGTGCCCGACGTTTCGAGC
>Ga0137371_10002108_pt1 | contig 15807 bp, 9 predicted proteins | sample SagtaG_7_FD_104919 | JGI IMG/M metagenome (GOLD analysis project Ga0137371, IMG submission 104919) | Vadose zone soil microbial communities from Sagehorn Ranch, Mendocino, California, USA - Sage1_R_40_16 metaG | ecosystem: Environmental > Terrestrial > Soil > Vadose zone | place: USA: California...
GTCCCCTGTCGTTTCCCATTTGATCCACTTGAGATCGAGAACGCAGATCGAATAGATCACGGGTACCAGCAGCAGAGTAATGAAAGTGGCCGAGATGAGCCCTCCGATCTGCGCGTAACACATAGGCTCCCAGAGCGGGCCGCCGTGTGCGGCCAGCGGGAAGAGGGCAATCACCGTTGCGCCCACCGTGATCATCACGGGGCGCAGGCGGATGATGCCGGCATCGAGCACTGCCTGCTCGAAGGGTTCGCCTTCGGCGTGCTTTTCTTCGATGAAATCAAACAAGACGATGATGTGGCTGACGATCACGCCGACCAGGCTAACGACCCCAAGGAAACCCATGAAGCCGAAGGGCGCTCCCATAACCCACAGTGCCGCCAGGGCGCCGACTGCCCCGTAAGGCACGGCAGCGAACACGATGAATGGCTTGACGGCGTTCTTGAACTGAAAGGCCAGCGCGAGGAAAATCGCTACAACCGAAATCGCGAGCACCACGACCAGCTCGCCAAAGCCCTGGACCTGCTTTTCCTCTTCGCCGCCGATTTCCAAGCGATAGCCAGGGGGTAGCGAGGCCGTCACAGTCCGCAAGCTCGGCCGGATGTCTTCCATGATTTCCGAGGCTAGTATTCCTTCCCGGGGTGAAGCCGAGACCGTGATCGTGCGAAACTGGTTACGCCGCCGGATAACCTCGTTGCGCAAGCTGTATTCGATCCGCGAGATCTGCCGCAGCGGTACTCTTTGCGTGCCGGTGCTGGAGTATACATAGAGGTCATTGATGTCATTCAGCCGGGCGCGCTCGTCCATACGCAGGCGCGTCACCACTGGAATCTGCTTGTCTCCTTCACGCAACGTCGTCACCTGATACCCGCTCACACCTGTGGCCGAGGCGGCGGCGACATCGCGATTCGTCACTCCGGCGAGGTTGGCACGGTCGGGGTCAATGGCGAGTTGCACGTTGAACCGATCCTCTCCCCAGTCATCGCGCACCCGCGCGGCCTTCGGATTGGCCTTCAGAATCGCCCTCACACGATCCGCGGCGGCACGGAGTGCTTCGATGCTCTCGCCGGAAACACGAATGGCCACGGGCAGCCCCACCGCGTCGCCGGTCTCCAGTTGCCGCACGTCGATCCGGGCGCCCGCGACCTCACGCGAGAGCCGCTCCTGCAAACGCGGGAGTAAATGTCCGGTGTCGTGTTTGTCTTTGAAGAGCAAGACAATCTGGGAGTAGTTGGGGTGATGCGGTTCCGGCGACAGCGAATACCAGAAGCGGGGACCCCCTCCGCCGACGAAGGTGCTCAGGGACTCGAGCGGCCGCTTCTCTTCGGCAGAGACCCGCTGCACGATGCTCTCCACTTGCTGGGCCGTGCGGTTCGCCAGATTGAAAGGCGCATCCTCAGGCAAAAAGATGTCCATGAAGGCTAGATAAGACAGGTCCTTCGGAAAGAACTGCTTCTTCAGATTTGTTCCGATCAATCCGCCGGCAACTAGAATCCCGAAGGAAGCCGTCAACACGAGCCAGCGATGCCGGATGGCCCACTGTCCGGCATGGTAGTATCTGGCCGCAAAGCCACGACCGCGGCGTTCTTCGATGCCCGGCTCGTGACGCGGGCGCAAAATATAGTAACCCAGCAGCGGTATGAAGGTCATGGATACGATCCGCGAGGCGACCAGCGAGCACGTCAGCACCACCGGCAGGGAGTAGAGGAATTGGCCCGTATTGCCCCCGAGAGCCAGGAACGGCAGGTAAGCCACGATGTTGGTGACGGTGGCGTACAGAATCGCCGTAGCCAGCTTGGTCGGACCCAACCAGGCGGCGACGCGAGACGGATGCCCGGCCGCCAGATCACGCTTGATCGCGTCGCCTGCCACTACGGGATCGTCCACGAGAAGGCCCAGCGCGATGATCAGGCTGGCGATGGAGACTTGCTGGAGGTCAATGCCGAGCACATAAGCCATGCCGAACGTCATCAGCAGGGTCAGCGGTATCGAGATAGCCATCAGGAGCGCCGACCGCCATTCCCAAAAACCGATGAGCGAAACGACCACCACCAGGACAATCGCCTCGTAAAGACTGTTCATGAACAGCTCAACATTTTCCTCGACCTGCTGTGGCTGGTCGCTGGTGCGAGTGACGATCAAATCTTTCGGCAGACGCACCTTGAGGTCGGCGAGGGTGGCATCTACTCCCTCCGCGAAGCGGTTGATCTGCTGCCCTGAACCCATCTGAACGCTGAGGACAATGGCACGCGTCCGTTGCCAGCGGCCTTGCGGGTCGCGCCACGAGTAGTAGCTCAGATACCTCGGTGGACTGTCGTAAGCGCGAACGGTGTCGACGAAATCGTGCAAATAGAGGGGCGATCCGTACGGTGAGATGCCCACGGTGACATCTCCGATTTCATGCTCGCTGCGAAATTCGCCGGACGGATCGATAGAGATACTCTTGTCTTTAAGTTCGAGTTGGCCGCCGGCCACGGTGATATTGCGTGCCTGAAGAATATTGGGGAGGATCTCCGACTTGAGGCCGTAGGACGCCAGGCGCTGCTGCGAATAGAAGAGATAAATCTTCTCGGGCAGGATACCCGATCGAACCACTTTGGCGACGAGGGGGGGGCCGTCGGGGGTGCGGGCCGTGGCGAGCAACGCCTTCTCCATGGTGTCGGTAAAATCATCCATCTCCCGGTAACTGTACTTTTCACCGGCAACGGCAACCAACTTGACTGGAACTTCGGAGGGGTCACGAACCACGAAGGGCTCCCAAGCGTCGGGATGCATATCCATTGTCCCATAGCGCTCGGCGAGGAAGGCGTGAAGGAAATCGAGCGCGGTCTTGTCGTCTACCGCGGCCTCGCCATCGATGCCGACAAAACCCGGGCCGTCAAGAATCCGAATGTCTTTCGCGGTGTTCTGGCGGCGCGCGTACTCGGCAAACTGAGTCACTCCCAGCACGATCAAACGCTTGTCCACGGCAGGCGGGAAACAGTACACGAGCGACATGCGTCCGGCCGAGTTCTTGGGCCGCGCCGCCAGAATCGCATCCCTGATCGACTGGGCACGGAGCGCGATCTCGGTTTCGCCGGCTTTGGGGCTCGCCACCGTGAGGAGCAGCGTGGCGGTGTCGCCGAAGTCCCGTACATAATTGATAGGGCCGGCGCCTTGGGGGAGGTCACCAATTGCCTCCAGGCGGCCGCCGATGTCATCCAGAACTTGACCCGTTTCCTTTAGCCGGTTCGAGAGCGTGAACGTCACCGTCGAGACATGGCTTCTGGAGACAGACTCGATGCGCGAGACATTCGAGTTCGAAGCGATGGTCTTTTCTACGCTGCGCGTCACAAGTTCTTCAACCTTTTCGGCGCTGGCGCCAGGCCACGGCGTGATGACCATCGCCTGTTTTGGGGGAATGTCAGGGTCCTTGCGCTGGGGCATATGGGAGTAGCCGTATATACCCCAAATGACCGTGCCAATCAGCAGGACCCAGGTGATCTGCGGGTTTTCCACGCAAAAGCGGGAGGTGTTATGAGTTTTGCTGATCAGTTCGTCATCTTTGGGGTGAATCACGGAATCACCTCCACGTTGTCACCTTCTGCGATGAGCGTCGCACCCGAGGCCACGACACGCTCACCCAATTTCAATCCATGAACCACTGCGATCCGGTCTCCATAGGTGTTTCCGAGCACTACCGGCTTGCGCCGGGCCTGGTTTTCTTCAATCACCATAACCGCAAAGCCCGTGGTGCCTTCCTGAGGTCTGACTACGGCACTGAGAGGTACGACCGGCACCGGTTCCGCTTTGATCGGGCTGCCCAGCGAGAGCGTCGCGATCATTCCGGGTTTAAGCGCGGCCTGTGGGTTGGGCAGAGTTAGCTGAACCTGGAAGAGGCGGGTGTTGGAGTCAGCCACGGCGGCAACGGCGGTGACAACGCCGCGGAATTCGCGTTCCGGCAGAGCTTCTGCAAAGATCGACAATGCCTCTCCACGCTTGAGATGAACCGCGACCAAGTCGGGAACGCCGAGGGAGGCCTTGACGGAGCTCAGGTCGGCCAAAGACATTGCAGTCAGACTGGGTCCGACGAGAGCGCCGAGCTCAATGCTCCTCTGCACCACGGCCGCGGAAAAAGGGGCGGCCAGAGAAGTGTCCTGCAGCGCCAGCCGTGCGGAGGCAAGAGCCGCATCCGCAGAGTGGAGCTGGGCGGCGGCCGCTTCCAGTTGTGCGCGCGCGGCCTCAACCTGCGCCCGCGTGGAATCGTGCTGGGCTTTGGCGGAATCGAAATCAGGCTGGGTCAGACTTTGGCTTTCGCTAAGCGCCTTCGCTCGCGCGAAATCTGCCTCGGCCCTGGCGCTTGCAGCCTGAGCCTGGCCCACTTGCGCCCGCGCAGCCTTCTCGTTCTCACGAGCAGCATCCAGCTGGCCCTGCGCCTGTCTGAGTTGAATGTCGTAGTCCTCTTGCCGAAGCCGGGCCAACACGGTGCCAGCCGTCACCATGTCCCCTGGTTCAAGAGAACGCATGTGGCCGTCGGCCGCACGGATCTGATGAAGGTACTGGACAATGCCACTCACACGGAACGCAAGGTTCACTTGGCGGGCAGGTTCGATGGAGGCCGAGTAGCGCTCGCCGGCCCTGGGCGTGAAGATCTCGACGGCGGCCACACGGACTGGTACAGCGGTCTTTTCCGCTTTTCGTGTTTCATGGCTGCAGGACGTCAGAGAAATCAGCAAAAGAGCCCAAGTAATACACCCCGGGCCGTGAAGCCTGGGGAGCCTTTGCGTCTTCGTGTCTTCGTGGTAAACCCTGACTCCGATCCACCACGAAGGCGCGAAGACACGAAGAATCGCGAAGCTGCGGAGTAATAGTCTGTTCAGTCGATTCATTGATCTTCTCCAACGGCGCGCTCAAAATCGGCCTTGGCCGTCCAGAAGGTCGCCAGCGCCTGTCGATATTGATTGTTGGACTGCGCCAAGCCCGCCTGGACCTGCAAAACGTCGTCTAGCAACGCAGCCTTTTGCGAATATCGATTCGAGGTGACTCTCAGTTTCTCACGGTCAGTTTCCTGGTTCAGTTCATTGATACGCAGCAAGGCCCGTGCTTCCTGAAGCTTGCGGAACCGGGTGTTAACATCGAGCAACACCAGGGCCTCCGCATCCTCCGCGCCGTTGTCCGCCTGCTTTTGTGCCTTCGCCTTCTCGGCCAGTTCCCTCCGCTTCCTTCCCCAGTCAAAGGGCTCCCAGCTAAGAAATAAACCTGCAGCGGAAATGTTTTTCGGAAGAAACTCTATTCCAAATGGAGAGATGAAGCGATAAGACAGGCTAATATCGGGGATGAATTCTGACTTCTTGACCCGCCGATCCAGTTCAGCTTGCTTCAATTTGAGTCGAGCTTCCCTCACTTCGGGTCGCTGCTCCCGCGCGCGCCCTTGCGCTGCTGCGAGGTCCATCTCGAACGGACTCATCTCAGGAATCGGGTTCACTCGAAACTCGGTCGTAATAGCCCTGCCCAAAAGCTGATTGAGACGCTCCTTCTGTGAGCTTAGAGCATTCTGAAAGGTGAGTGCGTCATACTCCGCCTTGGCCAGCCGGGTTTTCACCTCCAACCCCTGAGATTTCAGGGCGACCAACTGCAGGACGTACTCTCCGGTGACCCGGTCGAGCTCACGGTATAACTCAATGGCCTTTTCAGTAGCTTCCAAAGCACTTTGAGTTTGCAAGACGTCAAAGTAGGCTTTCTTTACGTCGTTGGCCACCGACTGGCGTTGGGCGCGAAGATCCTCCCCGGCAAGCTGCCGGCCGACTTCACTCAGTCGAACCGAGAGGTTGATGCGATAAAGTTGAGAGAGCGGCTGGTCGACGCTGGCGTAAGCAAATAAGTTGAACGTTCTGGGCGTACTGATCGTGGCATCTTGCGCGGGATTGGGTGTGCCGAATGGGGAGGCCCCCAGAGAGCCCTGCTTGAACGTGAAATCGACCCGTTGCAACAGCAGCGAGCTAAAAGCATTAAAGCTAACGGAAGGCAGGCGGTGAGTGCGAGCTACGGCCAGACGGTCTTCAGCTTTTGACACCTCCAGCCCGGCGTTTTTAACCGTGCGATTGTTCTCCAGAGCCAGAGCCACAGCTTGCTCCAAGCTCAAGACCTCGGTTGGGCCGCGTGGATTTCCCTGCGCCGATACAGAGGCAGGGACAAGCAGCACGACAATAAGAAGGAAATGTCGAATCACTGGATCGCCTCCTTAGAGATGTTCGTCGTCGGGGGTGGCGCAAGTTGGCGGTGAAACTTGCCCTTCGTTCCCAGGCGCTGGTTTGCCAGTTGTCTCGATTTTTTGCGTGCCGCGCCCAGGGGGGCAACGACAACCGGAGATAGCGGCCAAAGCCGTGACATAGGGTTCGTATCCTTGCTTCCCTTGCCCTACGGGCGCTAATGGTGCGATTTGCCGTCTTCTCGTCTGCCACCGTGCCGCCTTCGTCTCGTTTGGATCACACTATGTAGGATCGAGGCCATGAGCGCATCCCGAGATTGAGTGTTTTTTCTCAACCACTGTAGCTGTATGCAGGAATAACACTATCGTGGTAATCGGTGGATCGCGCGGGGTGCAATTAGAAGTGGGAGTCGCCTCAGGTGCCGCTTTGGTCAATTGCAGACGAACCAGCTCTTTTGGGAGTGCGGCGACTTGTCGCCGCTTTCGTTCTGACGCCGGGGCCATAGCGGCGACAAGTCGCCGCACTCCATATCGGACTCGTTATTTGCCCGTCTTTTGCGCTCATCCCGCGGCACCGTGACTCCCACTTTTAATTGCACCCGATCACGCGGTAACGATGGAGAGAAATGATCGGGCTACTTGGACAGGTAAGAAAATCAGGATTTCGGTGGACGCGGTGCGGGAGGAATAAGGATCTCGCGGCGCCCAAACAAGCGGCAATCGAGTGAACAGGCGCCTGGGCCGAGGAAAACGAGAGCGGCTGCCATAATGACGACGAAGACAGTCACCAACCAGGAGTCGAGCAAATGTAGCGTTGGCGCCGGAAACCATGAAAGCGCAATTCCTACGCTACCCAGCCCCACCAACATGCCAACAATTGGGGTTAGAAACCCAATTAGAAGCAAGGCACCGCTCGCGACGGCTGTTAGGCCGATTACCCAGTTCGTAAGTGTCTGGTTGCCACGGTCCGTCAGAAAGAATCCGCCTTGAATGACCGCCGTCAGTCCAACGGCGGCGCGCAATAGCAGCAGGCCCACGCTAGGCCATCCGTCCGGAAATGTGGAAAAAAATCTTTGCAGGCCGCGCCTCCTTGATATTCGTTCGTGCGCTTCGAGCGCACCCGTGTGGAGAGTAACGGACTGCAACCGCAAATGAATCCCTGGAATTCGGAATCTTTTCATACCACTTTCGTGGCATTGCCCGGTGCCAGACGGATTTTGTTTTTTTCACAGTTGGATGATTCCTCGGCGGACGGCGATCGCAACGGCCTGCGTGCGATCACTGGCGTACAGCTTCTCCATGATGTGCTTGATGTGAACCTTGACGGTCTCCTCTGAAATGAAAAGCTGTTCCGCGATGTCCCGATTCCGGTTCCCGCCGGCGACGCGCCGGAGCACCTCTACCTCACGCTCGCTCAGTGTTTCTTCACCAAGATGTTCGGCGACCTGGTTCGCCACTTCCTGAGGAATGCGCTTCTTCCCCGCATGGACACCGCGGATCCCCTCGACGAGATCTCTGGGTGGCATGCTCTTGAGCATATAGCCGCGCGCTCCTGCCCCAAGGGCACGTTGGATTTCAACGTCTCCTTCATACGTCGTCACTATGATGACCCGGGCATCGGGGAATTCCGCCCGAATCGCGATCAATGAGTCTATGCCGCTCATGTCGGGAAGTCTGAGGTCCATCAAGGTAACGTCAGGCTGATGCTCCCGATACTTTTGGATGGCTTCGCAGCCGGTGGATGCCTGGGCCAGCAGCAGCATATCGGGTTGATTGCTGATGATGGCGGCAATCCCCTCGCGCAGCAAGGGGTGGTCGTCAACGCAAAGGACGCGGATGCGGGCTTGATCGCTCATTTATCTCCCTTCTTTCTTAGCTTCTGTAGTCTCTGTTCCTGCTTTTCGCGGATACAATTTGGCAAACCATCTCTGCCAGCGATCTGAAAACTGGCATTGGAGGGCGATCTGACTTGGGACGCACAGTTCGACCTCTGTTCCAGCCGCGGCGCGGCTCCGGACAATGAGTCGCGCGCCGGCTTTCTCTGCCCGCTCGCGCATTCCCGCAAGTCCCCAATGCCGGTCACGGCCCGACCGAAGCACTCCGGGGTCAATCCCGCGACCGTTATCACGTATGAGCAAGCGGAAGTGCCTGGCGCCATACTCGATCTCCACTTCGATTTTCATGGCCCGGGAGTGGCGGAAAGCATTGATTAGGGCTTCCCGGCCGATGCGGTAGACTTCATCGCGGAGGACGGGGTGCAACGGCTGAGGCTGGCCTCCAACGATGACACGAAAATCAATTTCCTCCTCAATAGAGAGTTCCTGCCGGATCCGGGAGAATGCCTGTTCGAGATCTAAAGACGGATCTTGCGATGGGCGCAGGCCCCGGACTACGTTCCGGCCCTCTTCAATCACCTGCCCCATCAGTTGAAGAATACGGCTCAACGGCGGCTTGCTGGGCGAATCGGAAGGTAGGCTGTCAGTTGCAACATGGAGTTGCATGGAGGCGCTCAGAAAACCCTGCAGTAGCGTATCGTGCAGTTCCTGAGCGATACGCGTGCGTTCGCCCACACGCTCTTCCAGTCGGGCCTGGAATTGCCGCTTCATCCGATGGATGCGCGCCTGATAGAGCAGCCCTATCGAAACCAGTATCAACGCAGCAGAAGCTACCCTGAACCACGATGTGCCCCACCATGGCGGCAAGATCTCGATCCTTAGCGCCACCCCAGGCTCGCTCCAGGCGCCACTGCTGGTCGCGCCCTGTGCGCGGAAGGTGTACCTGCCGGCAGGCAGAGTCGTGTAAGTCGCCAGCCTCCGGTCGCTGCCGACTTCGGTCCAATCGCCTTGCAACCCCTCCAACTTGTATCGATAGCGGTTCGTCGCCGGATTGGAATAGCTGAGCGCTGCGAATGTGAACGAGAAGATATTTTGTTGGCGAGAAAGAATCAGATCACTGGCATACGAGATGGACTTTTGAAGGGGGGAATGACCTCCAATCTCTATCGGATTCCCAGACAACTGGAAATTGGTGAGGACAATTGGCGGAGTGTACAAAGTGTCCACACCGTCCGGGAAGAAGGCTGTGGCTCCACTAAACCCGCCAAAGAACATCTCTCCACTTGGACTTTTGAAGCACGCGCCCCAGCCGGTCAAATCAGGGCCCGGCAGTCCATCAGGAGTCGAGTAACTCTTGAATGTCCTGCTCTGCGGATTGAATCTGGCTACCCCATTGTTAGTGCTCATCCACAGATCGCCGTGATCATCTTCGAGGACGCAGCCCACCGCGTTGCCAGGCAAGCCATCCCGTCGCGTGTAGGCAGTGAACGTACCCTTCTTCCGGTCGAACTTGTTCAGCCCGTTCTGTGTGCCGAGCCACATCGTGCCGGAGGCATCAAAGTACACCGAGTTTACCCGGTTGTCGCTCAACGTCCCCGGACGATTCATGTCGTGCTGGTAGACGGTTAATTGACTGGTCGCCGGGTCGAAACGACGCAGACCTGAGGAGTCAGTGCCAAGCCACAGTGTCCCCTCCCGATCCTCGACCAGTTCCTGATAGAACAGGTTTCTCTGCGGGTCGAGCTTATACGCCGTGAAGCGCTCAGTCGCTGCGTGGAAACGATTCAGAGTGTCCCCGGTGGCGGCCCAGAGCGTCCCGTTATGGTCGACGAGCAGACGCGAGACAAAGCCGTTGCTCAAACTGTATGGATCTGCCGGATTGTGCTGGTACGTCTTGAATTGTCCGGTCCGCCGGTCGAAACGGAGGAGCCCGTGGCCATAAGTGCCAACCCAGAGATTGCCTGAGCGGTCTTCGCGAATCGTTATCACATCGGTACTGGCTGCTGGTCCGGCCGTCCGGCGGTAGGAGGTGTAGTGCCCGGTCTCACGGTCGATACGGTTGAGTGCTTCGGGGGTACCGACCCACAGGACTCCCTGACGATCCTCGTATATCGCACCCACAAAGGGATCAGTCGTACTACTCGGATTGTGAAGCAATCTCGTAAACGGCAGTGGCTTCGTAGCAAAGCGGGTGAGCCCCTTCCTGCCCAGTCCAGCCCAGATGCTCCCTTCCCGATCCGCGAATAGGCTATCCACAGAGTTCTGGGGGAGGCTGTCAGCGGCAGCAGGATTATTGCGGTAACGGATGAATCTCCGGTGGTCGCGGTCGAATTTGAGCAAACCAGCGCCGTGCGTTCCAAGCCACAGAGTGCCGTTCTCGTCTTCGAGCATTGCCGTTACGCCCGTTAAGGCCGTGCTGAGCGATTCCACCTCGTGAAACGAATAGTGAGTCAGGGTGTTCGTCTTCCGGTCAAAGACGGCTAACCCGCTACGGAAGATCCAGAATACGCCGAAGCGGTCCTCGTAGAATGAAAGCACGCTCGAGGGCTCATGGCACGGAATATGCAGAGTTACCTTCCCGGTCCTGCGATCGAACTCATCCAGGCCCTCGGTATTCGCAACCCAAAACCTGCCCCCTTTATCTTCACCGCTCGATTTGACGTCGTTGCTGCTGAGGCTCGAAGGATCGTTCGGATCGTGGAAATATTGGCGGAGTCGTCCGGTCGGCGGATCTAATCCATAGAAGCCGGTGCGACTCGCTAGCCACAACATTCCGGCAGTGTCTTGACTGATGTGGGTGACGAACGGAACCGAGTAGTGTGTAAAAGTCTCGGTCGCCGGGTCTAATTTATTGAGGAATTGATCACAGCCGACCCAGAGCGTGCCATCGCGATCCTTGAAGAGGGCGCTAATGAACACGCCGCTGAGGCTGTTCGGATTTCCTGGATCGTGAACGAACACTTTGAAGTTGTAGCCGTCGTACCGGTTCAACCCATACTGCGTGCCAAACCACATGAAGCCCTGATCGTCCTGCACAATCTGAGCAACCTTTGTCTGCGACAGCCCGTCGGCTGTGGAGAGGCGTGCGAACCGGATGTCCGTCCCATCGATAACGGGCAGCCTGACTTGCCGGGGGTCCACGCTCGCCTGTGGTACTGCGCCCTGCGTGATTCGCCGCTGGGCCGCGCGCATCTGCGGAACCACGGAAAAGAAGCACAGGCAAAGGACGGACAACAACGCGCCGCGGATGCGAGGCGTCGAGCAGAATGCGCCGCGCCGGCTAAGCTTCCCAACAGAAATAGCGCAACAGCCTGCGTGTCGCATGGGGGTCCTTCATGCGTTTGTATGAACCCAATCTATCAGAACGATTGACACTAGCCGCGTCCGCGGCTCTGAGCCCAGCGGTTAGGTAAACCGACTTGGCACTCTTACGCAACTGCCGATAGCTTGGGCGGATTACAACCAGGATTTTACGCCAAAACGATGTTGCAGGATATGGAGGTTTCAGGGCAATTCTCGTACCAGCATGCACCCGAAGGGAAGAAATGTTGCACCGCCGGAAGAAAACCGGGCCTAAACCGATCGACAAATTGAGGTTCCAAGCCGGCGTAACCTTCTTCTAAGAGCTGCCAGACGACATCTGGTATGCAGCCCGGCGCTCCCGTAGCAGCTATAGAACAAGATCGCCGTGATCACGGCGATCGTTACGGGCGCGTCGAAAGGGATCGGCGCCGGCATTGCGGTCATCTCGCTGAGATTCAGACGTAGGACTGTTACCATCGCGGGTTTCTGCCATTAATATGACAAGCAAGTTAGACCTCTCCGCGGTTGTGTTACCACGATAGTGGTATCCCTCAATTGCGTCGAAAGTGGTAGCAAAAATCCATTCTATCTCGTGATGTGTCCGCCGCGGCGAGCCAGTATAGTGCGACCCGTTGCAGTCCCTTGATAAACGAGGACGCAACATGACACACACGCACGTGAGAAAGGAGGCAACGCCCATGACCGACACAACTCCCCCGGTAGCGCTGACGCTTCCCTCGGGCCAGTTACGATTCAATTGGGCATGGGAGCCGCAGCAAAATGCCAAATTATTCTTGCGCGAGCCCTAAGGAGATTATGATGAACTTCGCGCGCAGCCAGTGGACCGAGCGAAACGCCCCAGGGAACCGAGGAGAAACGGATCAACGAAATCATCCGGCAGGTCCCTTTCCAAGACCAAACAACGAATAAGAAAAGCGCTTAATGAGCGATGAGGCCCACCATGAGAGTAAACCATAGATCGGTTTCGCATCCCACTGCCGGATCTTCACATGTCCTCTTGCTGACATTTGCGGGGATCTTTGCCACTCAGACGTTGTTGCCGGCTCTTCCCCTTTTTGGGCAGGCGGACTCACGCGTTGCAGAGATTGAGAAAGAACGGCAAGAGCGGTCCGCTCACCTGGAGGCCGATCGACGAAGTAAGTTCGAGCAAAAGTTAGTGGACATTGAACAAACGAAGCTCCTTGAGCGGCTTTTGGGCGGAGTGCATGGTTTCCAAGCGAAAATCGGGGGGTTAGTTTCTGGCAGTGGTTTTGCGATCGGCCCGGAATACTTGCGTGAAGACCTCTTCTCCGGAAACCTGACGTTTCGCACATCCGCGGAAGCGTCCTATAAACTCTACCAGAAATACGAACTGCAAATGACGCTCCCCAAGTTGGCGGCTAATCGAATGTTTGCCGATTTCTACTCTTCTCATCGCAATTATCCCCGGATCAATTTCTACGGCCTCGGCCCGCGGTCTGCCAAAGGACAGCGGAGCGACTACCGTCTCGAAGACACCGGCGCCGACGCCATCGTTGGCGTGAGGCCGGTGCGGGTGCTGAAATTAGGCGGTTCGGCGGGGTACTTGTGGGTTAACGTAGGTCCTGGCACTGATCCCCGCCTTATCTCCACCGAGAAAGAGTTCTCGCCAGAGCAAGCGCCGGGAATTGACCGACAGACCAACTTCTCCCGTTATAGCGGTTTTGCCCAGGTGGACTATCGCGATGACCCTCGCGGGCCCAAGAGCGGCGGCAACTATGTGGCCCAGTATACGTGGTATCAGGATCGCCGGCTTCGTCTGCACGACTTTCGGCGCTTTGATGTGGATCTTCAGCAGTATCTCGGGTTCTTCAATAAGAGGAGAGTCATTGCCCTGCGTGCCAGAACAGTGCTCACGGACACTGACGGCGCGCAGGTCCTTCCTTTCTATATGAATCCTGTGCTTGGAGGATCGGAAGAATTGCGCGGCTTTCGCCCCTTTCGGTTTGCCGACAAAAACCTGCTCAGTCTGACCGGCGAGTATCGCTGGGAGGCATTCAGCGGTCTGGACATGGCGTTGTGGGTAGATGGAGGCAAGGTATTCTCGAGGCACAGCCAACTGAACTTTTCCAACCTGGAAGCCTCCTACGGCTTTGGCTTGCGATTCAATGCTCTAGACCGAACCTTCATCCGTCTGGATGTCGGTTTCAGCCGGGAAGGGTTTCAGATCTGGTTCAAATTCAACGATGTCTTCGCGCAACACCCGATTGGGACACGAAGCGCACAACCTATTCCATGAGGTGGAAATCATGAACCGCGTATACCCGGCACTTCTGGTTATAGCCCTATCGACGAGCTCTGCGCTTCTGGGGGCCAAGAGATTCTATCCGGACGATCCCTTGACCGCAGAACCGGCTCCATTAAACACTGAGAATGTGAAGCGACGCCAGCTCAGCCGGTACTACGACCTCTTTGCCCATACCTTGGGCAAGCCCGGTGAACGGAGCACAAACGGACATGTTATTCGCTCCAGGGCGGTCAACACCCTCGGAGAACCAATGGACGGCGCCTGGTACACGAAGCGTCATTATTGGAAACCAATGACGACTGAGGAACTCACGCGCGGGCCAGGGGGAATGACCCCTCCCTCCATGGATGGGCCTTGGACCATTGTCTCTGCCAAGACCGAAGGAGTCACGCCGGGATTTGTCATGGTCGATTCGAAGGGGCGGCGCTTTTTCCTGAAGTTCGACCCGCTCGGCAATCCCGAGATGGCCACCGCCGCGGACATGATTTCAGCCAGGTTTTTCCACGCCCTCGGCTATCACGTCTACGACACCTACCTGGTTTACTTCACCATGGACCAGCTCGTCCTGGGCAAGGATGTCCAAGTAACGGACAAGAAAGGACGCCGCAAGATCACGCAGGGTGACGTGCTGGAAACCTTGCTGAAAGTGCCTAAGAATAAGGATGGCAAGTATCGCGGTCTGGCCAGTCTGCAGCTACCCGGTCTGCCCCTCGGGCCGTTCCGCTTTTCCGGCCTCCGCGGGGACGATCCTAACGATATCGTTCCTCACGAGCATCGGCGGGATCTCCGAGGGTATTACGTTTTCTGTGCCTGGCTGGACCATGACGACTCCCGGGCCATTAACACGCTCGATACGTTCGTAGAGGAAGACGGTGTAAAACACGTGAAGCACCACTTACTCGATTTCGGTGCCACTCTGGGAAGCTCCACTACCCGTCCCAACAGTCCGCGTGCCGGCGGAGAATATCTGTTCTCCTGGGGACCGACGATCAAAGAGATTGCCACGCTGGGTCTCTGGGTCCCGCGCTGGGCTTTCGCCAAGTATCCGAACTATCCGTCGATTGGAAGAATCGAAGCAGAGGTTTTCGACCCGGAGCGCTGGTATCCCGAGTACCCCAATCCTGCTTTCGCAAACCGGCTTCCGGACGACGAGTTCTGGGCGGCAAAGCAGGTGATGGCGTTCAGCGACGACCAGATCCGTGCCATCGTGAGGACCGGGCAGATCAGCGAACCAGCAGCGGAGAGCTACCTGGCGGATTGCTTGATTCGCCGAAGGGACAAAATCGGAAAAGCCTTCTTTGCCAAAGTGCTTCCGCTTGACCGCTTCTCTATTCGAGATGGCGAGATCGTCTTTGAAGACCTCGCCAAGACCCATAAGCTGGGGCAGACCGGTCCTTTGAAAATCACGTGGTCGCAGTTCGACAACGAAACGGAGAAAAAGACACCGTTATCGGGTGAAACCAGCTTTGCGATACCGAAAGAGGGCCTTACCCGTCAAGCCACGTCCTATTATGCCGCTGATATTTGTCGAGACGGGGACACGAGACGTACCATCACAGTTTATATGCGAACCGAAGGCAGCCGGGAACCTCAATTAGTTGGAATTGATCGGTCCTGGTAGGTCTTGCAGCGAGCGGCGCTCTGCATTGCCTGGGCAGAAGTATGTCTAGATCAAATCCTCTTCTATGGCCGAAGCCGCCTGTGATTTGGAGCTATGGGATTGCTGTTCTATCCGTTACTGCGGCAGTGATCATTTCACAGCGGCCGGCGTTTCATTTGCATGCCAGACCGTCGCAGCAGTCCATGGCTTCCGGAACACGGTTCACACTTGCCGGAAAGGAGACCGCACATGGTCAAGGTAGCGTTGTTTGTTCGACTAGAGGCAAAACCAGGGAGGGAGGGCGACGTCGAGAGTTTTCTGCGCTCCGGCCTGCCCATGGTCCAAGAGGAACCTGCTACGATTGCGTGGTTCGGAATCCGCCTGGGACCGTCGACGTTTGGCATCTTCGACGCCTTCCCTGACGATGCAGGGCGCCAAGCACACCTTTCGGGGCGGGTCGCCGCTGCGCTGATGGCGAAAGCCTCAGAGCTCTTGGCAAAACCGCCGGTCATTGAGAAGGTCGATGTTCTGGCGGCGAAGCTTCCGCAGTAGATTCGGTGTTCCCAACGGGCCACCAGGCGATTTCACCCGGCGAGAA
>Ga0137371_10002117_pt1 | contig 15769 bp, 11 predicted proteins | sample SagtaG_7_FD_104919 | JGI IMG/M metagenome (GOLD analysis project Ga0137371, IMG submission 104919) | Vadose zone soil microbial communities from Sagehorn Ranch, Mendocino, California, USA - Sage1_R_40_16 metaG | ecosystem: Environmental > Terrestrial > Soil > Vadose zone | place: USA...
AACACCGCCGTCGCCGGATCTTACACCTCGACCATCACCACCGTGGGCAGTGGCACTGCGGTGTCATCGGGCACGACCCCGGCCGTGACATTCACCACCGGAGCGCTGGTCAACTCCGCCTGGTCGGTGTCGTCGACCGCGACCGGCGCCAGCGGCGCCAGCTACACCTACTCGTTCACCACCGCGACCACCTTGTTGCTCAGCTCGGTCACGATGACCGTCCCTCCGGGCACGGCGGGCTCGCCCACCGTCGGACCCGTAACCCCCGGCGCCCTCGCCACCGGCGGCACCGTCGCCTTGTCCGGCAGCACGCTGACCTACTCGTTCACCCCGGCCACGATCAGCGCCGGAACCGCGGTATCTATCCAGATCAACGGGCTCACCAACACCGGCGTCGCCGGTATCTACACCTCACAGATCGTCACCCATACCAGCGTGGTTGCGGTCGACTCGGGCACCACCGCCGGGGTGACCTTCGCAACCGCAACGCTAGGGACCCCCACCTGGTCCGCGTCGTCGACCACGACCAGCTACCCCGCCACCTACACCTACACCTTCACCACCGCCACGACCGCATCGCTGAGCTCGGTCACGATGACCGTCCCCCCGGGCACGGCAGGCTCGCCCACCGTCGGTGCCGTGACGCCGAGCGCGCTCGCCACTGGCGCCAGCGTGGCCCTGTCGGGCACCACCATGACCTACTCGTTCACCTTGGCCTCGATCAGCGCCGGAACCGCGGTGTCCATCCAGATCAACGGGCTCACCAACACCGCGACCATCGGCACCTACACGTCGGCTCTCACCACCCAAAGCGATACTGGCATCATCGACGCCGGTACCACCCCGAGCATCACGTTCGCCGGCATCCTGACACTGACGTCCCTGAGCACGCTGACCTGGGCCGCCACCTTGAACGGGACCAACCAGAGCGTCGTCGACACAGTCCTGGCCCACCAGCAGCTCACCGTCGCCGACACCACCGCCAGCGGTGCGGGCTGGCACGTCACGGCGTCGGCGACCACCCTTACCAACGGCTCGCACACCCTGGCCAATACCGGCACCCTGTCGTTGACCGGCAGTGTCACCTCCCCTACCGGGACTACCGCTCCCACCGCCGGCTGTGCGCCCACAACGACCTGCACCCTGCCCGCCGACACGACCGCCTACCCCGTGGCCATCACCACAGCCACGACTGCGCCAACCGCGTTCACCATCTACGACACGGCTGCCACGACCGGTCTCGGCCAGATCATCATCGGCGGCAGCGCGGCAGCCAACCCGATTGGATGGTGGGTGAAGATCCCAGCCAACGCCTTCGCCGGCTCGTACAGTTCGACGGTGACCTTAGCGGTGGTATCCGCGCCGTGAACCAGCCCAAGCCGACCAGCCCGGCGCTCAACCAAGCCTCGCCCAGGCGCCGCGCCGCTGCGATGGCAGCACTATCGTGGCAACGTCTGCTCATCGAGGTTGTGGCCGCGGGGCTGGCCATCGGCGTGGCCGGCCCTGCGCATGCGACCAGCGTTGGTGGCCCGACACTGTTCGGGCTCACGCCCAAGCCCGCATATAACGGCCATTCCCGCCCGTACTTCCAGGTGAACCTGGCCCCGGGTCAGACCGCCACCGACGCCGTGATCGTCACCAACGCGGGAAAGACCACCACCACGCTGCAGATCAGCCCCTCAACCGGTATCACCGCACCGAACTCAGGCACCGCCTTCGACGGCTACTTCCAGAAATGCGTCCGCGACGGCTGCTGGGTGACCGGTCTCCCGTCGACCGTCACCCTCAAGCCGGGCGCAAGGGAAACCCTACGGTTCACGATCCACGTACCAGATGCCACCCCACTCCAGCAGTATCTGGCCGGCATCACCGCACAGCCCGCCACCTCGCCGCCTGCGGTACCGATCGGGTCGACCGGCAAGGCCTCGGCCAAAGCGGTAATCGTCAACCAGATCATTGTGGGCGTGGCCGTCACGGTTGGCTCGTTCTCGCAACTGCGAACCCGCCTCGACATTCCCACCGTCACGGCTGGAACGGTGGGGCGCACACCCCGCATCGACATTCACCTCCACAACACCGGTCAGACGTTCACCAAAGCCACCGGGGCCATGTCGTGCACCGTCGGCAGGAAGCGCCTCTCCTACCCAGTCGCTGTCGACACGATCCTGCCCGGTGACCCAGCGGTAGTCCCGGTCGACGCACCCCGGCTCCCCCTCGGCAAGCCACTGCCGTGCACGGTGCAACTCCGCTACGACAACGGCTTGACCAGCACATGGTCGGGAACCATCAAGATCCCAGCCACTCCGCACTCCATCATCTTCCACACTGGCCCAGGAACCTACTCGACGCTGCCAGCAGGCGGGATCCCCGCCTGGGCCATCGCCCTCATCATGATCGGAGCACTAACCCTCGCCGCCCTGATAACGCTGATCGCACTGCTGCTCCGCAGACGGCGCCACGACCGCACCCAGCAAAAACCTACGGCATCATGACTCTGGGAGATCTGGCAGCAAGAGCCCCACCGCTCGCTACGGATCGAAGCCAAGATGAGGAGCGTCGTCGCCAACCCGATGGCCACAAAGGAGTAGCGCCAGACATGGAGGAGCAGCCAGCGCCCGAGCATGTCGTCAGGTCAGGTGCCGCTAGTAAGCCGGCCACGACAATCTGCGCGCGCTGCGCCTACTACCCGCGGACCGCCCAGTGCACCGCCAGAGTCTTCGACGCCCAGGGCTGGACTGGCCGCCTGGCCGCCAGCACGGCCGCGGCCAGGCGGTGCGCGGCCAGGCGGTGCGCGGCCAGGCGGTGACCCGGCCGCTGAACCCGGTCGCTCCTAGGGGATCCGCCACTGCTGGTTGGAACCGCCGTTGCAGGTCCAGATCTCCAGCTGGGTGCCGTTGGCGGTGTTGAACCCCGGGTCGTCCAGGCACTTGCCCGACACCGGGTTCAGCAGCGTCCCGCCGGTCGCCTGCCACTGCTGGTTAGCGCCGCCGTTGCAGGTCCACAGCTCGACCAGGGTGCCGTTGGCCGTGCCGGCGCCGGTAATGTCCATGCACTTGCCGTTGATGTCGATCGTCCCGTTACCGGGGAACGTCCAGTTCTGCGACGCGCCGCCGTTGCAGTCCCACATCTGCACCTTGGTGCCGTTGGCGCTGGAGTTGGCGTTGTCGTCGACGCACTTGCTGGTGTTGTCGCCGGCCACGATCGGGCCGCCGGCCGGGCCGGCCACCGGCGTGACGGACAGGTTGTCGAACTGGTCGGTCTGATAGCCGGACGTGCCGAGTCCCACCATGCCCGACGGATAGGTGGTGTCGGTGACCGTGCCGACGGTGCTGCCGTCGATCGCCGCGGAGATGGTGCTGCCGCTGAAGGTCAGCGCCAGGTGATGCCACGTGCCGGTGCCGAGCGCCGCCACGGTCCCGCTGGCCAGCGTGGTCAGCGCGTGGCTGGTGTTGTTGCGCACGATCGACCAGGCGCCGGTGTTGCTGACCTGCAGGTAGTACTCGTTGATGCCGGCCGGCCCGAAGCTGTGCTGAATGCCGACCCGGCCGGCCACCTGCACCGAGCCCGCCTGCCCGATCAGGGCGTCGGCCGCGACCGTGTAGTTGGTCCAGCCCGGGTCGCCGCCGACCGTGTAGGGGTTCGAGTCGGCATCCCACTCGATCGGCCTGGCCGGGGTCTGCTGCAGCACGCACTGCCCGGCGCGGCCGCCCCCGCACGGCCCGACCTCGAAGGCACCCTGCTGCTGCGCCAGGTACCGGGGCTGCTGGCCCGCGGTGGCGCTGTCGAAGTTGTCGGTGTACGGGAGCGCCAGCGACGCCGTGGCCGGGCTGGCCGCGGTCCCCTTGCCCTGGCCGGTGGTGGTGGTCAGCGAGTACACGAAGCCGGGCTGCAGGGTCAGCGAGAAGCTGCCGCCGCTCGGGGTGATGTCGGACGAGTGCACGAACCAGTTCGCCGGGCTGCTCGAGCCGACGTTCGTGCTCCACACGTGCACGGTGCCCGTCGACAGCCCGCCGGTGACGCTGACGGTGACGGTCTGCGCGACGGTGGCGTCCACCGTCTCGATGATCGAACTCCAGTTGCCGCCCGATGGCGACTTGAGCGTCACGTAACTGCCGTTGCCGCGGCTGCCCTGCAGGTAGCCGCTGGCCGAGTCGATGTAGCTCCAGCCGGGCGCGGTGAACTGGGTGGTCTGCGCGGTGACCCACGCCTGCTTGCCGACCGTGTAGGCGCCGGACCACGGCTGGTTCGCCAGCACTAGCCCATCGGTCGCGAACGGCAGGTTCGGGTAGACGGCGGCCACGATCGGCCAGTTGATCGTCGCGGTCATCTTCCCGTCGATGTAGTCGCGGTTGTCCCCGCGCGCCATCGCGACCGCGCCACTGTTGACGTCCTGCGAGCCGTTCTCACTGGCCCACAGCGGCTTGCCGGTGGCGATGGCGTTCGCCGTGCTCGGGCAGGACGTCTCGCTGCTGAGGTAGCCGCACGGGTAGTGCACGCCGACCACGTCGACCGCCTGGGCGAACGCGGGGGTCGCCACCATCGAGTCGGCCACTGCCCAGGAGCCTGAGTCGTCCGCCGCGACGACCCTGGTGCTGAAGCCGTCGGCGGCCAGCGTGGAGTGCAGGCTCTCGTACCAGGACTCGTTGAAGCCCTTCTCGTTCCAGCCGCCGAGATAGTCGATCGTCAGGCCATGCGACCTGGCGCAGTTCAGCCAGCTCACCAGGTAGTTGATCATGTCCTGGGAGAAGAAGCTGCCGCCGCCGATCCAGCCCGGCGCGCCCCAGGACAGCGCGGCCAGCTTGATGCCCGGATTGCGCGCCTTGGCCTGCTCCATCAGCCACCACTCGTAGCCGGCAGTGCAGTTGATGGCGCCGGACGTGTGCTCGATGCTGGACTCCGAGCCGTCGGTCGAGTTCGTGTCCCCGCCGATCTCCACCTTGAGTATCTGCAGGTCCGCGCCATAGCCGGGCTTGAAAAGATAGTCAAGGATCTGCTGCTGCTGGGCGGCCGGGTAGTCGGTGAGCAGCCGGGTGTTGCCGCCGCCGCCGCTGATCGCGCCGATCCCGTCGAAGGTGCGTCCGGTGCCCGCGCCGTTGACGGTGATGGTGGTAGTCGCCGCCGCGGCGGGCTGGCCCGGTCCCGCCGCGATGGAGAACGCCGGGACGAGCAGCACCGCAGCGGCGAGAACGACCAGGTGCCGTAAGCGGGCGCGCCGGTGCACCATCATGTTGACTCCTGATCGAACGTGGTCGGTTGGCTGGGAGATAATGTCCGAGCCTGTCCACATTGACCCACCGCGCCGCGCCTTCGTCAATGCCCGCGACGGCCCGAATCCGCTGCCTGCCGGGCCGGGCGTCACGCGGTCACGGGGCGGGCATCGTGGCGGCGATGGGCCGTCCCTGATAGCGGCCGGACAGCGTGGCCGCCGAGTGCCGTACATAGTCGGCGTACCACAGCCGGACGGCCGCGGACCCACCCGGGCCGGCTACGGTCAGCCGCGCCCGGACCCGCCCGCTCACCTGGTCCCACCGCACGGTCCCGCTGACCCTGGTGCCGGCCGTCCAGCGCACCCTGGCCAGCCGGATCCTGGCCCGCCGTCAGAGCACGGCGCGGGGCTGCCCGGCGGCAGCCCGGGCAAAGGCATCGGCCACCGGGCCGGGGCTCGCCGCCCGCCCCAGCGATACCCGGGCGAACTCGGCCGCGACGGCATGCCAGCGGTGCGCCCGGCGCAGCATGCCGTGATCGCCGTGGCCCATCTCGATCGTCGCCACCTGCCCGGCGGCGCGGGCTCGTTCGCCGTAGGCCCAGGTATCCGCCGGGCTGCAGATGCGGTCGGTGCTCGCGTGGACGAGGAGGATCCGCCGGCCGGCCAGCTGGTCGACCGGCTCCCCCGGCGGCACCCAGGGAGCCAGTCCGGCCACGGCCGTCACCAGCGGATGCCCGGCCGCGCGCAGTGCCGCCCGCGCCCCCATCGAGTGGCCGACCAGCACGACGGGCACGCTCGGAGATTCGGCCGAGATCCGGTCGAGCAGCTCGGTGAGATCGCGGACCGGAGAGGCAGCGGCGCCGTTCCAGCCGCGGAGCCGGAACCGGGCCCGGCGGACCTCGATCCCGCTGCCGTCTACCGCCGCGCGGATGGCCGCCGCGACCGGGATCATCCGCAGCACGCTGGCCTGAACCGGGCTGGTCGGAATCTTGCTGGCGGTAGCGCCGCCATGGGTCAGCACGACGATCCCGCCGGAACCGACGGCATCGGAGCGGCCGCCGCCCGGCAGCGTCTCACTGCTCACCGCTGGCTGCCTCCCCCCGGGGTTCTCGCTCTGCTTTCATGATCACCAGCAGCGCCGGAAACAGGCTCCCGGGCTACGTCCTATTACTACGGAGGACTTGCGGTGCTGCAACCCCCCGCACCCGCCCTGATCGGGAAAGCGCCGGCCGGCCACCGGTGCTCAAGCGGAATCCGGTGCGCTGGCCGCTACCGCTGCTGCCCGGTTGTCGGCCGGCAGCACCGTCAGCGCGATGACGATGGCCACTGCCACCAGCCCGGCGGCGATCCAGAAGGCCAGATGGTAACCGCCGGTCAGCGATGCCGCGGCGCCGTGGCCGGTGGCGATCAGCGCCCTGGTCCGCGACCCGGATGTGGTTGCCAGGACCGCGAGCCCCAGCGCGCCGCCGACCTGGGCCGTGGTGTTCACCAGGCCGGATGCCACGCCCGCGTCCTCGGGGGTGGCGGCCGACATGGACAGGGTCATCAGCGCCGGGAAGCAGAGCCCGGCGCCCGCGCCGAGCAGCAGCATGACCGGCAGGATCTGGGTCAGGTAGTTGCTGTCCGCCGGCAGCTGCGCGAAGATGACCAGCCCGGCGGCGATCGCCGCCAGCCCGGGGAGCAGCGTCATCCGCGGGCCGAAGCGGGTGACCAGCCGCTCGGAGTAGCGCACCGACAGTGTCCCCATCACGATCGTGACCGGCAGGAAGGCGAGGCCTATCTGCAGCGGGTTGTAGCCGAGGATCCGCTGCAGGTACAGCGAGCCGAGGAAGAACGTGCCGAACATCCCCGCGGCACCCACCACCTGGATGAAGTTCGCCCCGCTGACGGTGCGGGAAGCGAGGATCCGCAGCGGCATCAGCGGCTGCCTGGCGGTCCGCTGCCGGAGGACGAACCCGGCCAGCAAGGACAGCGACAAGGCGCCGAGCCCGAGCGTGCGGCCGGCCAGCCAGCCGAGCTCAGCGGCTGGCTGCACGATCGTGAACACGCCCAGCATCATCGCGCCGGTGATCAGCAGCGCGCCGGGGAAGTCGGCCCCCTGGGCCAGCCCGATGCCCCGCTCCCGGTTGATCACGCGCGGGGCGAGCGCCATGGTCAGGACGCCGACCGGGACGTTCACGAAGAAGATCCAGTGCCAGCTGATGGCCTCGGTGAGGATGCCCCCGGCCAGCAGCCCCACCGCGCCGCCTGCCGACGCGACGAACGCGTAGAAGCCGATCGCCTTCGCCTGCTCCCGCGGCTCGGGGAACATGGTCACGATCATGCCGAGGATCACGGCGGAGGTCAGCGCCCCGCCCGCGCCCTGCACGAACCGGGCGCCGATCAGCATCCCCTGGTTCTGCGCCAGCCCGCACAGCAGCGAGGCGGCCGTGAAGATGGCAAGGCCGGCCAGGAAGACGTTCCTGCGGCCGGCCAGGTCGCCAAGCCGTCCGCCGAGCAGCAGCAGCCCGCCGAAGGCGATCAGGTAGGCGTTGACTACCCAGGCAAGGCCCGACTGGGAGAACCCGAGGTCGGCCCGGATGGACGGCAGCGCCACGTTCACCACGGTCATGTCCAGGACGATCATCAGCATCCCGGCACAAAGGACGACGAGGGCTATCCAGCGAGACCGATCCTCCCGGCGGGCGTGCCGGGAGGATCCGGCGTCCTGCGGTGCCGGGCGCAGCGGTGCCGCGTCGAGGACGAGCGGGCCAGCTTTGTCATGCACGGGTGTTCTCCCTGACTCGAGGTTGGTCAGCCTTACAGACCAGGTACGAAGCTGGAACTCATCGCTCGACATCGGCGGCCGGTCGATATTGGGCCTCTTAACCTTGCCGGGATGGGGGAACCCTGGAGAGCGATGGGACGGGAGCCGATATGACATGGGATGACCTGCTCGCCCACTGCCTGGCCAAGCCGGGCGCGTGGCAGGACGAGCCATGGGAGGGCGACGCGGTGGTGAAGGTCAGCAAGAAGATCTTCGCGTTCCTCGGGCCGGAGTCCGCGTCCTCGGTCGGGGTCAAGTGCGGGCCGACCAGGGAGGTGGCCGACGAGTGGCTGGCGCGCTACCCGGATGACGCGTCGGTCATGGCCTACATCGGCCGCTCGGGGTGGAACACCCTGCGGATCGGCGGCGCGATTGGAGATGACGAGCTGCTTGAGGCCGTTGACGCCTCTTATGACGCGATAGTCAGCAAGCTGCCGAAGAAGGACCGCCCGGGCCAATCCTGACTGCCTGGCTGGCCCGCCGGTCTGGCCCGCGCGGTCTGGCCCGCCGGTCTGGCCTGCGCGGGCTGGCCCGCCTGGCCGGCCTGCCGGGCTGGCCTGATGGCCCGGTAGCCCGCACGAGAATGCTTCGGGGAGAATGATCGGGTGGCGTGGCTAGAGCTCGACGGCGCAGTCAACGTCCGCGATCTGGGCGGGCTGCCGGCCGCCGACGGGCAGCAGGTCACGGCAGGCCGGCTGCTTCGCGGTGACGACCTGAACGACCTCTCGCCCGCCGACGTCGACCTGCTGGTCACCCGGATGGGCCTGACCACCGTTATTGACCTGCGCAGTCCAGCGGAGGTGCGGGACCGGGGGCCAGGCCCGCTGCGCGGCGCCACGGGGGTACGGCACGTTCATCACTCGCTGCTGCCGGAGCTGGGCATGGCGGCCGAGGTGGCCGACGCGACCGCGGCCCGGATCAACCGGGCCTACGCGCGCTACCCGGACGATGTCCGGTGCGGCCTCTACCTCGGCTATCTGGCGGAGCGGCCGGCTCAGGTGGTGGCCGCGCTGCGTGACATCGCGCGGGCAGGCGGCCCGGTGCTTGTGCACTGCGCGGCCGGCAAGGACCGGACCGGCGTGATTACTGCGATGGCGCTGACCGTCGCCGGGGTGCGGCGGAACGCCGTGATCGCCGACTACGCGGCCACCGCGGAGCGGATCGGCCCGCTGCTGGCCCGGATGCGGGGCACGCAGGCATACGCGGCCGGCCTCGACCGCGAGCCAGCCGGTGATCACGTCCCGCGGGGCGCGACGATGGCCGCGTTCCTTGATCAGGTCGAGGCACGTCACGGCGGCGTGCTGCGGTGGCTGTCCGGGCATGGCTTCGCTGCCGACGACGCGCGGGCGCTCAGGTCCGGGCTGCTGGCGGCCTGAACGCCTACGCCAGGGGCGCGAACAGGTCCCCGTGCTTCGCCACCCGGTCCACCACCTCGCTGGCGGTGAACCGCAGCCGGTCCGGGTCGCCGCTTCGCTCGCAATCGCGCACCTCGTCCCAGGTAACCGGGGTAGAGACGGATGGGTCGGCGCCGCCGCCCCGCAGCGAGTAGACAGCCACCGTGGTCTTCGCCGGATGATTCTGGCTCCAGTCGATAAGCACCCGGCCGTGGCGCAGCCGTTTCTTCATGTTCGTCACCACAAGCTCGGAGTGCTCCTTCGCGACCGACTGAGCGAGCTCGAGGGCACGTTCCCTGGCGGCGTCCCACCCGGTCCTGGGCGGCAGGCTGACGTAGACCTGCATGCCTTTCGAGCCGCTGGTCTTCGCCACCGGCTCGCGCTTGCCGCCCGCCAGGCGGTCGGCGACCCAGCCCGCTATGCGGCTGCACTCGACGATCGAGGTTCCTGGTCCCGGGTCGAGGTCAAAGACCATGTGGTCCGGCCTGCCGGGAAGCTGGCCGGGAGCCGGGCTGCGGCGCCCGGCGTGCCAGAGCGGGACATGGAACTCGATCGCGGCCAGGTTCGCCGCCCAGATCAGGGCCGGCCGGTCATCGATCACCGCGTACTCGACGTCCTCGCCGGATGACTCGGTCCGTCCCCAGCCGCCACCGCCGCTGGACGGCACCTTGACGGTGCGGACCCAGTCCGGCGCGTGCGACGGCACGTGCTTCTCGACGAACGACTTGCCGCCGGTGCCGTCGGGCCAGCGGCGGAAGGTGACCGGGCGGTCCCGCAGGTGCGGCAGCATCGCGTCGGCGATCCGGGAGTAGTAGTCGAGCACCTCTCCCTTGGTGAAGCCGCTGTCCGGATACAGCACCTTGCCGAGGTTCGACAGCGACAGGTGCCGGTCGTCGACGGTCACCAGGACGCGCTCGGGGCTCACGGCGGGCCTCCGCCGTCCTTGGCTCGTGCTCCGCTGGCCGCTTTGGCCCGCATCCTGGTGACCTTCCGCCAGTCCCTGCTCCGCCTGCCCGGGCGATAGGGAGCGTCCATCCGCTTGGCGATGATGCCCTCGATGCCGTGCTCGCGGACGGCGGCCAGTACGTCGACGCCGCGCACATCCCGGTACGAGTCACCGGTCATCAGGGAGTTGCCGGACAGGCCGAGCGCCTCAAGCTGCCGACGGCGCTCGCGGTAAGGCAAGCCAAGCAGAGACTGCCCGTCGAGATGCAGCACGTCGAATACGACATAGGTCACCGGGGCTTCCCTGGCACGCCTGGTGACTTCGGCCCGGCCGGACACGTTGAGCCGCTGCTGCAGGCGGCCAGGGCTGGGCCGCCCGTCTGCGCCGAGCGCGATGATCTCGCCATCGAGGACGGCCGGGCGCGGCCCGACTTTCTCCCCGGCCCGGCGAAGCTCGGGAAAAGAGGCGGTGATGTCCTGGTCGTTACGGTCCACTGCGCGGACCCGGCCGCCGTCGACGTAGACGATGGCGCGCACGCCGTCCCAGTTGACCTCGTAGGCCCAGCCGTCGTCGTCGGCCGGCAGCGATCCGGCCGTAGCCAGCATCGGCTGGATGCTGTCCGGCAGCGGCTGGAATCCTTCCCGCGGGGGATCCATCCGGTGGATCATCCAGTTCTTCCCGCCGAACTGGTCGCCACCCTTCCGGCCGGCCTGGTCGCTGGTCTCGCCGCCGGTCTTGCGGCCGGTCTTGCGGTCAGTCGAGAACAGCACGTAGCGGCCCTGCGCCCTGGAACCGTGCAGCACAACCTTGACCTCGGTATCGGTCCACTTCTCCAGCTCGTAGTTGCCGCGATCCCAGATGCTGACCTGGCCGCCGCCGTACTCACCCGGCTGGATATCGCCCTCGAAGCTGCCGTACTCGAGCGGGTGATCCTCGGTGTGGACGGCGAGGTGATTCGTCTTGGGGTCTTCCGGGATACCTTTCGGCAGCGCCCACGAGACCAGGACGCCGTCGTGCTCAAGCCGGAAATCCCAGTGCAGGGCACGCGCGTGGTGCTCCTGGATGACGAAGGACGGCTGGCCCTGGCGCTTTCGCCGCTGCGGGCGCTCGGTGCCCATCGGCTCGGGCGTCCTGGCCGGATCGCGCTTGGCCCGGTAGGCGCCGAGCGGGGTGCCGTCATTGCTTGCGGCGCTGGCGGGCTTCGCGGCGCTGGCGGGCTTCGCGGTCTTCGCGGGCCTAGCGGGCTTCGCTGCATGGATGCGTCGCGGCGTCGCCATCTTCAGCCCATACCCGGCAGGACCCTGGCTACTCGGTCCGGAGTATCTGCCCGCTCGGCAGCCTGGCGGCGCGCCGCGCGGGCCAGGCGGCCAGCAGGTTCGCGGCCAGCAGCCCGGCCGGCGCGATCAGCAGCAAGGCCAGCAAGGCGAGCGGCGGGTGATAGGCCAGCGGCGTGCTGTCGGCAACGACGCGCCAGACGCCGCGGCCGACCGCAAGACCTAGCGGCACCCCGAAGGCCAGCCCGATCAAGGTCAGCACGCTCGCCTGGGTAAGGACCACCATGCGGGCCTGCCGCCTGGTCATCCCGAGTGCCCGCAGCACCGCCAGCTCGTGCCTGCGGCGGCGCACCGCGGTCGCCAGCGCGTGGCCGACCGCGCCGGCCGCCAGCAGCACGAGGAATCCGCCCAGCGCGATCGGCAGCACCGCTACGTCCCTGAGTTCCTGCACTTCCTGAGGCGGGGGCGGCGGCGTGAAACCAGGTCCGTGCCCGCCCGCGGCACGCGCCGCCGCACCGCTCAGCCGCCGCGCCGCCGATGCCACGTCCGCGCCCGGCCGCAGCGCGACCTCGGCAAAGCGGAACTTGAAGGAGTAGTGCGCACCGCGGAAAATCCGGCCGTACCCGGCCGGGGTGAGCCATCCCCCGCTGGCGTAGCCGTTGTGCGGGCCATCGGGGACGAAGCCGATGCCGGTCACGCTGGCCGTCCGCCGCACGGACCCGCCGGTCACCGGGATCCTGGCGCCGACCGTCACGCCCAGCTGCTGCGCCGTTGCCGGAGCGAGAGCCACCTCATCGGCGGCGGCCGGCAGCCGCCCGGCGGAAAGCACGACCGGCAGGCGCTTGCCGCCGACCGGCTGGTAGCTGTACATGGTGATGGACGTGTTCCTGGAGTAGGCGACCGCACTGCGCGCGTCGTTGACGCCGACCACATCGCGATCGCCGGCCACGGCCGCCAGCGCCTTCCCGGCTGCCGGGGCGAGGGTCTGCCCGTCAAAGCCGAGGAAGCTCTCCAGCTGATTGGTCTGGCCGAACCTGGCCGGGTTGGCCGCGGCGTCGGACACCCCGGCGGCGAAGGTGCACGCGGCAAGCACGCCGAGCACGCCCACGACCGCGCCCGCCAGCGCCGGGCGCACCGGCACCGCCGAGTGGCCGCGACCGGGCTCGAGCGCGAACCGGGTGCCGACCACCGCGGAGACCGGCAGGCCGGCGCGCGCCATTGCGAGCGCAACCGCGGACCGGTGCGGCACCAGCAGCGCCCTGCTCGCCGCGAGAGCGGTGCCGGCGGCGGCAGCCGAGCCGGCCAGCACGACGAGCGGCGCGGTCACCCAGCCGATCCCCAGGACCAGCCAGTCGGCGTCGAAGCCTGGGTGCGGCTCGAGCGCTGATACGCCGCCGATCGGCATCCAGCGTGATGCCACGATGGCCCCCGCCACGCCCAGGGTCGTCCCCGCCACCGCCGCCAGGAACGGCCCGGCGACAGCGGCGGCGACGGCCTGCCGCGGCCGCAGGCCGGGCGCACGCAGCAACTGCAGGTCCGCCACCGTGGCCGAGATATAGCGCGCGACGGCCTGGCCGATGAGAAAGACCGCGGCCACCAGCGCCGCCAGGCCGAACGCCAGCAGGCAGGCCGCCTCGAATGCGATGACCCGGCGGATCGGCCCGGCGAGATCGACGTAGTTGTTCCACACGTCGATATCCGACTGGCCGGTCGCCCGCGCCAGGTCGGCCCGGAACGCGGGGATCGCTGCCATCCCTCCCCTCAGCCTGACCAGCGCGTTGATGTGGCCATGGCCGCGGCGGCCGATGAGGTTGGCCCGGTAACGAGTCAGCAGGCCAGGCGACGGGACCAGTGCCCCGCTGGAGCCGGGTGAGTCGGAGAACCAGAACGACCGGATCACGCCGACGATGCGCACCCGCACGCGGGGCCCGCCGGGTGGCACGCCATCGGACGGATCGTAGCCATGGTCGCTCTGCCGCGGGGTGGGCAGGTGCAGGGTGAGCATGTCGCCCACGCGCTTGCCATACCCGGCCGGGAAATTGGCCGTCACCACCACCTCGTCGGCGCGGCTGGGATCGAATACCCGGCCCTGCAGCACCACCGGGCGCTCGATCGTCCGCATGATCTGGCCGTCGCCCGGCGGGAATCCGATGTTCTGGCCGGCCAGCGGATACCCGTCGATAGCGAACCCGGTGACCGCGAAGGTGCTCAGCGCGGCCACCTCGGGCAGCGCCCGGATCCGGGCCCAGTCGAAGCCGGGCTGGTTCGGCAGCACGGTGATCGTGGCCGGCAGCGTCCGTGCCCAGAGCCGGCTGAACGCGCTCTGGCCGCGGCGCGCCCCGGCAACCGCCGTGAGCACGGTCATCGTGGCCAGCGCCACGAGCAGGCCAAGGACCATCAGCGAGCGCCAGCGCCGCCGCGAATCCAGCCGCAGCCAGGCCAGGACTATCCGCATGGCCGCACATTCGCGCGCCCGCCGGCGGTGCCGCCGTCAGACGGCCGGGCGCTGCGATCCATGACTCAAAGTAGACGGCCAGCGGCCGGGAAGTCCAAGGGTGGTAGGACGACGCCCCGGGAGAGCTGCCACCCGGCACCGGCGGCATGGTGGCACCAACCACGGCCGCCCGGCCGCTCGATGCGGCTAAGCGACCCCGGCAGCTGATCGCCAGGAAGCTAGCGTGCGGCACGCCCGATGGCCTGCAGCCGGTCGCGCTCGGCCGGCGTCAGCGCGGCGGCGACCGCGAGCGCGGCCGTATTGGCGGCGACCTGCTCCGGCCTGGTCGCCCCGAACAGAACCGTTGTCACGGACGGGTTGAGCAGCGCGAAGGCCATCGCGAGCTGGGCCGGGTCCCGGCCGACCTCGCTGGCAAAGACAGCAAGCTCGCGCCCGGCCACCACCGCAGCGGCGAAGCGCGGGTCCTCGAGCATCCCGGCGGCGCGCCCGGCCGCGGGATCCTGGTCGTACTTGCCGGTCAGGATGCCGCCTGCGAGTGTGTAGGACGCCACGATCGCGATGCCGCGCTCGGCGGCGACCTGCTGCATCCGCGGATCCTCAACGGCCTCGCGGCTGACCAGGCTGTACGGCGGCTGGGTGGCCACCGGGCCCGCGATGCGTGCCTGCCCGGCGATCTGCCAGGCGCGTTCCATCTGGGCCGGCGTCCAGTTCACCGTGCCCCAGGCCCGGGCGGCGCCGGCCCGGACTAGGCCGCCGATCATCTCGACCGCGTCCTCGACGGGCACGCCGCCGGGCGGCACCACCGTGTAGATCAGGTCGACGTAGCCCAGGCCCATCCGGCCCAGTGAGCCCGCCAGCTCCTGCTCCGGCGACTGGTCCGGCCAGAATTCCCACCACAGCTTGTTCGCCACGACGGTGTCATCGCGGCGCCAGCCCGCGCCGCGGAACAGCTCGCCGAAGACCACCTCGGAGTAGCCGGTCGGAATCGGCGCGCGCCCCGTCTCGTCGTTGTAGCGCGCGTCGTCGAGGAACGTGATGCCGGCGTCGCGTGCTGCCCGCATGACGCGGATGCCCTGCTCGCGGCTGATCCGTTCGAAGGTGCGCCACGACCCGAGCGCCAGCCTGCTGACCTCGATGCCGCTGGCGCCAAGTGCGACGCGGGGGATGTCTGTTGCCGTCACGTTTCGCCCCCCGCGGACGGCGCGGACGGCGCCGACGCCGGGCGGGCGGCGAAGACACCCTCCCGGGGGAAGGCGCCGGCCGCCACGACGACGCGCGTCAACGCCTTGCCGATCCTGATGACTTCCTCGGTGCGCTGGTCGCCCAGGTGCTGCCAGGGTGCCGCCGCCATCCGGTCGGTCGCTGCCTCGACATCTGCCCGCAGTTCCTGCCCGGCGGGTGTCAGCGCGTCATCGGCCTCGACCAGGCCGCGGGCGATGAGGCCGGCCACGGCCTGGTCCCACGTCTGGCTGCTCCATCCCCGGCTGGACCTGGCGAAGCCGGGCAGGAACCCCTGGCCGGTCGCGACATGGGTAATCAGTGCCTCGATGCCGCTCAGCCCCGAGGCCACCAGGGCCGCGACGTGACCGTCGCCGCGATGCTCGCGCAGCAGCGACAACCCGTGCCACAGCACCAGGTGCGGGGCGCCCGGCCAGTCAAGGCCGGCGTGCCCGGCATAGAGGGGGCGG
>Ga0137371_10002119_pt1 | contig 15761 bp, 13 predicted proteins | sample SagtaG_7_FD_104919 | JGI IMG/M metagenome (GOLD analysis project Ga0137371, IMG submission 104919) | Vadose zone soil microbial communities from Sagehorn Ranch, Mendocino, California, USA - Sage1_R_40_16 metaG | ecosystem: Environmental > Terrestrial > Soil > Vadose zone | place: USA...
GCGGCGCCGGGCTTGAAGAAAAACGCGGTCATGTTCCTGGTGAGAAAGGCACGAGCCTGTGGATCCATCACATTCAGGCCAGAGTGATTGATCAACATCGTCTGCTGTTCGATCCAGTCGCCCCAGCATTGCGTGCAGATTTCTTCCACGACCCGCGTTCCGATGGCACCAGGAAACGGGGGCTTCACAAATCCCGCGCGCGTCTGCCCACAACGTGCACAGGTTACGGTCTCAGGCACGCGAGGCCCTACCTGCGGGCGTATGAGATTTCAGCCAGACCGAAAATGGAAAGCAGGCGGAGATAGACCCAGCCGATGTCGAACTCATACCACTTCGCCTTGAAGTTTGCGGAGTGCGGATCTGCGTGGTGATTGTTGTGCAACTCCTCGCCGCCCAGCCAGATCGCAATCGGAGATATGTTCCGGCTTTCATCTTTGACGTTGAAGTTCCGGTAGCCTACGGCGTGGCCGACACCGTTGATGATTCCGGCTGCCCAGAACGGGATCCAGATCATCTGTATTCCCCAGACCAACGGCCCGACGAAGAAACCGAATAGATAAATATCGACTCCGAGCATTACGATTATCCCGAGCCAGTTCAATGGCGACAAAAGGTGGCGCTCGAGCCAATCGTTCGGCGTCCCCTTCCCATATTTGTCGAGGACCCCTGGCTGGCGAACCGTCTTTCTATAGTAGAAGGCGCCTTTGAGAATGATGTTGCGGAGACCTTCCATTAGCGGGCTGTGTGGATCTCCCTCGCGATCAGCAAACGCGTGGTGCTTGCGGTGGCAGGCGACCCATTCCTTCGTCACGATCGCGGTCGAAAGCCACAACCATATCCGCATCGGCAGGGCGGCGAGGTAGTGCAGCTTCACACCGCGATGGGTCTGAGCGCGGTGCAGGAACAAAGTCACGGACACGTTGGTCAGGTGCCCAGCCACAATCACGAACACAATCGGCTTCCACCACGCCGTCGCCCAGCTTCCAAAATCCGGCATTCTTGCTCCGTTATCTGAGTCTATAGGTACGCTTGCAATCTACCCGAACAGTACCCCTAATCCAAACGACCACATCACCGTCTTGTAACCGGACCGGCGGGGTTTGCCCGCGGCGGAGTGCCCCAGGTGTCGTTTGACGAGTTCCAGTCCGGCACCGAGGGGTCGGGCCACAACCGCGCACCGACGACATTCGCACGCACCGCAACGACCGCATCGAAGTGATTTCCACGTGCCCAGATGTTGACAGGCAACGAAAAGTCCTGCGTCGTGCCATCGGAGTAGCCGACTCGAAGTCGGACCGGAAACAGAACCGAAGTGAAGCGGTGGAGCGAGATCGTCGCGAATCTCTGGCCCTCCGACGTCCGTGTCACCACGCTGTCGATCCCAATGTCCAGAACATCCGAGGTATAAAAGAAGCTGCGCCAGAACCAGGAGAGATCCTCCCCGGTGGAATTCTCAATACTGCGGAAGAAATCCCCCGGCGTTGGGTGCTTGAAAGCCCAGGTTCTTGTGTATTCGCGAAAGGCAGTATCGAATAAGTCCGATCCTACCACATGATTCCGCAGTGTGAGCAGCACGGCGGCCGGCTTTCTGTAGCCGATGGCTCCGAGAGCTGTGGGATCGATATTGTCCGGAGCAGTCATCAGTGGAGACTGAGTCGCGCGCGTCACCGCGTCGGCCCAGTTCCGCAGGTAGCCGGGATAGGCGCTCTGTCCGGGATAGCGCGCTTCATTGGCAAACGCGTTCAGGTACGTGTTGAAACCTTCATCCATCCACGCGTATCGCCGCTCGTTGGAGCCGACGATCATCGGAAACCACTCGTGCCCGTGCTCGTGATTGATCGTCCCGAAGATCGACACTGGATCCGCCGAGCCGTAATGCACCATGACGAACATCGGGTATTCCATTCCACCGACCGGGCCAGCGACGCTCGTTGCCTGCGGATACGGGAACGGGAAAAAGAGCTGTGAGTACTGCCTGATGGTCCATTGCGTCTGCTCGGCGGCTTGCTCCCAGGCCTTGCCGGCTTTGGGAAACTCATAGTACGCCTGCATCAGAATTCCATTCCAGCTCGTTCCATCCCACCGGAAGTCGGGGGCCCCAGCCCACGCTACATCATGGACGTTCCGCGCGCGGAACCGCCACGTCCTAGTGCCGTTCCTCGACTGCGTTTTCGCCGCTGCTGCTTCAGCCTGGGTAATGATCTGAACCACATCGCTGGTGCGCGAAGCCAGCGACAGTCTTCGCCGCTGTTCAGAGGTGAGAACGTCCTCGGGATTCTGCAGCACGCCACTGCCGGCGACAATGTATCCCGCCGGTACGGTAACAGAGTAATCGATGTCACCGTATTCCAGATAAAACTCACCTTGCCCCAGATATGGATCCGTGTTCCATCCGCGAACATCGTCGTACACGGCCATCCGTGGATACCACTGCGCGATCTCGTAGAGCGCGCTGTCGCGCCCCATTCGATCTGACCCGTGCTCCGGTACCCGAAACGAATAGCGAATCGAAATCGTGGTCTTTCCACCGCGCGGCAACAACGGAGTGGCAAGATCCAGTCGCATCATCGTGTCGTTTATCCGTGGACGTACCGATGTGCCGTTCACGCGTACGTCGCTGAACGTATATCCACCCTCGAACCCCCTGACTCCCCACCGCGAGTCGGCAGGGAATAGCGCCGAGCCTTTGCTGCCGCTGTGGTAAAGATTCTGATCGACCTGAATCCACACGTATCGCAGCGTGTCGGGAGAGTTGTTCATGTATCTGATCTGGACAGAGCCGCCGAGCTCGGTTGTGCCGGTGTCGAGCGTGGCAGCAATCGTGTAGTCGGCCCGTTGCTGCCAGTAATCAGGGCCCGGAGCGCCAATCGACGATCGATAGCGATTGGGACCAGGCCAATCGATGCGGTTCGTCGTTGCGAACGGATCATCGCGCTGCGTATCAAACACTGCGCGGGAGCGTTGCGCGGCCACCGATGTGTCGGCGCCTGGACTTTCCATTCGCACCGGTGCAAGGACTACGGGCCGCTGCTGGGCACATGCAGTCAGCGTTATGAACAGCAGAGGGTATGATTTCACTTGAGCGAGTCTTTCGTGGAAAAGTTCGGTAAGGTCCGCTCTCCGGATAAGCAACGTCAGGGCCAATGCACCTTACACCGACCTTGCAATACCCGTCCATTGCCGGTAGCCTCTCCGCAATGACTCGTCTGAACAGTCCGGGCCTGCTTGTCGATGGACGGGCGACGCCTGAGGGTACGCGGCGATTTCAAAAGCGCTTCGTCAAGACTCAGCCCGATCATTTCTATCGTCCGATTGCCAATGGACCCGTCGTCTCGTCTCTCGGTTTGGGCACTTACCTCGGCGAGTGCGATGACACTGAGGACGCGCGCTACGCGACGACCGTGAGCGTGGCGTTGCAGAAAGGGGTGAACCTTCTCGATACGGCGATCAACTACAGGTGCCAGCGTTCGGAGCGAGCGATCGGAGAGGCGCTTCGCGACACGTTCCTCAGTGGCAACATTAAGCGCGAGGAAGTCGTAGTCTGCACCAAGGGCGGATACATCCCGCTGGACAGAACGCCTCCGGCCACAAAGGAAGGGTATCGAGGGTTTCTCGAGAGCGAATACTTCGCTCCCGGAGTGATGCAGCCGGGTGAAGTCGTCTCTGGTGGCCACTGCATGACGCCGCGCTATCTAGCCGATCAGATCGAGCGCAGCAGAAACAACCTTGGGCTGTCCGTCATCGATGTCTACTATCTCCACAATCCCGAGCAGCAACTGGATGCGGTGCAAAGGCAAGACTTTCTGAGCGTGGTGCGTGATGCCTTTGCGGCACTGGAGGAGCAGGTGCACCGAGGAGTCATCGGCAACTATGGTTGCGCAACGTGGAACGGCTTCAGAGTGCCGCCTGATTCAAGGAATCACCTCAGTCTGGAAGAACTGGTTTCAATCGCCCGAGAGGTCGCCGGTGTGGATCACCACTTTCGCGTAATACAGCTTCCCATCAATCTCGCAATGACAGAATCGGTACGCGTTCCTACACAGCGGGTGGGTCACGATAAGGTTCCCCTGCTGGAGGCGGCCCATCGGCTTGGGATATCTGTAGTTGGAAGCGCCACACTCATGCAATCCCAGCTGACGCGATCGCTTCCAAAACAGGTACATTCGGCGTTTCCCGGTTTCAAGACCGACGCCAGGCGTGCGATCGCGTTTTCGCAGTCCCTTCCAATAGCGACAGCCCTCGTCGGAATGAAGTCAGTCTCGCATCTCGAAGAGAACCTCGCGGCACCAAAAGTCAGCTAAGGATCTCCAGCTAGGCTCAGCTCACCCGTTTATGATTCGGAGATCAGCTGCGACATGACAAAAACGGCTCAGGAAAACGTGCGGCTACCGGCTCATCATCGGCCGGAAGGCGGATTCAGGAATCCCTGGCCGTCGGCGCAGCTGCATGGTTTTCTCGATTTTCTCAAATGGTCGTTGGTAGAGAGAAGACGCAACCCGCGACGTCCTGATCCTGATCCCGCCAGATTCGTGCGCGTCACTCCGGAGTTTGTGATACCACGAGCAGCGCCGGAGCAACTCACTTTGACCTGGGTTGGACATACCAGCTTCCTCGTCCAGATGTCCGGTCTCAATATTTTGACAGATCCGGTCTGGAGCGACCGCGCTTCGCCGCTGCAGTTCATCGGCCCGCGGCGCTGGGTGCCTCCGGCGGTCGAATTCGATCGCTTGCCACCAATCGATGTGGTGGTGATCTCCCACGATCACTACGACCACCTCGACGCGCGTACGATCTCGAGAATCGCCCGGCGTTATCCGGCTGCTATCTGGTACGCACCGCTCGGGGTCGGGTCGTTTCTCCACCGACGCGGTGCACGCGAGGTGACGGAACGGGATTGGTGGCAGGAAAGTGCGATCGGAGGGTTGAAACTCACCTGTGTCCCGGCTCAGCACTTTTCCGGAAGAAGAATTGGCAGGCGTAACAACACGCTCTGGTGCGGATGGGCGTTCCGGTCTTCGCGCCAGACGTTGTTTTTCGCCGGTGACACCGCTCTCCATCCCGAATTCGAGGTCATTGCCGAGCGGTGTGGCCCGTTCGACGTGGCAATCTTGCCGATCGGCGCCTACGAACCAAGGTGGTTCATGGGGTCAGTTCATATGAATCCTGAGGACTGCGTGAAAGCGGTCGCGCAGCTCACCACAGCACAGAAAGGCAGGCCCCTGATAATGGCCGCCGCTCACTGGGGCACGTTCAAGCTGACCGACGAGCCGATGGACGAGCCGCCAGCGCGAATGCGCGAGCAATGGCGATCAGCGGGTCGCGACGGCAGTCACCTCTGGATTTTGCGACACGGTGAGACGCGCGCAGTTGGATAACGACTGCGTGTCGCGCCACATGGTTGCAGCGACGACTGAGTCTTGCGGTGTTGTTGTGCGCGAATCTTGCTATCCGTTCTACGAACCCTCGTTCACGGAGCTTTCCCATGGCTGCAGCCAAGAAGTCCAGTCGGTCAAGAGGTGGTAGGAAACGGTCGCGGTCCGGATCCTCCGGACGCAAGCGCGGAGGCGCGAGGAAACGGAGCGCTGCAGCGCGCAAATCGTCGCGGCGCGGCGGACGTAAATCTTCGGCCAGGCGCAAGAGCAGCGCACGCAAGTCCTCGTCGCGGAGGTCGAGCGGGCGCAAGGGAGCCAAGAGCAGCAGCCGTCGACGTGCTCGTCGCAGAACTACGTCTCCCGTGGCCCGCGTGAAGCGCGTTGCGACCGGGGTGGTTCATCAGGCTCAGGACCTGGGAGAGCGCGCGGTCGATACCGTAACGGAATTCGTACAGGACCGCTTCTAATCTTCAGGGCCTTTCGACAGCCGCTTTGTTGGAAGTTGGCGGCTGTCGCCCGCGGCTTTCATGCCGCCGCAACCACTGCTCGACTTCGCTGAATACCCGCTCTCGACAGTAGTCGACGGTGATGATGTGCCCCGATCCTTCAGTCCATACGAGTTGTTTTTCCGTCGCGCCAATGCGCGCGAGCGCGAATTTCGCAACATTCGGCCCGACACGTGGATCTTCGCGCGACTGAATTATCAGTGTCGGCGCTGTCACCTGAGGAAGTACGCTCCTCGCACGATAAACCACCTTCGAGAGCTCGAAGAGCGTACGCCCCGTTACGGAACCGTAAGCCAGATTCCGCTCGCGCTCGATGGCGTCGTGAATCGATCGTGGATTTCTGGCGTTGATTTCACCCGCGAACCTGTCCCAGAGCCGATGTGTTGCTGCGGCGAAGCGAAGCGTACGCGGCATGCCCAGGTATGGTGCTATCAGGATCAACGCTGGAATCTGACTGTCCCGCGCAGCGACAAGAACGGCTAGCGCTCCACCCATGGATAGTCCCGCCACACTGACCGCATCATGTCGCGCACGCATCGACATTAGCGCCTGCCTCGCCGCATCTATCCATTCCTCGGCGCGCGATTTCTTGAAAGCATCCATCGTTCGCCCGTGCCCCGGCAGCAGCGGCGCAAGCACGCTGTACCCAGCCTTGTGTAGTCTTCGCGCCAGGAGCGAAAGGGTCTGCGGGGTATCTCCAAAACCATGCAGGAGGAGGACTCCATGTGAGCCCTCCTCCTGCAAATCAATGATCTCAGCCCCCTTCAGTACGGCAGCCGTGTCAGCGTCTCGCCGATCGACCATTCATCCTCGTTACTAGGCCAGTTCTCTCGCCACCGGAATCGTCGAATCCCGGTCCCCATTTTCACCGAATGTCGGTGCCAGTGAACCGGGCTCGATGAGAAACGTCATGCCCTTTCGCTCCGCAATCCCGGCCGACACCAATCGGCTCAATGCCAGCGCGATTGATTCTCTCGTCGCGCCCACCATCTCACACAACAGGCGGTGATGATTGTTTTCCAGCTTGAGCCGGCCGTCCGATGCAGTGAAGCTGAGGTCGGTGCTCAGATGTGTCAAAGTCGACATCAGGCGCTGATCCACGTTCAACGCGGCAAGCTCGTGAAGCTTCTCGAGCAGATACGCCCGCTCTGACATTATCTGCGACAAGAGCGGAATGGTCTGAGCAGGGCGCTCCCTGACCAGAGCGCGGAACTGCGCTCCGCTCAAGAACATCGTCTTGGTTTCTTCCGCCGCGTTCGCGTCGGTGACGTAGTGGCTGTCCGGCGACAGTCCTTCGCTTCCGAATGTCTGACCCACTGTCGCAATCACCGGGACGAATCCACGTCCAACTTTTATCTTGTTGCGCAGAACGACGTGACCTTCGAGAACGATGAACAGGCCATCTGCCCGCGCGCCACGCTGATAAAGTTGAAATCCGGAAGGCCAGCTTGCCTTCGCACCGTACGCGGCGATAGGAAGCATCTCGTCCGGAGTGAGACGTGAACGCCGCACTCCAGGTTGCCCGGTTCTCATCTAGCTCTCTGCCATTGCGTTTTCGCCGGTCGTCATCTAACGCAATGTCCGGGCCTGAAAAAAAACCGGGGCGTGACTTCGCGTTCAGTTTCTCCGTAGCAATTCTGTCGCCACCTGCAAAGCGCGTGTTGCCGCATCAAAACGCAGAACTAGATCGGTCAACTCGCGTGCTACCGCGGAATCATCACCAACGCGGATTGCTTCATTTACCGACGGCAGCACCATTGTGGCGTAGCCGTTGTTTTCATCGGACGCGTAAATCAGGTTTCTGAACCAAGGTCGAGTCACCAAACCCTGCGGTCTTGTAAGCTGACGTTCAACTTCGAGCAGACTCGCGTTGACTCGCTTCGCAGTGGCGGACGACAGCTGAGCAGTGAGCGCTTTGTCGCGCGCTGTCGCGAATGCAACCGCTGCATCTTCCATTCTGCCGATCGCTGCCGTCAGTGCAGCCGCGGAGCTTTTCCAGTGTTTGTCGACGATTGACCGGTCAACTTCCGCTCCGAACCGACGCATTGCGCGCGCAAACTCAACGTAGTCGTACGGGAGGATGTCGGCATTGGCGATTCGCAATAGCATTGCTGCCCCGATACGGGCAGCGGTCGCGTGGATTTCGAAATTCGGATCGCCGAATTTAGACATCCAGTGGTACGAATCATAGGCAGAATGGTAGACGCCCTGCGGTCCGCCGAATCCCCAATCAGCTATCGGGATGCCCAGATGATTGTAGAACCCGGCGAAGTCGGAGCCTCCACCGGGATCCCCCATTTGTGGTTCGAGTGAGTCCGCCGCGAGATTGGCGCGTTTTCTCCAGACATCGTACACGCTGCCCTGATGGCTCGGGTCAGGAACGCGCTTCGCGACGTCGCGCAGGAGCGCGCGAAGCGATGGTGATCCCCCGCCACCGAAGTTGGGACCCTGGGCGATGTCGTCCTGGTTCAGATATGCGACAGCGTGCCTGCTCAGGCGAAGTGAATCTTCCTCGACATATTCCGTCGACCCAAGCAATCCCCACTCTTCCGCATCCCATGTCGCGAAAACGATCGTGCGCTTGGGGCGTCGTCCCGCTTTCACCTGCTCGGCGATTGCGCGCGCTGCCTCCATCACGCTCACGGTGCCGCTTACATTGTCAGCCGCGCCCGGTCCCCACGCGTCACGATGACCGCCTATCATTACGATCTCATCAGGGAATTCGCTTCCCCGTATGATCCCGAATGTGTCCCAGATCTCCTTGTAAGGACGCGTCGCTACATCGGTCACGACCTCCAACCGTGCTAGCACTGGTCCTGGACCGACGTGGTATCGAAAAGGCAGACCGCCTTGCCACGCTTGCGGAATCGACTTGCCGGCCAGTCCACGCAGCAGCTCCGCGGCATTCCCGTATGAGATCGGCAGCACCGGTATGTGTGGCACATCCATCGCCGCCTGCGTTATGCGCTTTGCGTTGGGCGTGCTTGGGTAGCCCGGCGTGCTGGGGTCGCCGTTTGGATTCATGACGCTGCCGCGTTGAATCCCGTGCGACGGTCGCATCGGACCGGCGGGATATACATCTCCACGCATGTAACCATCATCAGCCGGATCGCTGTAAATGATCAGACCCGCCGCCCCATGTTTCTCAGCCTCACGTGCTTTGATGCCGCGGTACGATCGTCCATAGCGCGCGATCGCAATCTTGCCTCTGACGGACACTCCCATCGAGTCGAGCAGCGCGTAGTCCTCGATCAGTCCATAGTTCACGTAGACAACTTCACCGCGTACGTCGCCGGCTGCGCCGTACCCGTTGAAGGGAATCACCTGCGGAAACGAAACCGAAGTGGTGTCTTCAGGTATTGGACCTTCCTGAAGATTCAATTCGATTGGATCGGGAGCGATTCGCCACACTCGCGTGTTGATCGGATGCGGCATCCACACTCTGTACGAGCGGACTTCTGTCTCGAGACCCCAGGATTTCATCTGACTCACGACATAGTCCCGCGTTCGTGCCTGCGCCGGTGTTCCCGCCATGTGCGGTTGTAATGACAGAAACCTCGAGTGCACCGACGCGCTCGCCGGCGATGGATGCGTGATGACGTCGGTTTCCGCAGAGCGCTCGAGCGCTGCAGATTGTGCTGAGTATCCTGGAATCTGCGCGCGCAGCGGCATCGCGAGCAGGAAGATCGTTGGCAGCACGAGTTGTCTATGCATTCGCTGAGTTCCCTGTGTTTGGCCTCGGTGACGCCGAAGGGCGATGTTATTCGTCCAATTGTTCGAGCGCTGCGGCAATTGCTTCCCGCAGTCTGACCTCTCCTTCCGCGCCGGGAGCAACACCGGCTGCCAGCGAACTGAACTTGGACAACATTTCTGCTTCCAGGAATTTGTCGACGCCCCGTACGCCAAGGGCCTCGAGCGAGCGAACTGCCAGCCGACGAAGCAGTGACCGGGTCTCGGTGTCCAGTTCGGCCAGCGACTTCGGATCCGCCGGCGCCGGTGCGGGCGCTCGGTCACGCTTGCGGCGTGGAGCGTCGAGGAGTGATGAGATCGAGCCGAGCTTTATGACAAATGATCCTGGTGAATGCTCTCGCCATTCAGCTACCACCCCGCGCCTTCGCAGCATGGGCAGCAGCGCGACGATCGCAGCCCGTACAGCAGACACTCCGCCTGGACTCTGATTGCCACGCCCTGTTATCAACAGAACTTCGCTGGCCCGACTGATTTGCCGCTCGCGCAGCCATGCTTCAGCCCGATGACGCGCATCCGCGGCGGTCGGCAGCGACTCCCGCAGGTTCAGCGTGTTTTTCGCGCCGAACTCCGCCTCGTCGAACGCGCGCCAGACCGAGTGAAGTGAAACTTTACCGGATCGCATTCTGTAGCACATGCCCGTCGAGTTTCTCTTGCGGAGTCACATGCACGATAGCGGCGAGAGTCGGCGCCATATCCACCACTCGCGCGAACTCACCGTAGCGACCGGGCTTGATGTTTTTTCCGTAAAAGATGATCGGAACGTGAGCGTCGGAATCGTTGGGGCTTCCATGTTGTGCCGAAGCGTACGAAAGCCAGTAGTTGTACGGGGCCAGTGTCACTACCAGCGCTGCCTCGCTTTCGTCGGCGAACATGTGCAACCAGCGGCGAGCAATTCGGTCGTTTACCGTATCAGCTCGCGCCAGTTCGGAAATCCTGTCCGCGCGTGCAACGCCCGGAACACGAAGAAAGTCAGCGCGCACGGCACGCACGAGCGAATCTTGATTGACCTTTGTTTTGGTAATCGCTGCCCTGTCGACTTCGAGAACGCCACTTTCGAAAGAGAAGCCATTGCCTCCGTACTCCGGGCCGGTTGAGCCCACTCCCGACCTGGCCAGCGACTGACTCAGTCGTTGCAGTACTGGCTGGACATTGACGCGAATCGCGCCGGTATTCGGATCATGTGCGTGAACCTCCGGAAAGGGTGTCATTCCATGATCGGCAGTTAGTGCAACGACTACATCTTTCTCGTTTCGAAGACGAAACAGCGAATCCAAGAACTGGCCCAACGACCGATCGAGCCGGAGTATCTGATCGTGCATCTCTCTCGAATCGGGTCCATACCGATGACCCACTGCATCTGTCGTCGAGAGCGAGATAGCGAGAACGTCCGTCTGCGGACCACGACCAAGACTCAGCGCATTGACGCCTGCCAGTGCGAAATCGAGCGTGAGCTCGTCCATCCACGGAAAATTTGGGAGCAGTAGAGCGGCCGTATCTGGCGAGGCTGACCCGAGGTGCGGAAAGAGGAATCCGGCGCCGGCGCTCTCGACTGCGACAGTATCCGGTTCAGTATAGGCGCTGTCCGGCAGCAAGAGCTGCCATCCCTGGCCAGCAGACCGGGCAGGGAGCTGACGTGCATTGAAAGCTTTGACCCAATCGGGAAGAGTCGCGGTGTAGTAGGTGCTCGTCGTAAACTTGCCGTTCGAGGCATACCAAAACACGGGCTGTTTCGACCTGCCGATTGGAAGAATCGCCGCACGATCCTTTCTCGACACGGATAGGACGCGCGTCCGCGGGTCCTTTGCAATTAGCCAGTCGGTGAGCGTTGTGCCACGAAATCGAAAGGGAGATGCACCGGGCCCGGGCGCATCCACCAGTGTCACCGTCGTGTCGTTCACTCCTGCGCTATTCGCAGAGATTCCATTGTGAACCGGAAAGCGTCCGGACATCGTCGCGGCATGCCCCGGCGCTGTCTCCGTTATCGCGTGGTCCTGAAAAGCATTGGTGAAAACAGCCCCGCCTCTATAGAGCCTGCCCAATCCGCCTGTCAGTTGTGACTCGAAGCGCGACAGGTAGTCGGGGCGCATCGCATCGACGGTGATGAACAGCACGAGCTTCGGCGTTGTGGCGTCCCTTGCCTGAGATTGGGCCGGCCTTACCTCCACCATGCTCAGTGCGATGAACAGCAGCGCGCTTTTGAATTGGCGAGTCATTGATTGCTTTGGGAATCTCTGGTTTTTATTTGCACTGCGCGGGCACTCCCGCGGGGAGGCCGAACGCCGTGGTGACGGCAATTCTCCATCCTGCTGGCGTATTCACAAAAATGCGCTCCGATACGCCACTGGACGTCGTGTCTTTCTGCGTCACCGTATAGCAATAGGTACCGTATACCACGCCTGGTGAAATTGGCAGCACCCGCAAGTTCTTCGCGATCAGAGTGTCGGGCCAGGTCGAATAGCGACGCGCACTCCACCCTTCGTACCCGACTTCGAGTCCCGCTGGTCCATTTCGCCCGAGCATGTTGGTATGAAGATATGTCGCGAGATACCGCGCCCGGTCACGCTTGTGTATCGCATCGATGTTCTCTTCGAACAACCGTCGTGCTTCGACCGTGTCGGCTGTAGCCGATAACGACGAACCGGGATTCGCCGGGAGGGGCGCGCAACCAATTGTCACGATGACCGCGACAAGATGGCGGGACGAGATTCTCGTCGATGACATACAGCTCTGCGGAAAAAAATGTCTCCGCAATCTTAACCGGAGCCGCAAGGATTGGCGACTCCGGCCTGTCCCTGCTTGTCAGCCGATGATCTTCTCCAGAATAAGGAGACCACGGGCCAGGTCGTCCCGCTCCATCACTAGTGGTGGGAGGATGCGCAGTGTGTGCTCTCCGGCCGTGAGCAAGAGCAGGCCGTCGTCCCATCCGCGCTTGACGACTTCGTTCGCTGATTCGACTACATCGAGACCCCAGATGAAGCCGGTTCCACGAATGGCCCGAACTTTCCCTGAGCGTCGCGCCAGCACCTCGAGCTGTTGCCCGAGCCATGCGCCGTTTTCACGAACTGATTCGAGCAACGCCGGGTCCGAGAGCCTGTCGACCACATATCCAGCGACCGCCGCGACGAGTGGGCCACCACCGAACGTCGTGCCGTGGTCTCCCGCTTGGATCGTCGATCCGATTTCTTCCGAAACGAGCACCGCGCCCATCGGCAATCCGCCCGCCAATGGCTTGGCCAAGGTCAGCATGTCCGGGACAACACCGACGTTTTCGTATGCGAAGAAATACCCGGTGCGTCCGAGACCGCATTGAATCTCGTCGAAGATGAGCGCTATCTCGCGCTTCTCCGTCAGAGCGCGAAGGCGCCGCAGAAAATCGGAATCGAGTACACGCACACCGCCTTCTCCCTGGATCGGCTCCACGATGACGGCCGCAACTGTCTCTTCGTCGAGCGCGGAATCCAGCTCACCGATGTCTCGCTCACAAATAGAGACTGCGCCGGCAAGCGGACGGAACGGCGCACGATAGGACGGGCGATCAGTCGCGGCGAGAGATGCGAAGAGCCTGCCGTGAAAGCTCCCGCGCAAAGCGATGATCTCGACCTTTGCGTCAGTGCCGATCTTGCGCGCCCAGCGCCTGGCAAACTTGAATGCGCCTTCATTGGCTTCCGCCCCCGAGTTGCAGAAGAAGACCTTCGACGCAAACGAGCGCTCGACCAGCTTGGCGGCGAGCAGCTCACCGGGCGCGGTGCGATACAGGTTCGACGTGTGAATGAGCCCCGTGTTCAGTGATTCGCTGATCGCCGCCGCAATCCCAGCATCACCATAGCCGAGCGCGTTCACCGCTATGCCGCTGGCGAAATCGAGATACCGCTTGCCATCCGAGTCGATAAGCTCCACGCCTTCTCCCCTTACCAGGCTCATCGGCGCGCGCTTGTAAGTGGCGAGAAGGGCGGCGGACTCCGAGTAAGCAGTCGTCTCCACTTCATCCTCGAGGGGCAATGTGATCGCAGTCATAGTGCAACGCTCTGAGATTGGGTAATGAATGTGCCGTGGTCCTCGTCGTTGAGACCTACGAGGCCGCAGACTCTTACGCGACTGACTCCAGACACGAGAGCTGTCTCCGCCGACTCGAGTTTCGCCGCCATGCCATCGCTCGCAACTCCGTTCGCAATCATGTCGCGAGCCGTTTCGATGCTCAGGTTCGGGACAAGCTCTCCATGACTGTCCCGTACTCCTTCCACATCAACGATGAAAAAGAGCTCCTCGGCGCCGAGTGCGGCGGCAATCGCCGCGGCGGCATCATCGCCATTTACGTTGAGCGCACCACCGTTTGAGCTCGCGGCGTTGTATCCGAGCGGAGAGATCACCGGAAGGTAGCCCGCCTTCATCAGGTCTCTAAGTAGCGCCTCGTTTACAGATATCGGTCTTCCAGCAAACCCGAGAGATGCTACGTCGATCGGCTCGGCCCCAATCAGAGCGCCATCTTCTCCGGATAATCCGACTGCAGGCAGGCCTGCAGCAACGAAGCTATTTACCAGCCGCTTATTCACGACGCCCGACAGCACCATCCGCAGAAGCTCGAGATCTCCCTGCGACGTAACGCGCCGCCCACCCACGAACGCGGCTTCCCTTCCCAACGCACGCTGCATCGCCGACACCTCGTCACCACCGCCGTGCACAAGGCAGATCTCTCCTGGCATCGCGTTCCAGCAGTTGGCAAGCATTGCCGTAAGCCGGGCATCGGCCTGCGCCCGCCCGCCAATTTTCACTACCCGCATTATGCCGGTAACCCTGTTTGCTCAGCGAGACCGAGCAGAATGTTCGCGTTCTGCAGCGCTTGCCCTGCGGCACCTTTCATCAGGTTGTCGATCGCCGAGATGATAATGAGAGTAGGCTGACGGAGATTCGCAGCGTTCGTGACGCTCAGTCGCACAACGTTGCGGCGCACCACATCGCGCAGAGACGGTGGGGCCTCTGCGATTTCGATGAAGGGCTCACCCTGATAGAAGCCGCGCCAGAGCGCCGCTGGATCTTCTATGTATTCCCTCACCGGCACGGTGATGGTGGCCAGAATCCCGCGGGCGACTGGGAGCAAATGCGGCGTGAAGAGTATGTCGTTCTCTTTACCGCCCAGTTCCCTCGTCACCGCCTGCATTTCGGCAATGTGTCTGTGCTGGTTCCCCACCGAATAAGCACGAAAGTCTTCGGCAACTTCGGCGAACAGCAGATCGGGGCGTACGGAATAGCCGGCGCCAGTAACTCCACTGGCGGCAGAAACGTTGATCGTCGCTCCCGGAACCACCCAACCTTCCTTTAGCAGCGGTGCGATCGCCAGCAGCACGGCTGTCGGGTAGCATCCCGGATTCGCCACGATTTGCGCCTCTGGTATTCTCGCGCGCATCAGCTCGGTGAGACCGTAAGGGGCTTGAGCTCCGTTGGCTCCGGCGTCCGATCCCGGTCTGAAGTCGGAAGATAGATCAACCACACGTGCTCCCGTCGCGCGCGCATTTCCAACCCATTTGGCGGATGCGCCGTGTGGAAGCGCAGTGAAGACGACCTCCGCCTTGCCGAGCGGCGCATCTTCCGTGGCGACATAGGTCACTTCCGACGCGCCAATCCGGGCGCGCTGGCCCCGCTGTTCGTTAGCACCCGCAAACGCGAGCTCGAGGTCCGGGTGCTGCGCGATCAGTCCGCACAGCTCCCGGCCCGCATAGCCACTCGCACCAAGTACTCCGACCGGAACTTTATGCATAGAGAATGCATAACATTACACTCCATGCCCGTCAATGATCCGTGCCGTCGGCTCGCGCAAATCTTCTAGCGGTGCTAAACTCAGTTTCGTGGCCAACAAACGTGAGAGACACGATACCATTCTGGAGATTGTCGGCTCCCGGGTCGTCAGCAGCCAGGAGGACCTTCGCAAGCTCCTCCTCCAACGTGGATGGGACGTAACCCAGGCAACCCTCTCCCGCGATCTCCGCGAGCTCCGGCTGGCACGCGTTCCCACGCCCGAGGGAGCCAGATACGCGATCACTGACGGCAGCATAGAAGAAAGCAGAGCGGCACTCGATACTTTGCTGCCGCAACTCTTTCTGCGCGTCGACGGCGTCAGCGAGATGCTCGTTCTGCGCAC
>Ga0137371_10002120_pt1 | contig 15759 bp, 16 predicted proteins | sample SagtaG_7_FD_104919 | JGI IMG/M metagenome (GOLD analysis project Ga0137371, IMG submission 104919) | Vadose zone soil microbial communities from Sagehorn Ranch, Mendocino, California, USA - Sage1_R_40_16 metaG | ecosystem: Environmental > Terrestrial > Soil > Vadose zone | place: USA...
CGAAACGAACGCATTTAATTCCTTCATCAACGCATTCATTTCCATCGCGGACACATTCATTCCCGCGAAGGAGAGAGGTTTTTCCACGGCGGAGACGATAATTTCCGCCTCGGACACGAGTCTCGTCGCGACAGAAATAGGTTTCCCCGTCGCGGAGAGAACCCTCGGCGCTGTGCCGACGGGTGTGTTTTTAACACCAATTTGTCAACAACGAACCGTTAGGAGAAAGACGATGGCTCAACACATTCGAACTTGCAGGGTTTCAAATCGATCTGATGAATCTCCTTGTGAAAAAAAAGTCGATTTGATTCTTCGAGCCCACGACCATACCTATCAGAGAACGAATCAACGCCGTTAGCCACAGCGAATTGCAAAGCCGTTTCATCGATGCTACATTTGCGTCGTCGTTCGCAGACCGGTTTATCGTCCGCTCGAACACGGGAAGATGAAAGAACCCAACGCCACTCATGAAAAGGCACAGAGTTTTTTTGAAGGTCTCTGGAAGCGCGGCGACCCGTGGGAACTCGAAACGTCAGAATTTGAGCAAGCCAAGTATGCGGATGAAATTTCGATTCTCGCCGGACGCCGCTATGGGCGGGCGCTCGAGATCGGTTGCGGGATTGGATCATTCACCCGGCTCCTCACTGGCCCTTGCGACTCGATACTCGCCCTCGACATTTCTCCGACCGCGATCGCACGCGCGCATGAACGCGGCCTGCATGCGGTGGAGTTTCGAGAGCAGAACATCATGCATTTCGACTTGGAGCGCGAGCGGCCGTGGGATCTGATCGTGCTGAACGAAACAATCTATTATCTTGGCTGGCTCTACTCCTTTTTTGATGTGGCCTGGCTCGCCACACAGTTGTTCGACGCAACGGCCACGAGCGGCCGGCTTTTGATGGCGAATACGTGCGGCGGGCTAACAAATTACCTACTTCGGCCGCCGATAATCCGCACCTATCATGACTTGTTCGTCAATGTGGGATACCAAACCACTGCGGAAAGTACGTTCCGCGGAGTCAAGAACGGCGTCGAGATCGAGGCATTGATCTCAGTTTTCAGCAAACTGCCTGCATAGCCTCGTCAACAAGCTTCGGCAGAACTTTTCCCGAATCGAAGTATTCTTCCGCGATTTGCCGTGCGGCTCCGCAGTGGGACTCGTAGCGACGATTCACTTCTCCGATTCCAGCCGCAGCTTCGTCGGCATTCTTAAATGGAATAACGCCGTCGCCGGACGGCAGCCATTTCGTGAAGCCCGTGTCCTGAATGACGACCGGCCTTCCGCTCGCCAAATACGCCGCGCTGCGCTCGCTGAACCAACCGCTGCGCGTCACAACGTATCCATGTTTAGCGACGGAAAACTCCGCGCGTGACGCTCGCAAGTATTGCTGGTAGACCCATGGATCGCGAGTGACCTCCTTCGGATTGACAATGCGCCAGCCGCCCTCTGTCAGGCGCGTCCGCACGTCGTCTGGAACTTTGACCGCCAATTCCATCGGAACCCTCGCTTGTAGAGGAAATGAGAAGAGGGATTGGAATTCATGGTCCTTTTGGCCGTAAAACTTGCCTTCGAAATACCGGTCACCCAACGGCGACCAGTTCATCACTGTCGTGAAATGTGAATCCAAGGAGCCGGGCGTCACCGGCCACAGATCCAACACGACAGGTTGCCGGGTCGGCAACCATTGCATCCCTGCAGTCGGCATGTCGCAGCCAGGTTGCCCCACATTCTCTCCGTATGTAAAGCGCGCGGTGTAATCCGAGAAAGATCCGCCCATTCCATGAGCGCCGATTTGTGTGAACACGGGATCCGTGTCCACTAATATGCGGCGTCGGCAAGATTCCAGTTCGGGAATCCAGTTAATGTTGCTTAGATTGAAGTAAAGGTCCGATTCCGCGCATGCTTCCGCCAACTCTGCGCGCGGCAGTCCAAAAGTCTTTCCGTCTTCCGCCATATAGCACCAACGCGGTTCCAGGCCGTACTGGCGGAACAAGCGCATCAAGAACTCTATTCCGTATGCCGGATCTCCTGTCATGACGTTTTGCGCAGGGTCATAGCAGGAGTTGTCCCAACCGTAATGTTCAAAAAACGTGACCTTATGGCCCAGGCGATGAAGGCCGATCAGGTATTGGAAATGGTGCCAGCACAGTCCGCCGAGCGGATAGCGGACGATGTATCCCGAACAAACAATCTTGAGTGCTTTCATTCCTGAACTGAGTTACTAGAGGATAGATGGAAACCCAGAGTCCGGGCGACGGCGGAGGTCAGACCCTTATCCGCCTTCGTATCTACTTCGGTGACAGGATCATCGCCTTTTTTAAATTGCACGTTCACGACATTGTTTGCGAAAGAATTCAGCACTTCGGCGGCGGCCCGCAACGCCTCTTCAATTCGTGGAAGGACGTCCGTTTGGATGGATTTCATACGCGTCGCGGCTCCATTAAGCCGATTATAAGGGAATATCGCAATTCGTCACGGCTGTACTTCCGTTTGAAGGATTTTCTGACGCGATTCGCTCGGTAAGGCCTATCTGATGTCTGTCGGCTTAGTCATTTGCCAATTTTGGTATCCGATTTGCCCTTTCGGCGGTTCAGACCGTATATGCGGCATGCAAAGCCCTCCCCAACCCGAACACGATTCCGCATCCGTCACATCGCAAAAACCACTTCTCCGGGATCGCGGTTTACCAGGAATCTGGAATGGCGCGAGTATCGTCAGTCCACGGAAACCGCGGGGAGCAGCGGGAGAGGGACTCCGCCTGGAGTGTTGGTCCAAAGCTTTGGACAGGACTGTTGGACTGCTGGTGGGATTATCGGGGATCGACCCGTCTGATCTGGCCCGTCACCTGGATCACGATAGCTTTACGCGGGATTTTTAGTGACGAGAGTACCTGCTTCACCGCTTGAGTGCGCGAGTCGTCTTCAACACCGACCGTCACACGGTTTTTCCCTTCATCCAGGTCGACCATTGTCACGCCTGGCACTTCCAGAATAGCGTTCGCACGTTCGGTCCACGCCTTGAGCTGGGAGACGGTGTACTGACCCTGAATTGCCCGCACGCCGCCATGGGCTGTGAGGCCCGGACCGAACACGGCCTCGATCGCCGAACGGGCTGCCGACAATTGAGAGGGGTCGAGCAGGTATACGGCTAGCCGTCCGTTCGGGTCGATGAACATGCCGCCGAAGCCGGGCGCCATCCGCTCCACGCGAAGGAGGAGGTCATCATGCATCCGGCTCCGTTCCTGGAATCGCGCTTCGGCCGCCGAGATCTCGCCTGCCAGAAAACGAGGACCCAAAGCTGGCTCCGCCGCTAGCAGAGACGCAACGGCAATCTGCAGCACGACTGTTAAGCTTAAAAGTCTCACGGCATGGACCTTCAGGAGTCACGAACGGCTACTGAAGCGTCGCCGGTTGGTGACTCGCGCTAATTTGTCGTGAGGGTTCCGAGTTCGCTCTCGATGTTGGCGATCGGGCTATAGACAAACAGCGTACCCGACGAGTTGCCTCCCCAGAGGGTGCCCTGAAGCATGATACTGTCTCCGGAGACGATCCTAAACACCGGCGAACCACTGTCGCCAGCGCCCACGCCAGCGTCCACGAAATTCTGACAGAGAAGGACAATGTTGCTGCCTGAAACGCCTGTGTTGACACAAGTATTAGTTACCTTGCCCTGAGTCCACCCAGTCGTTCGTCCGACCTTGTTAACTGTCTGTCCGAGCGCAGCCGGCTCCTCCCCGGTAATGTTGAAGTGGCCCACAATGTCAAGTGAACCGTTGTTTGGTGCACTCGTCTCGGCAATCGCGCCAAGCGTGAAGGTGACGGCACTATCTCCAGCGCTAAAGTTGGCGTCGGAATAGCGGCATTTTTTTCCCCTTGCGCACCTAAAAAACGCCGGGTCAGCGATTTCCTGGCCGATGTACTCCGCCGAGACTTGGTTTAGCGGCTGATAATAGAGAGTTCCATCGGCAGCGCCTTGTGTGTTGCTGCAGTGAGAAGCTGTAACATAACCAAGGACGCCGTTACTGTTGCGGGCATTAAAACTCATGCTGCAAAGGTACTGCGAGAAGCGGATCTGTAAGCCGCCAACGACCGGCCGGTTCTTGTCTTGAAGTGTCTGCACTTGCACAATAGGCTGCGTTTCGACCACGTCCACCAACTGGAATGGAACGCCCAGCGCCGTAGCCCACGCCCGCACCGTTGGCGCTATGTCACGGTCCACGACTCCGACGACAAAGCGACCACGAGTCTCATCAGCGTCTGTGAAAACGACGCCAGCCAACTCAAACAAGGGCAGAAGACGCTGATGCTGAGCTTCGAGCGCCGAAAGACCAGGAGCTCCCGCCTGCGGCGGCCTACCCTGGCCGTGTATCTGATATACTCCGGCAACAATCGTCGCGAGAGTGACTGCGGTTAAAATTCCGACCGTCTGGAAACGGTTCAACCCTTTTGAACCCTTCTTCATGCAAACCCCCGAAAGCAAATTAATGAGGAGCGCACTATAGCGCATTGCTGCATTTTTGTCAGGATTTTTACTCAGCGGGCGGCCGGGCTCCCCATACTCAGTTGGGAGGGCGAGTCGGTGCATGCTCACTGACCGTTGAGGACAATCCGATTATTGAACTCGATGAAGAGTACTTGGGCTCAAGGGATGCCGGAATGATCACGCAACGTGATGAGCTGTACCTGGTCTTTCATGCTTGTTCTCATTTTATTGGAAAATACGCCGCGACCGCGATTGCGGAGTTTGCTTCGCCCGACGCCGGTATTGCGTTAACCTGCGGGGTGCCCTATCGCATCGACATCTCTTGTCCGCCTCACGACGCGCTGGACCAACTGGTGCAGTTGGGCGCCCTCGATATCGAGCAGGTTCGCGACGGGCTTGCGGCCATCATTCCCGATGCTGTGACGGCGGACGCCGTGGCTGGCGCCTTGGGCGTGGCCGGCGTGGCCGTGTCGCCCGCGGTCGGGCGGGACAACGGATCGGTCTGGTTGCTGACTCCGCGTGCCGTTCGTATCGGGCGTGTCCTGGTCGCGCCGGAGGAAGTCGCCGCCCCACCGGAGGCGCTTCGATTGACCGATTCCACTGCCTTTGGAACCGGGCATCACCCAACCACAGCATTGTGCGTCGCGGCTCTCGAAGAAGCCTTGACCATCGCGGTTCCCCACAGCGTCCTTGACGTCGGCACGGGATCGGGCGTGCTGGCTTTGACGGCGCTGATCATGGGCGTATCGCGAGCCGTCGGCCTGGACATCGACGCCGATGCGTTGAACATCGCGGCCGGGCATGCGCGCCTGAACGGCCTGGCGGACCGGCTGCAACTCGTGCTCGGCGGACCCGATGTTGTGGATGGTACCTGGCCGCTCGTAGTCGCGAACGTGCTCGCCGCTCCACTGATCAAGATGGCGCCGGTCCTCGTTCGACGGGTGGCGCATCGTGGCCGACTCATTCTTTCCGGCATCCCCTTATCCCTCGAATCCGAAGTAGCGCAAACCTACCAGCGACTGGGAATGCGCCATATCCGCTCGGAGACGCGCGCCGGGTGGACGGTTTTAGTGGCGCAAGCTTCCTGGTAAGGCTGTCCGGTACTACGAAATTAGAGCTGTCCTGCGTTAATGGAGAAGTGTTTTACGCCATCCTCTCCCGAGGGAGAGGAGGTCGCGAAAACTGGGTTCGCGCCCGGAAATCTTGTGAACTCGGGAAAATCTCCATGAAGTCTGGAAAACTCGAGCGTTTAGTTCCACCTTCATGCCATTGCCGGTGGGATCGCAGGGGGTTACACTGCTGCGACTCATTGGTATAAGGGGCTCGAATTGGCACGTACAGAACTGTTGAACTGGTTTCAGCAACTATACCGCGACTTTGAAACAGCCGGTGTTTCCGGCAAGTTGCCCGCCGCCATTCAGGACGCACGGCTCCGTCAGAGTCCGGGCCGGCGTGACTTCCTCAAGGCCGCAGCGGTTGGGGCGGCTTCAGCGGCCATTGCGCCGAAATGGCTGTTCGCCGGGCCGCAGTCCCGCATCGTCATCGTCGGTGGCGGGATCGCTGGACTCAATGCCGGGCTCACGCTCCAGGACGCAGGCGTTCCATCCACTATTTACGAGGCTTCCAGCCGCATTGGCGGGCGCATGCACTCCGACACGACATCATGGACGAACGGGCAGGTCAGCGAACATTGCGGCGAATTGATCGATTCGACTCACAAGACGATCCTGGGTTTGGCCAAGCGTTTCAATATCGGGGCTGACGATCTGATCGCCGCCGAACCACCGCAGTCGACCGAAACGTATTCCTTCTTTGGCCAATACTATCCGCGAACTCAGGCCAATGCGGATTTCAACGCGGTCTGGCAAGCCGTGAAGAAGGATCTCGATGCGGCGGGATATCCGACGCTTTACAACTATTTCAATAGCGCGGGAGCCGAACTCGACAACCTGACGATCTACGACTGGATCGAGACCCGTGTTCCGGGCGGCCACCGCTCCCCTATGGGACAGTTGCTGGACGTGGCTTACAACATCGAATACGGCGCCGAAACCAGTTTACAAAGCTCTCTGAACCTCATCTATCTGCTCGGCTATCAATCCGCTCCCGGGAATTTCCGCATGTTTGGCCGCTCCGACGAGCGCTATCACTTAGCCGGTGGAAACGAACAACTGCCGCGCGCTATCGCCGGCGTTTTGCCGTCCGGCAGCATTCAAACCGGTACTTCCCTCACCGCCATCGCGAAAAACAGCAATGGGACTTACACCCTTGATTTCCAGCGGGGCAACGTGAAATTTAGCGTGACGGCGGATCGCGTCATTCTGGCGCTGCCGTTCTCGATTCTCCGGAATCTCAATTACAGCGCGGCCGGCTTCAACGGGGTCAAGGCTGCTGCCATCCAGCAAATCGGTTATGGAACGAATGCAAAGCTGCACCTGCAGTTCAAGGAGAGGTTGTGGAACCAGCCCGGACCATGGGGAATCAGTAACGGCTCAAGCTTTTCCGATACGGGTTATCAGAACACGTGGGACGTGACTCGCGCGCAAGCCGGCGCCTCCGGGATCCTGGTGGATTACACGGGTGGAAACATCGGTGCGTCTTTTACGGGCGACAGCAGCAAGCCATCCGTGGTGCATTCTTACGCATTGCAATTCCTGAGTCAGTTGCAGCCCATATTCCCCGGGATCGCGGGACAGTGGAACGGCCGCGCAACGCTCGATACGCCGTCGCGTAATCCGTATTTGCTTGGCTCTTACTCATATTGGAAGAAAGGCCAGTACACCACATTCGCGGGCGCCGAACGCGAGCGCTCCGGCAATTGCCACTTCGCGGGGGAACACTGCTCGATCAATTTCCAGGGCTACATGGAAGGAGGTGCGCAGGAAGGCGCACGGGCGGCGAATGAAATCCTGAGTGATTACAAAGAGGGAATCTTCCCTTAGGAGGAAGCTGAACACCAATCGCTGCGACGGGAGTCGATATATGCCGCTTCTGGATTCAGCTCGATTGATCCTGTCGATGATTCTGCCGGCTACACCTGAAGTAAAGGCAGAGACTTTTGTCTACAGCTCGAGCGACGGACAAGCCCTATCCCTTGATTTCTACCCTGCGCAGCTCCAGGGTCTAGCGCCTCTCGTGGTTGTCGTCTACAGTGGCTCGTGGCAAGGCGGCGACAAGAGGGTTCCGCCTCCGCCTACCCTTCCGCATTTAGACATTGAATTGACCTCTAATCCCGCGTCATAATTTCCGCCAAGGAGGAGCGAGCATGAAAGTTCCGTTGGATGACGTAGCGGAAACTCTCATGGCGGAATTACATGCCATTGAGTCCGAAAGGCGGGAAACCGAACAGAAACTACAGAAGCTTCAACAAGCGGAAACAGCCAACAAATCATGGTTGGTAGCGCGCGGATATTCCGTGAACAGCAATGGCGGGAATCAACCGGAAAAGACCCCACTCGACCTCGCGCACAAATCATCCGTTGCTGAGCCGAAGGAAACAGCATCCGCTCAACCTGCCGCATGACAGGCGTTGCGAAGAACACCGTTGTGAAGCTGCTCTTAGAAGTTGCGGAGGTCTGTCGCGAATATCAGGACAGGGTTTTCCGCAATCTCACGTGCAAGCGTTTGCAGCTCGATGAAATTTGGAGCTTCGTTTAGTGGGGGTTCATTTTAGGTGAATGCCCGAACTCCAACGCGCCTTCATCGTCCCATAGCGCACGTCGAGCGGCTATGCGGATAAAGGACTTCCCTCTTGATTCAGGGTTTGATGACGATCGGGATTTCAGTTTCCACGCACCGAGGTCCCGTCTGATCGTTGATTGGTGAGAATTTCCACCGTTCGACAGCGCTCCAGACTGCATTGTTGACCAGGTTATTGCCGCCGCCCTCCGTCCCTGTGACGTTGACGTTACCTTGCTCGTCGATTCTGGCTTTGACACGCACAGTGGATTGAGAGTTTCGCACAAAGTCCAGGGCGACCGCGGGAATCTGAGGACTCACGCGGGTCTTCAACCGCATCAACGCAAGCTGGGGATTCATCTGGATGCAGCCTGTTTTCGTGCAACTCGTCATCTGTGCGAGAATGTCTTCGCCGATGGAGGGTTCCGGCAGCAACTCTGAGGCTTGGCGAAGAATCGTATCCATCGCCGCTGTATCCCCAGTCGCACACGCTCGCTTCCACGATTCGACGAGACCCGACAGCGCTTTCCGATATTCCACCCGCACCTGGCTCAACATCTGCTCGGTGGCGCCGCCAGTTTCATCGTAAGACATCAGCCGGCGGTAGGCCGCTGCGGCCAGCGTGAGCTCATGTGCATCGAAATGCTTGCGCCAGTCGAGAAGCAGCCAATCTGCGGTCACCTGCAGTTTGCTCTGCGTGAGATCAATATATTGGGCGGCGAGCTCATGTCTAGGAGAGAGCTTCACAGCGTTACGAAAGTCCTGAAGCGCGTCTGAGAATTGGTCGCGCTTGTAGAGTTCAACGCCTCTCTTGTAGAAAAGCTCAGCCGAGCCGGTTTCGATCTCTTGCAGGCCGGCGCATTTCGACTTCATCGATCCGATAAGACTCATAACAGCCGTGGCATTTTGGGCTTCTAACTCTTTGGCCGCGTCGTCATGAACTCTGCGACAACGGACTTCGTCCGCCTCGGCTCTGGCTTCTTCAGCTAATGCAAGGACTTTTGGCGAGAACTGCTGTGGATCCAGGCGATAGTCGGCATCCAGGGCATAAAGGTCGCTTAAGGACAACTTGGCTTCCATGTTTTCATTCAGGCCGATATGATCGAGGGCCAGGTGCAGTTTGATATCGATTTTTTCTCTGACGTGGTCGGTTTTCAACTGAAGTAACTCGTCGATGCGCAACAGCAACTCAATCGATTCCTTGAATCTCGCGTCGTAATACAACGCGGCGGCGTGCGCCAACGCATCGTTGACTTCATCTTCAACGGGAGTTTTCTCAATGGACTGGACTGAAAGGACCAGAGACAACGCAAGGACGGATAGAAACATCAGACACCTTTACGGGAAGACTACCTGTATCGCCGTCTCCGTTCCTGTAACTCGATAGTTCTTCCTTGGAAAATTCGGATTCTCAAAGACGAGTGTGCTTCCAGCGGGCACGACGATACCACTCAACGGCGTTTGTCCCAAGGGTTGCCTGTAGGCTCCCTCCAGAAAAACCTGTGCCCAGGGCTTCGCATTGATTTGGACCCTCACTTCAAAGGTAATGCTCGCTGCGGTGGTCTCACCGGCCCTCACCACATGAGTTACAACTCTCCGCAGATCCTGATGCCGATACTCGAGCGTGTGAGTTCCCGCCGGCAGATCGAGCGTCGCCGGCGTCGAACCCACGTATTCACCCTCCATATATATTTCCGCCGCCAGCAGTGAGTTCACATGGAGTGTCCCAGTTTCACCGGCAGCGACGGCACGGAGGAGCGGAAGGTCCCCGCGAGCAGACGAAGACGCAACGGGTCGGGATCTGGCCGTCACACCCGTCGACACCAACTCGACTGTTGGAGCGGTGTGCTGTTCCGGTAGCGGAACCGGGTTCAGCGGAACCCGGTCCGGCGGCACTGAGTCTGGCTGCGCTGTACCGGGGTTCTGATCACTAGGGGAAGACGGGACGGTATCCTTATTTTCGGCAGGATGCCGATTAGGAAGCTCTGCTGAGCTACTAGCAGACGGCTTTGCGATGTCATGCTCTTTGGGCGCATTCGGACGCCCTATCAGCATCAGGACTCCAACAACTGTAAGAAGGACGGCGGCAAGAGCAATCGGAATAGCGAGACGCGTCTGTTCAACTGCGCTTGAAAATCGCCGTAATAGAGTCGATTTCGTGCCCGCCTCTTCGGCCGACGAAGCGGCTGAACCAAATGGCCCCGGCGCAAGTCCCAAAGACTCTGGCGGTACAGACGACAGTGGATACTCTTCCGCGGGAGATGACGCCATCCTGGCAGATGCGGGTTTATCCACTTCCGGATGGTCCAACGGTACGGACGACTCTGGGCGTGCCTCGGATGACTCCGTCACAGCGGGAGAAAGCGAGATTGCTTCCCCCGAGTGAGTTTTGAGCATGGAAAGGAGAGCTTTTGCTTCTTCATTCTTCGGGTCGACATTAAGAACTCTCCACAGAACGATCTCTGCTCCCTTTCCGAATTCTTGCGGTTTGTTTTCAAGTGGAGTCTTCTCGAGAAGCTCGCGCGCGTTCTGAAGGTCCTGTTGTAAAGCCGATCGAATTGAGGACTCTAGCGCATGTGCTTCCTTATTCTCGGGATCGACCTGCAATAAAAGTTTCGTCAACACCAGGCACTTCTTCAGGCGCAATTGCTCGAAAGCTTGCCTGGCCTGTGCTGCCAGCCTCGACAAATCCACATCCGTCCATCCGCAAGCGGCGGCGGTCTGTCCGGATGGGATTTGAGTCTTCAGCAGTTGTTCAATCGGAAAACTAATCGGATGAACACCCATTTCCCAACGGGCAACCGTGCTGTCAGTCACGCCAATAAGCTCGGCAAGCCGAGCCTGCGTTAGACCCATCGACTTGCGTGTATTCTTCAGTTCGAGTGGCGTCATCGGCTGTGCCTCCTCAGATCCGCGGAGCGGCTTCGTAACTGACCGGGACACCCGTGCGCGGCCATCCTGGCTACGATCCGTTACCGTTGGTCGGCGCCCAAAGGCGCCACAATGCTTTTCGCAGCGCGCTCGGCAATTGGAAAGCCAGGTCGTATTGTCGGCACCGGTAAACAGACATCGCGGTGAACGACTCTTTCCTGCCGGTCATTACAACTACGTGGATGGAGACATCCTGCTACGTTGCATAGGAAGAGTCAACTCGATTTCGCGGAAAAAATTTGGAAAATAATTTTGGACGCCTGACTTCGTTTCCACGCAAGAACACCTTGTTGATCTTGCGCGTGTTGGATATGGAGTCGAGCGGGTCGGCGTGACGATAGGAATTTCACTACCGTGCACATCGGACAATCCGACCTTTTTCGTAGGGACAAATGTCCACCAAGTTGTCCGTTGCTATAGACTCGGCAACCGCTGGACCGCTTCCAAAAGACTTAGCCCAACTTCACCCCACTTCGTGACGAACTGTCGATTCCGCCGCAGCGTTCCCCACAAACGACGCATCCATTCGCGCACCGTTGCCATGGATTCCTCCAAGTTAGTTCAGCCCTGCTCACGAAGGCCGTCCAACCCTCTGAAGGGTATTCCGCGCAAACCTGCGGAACACCGCTTCGAAGCGGCCGCGGCGCCGGAAGTGCACGCCCTTCTCGAGCATTGCCATCTGTTCTTCCGTTAGACGCCAGCCCGAGCTCGCGCAATTCTCAGCGAGGTGTTCCAGGGAGTGCGTCCTTGGAATGGTGACAACCCCTTGCTGGGAGAGGCACCAGTTTAGAGCGACTTGTGCCCTGGTCTTGTCTGTCATCGTGGCAAGCTGCCCCAGCACGTCCTGCGGATCGAAGCTCAGAATGTTTCTCAACCACCAGCCCTCTCCGGGGCAGCCCGGCTCAGTTCGCGGAAAAGCCACGCGCGAGCCAAATCCCATTCGCGGTGAACGGTGCGCACGGAAATACCGAGCGCGGCAGCTGTTTCGTCCGGCGTGAGACCGCCGAAGAAACGCAATTCCACGAGCTGGCTTTTGCGGCTGTCGACCTTCTCCAGCGCGGCCAGCGCTTCGTCCAGCGCCAGCAGGTCTTCGGTTCGGTCCGTGGCCCCTCCGGCTTCCGTGAGCGAAACGAAAACCGCCCCGCCGCCGCGCTTTTGTCTGCGCCTGGCGATGGCTTGATTCACCAGGACTCGTCGCATGATCTTCGCCGCCACTGCAAAAAAATGAGTGCGGTCCTGCCACTCGACGGAGTTCCACTCGAATAGCCGCAGATAGACTTCATTCATCAATGCGGTGGGCTGCAGCGTCTGTCCGGGGGACTCCTTGCGTAATTGCAAGCGCGCGATTCGGCGAAGCTCCGACTCGACAACGGCAGTCAATTGTTCCAAGGCGTGTTCGTCGCCTCTACGCCAGGCCTTGAGCAATTGCGTGACTTCGCTTGGTGGAGGGTTCATGGCCTCACGGCAAAGCGGCTTTCGGACCGTTAACGGCGCGCAAGGACTCCGCGGGCACAGGCAGATCCCGGTCCGCATCCTTCCAGTCAGCCAAAAACTCGCGATACAGCTCCTGCGACCGGGCGGTATCGTGCTGGAGCGCCGCGGCGCGTGCCAGTCCGAATTTGGCCAGCGGATATAGGGGCGAGATGGGATCCTGTCCCCGATGGTCCAGGATTTTGCGAAATTCCGCTTCCGCTTCGCCCGCCTTCTCAAGGTTCAGGAGAGCGTGACCGCGTAAATACTGCGCCCAGAATTCGGCGGCAGCTTCATAGGGGGTGGATCGCAATCCATTTTCGGCCGCCTGTGCATCGCCGCCCTTCAAAGCGATCGCCGCCCGAATGACCGGCAACCAGATGCGATGGACCACGGTATTGAGTGGATATTGCCTGATCAGTTCATTGACTAACATCGTTGCCTCACCCAATTGGCCGCACCAGGCCAGCGCCAGCGCGCTCCGGGTGAGCGAGAGCGGATTTTGCTCGATAGAAAGCGCTCGCCGGGCGTGTGTCTTCGCATCGACACACCGGCCGAGAGCGGATGCCCGGACCGCCGCCTGAGCGATCATACCGGCGGCGGCTTCGGCGGTTTCGCCGGCGGTGGCGGATTCAGAGATTCGCTCGGTGAACTGCTGTGACCGCGCGTGCTGGCCGCGAGAGGCCGCGGCCGCACCTTGCCAGTCCAGGGCGTTATAGTCCATGCCTCTCCGGACGGACCACTCCACCTCTCGCGTCATCCCCGCCTCATCGCCTTTCACGAATGCAATTCGAAACAGGCCCCGGTGAAAAGAAGCACTATCGAGGCCCTTTGCCAGCGCCTGCTGGTAAGCCTCGCTGGCTTCGTCAAAACGGCCGAGACCAATCAGAGAATTACCCAGCACAGACCACCGGTTGCTGACAGGAGGCTCGAATCGCACAGCCACTCGCGATTGTTGCAGGGCCTCGTCGAATCGCCCGAGAGTGTTGTAAGTAACCGCCAGGTTGTTGTATGACGCAGCGTCCCGTGGATATATGTTTTGATGGAGCTGCAGCATCTCGATCCGCTTGTCGACTTCGCCGGTCACCTGCCCATAGTATTCCTCCATAATGGACAGCCTTTCTCGTTCGCTGGCATGCTCGCGGAGAGCATAGGCCTTAGCGGCGGATTCCGATGCCAGACCGAGCTGCCGGCTGTTGGAATATGCGGCGGCCAGTGACCGATGCGCGGCAGCAAAGTTGGAGTCCAGCTCGATCGCATGACGAAAGAAGCGGATCGCTTCGAAGTTATTACCTTTCACTCGCTCGCGCCGGCCGAGAGAATAGACGCGAAGCGCTTCAAGCGACGATGTCGATACGTCCAGGAGTGCGTCGAACTTTTGCAACGAGGGCACCGACTCACCCAGTTTCTCGCGCAATTCAGAAGCGGCGCGCGATAGCGCGCGCAAGACCTGTTCTTTCGCTGCAGCTTCCGCCTGCACTCGGGCCAGCGTTCCGCCGCTCTGGCTATCGACAGCCGTCAGTGTGATCGCATAGTGGCTTCCAATTGGAGCGATCGCGCCCATGACGTATGCCTTCAAGCCTTGCCGCTGGCAGACCTCACGCGCAATCTCGGCCGTGATGGGTTTGTCCGGCGGTTGGCGCATCAAACGAAGCGTCTCGCGTAATCCTTCCTCCGAAAAGATATCCAGACGGGGACTCTGCTCGAGCTGCACGGCCAGACCCTGCTCGAGCGTCAGGTCGAAGACCGGATCGCCGGTTTGGTTGACGAAATCGGCCAATAAGATCGTGTCCCTGTCGGATAACAGTGGAGGCTTGTGCGAAAAGACATATAGCGTGGCGGCTGCGGCCAGCAACAGCGCCAGGACGACAGCGGCTATCCCCCAGGAGACCTTCGGCCTCAGCCCTCTCCGGAGCTCAAACTTCCTGAGATCTTTTTCGAGTTCGTCGATGCTTCCATATCGTGTCTCACGATCTTTCTGAAGCGCCTTCTGCAGTATTGCATCGAAGCCAGTGCCCGAATCGACGGCGGCATCCGATTTGAGGAGATTCGCGAACACCTCTGCGATGGTGACGCCCGGAAATGCGGGACTGCCGTGCGTCATCTCATAAAGCACCGCCCCGAGGCTGAAAATATCCGTCCGGGAATCCAGGTTTTCTCCGCGCGCTTGCTCGGGCGACATGTAACGCGGAGTTCCGGTAATGGCGCCGCTCTCGGTGGCTACCGGCCGGCGCGTGTGGCTCGAGTGGGTGGTCCGGGCCAGTCCGAAGTCCAGCACCTTGACCAGCCCATCCGGCCGGATCATGATGTTTTCCGGCTTGATGTCGCGGTGCACGATTCCCGCCCGGTGCGCCGCCCCGAGCGCAGCAGCGCACTGGATTGCAATGTCGAGCGTTTCCCGCAGAGGCAGTGCTCCCTGGGATATCCGCTCTCGCAAAGTCATCCCCGCAATCCATTCGGAGGCAATAAACGAAATTTCCGCCTCCCGGCCGATATCATGGATCGTCAGGATGTTTGGATGATTCAGCGCGGAAGCCGCGATGGCTTCCACGCGGAAGCGCGCCACGCGGTCCTCGTCGTGATTCCAATCCGGAGGCAGAATCTTCAGCGCCACTTCACGTTCGAGCCGTGTATCCATGGCCCGATACACGCGGCCCATCGCTCCGGCGCCGGCTTCGGCGAGAATCCGGTAGGGGCCGAGAGTGTCACCCACCGCCGGCGCCGGCGGAGCCGGTTCCAGCGCCAAGATCTCTCCGCGCATCTCATCGGAGAGAAAAGCCCCGGCATCTTCACGCGCGTCCAGGAGCGATTCCAGTTCGCTACGCAGTTCCGGATCACCGGAACAGGCTTCCTCAAGTGCCTGCCGGCGCTGCTCCTCCGGTTGAGACACGAGGCGGTCGTAGAGTTCCTCCACTAACTTCCATCGTTCGGGATGCATACCTTCATGAGTCCCCGTTTTTCCCCGAATCAACCCAAATCGGGCGGTCATAGACCGCCCCTACACCGGCTGCACGCGCAATCGAGAGCAACTTCAGGTCGCCGTGACGAAGTTGCGTTAGCGCCCGCGCGCATTTTACCAGACGCGGCTCGACGGCCGGCCCCTAAGAAAAAATTTCTGAGGCCGATGGCAGTTTGCAGCCGTTTTCGTTGCTTCTTCTATTAGAGAGCGCGGATATCCAGACCGAAATATTTCAACG
>Ga0137371_10002123_pt1 | contig 15750 bp, 17 predicted proteins | sample SagtaG_7_FD_104919 | JGI IMG/M metagenome (GOLD analysis project Ga0137371, IMG submission 104919) | Vadose zone soil microbial communities from Sagehorn Ranch, Mendocino, California, USA - Sage1_R_40_16 metaG | ecosystem: Environmental > Terrestrial > Soil > Vadose zone | place: USA...
AAAGGCCGCCGCCGAAGTGGTAGTATTTGGGCGCTGACGTAGCCGGCAATTGCAATGTTCAATCCACAGCCTTTACATTTTCGTCCACTCGTCTCCCGCGCCAATCTTTTCGCGGCCTAGCCCTTCTTGCTTTCCTTTTGAATTGCATCGCTAAACCTGCAACAGGTTTTCGTTGTTTTGTCGAAAGTCGTCTTTCAGAAAAGGAGGAGAGAGCATGTCTACCACTTTAGCACCACCGAAAAGACCAGAGATCAGGACCGCTTTGCCCGGTCCAAAGGGCGTAAGCATTATCGAAGCAGATGCACAGTTTGTCACGCCGTCGTATCCGCGACCTTCATTCAAGCTCGTCGCCGATCACGCGCAGGGAGTTTGGGTTGAGGACGTCGACGGCAACGTCTTTCTAGATTGCAATGCCGGCGTCGCTGTTTGTTCGACGGGCCATTGCCACCCGGAGGTCGTGCGCGCGATTCAGGATCAGGCAGCGCGGCTAATCCACATGTGTGGGACCGACTACTATTACGCCCTGATGCCACAGCTCGCACAGAAGCTGGACGAGATTGTGCCGGTGCCCTCACCGACGCGAACGCATTTTGCCAACAGCGGCACCGAAGCAGTTGAAACTGCGTTGAAGCTGGCGATGCACGTGACGGGTCGCGAAAAGTTCATCGCGTTCTTCAACAGCTTTCACGGACGAACGCTCGGATCGCTTTCGTTGACTTCATCGAAAGCGGCCCAACGTCTGGGCTTCAAACGTCAGGCGCTCGACGTGGTGCACGTTCCTTATCCGAACGAGTATCGCAATCCCTTCAGCGCCGAAGATTGCAGCAACGGTGGGGCCGGTCAGGGCGCGCTCAACTGGATTGAGAATCGTTTGTTCAAAACGACAACACCGCCTGAGGAAGTAGCGGGTATCGTTGTAGAGGTAGTGCAGGGCGAAGGGGGATACGTCCCGGCCCCAAAGAACTTCATGCAAGGATTGCGTCGTATCTGCGATGAACACGGAATCATGTTAATCGTTGACGAAGTGCAATCAGGAATGGGCCGCACAGGCAAGATGTTCGCGTCTGAGCACTACGACCTGAAGCCGGACATCATCACGATTGCCAAGGGCATCGGCTCTGGTCTCCCGATTGGCGCAACGGTCGCGCGCGCCGATCTGATGGACTGGAAACCCGGCGCTCATGCGTCTACGTTTGGCGGCAATCCAGTCTGCATCGCTTCCGCTCTGAAAACGATTGAACTGCTGCAGGGTGGTCTGGTGCGCAACAGCGCGGAGGTTGGCGCGTATCTTAAGGCGGGCCTCGAAAAGCTGATGCGGAAACATGATTGCATCGGCGACGTGCGCGGCATGGGTCTGATGCTCGGCGTAGAATTCGTGAAAGACAAAGCGAGCCGACAAGAAGATCCAAAACTACGCGATCGCGTCGAGATTGCCTGCTTCGAGCGCGGGTTGATTCTCCTGGGCTGCGGAACGAATTCGATTCGCTGGTCGCCGCCGTTGATTCTAACGCAAGAGAATGTCGATGTTGCGCTGGCGATTTTTGACGACGCGATTGCCGCTTCGGCCGCGTGAACAACTGGGGGAAAAAATGTTTCAAGGTTCCGTAGTTTCAATCAACATCGCCCCGGCAGCTGAAAATGCGTTGGCAGCCGTCGAGCAGGCACGTGCAGTTCCGGGCAAGGGCCTCGAGGGAGATCGCTACTTCAATCAAGCTGGAACTTTCTCGAAGCCCCAACCCGATCGCGAGCTCACCTTGATTGAGAGCGAAGCCATCGAAGCATTCAACCGTGAACTGGAAATCGAGTTTTCCGCGGCAGTAGCGCGACGCAACATCGTCACGCGCGGTGTAGCGTTGAATCATCTGGTGGGGCGCGAGTTTCAAATTGGGGAGATCAGGGTTCGCGGCTTGAAGCTGTGCGAACCCTGCTCGCATCTCGCTCGCTTAAGCCACGAAGGCGTTTTGCCGGGCCTGGTCCATCGCGGCGGCTTGCGCGCGCAAATTCTGACCGAGGGAATAATTCGCGCGGGTGACGCGATCTTTGAATAGTCACCTCTAAAACCGCAACTTAGCTTCTATCTCTTTCATTCGCGCGCGCAACCGATCTTCGTCGACGGTTGTCACGCGACCGTCGCGAAAGACTTCCCTTCCCGCGACAACCGTCATTATCACGTCGCGCCCGGATGAAGCGAAGACCAGAGTGTTCGCGGGATCGTATATGGGAAGCTGGTGCGTTCCGCTCAGAGAGACAACAATAAAGTCAGCCTGCGATCCGGGTTTCAATTCACCGATTTGGGCCTCAAGTCCGAGCCCTCTTGCGCCTCCGATTGTCGCCGAACACAACGCCGCTTCAGCGCTCACCATTTTGAATTCGCTACTCACCTGCCCGGCCGCCCTTGCCAACAACACTGCAAACCGCGCTTCCTCAAGAAGGTCGCACGTGTTGTTGCTCGCGACCGAATCGCTGCCGAGTCCTACGGCTATTCCAGCGTTGAGAAACTTGGCGAACGGCGCTCGACCGTGACCCAGTTTAGCGTTTGACTTGGGGCAATGCGCCACGCCGGCTTCTGTTTGTTTGATCGTTTCAATATCCGCATCGGTAACATTGATGCAATGCGCCAGCAACGGGCGGGTGCGAAGCAGGCCGAGTTTCTCCAAATACTGAATGGTTGAGACGCCGGGCGCATCCCACTGAACGCCACGCGTTGCCAAACTGTCGGCGAATGGTCCGGCTCCCTCGCGCATAAATATTTCTTCGGCGGATGATTCCGCGGCGTGCATCATCAGCGGCAATCTCTCCGCCAACGCAAAGTCGGCAATCATCTCAAGCTGCGGCCCACAAACTGTGTATGGGGCGTGAGGTGAAACTCCGGTTCTGACCAAAGGAGTTTCATGTTCGCGGAGCATCGAGACGTTGGTCTTCAGCTTGTCAAAATTCTCATTTACCAGTCGCGGATCAGGACCAAAAGACTCCTGATACACTGTGCCTCGAAGACCAACATCGCGCAGCGCTCTCATGGTTGCGACGGCCGCGTCGCTTGCATCACCCAGACAGGTGATGCCCGCGCGGACCGCCTCACACGCGCCCCAGGCGGCTGAAACGTAAAGGTCATCGGGTGTCATTTTTTCCAGGCGTGCGACGGTCAGTTTTTTAAGCCAGGCGAAGAAGTCTGACTCTTCAGCTTCAAGAAAGCCGCGCATGGCGGTCAGCTCCAGATGCGAATGGGCGTTGACCAGACCGGGAAGGATGGCTGCTTCACCAAAGTCGTGCACCTTCGCATCAGGAAACTGCGCAACGATCGCCGCACGTTGGCCCACGGCAATAATGCGTTCGTCTTCGATGGCGATGGCGCCGTCGAGCATCGAAACTGAAGAGATAGGCAGAACCGAGCGGGCACAGTAGAGGCTTGTCATTTCTGATAACTCATGCAACGACTGAACGAACTAAGCGGTTCGCCCAAGTGATCCTGGGCAGTGTCAATCCGAGTGCTCATGGGTGGAAGATTGCAGTTTCGATCCGAGCTGTCGCAAGCCTCTCAGCAGACGCCGATTGCCATCCAGCGAAGCAATTACACTCAAACGCACCTGGTGCTCTTGCTCTGCGACATCTTTCACCTCGAAGTCTTCGAGGTGCAGGTGTTCTCGTTCGAGCAAGTCAAGCAGTTTTTCCAGGAACTCGGCGGGATCAGGAGTCTTGAGCGAGTAATGAAACATCCTCTGCCGTCGGATGACAGCTCGTTCGACTCGCCTCAAGACGACCAGCACAACGATGATCAGCGTCGTCGACAAGGCGGCAATGCCAAACATCCCTTCGCCGATGCTTATACCAACCGCCCCAACTATGAAAATGGTGGCTGCGGTTGTCAGACCGGTGATCGAGCCGCGTGACTGAAGAATCACGCCCGCGCCGAGGAAACCAATACCGGTGACAACCTGGGCCGCCAAACGCGCAGGATCCGTGTAAGGCGCGCCGCCGCTGATGTGTCGCGATACGATCATGTAGAGCGCCGCGCCCATGCAGATCAGAACATTAGTACGCAGCCCTGCCGACTTCCGGCTAAGCTCTCGCTCAAAGCCGATTGCGCCTCCGCACACCATTGCCACCAGGAGCTTCGCGGCAATTAGAACTACGGGCACGACGGATTGATTCAACGTTTGCCTCTTTTCTATCGGTCGATGACAACTGCTCTCACAGTCGCCAGTTAAGGAGAACGCGGCGTATTCGGAGCGCTCTGGCCTCTGGCTTGTTTGATTTTGCGATAGCGCTCCAGGATAGAAATCACATAGGCGCGCGTGGAAGGAATGTCAATTCGCTTGATGAATTGGTCAACGGAAAGCGCGGGAGCGCCTTCGGCGGTGCGGTTCCATTCCGCGGCTCGACTCGGGCCAGCATTGTAGGCGGCGATCATACGCGCTTCCACGTCCGGCACGTCGCGAAATTGTTCGTAAGACTTCTCGAGATACCAGCAACCGATCTGAATATTTCGTTCCGGATCACGAAGAGCGAGGTGCGGATCGCCGGCCATCTGCCGTTCCAGTTCGTGCATGCGGGTCTCCGCGGCCCAGGCACGCCCGACGGCGGGCGTAACCTGCATCAGTCCAATCTCGCCGTCTCTGCCGACTTTCCAGGGGCTGAAGTACGTCTCTTCGTAGATCACGCTCCAGACCAGATCTGGATCGAGGCGATAGATGCCTGCCTGCCTCGCAACCAGCGCGTCATAGCGATGAATCCAGTACTGATTGACGAAGTAAGCGCCGAAAGCAACTATGAGGACGATGAGGATCAGAGCAATCCATTTTCCCTTTGTCACTTTCCATTTTTCCATTTTCATCGGACCGCGACGAATCGATAATAAAATGAGAAATGGAAAATCGATTCTCGGAGGGCGTCTATGCTGTCACCAATTAGTGGGACAGAACACTAGTGACAGCTTCAGTTTCTACGTTTCAATGTCGACCAGAAGCTTACGGGGCCGTACGCCTGGTCGACGCCCTCGTATCGTGAACGCAACGCCTGTTCGTCGAGCACATGACCCTGCAGCCAGACTTCGGCATCCAGAGTTGCGCCCGGCACTAGTGCGTCGCCGCGCAGTGCACGCCGGTTTACTAACACTTCGAGATTCATGCGTTCCAGATCGACGTGGATCCAGTAGAGCTCACTGCCAGACAGTGGGTTCCGTAGCGGTTTGAAAGCAATGACTCGGCCAGACAGGCTCCAGTCGTTCTCATGCGCCGCTCGCGATGGAGCGGACTTTTCCAGCGGCAGCCAACGCGTCTTGGCAGTTGCCTTGCGCACACGAGCACGATAAGCCAGACCGCACAATCCGACGTGAAGCTCCTGCGCGCGAAATCCGGCGGGACCAACTTCAGTCAAATTCTGCAACTCAAAGAGGACATCGCAGTCTGTGCCCTGGCAATAGCCGTGAACCACTGCCTCGCCCTCTTCATCGTATTCCGTAAGGGCCCAGGGACCGATGCTCTGAATGTAGCGCGCGCGGAATCCTGGACGGCAATCTGCATAGAACACGTCGCCGCTCCCGGATTCGTACAATACCGTCCAGACTTCCAAGCCTTCACCCAACTTCCAGCAGCGGCCGTGCAACACCGCACCGCGGCGCGAGAGCTGAGTCGGCTCACCTTGATCACCCGCGCGTTCAGCCAGATAGTTGAACGCCTTCTCGCTCGGTACTTCAAGCCCGATTGTCTCAAAAGTCAGATTCATAACTGCGCACAAAAATCAGGAAATCGAATTCGCTCTAATTACTACTTATCATCCATCGCCGTGTCAATTATTTTCCAGCGCGTTTGCGCTCTTTGTGCTGAGTAGTGGCGCCGTTTGAGTCTTCGGCGCGCGGCGCGCGACTCTTGAAACCGCGAATGTTGCGTTCGGGTCCACGGAGCGGGCGCACGCCCGAGCGCACCATCTCGGCAAAAAGGTCCACATCGTAATCAACTTCGCGCGACATCTCTTCGCGGATCGCATGTAGCGCTTCAAGAAATCTGGGTCTACGATACATAAGTCATTTCACGTCACTCTCTCGGTTGCTTCCGACACGAGGAACTCCGGCGTCACGATCATCGGCACAAAAAAACCGGCCGCAGTGTTAAAAAGACGAATGCGCGCCTGCCGGCGCACGTTGGCCAGGTGACCAAAGTTCCACGTTACCAGATAGTCTATTTTGTGGTAAGAGGCAATCGCTACATGCAGCGCATCGGCGATGTACTTGCGATGAAAGATTCCGCGCGAAATGTAACCCTCGGCGAGGATCGCGGCTTCCTCCGTCAGCTCAACCTGCTCGAGCGGAGCCACCAGGTTCAAATAGGAAGATCGATGTGGTTCAGGGATGCGCTCGAGCTCACGGGAAACCAGGGCGGACACAACCGCACGATAATCTTTCATCTCGTGCTCCCACCAGCGGATCGTCAGGTCACGCCGGAACGGCTCGCCGTTGTCGAGGTACGCACCGATGACCGATGTCTCCAGATAAAGGCTTGGCTGCATTGGCGCGTCATTCACCTCGTGGGTTTGAGGCCATCGCCGCTCGTGGGCGTCTGATTCAACGGTTCGAGGAGGATCACACCTCGCTGAAAATCGAAGGTGATTCGGAAATGACTTAGGAAGTTCCCCCCAAGAATCCCATTCTGTTGAAATCCGGCAGTCTCGTTCACTGGTTCCAGATCCAGCACCGCCGTGCCGAGTCTCTCCTGCTGAAGAGTTCCCAGCATAATTCGCGGAAGCACTAGCATCTTTACGTTTTCGGCGATGCCGGCAGCACCAAAAACGCGCAGGTTCGTCGACTGCACATGTCCGCTTAACTCATCCAGCGCGGCTAGCTTTTCCGCGACTACGGACACTGTCGCACCAGTATCAATGATGAAGTTGAACGGCTTGTCGAAACCCTCCAAACGAACTTCGCCGCTCAAGAATCCGCTCGCGGTAGTGCGCACTGGGATCTCCACTCCGCGTACCAGCGTCGCTCCGGAACCATTGGCCGGCTGAGAGCCAGAGTTATTTACCGCGCTCGACGGATCGGCACTCGCCGACTGGCGATGCGTCAGCGTAAGCGTGCACGCTCTGTAGTCAACCGACGTGATGAACTTGGAGATCACTGACAAGCCAATGTATCCATCAATAGGCGTCTTCGTTTCATCGTAAAAGTGTCTTATGTAAACGGGTACATTCTGAATTCGAACCTCTCCAATCTCCAATGACGATAGAAAGCCGTACGCGATTTCGAACCGGCCGCCACCGCCAACCGCGCGGGCCAATCCGCCCCGGGCCACTATGCGCAGCCCCAGTCGCTTGGCAGTTACTTCAGAAATAACCGACATCCCGGAGCCGGTATCGAGTACAAAGCGCAAAGGAGTTTTCTCTCCATTTACTCGAACGAGTAAGATCGGCCGCGTGTCGACCGTTTCGAAGTGAACGATTGTTCGATTCGCACCGCCAAGACCGTAGAGCGATCCTTGCTTCCCCAAATACCTCAAGAAGTCGATCAGCCCTCGGATCCGTGCTCGACGATCCTCATCAGTCTTAGGCGATATCTGGAGAAAGCGTTCATAAGAGTCTGCTGCTTCTTTGTATCTTTCGCTGCGTGCAGCAGCCTGCCCAAGATTGAAAATGTAATCGGGTTCGTTACGGGCGAGCTCCACAGCGTGGCGCAGTCCCTTTATAGCCAGATCCAGGCGGTTTTCGTAAAAGTCGATCATCGCGAGGCCGTTGATGGCGAGAGCTTCATCTTCGTTAAAACTTAGCGCAGTTCGAAACTCTTCAATCGACTCGTGGAAACCTCCGGCAGCAAGGATAGCCGCTCCCAGCAACGCATGAGCTCGCGCAGACAGCGGATTCAAGAGAAGCGCCCGCGCTGCGTGGTCGTACGCTGGCTGCAGATTTCGTTGCTTGAGCAGTGCAAAGCTGAGGCCAAGACGCGCCTCGTTATCATGCGCGTCCTTGTTTAGCAGTTCACGGTAGATCTGTTCGGCGCGTTCGTATTCACCCTGACGCAGTGCGCGCTCAGCCTGCGTAAGTGCTTTATTGTCGGAGCCAGGAAAGGCCGGAGCCGCCGTGGTTGTTAAGAGACAAAGGGCGATGACTGTCAAACTCATGATCGCCAATCTCCCCATCAAGGCTATTGCATTACGGTACTTCATTATTGCTCCTCGCGTTCTGAGCGTCGATCTTCTTTTCACTCTACATTCGCGACTTGCTACTTCAGAACTTCTCCCGTTTTCATTGACCAAAGGACGAGATCCAGTTCGTCAAAGTCAATGCGAATGTCGCGCGCGAATCGTCTCAATTTTTCTTCGAACTCCAAATAGCGTGCCCGCGTTGTTGGTGGTTTCGAGGAGTCTGTGACACCAAGATCCGAAAGACAGCGAACGACGTGCTTATCAAGAATGCCGTAGCCCCTCAAACCCACATTGCGAAGGAAGTGGCTCGCCTCCTTGTAACCCAGTCCCTTGATTCGTCGCTCGCTTGCCAACCAATCGCGCCGCTCCATCGGATCGGCAAAACTGACCAGCAATTCGCGGAGTCGCATCCCGCAGTGTTCGCGCAAATAATCTCGCGTCACCACAACGTAACCAGGACGAGCCACCGGAAAACGATGCGCACCCGCTTCTTTGAGTGCGCGCGTCATCTCTTCCCTGTCACCATCGATTAGTAGCGATCTAACAGTTTCGATCGCTCGAAAGCCCATCCGTGCCGACGCCCCAGCGGTAAAGATGCAGAAGGCCAGTTCTTCCCAGAACCGCGCGTCCGATCCCGTGCGCCACACTTCTTCGAACTCGGCGAGCCGGATCCGAACTTCTTTGCGCCGCGCATTGTGGACGGCGCGAACTCTCTTAATCGTGACGGGCTCTTGATCGAGTTGCACTCTAGTTTGTCAATAACGAGATTCTATGAGTCGGGTTGGAACATGTCAACGCAATCATATCAAGCGACGCGAAAGAAATATTAGTCACAATCGCCCGCGCGGATCCAATCATAGATGATTGCGCTGCAAAAACAGAGTGAACACGAGGGGAAATGAACGAACAGTATTGCGCCCCGACGACCTTAGATCGCCGGGGCGCCTTACGTCCGGCCCATGCGTAGCGTGCGGCACTACGCACGGGCGGACGAGCTCTTAGAAAACGGACTTTTGAAATGAAGGCGCTGGGCACCGGACTCGGTCTAAGGCAGCCCCTCCAAAAAGCGCAACTCTCAACGGTGCCATCCAAGATCTCCGACTGTCGGTGGCGGCCAAAACCTCCTGTCTCGTTGCACGGGGGGACCTTCGGTCTATCTAAACGCCCAAGGCCGTCGGAATTCCGCTGTTTGTGGCTTAGCTTCTCGACGCCGTGGCAGTTAACTTGATCCGCCCTGGCTCGCGGACTGTGAAGTGGCTTTCCTTTGGTCGTTACTTTCAGTGACAAGTCCAAAAGGAGCAATGCGGAGTCACGATGAAAACTCTTCGTTTTTCTCCGAAACTGCGGCTGGCATGTCTGTTGCTCAACATCACGGCGCACAGGCTTCAAAAGCCATGCTGTTTTGTAGAAAGATATGCGATTCGGAGGCCAGGATGGACGCAAAAAAAAGATGCCGGACGAACCAAAGGTTCCACAGCACACGAGCAGAAGACGGCTTTACCCTGATGCAAGTGATCGTGGTCCTGGCGGTGGCTACAGTTCTTAGTGCGATGGCGGTCCTCGCGATCGGATCGGCACGCGCGTCCATACGACGCACCAATTCGGCGAGAGAGTTTGCGAGTTACTTGGAGAAGGCCCGAGCCGACTCTGTCAGACGTCGCGCTCAACCGGGTTCCGAATCGTCGGTGGCAATCGTTAGCCCTAACTCTTACAGCGTCACGATGGGTTTCGGCGGCAGCGCGACCCTTTCAACCCAAATACATAGCCTGGAGGCAGGAGTGGAATTCACCACGGACCCGGTTACATTAAGCTTCGACTGGCGTGGCAGGCCGACGAGCGGGAGAGTAACCTATGCGATCAATAACATTGACAGTACGAACGCGGCGATTAACGTCGACGTTTCAGGTTCGGGTGACGTAACGATCGGAAGCGAGGTTTACCTGGACGACGTGATCCCGGAGGTGAATCTCAATTCCAATGTATCCGGCGATACTTTGCCCAATCCCATTCCATCGCCATCAACGTCCCCCACTCAGACGCCGACGCCTACTCCTACGCCTACGCCGACGCCTACTCCTACGCCGCCGCCTTATCCCACGCCTCCACCTTCACCCACGCCTTGTGGAAACAATGGCGCAAACTGCAGGCCGACGCCGACACCTACACCAAGCCCCTTACCGACGCCGACACCTACACCAAGCCCCTTACCGACACCGACGCCAACGCCGGTACCTTGTGTGCCGACTATCAGTCCTTCCACACTCTCAATCTCGAAGCACGGAGGAAAGGGAACTGTCAAGATCACATTGAGTGCCGGAGCGAGTGGAACCGTCTCCCCATCGTCTGTTCCGGGCAATCTGAGTGTGACTCCGTCGTCAAGCACTATCAGCGCAAATGGCTCGGCGACGTTCACAATCACTTCGCTGGACAACACCCGCGGCAACTTTACGGTTAAGTTCTCGACGCCGTGTGGCTCCGCGAGCATAGTTGTTTCGGTAACAAACTGAGGGCAGGAGGTCGTATGAATAATTCACTAGCGCAAAACCGTCACACATCGATTGGCGAAAAGAGCGATCACCTGCAGCGGCAGCGAGGCTTCACAATAATGGAGACCTCGATCGCGCTCGTTATCATGATGATCGCGGTACTGGGAGCGATTTCGGTCTTCGCGTACGCAATCAACAATAATCAGGGAGCCAATGACCGCGAGCTGGCAATGGCGGTTGCGCAGCAGCAAATGGAGCAACTCCGCAATGTGGTCTTTACAGATTCAAGCCTGACCGCGACGGCAACGTCCGGAGTGACCACGACGGTAACCAACGCTGGTCGGCAGTACACAGTGGTTAAGACGATTACTGACTTGAATAGCGTTAGTGGCCAGCCAACGCTGAAAACGATCACAATTCAGGTGACGCCCTTAGGCGGAAGCGTGCTGGGTTCAGTCTCGCTCCGGACTCAGCGCGCAACCATCAAGTTGGGGCCCAACCGTTAAGAGGGGCTCGCTCAGACCATTGGAAAGGAAAGAGGTATGGATCAACTGCCAGAAATGAAATCCAACGCGGCCGGGTTTTCGTTGATAGAGCTTCTTATAGCGATGACCACGACCATTGTGATGCTAGCCATAGCCAGCACGGTCTTATCGAGCGCGTTCAAGATTCGCGGCAAGCAGGACGCCGTGACTGACTCCCTGGCTGATGCGCAACGTGCCCTCAATATCATGTCGCGCGAGATCGCGAACGCCGGTTTCGACCTGCAGGGAAACGGCGTGGTTGCCGGTGATTCAGACTCTAACTCCATTCGCATTCGCTCTAACCTAAATCATTACGACACTTCCCCCGGCGTTAGCGACGCCTCGAGAACTAACGTGCAGGATCCGGGTGAGGACGTGAAGTATTTCATCAATGCCGCCCCTAATACGAATTACCTAGTTCGTTACGACGCTTATGCAGTCGTGGGGTCCGGCCAATTCAAATCAACGGTGCTGGCAAACCGGATGGACTCGCTGTGGATACATTACTTCGCGCAAAAAGTCAGCTACCAAACTGCGGACTGCGACATAACCAATCCGTCGAGCGTCGAAGTAACGCCGGATGCCGCCGCCTACATCGTGATCGCGGCCTGTGTTCGCTTGCCAGCCTTTGGCGCACCAAACACAGCCGGCTACCAGCCCGCCACCAATGTGCTCCTGGTTTCCGACGTTACGTTAAGGAACGCAGGTTCGGTGGGCTATTAAGATGAACTCTTTCATTACAGATTCGTGGAGGCTAGTTGCTATGAAATTAACTTCAAAAAAACGAAACAACGATAACCGGCCGACGGAGCGTGGAGCGGCGCTCGTTACTGTGTTGCTGGTTGCCACGCTCCTGCTCGCCGCGGGTGGCGCGCTTCTTCTGACTACAAGCATGGCCGGCACGTTGGCGGTTGACTCAACGGCTGAAGGTCAGGCGTACTATTCCGCGGAAGCCGGAGTCAATTCCACGTTAAACGTGCTGCGGGGCGCCGTGCCATCGAATCCCGCAGGAACGCCGACAACGTTCAGAAACGCCGCGGACAATCCGACTCTCACTAACTGGTTAAACTACGACGGCAATATGGACGGAACCTCGGTAGTGACGCTTGGTACTAGTCCAAACCTCGGTTATACGGTCACGCTATCCGATCCCGACTCAACGCCTCCGGCAAATCAGCCAACCAGACTGCTCGTGCATGTTACCGGCTATGGGCCAAAAGGGGCGAAGAAACAGATGGAGGTAATGGTCAAGCGTTATATCTTCGACTTTTCTACGATCGCTGCGGTGCTGACTCGCGGCGACGATGATAACACCACACCGATGCCAACATTTGACATCGGCAATAGCAATGCAAAGGCTTACTCAGGCTATGACCATGCAAATCCAGCTGTATCGCTCCCGGTGTTTGGAAGCACCAACGCAACCGACTACAACCTTACTGCGAGTCAGGTCGACAGCAGTAAGGACCAAACGATCAGTGGAGTCCAAAAGGAAGCACAATTTACTAACAGTCAGCTCCCGAATTTCCTTCAGACCGCGAACAATGCACGTAGCTTTCTGGCAAGTGTCCAAAGCTCGGCTGTGGGCATGGGTCGATCCTTCAGCTCCGCGCCTGCCAACGATATTGGCACTTCATCAAACCCGCAGTTAACGTTTGTTGATGGCAACGCCGTTCTCGATAGCGGTGCTGGTACTGGGACCGGCGCGGGCATACTAGTAGTTACAGGCACGCTAACGCTGAATGGCAACATAGACTTTGACGGATTAATCCTCGTGCTCGGCGAAGGCACCGTGGTTCGTAACGGAGGCGGTGGCGGAAGTATTTACGGCGGGATCGTTGTTGCGAAGTTCGACCGGTCATCAGGGGGGTTTTTGGCGCCAACCTACAACGACAACGGCTCTGGTAATTCGACGGTCCAGTATGACTCAGCCGCGATCGACCGCGCACTGAGCGCGGCCGGCTGTCGGGTCCTCGCACTACGCGAATACTGAGAAGGGATTGGGCAACCGGATCCATGGCATTCTCAAGCTGGGTATCCGCCAGGCTTCGTCACCTCGCGCAGACTTCATTTTCTTCGTTCTCAGGATAATTTTGCACCAGTAGCCGCTCTCTCGACCAGGCATCTTGAGCACAGAAGCACATTGGCAAAAATTGACGAACTGCTAGCACTCATGACTGAGCGAGATGCTTCCGATCTCCACCTCGCCAGCGGCTCCGCCCCTTATCTGCGAATCCATGGCGACATGGTGAAGCTTAATTACAAAGAGGTGTCTCCCGAGGTCTGTCAGGCCCTCGTCTTTGAGATTCTCTCAGAAAGACAACGACAGATTTTTCTTGAGAATTGGGACCTGGATTGTCGACGCGGCGTGGGGAAAACACCGAGAGCCTCTCAGCAAGCCTAATCGCCGTCTCGGCGCCGCGTGTCGAAGACTTGCGGTGTGCCTTAGTGATCCGCGACGCGAGCAGCATCAGAATTCTTCGTTGAGGCAGTCGAGTTTAGACTCTCAGTATTTGGCTTAACTTCCCATCTCTCCTTCCAACCTCCAAAAAAAACTTCTGCTCTAAACTCTGCTCCCATGCAGCGTCTGCACTAAGGGATCGTCCGCTCGGCAAGTTACTTCAATCCGGTGGCGTGATGGTAAGTGCGCTTGACACACGAGCGACTAACGATGAATCATGACGACTGGTTTCAGGACGCAGAATTTCAGCAGCCAGAATGAAATGATCCCAACGGTCCTTATCTGGATTCTGACTCCTGAATTCTGACTTCTGCTTATCATGCCTGACATCCTTCTGGTTGAAGACAAAGACAGCTTGCGGCGCGTCTTGCGCCTCACTCTTGAGAATGCCGGCTATACTGTAACCGAAGCTCCCGACGCGCGCGCAGCCGTCGCGGAGATCGCTCGCACTCCACATCGGCTGGTCCTAACCGATCTGCGAATGCCCCACGGCTCCGGCCTGGACGTCTTGCGCGCAGCACGCGCCGCCGATAGTGGTGTGCCCGTAATTGTGATGACCGCATTTGGTTCGATCGACGAGGCAGTCCAGGCGATGAAGGATGGCGCGCACGACTTCCTGCAAAAGCCGGTCGACTCAAATCACCTCTTGCTGCTCGTCGAACGCGCGCTCGAACAAGCGCGGCTCCGCACGGAAAATATTCTTCTGCGCGAAGAATGGTCTCGGCGCTATGGCTTTCCGCGCATCATTGGCGAGTCTGAAGCCATCAAGCGCGCCGTTGGCGAAACGCAGCGCGTGGCGCAGACCGAGGCCACGGTCTTGTTGCTGGGCGAATCGGGTGTGGGCAAAGAACTCTTCGCGCGCGCCGTTCACCACCTTTCAAATCGGCGCGACCAGCCTTTCGTCGCGATCAACTGTGCCGCCATTCCGGAAACACTGATCGAAAACGAACTGTTTGGACATGAACGGGGCGCCTTTACCGGTGCAAGCGATCGACGGCTGGGAAAGTTCGAGCTGGCCTCAGGCGGCACAGTCTTTCTCGATGAGATTGGGGAGCTGCCGCTCGCCGTACAAGGGAAACTGCTGCGCGCGATTGAAGAAAAAGTAGTTGACCGCATCGGCGGACGCGCGCAGATTGCCGTCGACGTACGTGTGGTCGCAGCTACCAACCGGGATCTAAGAGCAGCCGTCGAAAGTGGAGAGTTTCGCCGCGACTTGTTCTTCCGTCTCGCCGTCTTTCCAGTTGAAATCCCTCCCTTGCGAGAGCGCGACGAGGACATCATTCTGCTGGCAAAGCATTTCACTGCTCAGCTCGGCAAGGAATTGCGTGGCCGCGAAGCAGCTTTAAGCGAAGCAGCCGGCGCGGCATTGCGCGCACATACGTGGCCCGGCAACGTCCGGGAGCTCGAAAACGCAATCGAGCGCGCGTGCATCCTTTCGGACACAATGACGTTGGAACCGAAGGATCTCGGACTAGCGGCAGGTACAAGAGAAGAAGGACTCGACGGGCTCGATCTGTCAGGAACACTCTCAGACGTTGCAAACCGCGCAATCCGATTTGCGGAGCGGCGCAAGATCTCCTCAGCCCTCAAAGAAAATGAAGGAAACAAGGCTCGCACGGCGGAAGCCTTGGGAGTTAGCTATAAAACACTGCTAACGAAGCTGAAGGACTACGATCTGTAACTATTCGATGAGCGATCCTTCTAACTCCGATTCGGGTGCCGCCATCACTGGGAAAGAAGCCGGTGGTCAAAGCCAAAGAGACAAGACTATTCGACCCGGCGACCATGTCGAGCACGATGGTGACCCGGAGAACCCTAAATTCCAACGCAACGCCAGCTTGATTGCCGGCGAATCGTTCCAGCAGATCGGCGAGGCCACTGGCGAATTCACTACTGAAGAGTTACCTGCACGCAAGGAGATCAGTACCGGACGATCGGCCTTCTTCGTCGGCGCGGGAATTCTTATCAGCCGCATCGTCGGCCTCGTGCGTCAACGCGTTTTTGCCCACTACTTTGGCACGTCCGCCGCTGGCGACGCTTTTACAGCAGCATTTAGAATCCCCAATTTTCTCCAGAACGTATTTGGCGAAGGCGCCCTTTCTGCCTCATTCATTCCCGTTTATTCCAAACTGCTAGCGCAGGACAACGAA
>Ga0137371_10002127_pt1 | contig 15745 bp, 14 predicted proteins | sample SagtaG_7_FD_104919 | JGI IMG/M metagenome (GOLD analysis project Ga0137371, IMG submission 104919) | Vadose zone soil microbial communities from Sagehorn Ranch, Mendocino, California, USA - Sage1_R_40_16 metaG | ecosystem: Environmental > Terrestrial > Soil > Vadose zone | place: USA...
GACTAGATTCGCCTGACCCGGCTCGATGCCTCAAGGTCGCGGGCGATCTCGTGATGGAAGCCGCGAAAGCAGCGCAAGGGGAGCCGCCGCGTATTGCAGTCCGTGGTGAATGTGCACCTAGTTTGTAGGCGGAAAGCGGATGCGGCGGTTCAGGTCGAAGACCTCTGGGACGAGATCGGCCGAACGCACGAAGTGGATATTTTGTGCGGGCAGGTGATGAACGGCTTTCAGCGTGAACAGGAAAGCCGCATCTACGAGAGAATCTGTGCAAGCACTCCGCCGTTTCTTCCCAGTGAACGGGCGACGATTCCCGGCGCATCTACCCGGCAGCGCGGACCCAATCGCCGGTTGAAGCGAAAGGAGCGCGAGCGTGGATCGTAGTACCACCCTTCGGTTGCGAGGTGATTGAAAGCTCTCCATGCACTAACCGCAGGCGCTCCTGCATGCTCGCGAGGCCGAGCCCAGTGCTCTTCAGTGCGGTTTCTGTATCAAAACCTGCACCGAGATCGCTGATGGTAGGGTGAATCTCTCCCGTACTTCCCCACAGGCGCACTTCGAAGCGCTTTACCCCACTATGCTTCGTGGCGTTGCGCAGGGCTTCTTGTAGAATTCGGAATAGAGAAAGAGAAAGGTCGGTTGGCAAGGCGGTCGGTAGATCATGACTCTGGAAATCAATTTCCACCTTCTGGCGCTCACTAACCTCTTTGCAGAAGTTCTTCGTCGCTCCAACGATGCCCAAGTAATCCCGTTTCGAAGAGTGCAATTCGTGCGATAGCAATTGAACATCGTTCGCTATGCGCGCGGTTTCGTTTTGCAGTGTGCCTATTCGGGTGCGGACTTCAGATGCTGAGTCAGGGACATCCTGTTGGACTGCTTGGAGTTCTATCGAGAGAAGCGCGAGTCGTTGGACAACGTCGTCGTGAAGGTCTCTTCCAATCCGAGTACGTTCCTGCTCGTGTGCTTCAATCAGCTTTCGGCTCATACCTAAAAGTGCCTCTTCTGCCCGCTTGCGGTCCGTAATTTCTATATTGACGCCGATCATTCGCGAAGGCCCCCCAGACTCATTCATAAATACTTGCCAGCGTCCAGCTATCCAATGAACACTTCCATCAGGCCAGACCACGCGCCACTCTCCCTTCGTCGGTTTTCCTGTTTTCAACGCCCAATTATTTAACTCGATAACTCCTGCCCGATCATCGGGGTGAACCAGATTCTCGAAAGCGGTCTGCGTTCCCCCAAATCCGCCCGGCGGCAAACCGTACATCTCCTCCAGTTCCGGCGTCCAAGTATTCACTCCCGTCTGAATATTCCACTCAAAAGTTCCTATGCGAGCGACTTGCTGTGCCAACCGCAGCCGTTCCTCGCTACGCTGTAGTTCTGCCGTCCTTGCCCGAACTTGCTCCTCCAGACCATCGGTTAGCTCGCGCAACTCTGCTTCTGCCTTTTCGCGCTCGGCCACCTGGCTTTTGAGGTCTTCTATGCGCACCAGTGCTTGATACGCTGAAGAGGCAAATTTGCCCAGGGAGGCCATGACCCGGTCATCTTCTGCGTCGAACTGGCGGCGGTCGTTGTGCATGATCGCCCAGATCGTTCCGACTGGTATGCCGCGGACGTAGAATGGAACCAGCAGGCATTCTTCGCTTGCGGGAATGACCGGCAACAAGTAGGGGTAGCGGCGCTCGAAGTGTCTGAACAGCAGGGTACGATTTTGATCAAGTACGTCTCCGCAGGGGCCGAAGTTGCGCGGGGTTCCACCTCCGACGTGGGGACTCCACATGCCAGCGATAGCTGGCCAATAGAATCTTGTGCCGGAAACGTCCGGCGTTTTGCCATCCCTCGTCAACAGGCTAAGGCCAGCGGAGTCACATTGGGTAATGTCAAGGATCGTTTCAGCCAGTGTCTGAAGGATGGTGCACGGCGAATCGGCTAGCGCGCCAACAAGCGCGACGAGTGCGCGGTTCTCCTTTTCGTAGTCGGGCGAACGCCATGGACGGCGATGCAACTCTTCCGTGCATAGGATCGATTCCAGAGAGGCCTGTGGAATCGAATCTTCCACCGGGACGTGGCTTTTTCATGTTTCTACCCTCCATGACGGACGACTCGGGACCGCGCTTTAGCTGGGAAGGCGTGAAGCTATCGGTTGCCATTACTGCTACTGACAAACGTCTTTCCCAACAGGCCTGCTTCCACAGCAGTGAGCAGCTCGCTTCCGGCCTTTGCCTTGACAATGTAGCCCCGTGCGCCGAGGCTAAAGGCTTCTTGCATCACCTCAGCAGAAGATTCTTGAGTCAAGAAGATGATTTCAGATTCCGGGAGAAGTTTGCGAATTTGTCGAGCGGCTTCGATTCCGTTCAGACTTGGGAGTCCGATGTCCAGCAGAACCAAATCCGGTTGCAGTTCCACCGCCTTCTGAACCGCTTCCAATCCGTCAGAGACTTCGCCGATGACCTGTAAGTCGCGCCTGCTTGCCAGGGTCGATAGAATGAATTGCCGAAAAGGTGCGAAATCCTCCACGACAAGAACGCGGATTGGGACCGCGTGACTCAGTCCGAGCCGATGAGCGAGTTCGGTCTTTGGTGTCACGGAGCGGTACGCTATCGAAGCTCCAGGTTTGTAATCAACTGTAAAAATTTACAGTGGTCCGCAAGGCTGCCCAAGTTCATAGCTCTGTTCGATTCACTAGTACGCCAGAGTGAGAACTGGGCTAGTGGTACTCCAGTGGTTTTTAATGCTACCGGATAGCCTTCAGCCTGCCAAGGAGGGAGTTACGCCAAGCTCCGAATAATAATTACGGGTAACCGTAAGGACTTGATTCTGAAAGAGCGTTCCCTTCACTTCCACATTGGGAATCCCGCCGCCCCACCCAATCAAGCCGGAGAAAACACGCTGGCCGCGTTCGAGTTCGCGAAACATTGGATAGGAGAAAGGGATTTTGTGATCTTGGCGGACGACGGAACGCTCGACGAGGCGCTCGGGGTGGGGCACGGGGAGATCGCGGAGCAACAAGGCGTTGATGAGGGTGAAGATCGCAGTATTTGCGCCGATGCTCAGGGCCAGCGATAGAACTGCTACCGCTGTGAAGACGGGATTCTTGCGGAGAGCGCGCAGCGAGTAGCAGAGGTTCTGCCAGACTTGCCGCATCATCATTCGCCCCCGAGGTTCTGCCCACGTTTACGGCAATTTGGAGGTTCTCTTCAAGCCCTATTATTGGCGACTCGTGATTGGTGACTCGTGGAAAACCTCGTGACGCAGCCTTAGCCCTCCTGCTCGCCATTTTTATTTTGTGAGCCAGGGGAGGCGCAGGAAGTAGAAAGGGTAAGGAGCCGAGAAGCCGGTCGGTCTCCGAATGCCGCGCCAAGTCCCGATAAGCCTTAGTGCTGAAGTCGCGTAACCGTCCATGTGGGTACTATGAGCCACTTGTCCGGGAGCGGCGTTATACGTCTAAGTGGCGCTGGCTGTTGAATGCCATCTTCCCCGAGTCCCGTCTGTGAACAGCGATGAGCCGTTTTTACCGGCTCCTTTCTTCCCGAGAGCGCTTGGTCGTTGCACTACCAAGTTTACTCAGGTCGAGGGGAGCCGATGCCTTCATGAAATCAAACCTAGAACGGTCACTCCGCGCGAAGAGCGGCGGTGGGGTCAAGACTTGCGGCGCGCCAGGCGGGCAACCAGGACGCCATGGCTGCGATCGCGAAGAATACCACCGTCATCGTGGCAAAGGTTGCTGGGTCGGTGGCTTTGACGCCCACGAGCATGGTGGTCATTCCGCGTGTGAGAGCGAAGGCCGTGATCAGGCCGGCTGCGACACCGATGGCAGTGAGACGCAGACCCTGACCCACGACAAGCTGGAAAATGTTTCCGGGCTGAGCACCCAAGGTCATTCGAACGCCTATCTCAGCGGTGCGCTGCCTCACGACCGTTGCAAGCACGCCATAGAGTCCAACGCCCGCGAGCAACGCCGCGATGACCGCGAACGATCCGATGAGGAGCAATGAAAATCGCGTGCCGCTTTGTGCTTTTTCTACTACAGCATCCATTGGGCGCATGTCGGTGATCAAGAGGTGCGGATCGAAGGCCTTTAACGTAGCGCGAACATCGTCCGCGTATTTCGATGGATCGGCGCCGAACCGGAGCGCCCAGTGGTCGGTGGCGCCGAAGCCGATGTACGCGTCGGTGAAATAGACTTGCTCGCGTCCAGGCTCGCTCAACGATACGCCGCGCTCGTGGGCGACGACGCCAATGATCTCGACCCATACGGGTTCGGGCGTTTGAATGCGGATAAGAATACGCTTGCCGACCGCAGACTGACCTGGATAGGCACGATCCGCCAGAATTTTATCGACGACGGCATAAGTGCGGCCCGGCTGGTTGTCCTCGTCGGTGAAGGTGCGGCCTTCGAGAAGACTTGTGCCCATGGCCTCGAAGTAGCCGGGAAGCACGATGAGAGGATCGACCGCCTTATATTTGCTGGCGTCCGCGAGCGCTTCCTCCGTGCCCCAACGAATTGGGCTGAAGCCACCCGTAAGCGGAAATGGATTTGAGGCAGTTACGCTTTGAACGCCAGGGATAGCGCGCAGGCGATCTTCGAGTTGACGAGTAGCGACGGCGCGCTCTTCCGGCTTCTGCAGAAATCGATCGGACTGAGCTTGAAAGGTGAGCAGGCCGTGAGGGTTGAACCCGGGATCGATGCGCTGTAATTCGAGAAAGCTGCGAACCATAAGTCCCGAGCCAATGAGGAGTACATAAGCAAGACCGACTTCGAGAGCGACGACGATCTTGCGCGAAACACCACCGCTCGCGAGGCCTTCGCTGCGGCTGGTGCCGCGGAGAACGATCATTACGTCTGGACGAGCCGCGCGCCACGCCGGCGCCAGCCCGAAGATCGCAGCCGCTAGGAGGCTTGAGATTACAGTGAAGATTAGCACGGTCGGGTCTATTCGAATCGTATCGAGGCGCGGGAGATGTGCCGGAGCGATGGCGAGCAGTTCGTGAATGCCGAGCCATGCGATGCCGAGGCCGCCCAGAGCGCCGGTGGCTGCGAGCAGTAATGCCTCGGTAAGGATCTGGCGGGCGATGTCCCACGTGCTCGCACCGATAGCGGAGCGAATGGCAAGCTCGCGCTGGCGCAAAGAAGCTCGCACCAATAAGAGGTTTGCCACGTTGGCGCAAGCTATGAGCAAAAGAAAAATGACGCTGCCCATCAGTGCGAGAATTGCAGGGCGCACTTCGGAAACCAGATGCTTCCGCATGGGTTCGACGCGGATTGCGTAGCCCGCGGTGTTCTCGATCGAGAAATGTTTACGCGCCTCTGCGGCGACCTGATCGGCGGCAGCTTGCGCTCGTGCGACGGTGACGCCTGGCTGCAGTCTGCCAATCACGTGCATCGAAACTGAATTTCGCTGCTCGGCGTTGTAGCCGAGGCGATTGGCGACCCAAATTTCTGGCGCGGCTTCCAAATTCGCGGAGGGCGGGAAATAGATCTGAAAGTGCGGCGCGAGGACCCCGACGATGCGCGGACTAAAGGGTTTCCCCTTATTTAGAGATTGTCCGAGCACGGCGGGATTCGAGCCGAATTGCCGCTGGAAATATTCGTAACTGATGATCGCTATGAGCGGCAGGCGCTGAGGGGGCGTTGCCGATTGTGTTCCCGGCGGTGGAGGAGGCGGTTGCGGTTGTCCGTCATCGTCGGAGAAATCGCGACCGAACAGGATCCTCGCTCCCACAAGCCGGAAGTAGTTCGTGGTCACAAAACCCATATGGACTTGTTCCGGCTTGCCGTCGTCGCCGGTCAACGTGAAGGGGAACGTGAAGACGCCCGCGAGGCCTTGGAATTCGTTTTTGGTGGCTTCGCGCAAATCGATAAAGTTAGCGTTGGAAAAGGGAAAGTCTTTGACGCCGCGATTGCGCATGTCGGTGGGGATGATGACGAGCTGATCGGCATCTTTGTAAGGGAGGGGGCGCAGGAGCACGGCGTTGGTAACGCTGAAGATGGCAGTGCTTGCGCCGACACCCAACGCAATGGTTAAAGCGGCGGTGAGTGCGAAGACAGGACTTTTCCGGAGAGTTCGGCCTGCGAACGCCAGATCGTGTAACGACATCCTTCTACCTCATTCATGGACAGTCGCTGCGCTAAGAATACTACCTCTGCTATCCCCAATCGGCTTTGAGTTTCTTCGGGAATGCTTTTTGTCGGGATGTGGCAATGTCCATCCGGCAAACGCGTTCTCGCAGTCTCCGACGAACCAGGTCCCCTCCTAAGAAGTCCCCGGCGGGCGCAATCAATGTCACTTGGATGTCTAGTCGCGAAATCGGTAACTTGGCTCCCAGTACTTGACTTCACCGGTTACCGCGTTTGAACCTAGCCGCTGGCCCGACCAATCAAGTCCGTCCTGCTCAGTTTGTCGGAAGTTCGGATTCATACATTTCGCGCCAACTGCGAACAGCTGACTTGTCAAAACAGCCGCGAGCGTGCCGTCAGCCTTGTAGAAGCTCAAACAGTCTTCCGACACTTCCACTCTTGAAGCGCTGATGGTATGCCAAGCCCGTTGAGATAAACCATGAAGAGCTTTTCCGGCGCATTGAATGCTGGTCGAAACCACTTCCCGCGGGTACTGTGCACCAATCGCCTTTGGGCAGGCTTTCTAGGTTTTAAGGGACGATATCGTGTGGGAAAAGAACTTGCGCCGGAAGAGCTTCTGGATGCATAAGCTGAATCTGAGAACGTAGGATCGCTTCCGTTTTGGTCTTGCTCCGAATACAGAATAGCTTGCGGACGACTTAGAGATTGCTGCCTTTGCGTCAGCTGAGTCCGTGCTGTTGGTCGTTTGTGCCCAATTGATTTGCGCTAGCCCTAAGAGAATAAGAGCACTGCAAATTCCAACCTTCATTTGCCACCTCCAGGCTGGTGCTGGAGGCGAAGTTGGGGTTGGTCTTTAGGTAGGACAATGGACGGCGGCTTGATTGCGGGATAATTGCGTCTTCACACCTAAGAGCCCGGTGTTTGACGTAATTATGATAGCGCACAGTCTTATCCAGAGGCTGGACCCCTTGGCAGGGCGTGCTAGACTCCGCTTAATGCCGTGGCGGAGTGCTGATGGCCCTTGAATCGCGATCTTCCCGCGTATTGCGGTTTGGAACCTTCGAGGTGGACCTGCGCGCAGGGGAGCTGCGCAAGCAGGGCGTGCGGATTAAGCTCCAGGAACAGCCGTTCCATGTCCTCACCCTGCTCCTGCAACGGCCCGGCGAAGTCATCACCCGCGAAGAGCTGCGCTCCGAGCTCTGGCAGTCCGAAACCTTCGTCGATTTCGACAACAGCCTGAATACTTCCATTAACAAGCTGCGGGAAGCGCTGGGCGAATCGGCGGACAATCCTCGGTTCATCGAGACTCTGCCTCGGCGAGGGTATCGGTTCCTGGCTTCGGTGAGTGGCATCGATGGGGATGCCCGCGGATACCGAAATGGCGAAGTGGGCTCCGGCATGCGACGTTTTCGCTGGACCGTGGCTCTCGTCTCATTCGCAGTGATCGCCGCCGCACTCTTCGTCTTGAACGTCTTCCGGGTACGTGATCGCATCCTCGGGAGCACTCGAATCCCCCCAATCCAATCTCTGGCGGTTCTGCCTCTCACGAATCTTTCTGGAGACCCCGATCAGGAATACTTCTCAGACGGCATGACCGACGCGCTGATTACCGACCTTGCGCAGATGGGGTCCGTGAAGGTGATCTCTCGCACCTCCATCATGCGCTACAAAAAGACCGACAAATCTCTTCCAGAAATTGCACGCGAATTGAACGTGGGAGGGATCATCGAGGGGACTGTCCAGCGGTCTGGGGATCGCGTGCGGATCACCGCACAGCTCATCGAAGGCGCGACGGACAAGCATCTCTGGGCCCAGAGCTACGAACGCGAAGCGAACGATGTGCTAGCTCTGCAGGATGAACTCGCGCGCTCCATCGCCGGTGAAATCAAAGCTAGGATGACACGCCAAGTGCAAGTCCGTAGCGGTGCCAGCCACCCAGTCAATCCCAAGGCTTATGAAGCGTATTTAAGAGGCCTGGCGTACTCGAAGCAGCCATGTGATGAGTGCGAAGGAATCAGCCTTGAGTATTTCAATCGCGCCATTCAGATTGATCCGAAATGGGCTCCTGCCTACGCCCAACTAGCCCGCAGTTACCACTATATGGCCAGCGGCGGCAAACCGGAGTTCTTTCCCAAATCGAAAGCCGCCGCCCTGAAGGCCCTGGAGTTGGACGAAGGTTTGTCCGAACCGCACATGTCGATGGGATTCATTCTGCACAACTACGATTGGGACTGGTCTGGCTCAGAACGGGAATATAAGCGCGCCCTGGAACTCAACCCGAACTACTCCGAGGCTCATCACGGCTACGCCCTTCTGTTGATGGCCGCAGGAAGGAACAAAGAGGCTGTGGCCGAAATCCGGCGGGCGGAAGAGTTGGATCCGTTATTTCTTACCGTGCGACTTAACGTGGGCTCGTTTATTCGTGCGGCGGGGAGCATGACGAAGCCATCGAGCAACTGCAATCCATTGCAGAGCAAGAGCCAAGACATGACCAAGCACCCTTTGCACTGGGCATGGCTTACCTTCGGAAGGGAATGTTTCCGGAGGCAGTCAGTAATTTGCAACGAGCGGTCGACATGCTTACATACGACCCTGCCGAACCGATATACTTGGCCAACCTCGCTTATGCCTACGCTGCCGCAGGCCAGAGAAGCAAAGCGATGGCTCTCTTACGCCGGGTGAAAGAGATAGAAGCCGAAGACAAATACGTCGAGGCCGGCAGGTACGGAGGACTCTATCACCTGTATCTTGCTCTTGGCGAAAAAGACGAGGCTTTGGCTTGGTTGGAAAAGGCCTACAAGGCGAAGTCCTCCACCCTCCTTTACATGAGGTGCTGGCCGGAATTCGAGCGTCTCCGTGCGGACCCGCGCTTCGCCGATCTTGTTCGCCGCGTAGGCAACCCGTCCTAGCCCCATGGTCGCCACACACGTCGTTTTCCTGTCGATTCCACTTCTCCGATAAGCGCGTCAGGCCATTGGCGGAAACTCCTGCCATTATTGACAGTGGTAACCCGCCACCGATTCTCATATATGGTTGGCTGCAAGCACCACCTCGCCCCGAAGAAGAGGTGCCAAGTTCGATGAGTTCGCCTTCATTCTGCAGGACTGTTCTCCTTGCTTCTATCTTGAGCCTGGTTGGCCTGACCGCCGTCGCCGCTGCTCAGGAAGCTCACCGGCCGCACTGGGCTTATGAGGGCAAGGAGGGGCCTAAAGAGTGGGGGAATTTAGATGCAAGTTACGCGGCCTGCTCGATTGGTCACACGCAATCACCCATCGACATCAAGGATGCTAGAAAGGCGGACTTGCCGACGCTCAAATTCGATTACCACGCCGTCTCTCTGAACATCATTGACAATGGACATACCATACAGGTCAATTATGCTCCCGGGAGCACGCTCAAGGTCGGTGAAAGAATCTACACTCTGAAGCAATTTCATTTTCACCATCCGAGTGAAGAGCACGTGGACGGCAAGACCTTGCGTCTGGTCGCCCATCTTGTGCATGCAGATGCCGACGGGCACTTGGCCGTCGTAGCCGTCCTCTTCGAGTTGGGAAGCGCCAATCCGCTGATCGATACCCTGTGGACCAACATTCCATCAGAGAAAGAGAAGCCTCAGGACATCCCCTCAGTTTCCATTCAGGTGCAGGACTTGCTTCCCGACGAGCGCGATTACTTCACTTATGCCGGGTCGCTCACAACTCCCCCTTGCAGTGAAGGGGTATCCTGGTTTGTCCTGAAAAGCTACGCCACAGTCTCCCCGCAGCAAGTGGCTGCATTTGCCAAGATTTACCCGATGAATGCGCGACCCATCCAGCCAACAAACGGCCGCGAAATTCTACAGTCTAAATAGAGCCTCGCCACTCGGAACACAACCATAATCTTGGCGTGAGACGAAGCTGGGCAAGCCTGAACTTGATATCTTGAAAATTGTCCCGATGAAATGCCGTTTCGAGCGGGTGAAACCTAGGTTCTAGAAATCGCGAAAGCAGCTTCCAGCTGGCCACTTCCAGGAACGGTTGCGCGTTTGCCGCGGGATCGGCGACACCTAACGCATCGACAATTTCGTACGAGTCCGTTCGTGCAAAGCTGGGCGAAACTCGCACCTCGTAATTTTCGCTACGCCAACGTCCGAATTTGAAAATCAGGTTTCGTGCCCCAATGCAGACATAATCCATGTGAGGGTCGTTAGCCTCAGATCTCGGGTCACTTGAAGTAGACTCTTTGGGTGGAAAACGGGCTTCTCTCGAGTTAGCAACCGGAACCGGAGATGATTCATTCCGGCTCAACCTTGGTGTCACGCCCCAGAAAAACTGGAGATGTGACGCAGCTAGGGTTAACCTCACCAGCCGTGGCGGCGCAGGCCGCCCGCAACGGGCGGGCATGTTCTGCCCGTCAAACAACCGCCCGCCAAAACTCCCCGCCGAAGGCTGGGTAGTCTGGGCTGCGGAGGTGACATGACTCGTACGGCAGCTCTTGTCGCGCTATGCAGCTTCGTGTGTGCACCTTTCGCGTACGCCCAAAGCGGTCAGGTAAAGGCGGTCTTTGCAGCGGTGCCCTTTCAACAATGGGTGGAGGAAGGCGCGAAGGCGGACTTGCCATGGCACCCGCGAATTACTCCGCCGAGACTTACTCTGCACCAGAGGATTGCCGTGCGGGTCGAGGTGCAGCTGGACGGCAAGGAGTTGGTCAAGCGATGCTGCGACGGGCAAGCGATAGCGCTGGTCGAAATAAAAGACCAGCAGGGTCGCATCTACCGAAATTACGGCGAGAAAGAATTGAAGGACGCCGAAGCGGCCTTAAGCGAATACATGATCGACATATCCTGGGAGATTTTTCTGCTGCCCGGCGACTACAAGGCGACGATCGCTTTCTATTACAGCGGCCGAAATGCACACAGCCACAGCCTCACTGTACGGAACGTGCATGTCGGGTCTTTGAAGGGTGACCCATTGCCGGGATCGTGGCGGGATTTGCCAGCAGTGGAATTTTGTGACCCGCAGCCAGAAGGCCTCGATGCATTTCTCCTGCCCAATATCGAAGGACGCCTGAACCTTCCGGCAAAAACGAGCCAGCAAATCCACCTGGAAATCCTGGAAAATGTAACGCCGTATCCGAGCGAGCGCCGACGGCCGAAGCTGTACACGGATCGGCTCAGCGTGTTCTTGCCCATCCTGAAAACATTCGCGCAGTTGAGGATTGAGAATGGCACGGCCGGCGTGTTGCTGCTCGATTTCATACGTAGAAGGGTGATTTACGAGCAGCAGGATATTCGGCAGGGGCAAGTCTCGTGGGCGGATTTGAAAGATGCGATGGCCGCAGATTCCGCAGCGGCGGTCGACGTGCATGATCTTGAGCAAGGCGAGGAGTTCGGGCAGTTTTTCTGGAGCGAAATGGCCGGGCGGTTGGAAGATGCCGGAAGCGATGGAAGCATGCGGGTGTTTATCGTCATTAGCGGGCCGATGGAGCTCGGATCCAGAAAACCGATCGAGATCGCTCCACCGGCACGAGGCAATTTTGCGGTGTTCTACTTGCGGTGCGATTTCCTTCAGACGCCGATTTTGGAGCGTCCCCCGTTTTTCGCTGGGCCGGTCGCACCGAGCGAGCAAACAACAGAGAGACTAGAGGACGGGATCGGTAAGGCGCTCCGAGGACTGAAGCCTCGAATCTTAGCAGTGGACTCCGCGCAGGGTTTACGCAGGGCGCTCGCCGCGATTTTGAGTGACATTTCACGGATGTAGCCCGGCTGCCTGTCCAGTGCTTAATAAATCGGGTAACTCGTCAAGTTGGAACTGGTTCCTGCGGTGGCGCCAGGTCCCGTTGCTTTGGTGCCGCTACCACTACTTAACGGCGAAAAGCTTCTCGAGCAATTTTTCTGAGAGCTTCGCGCCTTTCTCGGATAACCACACCGACTTGTTTTTGTTTGCCGGATCGGAGATGTAACCTTTCTCATGCAGTGAGTCCATGATCGACCAGGGGAAGCTTTTCCAAGCACGTCTCTCCGTACCTTCCCCAAACGAATTCAAGTAAAGAAGGGCGAGAACGACTTGTTGCAATTTTTCCGCGTCAATATCCATGTCGCACCTCAGAGTTCTCAGTCACTGCCACCTGATAATCGACCTCTGCCTCATTTTGAACGGCGCGATTCGCGGATTGCCTGCAATGACGCGCTGGCGTAAACTCAGTGTCCAATGGCGGAAACCTTCTCGATTGTTAGTCGTATCGTCTCACACTACAGCATTCTGGAAAAACTCGGCGGCGGAGGAATGGGGGTGGTTTACAAGGCCGAGGACACGCGCCTCGGCCGGAATGTTGCCCTAAAATTTCTTCCCGAGGATATTTCCCAGGACCCTCTGGCGATCGAGCGATTCCGCCGCGAAGCGCGCGCGGCATCCTCGCTCAATCATCCGAACATTTGCACAATTTACGATGTCGGAGAATTCGAAGGCCGTCCCTTTATCGCCATGGAACTACTCGAGGGCCAGACGCTGAAGCATCGCATCTCCGGGAAGCCAATCGAAGTATCCGAACTCCTGGACGTCGGCACACAAATTGCCGACGGCCTCGAAGCCTCTCACGCTAAGGGCATCGTCCACCGCGACATCAAGCCTGCGAATATCTTTCTCGTCGAACGGGGGCAGGCCAAAATTCTGGATTTTGGTTTGGCGAAGCTAACGTCTGAAGTCCGACATGCCGCCGAATCGCTGGACGGCACATCGATGCGTACACTGTCGCATGTGCCTTACGAAGAGCAACTGACGAGTCCGGGCAGTTCCATGGGCACGGTCGCGTACATGTCGCCGGAACAGGCGCGCGGCGAGGAGTTGGACGCACGCTCGGATTTGTTTTCGCTTGGCGCTGTGCTGTATGAGATGGCCACGGGCGTGGTTCCATTTTCCGGCGCGACCGCTGCCCTCGTTTTCGGAGGCATCCTGCATTCTCCGGCGATTCCTGCGACGAAGCTGAATTCCCGATTGCCCTTGGCCCTTGAAAATATTCTCTACAAGGCGCTGGAGAAAGATACCGCCCTCCGTTACCAGACGGCCGCCGAGCTTCGCGCCGACCTGAAACGCTTGAAGCGTGACTTGGATTCCGGTCGCTCGGGGGCGACCGCTGCTCTACCGGTTGCGGTGGAAGAGGTTCGCGGAATCCACCTCCACCTTCGATGGCCCACTTGGGCAGTGGTGGCGGGCGGCGCTCTCATCACCACGACGGTAATTCTCGGATATCTACTCACACGCCCAGTGGCACCGCCCCGCGTGCTGCGAACCGTCCAGCTGACCAACACGAACCGGCCGAAATCAGGCGTACTCACGGACGGTTCGCGACTCTATTTTGGTGACGGCCAATCGGGCGTTGCCCAAACCTCCGTGACGGGTGGCGAGACGTTTCCCATAGCGGCCTCGTTGGAGGACACTGGCTTTTCTAACGTTTTCGATATCTCACCAGACGGGTCTGTACTACTGATGAGTACTGCCCTAGGGACGTCTGGCGACGGCCCTCTTTGGACTGTCCCTGTGCTTGGCGGTACGCCTCGTCGATTGGGCAATCTTGAGGGCCACGGCGGAGCGTGGTCTCCGGACCGAAAGAGCATTGCCTACTGCAAGGGGAACGAAATATTCCTGGCGAAGAGCGACGGCAGCGAACCACGCCGGTTGTTGATAACGGCCGGAAGGGCGAGCGACCTCCGGTGGTCGCCCGACGGGTCGATTTTGCGTTTCACCGTGAGCGATCCCAAGACCAATTACCGCTCCATCTGGCAAGCTTCAGCGGACGGCGGCAATCTTCATCCCGTGCTTCCCGGTTGGAGCGACGCCCCCAACGAATGCTGCGGCAACTGGGCGCCGGACGGAAGGTATTTCGTCTTCCAAGCGATACGCGACGAGACTTCAAACGTCTGGGCCATGAACGAACACGGTGGCCTTTTCCGCTCAACCCGCCAGCAGCCTATACAGCTAACGACTGGGCCGATGAATATTGGCGATCCCGTCCCCAGCCGGGACGGCAAAAGACTTTTCGTCCAAGGCTGGCGGCCCCGAGGGGAATTGGTACGCTACGACGCGAGATCAGGACAGTTCGCGCCTTATCTTTCGGGAATCTCGGCTATGGGACTGGACTTCTCTCGTGATGGAGTGTGGGTCGCCTACAATGACGGTACCGATGGCACGATGTGGCGAAGTAAGGTTGACGGGACTCAAAAACTTCAACTTGTTTCCCCGCCTATGCAGGCCTACCTGCCTCGATGGTCTCCAGACGGCAAGCAGATCGCCTTCTTTGGTCATCCACCTGGCGAACCCTGGCAAATCTATGTGGTTCCCGTCGCGGGAGGCTCACCCGAACTCATCTATCGCAGCGGGGCGAACCTGGCGGACCCCAGTTGGTCGCCAGACGGGAAATCGCTGGCCTTCGGAGAGAATTCACTTAACAATCAGGGCTCAGCCGTCTACGTCCTCGATCTGAAAACGCGAAACGCCTCGAAGCTACCCGGGTCCGATGGCCTTTTTTCTCCCCGTTGGTCCCCCAACGGACGCTACCTAGCGGCCATACCGCTCGATTCTCTCAAGCTCATGCTTTTTGAGCTCACGACTCAGAAATGGACTGAGCTCGCCAAGATTTTTGTAGCCTATCCGACTTGGTCCCGAGACGGGCGCTATTTGTATTTTAACGGCATTCTCGACAATCAAGAGGGCTACTTTCGCCTGCAAATCTCCGACCGCAAACTAGAGCGCATCCTAAGCCTGAAAGGGTTTCAGGCGGCCGGAGGAGCCTTCGGAAACTGGACCGGTCTCGCCCCGGACGAATCTCCGCTGTTCGTCCGCGACGCCAGCATCCAGGAAATCTACGCTCTCGATTGGGAGACGCCTTAATCCCCCTTGCGCGCCGTGACTCTACGCTAGGAGTCCAGGAAAACCCTCCGATTGCATATCGTTCACCTCGGGGGTCATTCCAGTTTGACTCTTTCCGCAGAGCCGAAGCCTATACACGTCAAGTCGTCAACCCCTGCTGAAGCCCTCGGACAATGTACCCACAATCGCAAGGTTGGCACCGGAGCCGCGAGGCGACGATGCATCTGCCAGCATAAGGTGGAGAGGGGCTAGGCTTGACACTAGCGTCAGAATACACAAATGCTCGTAAGCGTCGTTAATTTAGCAGAGCCTAATATGCTGCGCGGCTCTTTCCGTCGTGGGCATGGGGACTTCAAACTTCCTCATCATGGACAAACAACACGGCCGGCATATAGAGCGGACCTAACCAATCGGTCAATTCAACGGAACAGGATAAATCCGTATCGCTCCCTGCACAGGGAAAGTACGTCGAACGACGGACCGATGGCGGTGCGGACATGACATCAGGGAGGAAGCGAAGGCTTCTTTGTAATGGAGAAGATACCGGTTGCGTCGGAGATCGACAACATCACTGGACGCGAAAGCGGGCAGACTTCCCCGTGGTGCCTCACGCGAGAGAGCTGGGCAAATCGGCTTATGCGACAAAGCAGATGACGACGCAAGCCGTTGGTGCGGTCTCAAGCGAAGCGGCGGAATGGTATGCCATCGACTGGGCGATCATCCACCGTAACGTTCGTCGACTCCAAGTGCGTATCGCGCAGCTGCGGCGAAGGAAGGCAGATGGGGCAAGGTGCGAGCCTTGCAACGCCTGCTGACCCACTCCTCC
>Ga0137371_10002140_pt1 | contig 15710 bp, 20 predicted proteins | sample SagtaG_7_FD_104919 | JGI IMG/M metagenome (GOLD analysis project Ga0137371, IMG submission 104919) | Vadose zone soil microbial communities from Sagehorn Ranch, Mendocino, California, USA - Sage1_R_40_16 metaG | ecosystem: Environmental > Terrestrial > Soil > Vadose zone | place: USA...
AACTCCGGCGTGATCCTCTCGCAGATCATCCGCGGCGCCGCCGAGCCGCTCGGCTCGAACGGATCCGTCGACGCCGAGACACTCGCCCGCTCCTTCCGCTCCGCGAGCGACGCCGCCTACCGTGCGGTCCGTCAGCCGGTGGAGGGGACGATGCTCTCCGTCATCCGCGAGCTCGCGGAGGAAGCCGAGCAGCAAGCCGGCGCCGCGCCGAGCAACGGCGACTTCCTCACGGCGCTCGTCCGCCGCGGCGAGGACGCCGTCGCGCGCACGCCGGAGCAGCTCGCCGTCCTGCGCGAGGCGGGAGTCGTCGACGCCGGCGGCGCCGGACTGCTCGAGATCGTCCGCGGGCTCGCCGCCTCGGTCTCCGGCCAACCCCTCCCGGAGGCTCCCGCCGAACGCGAAGAGCTCGGCGTCGAGGCGATCCACCAGGAGCTTTCGCGCTACCGCTACTGCACGACCTTCATGATCGAGGGCGACCGCCTCGACTCCGACAAGATCGAGTCGCAGCTCGAACAGCTCGGCGACTCGTTGCTCGTCGTCGGCGACGCCGACGCCCTCAAGGTGCACGTGCACACCGACGAACCGGGCCGCGCGCTCGCGATCGGCACGAACGTCGGCGTGATCGACCGCGTCGAGATCGCGAACATGCACCAGCAGACCGTGCAGCGAGAGGAGCGCCTGCTCGAGGCCGTCCCGGACGCGGCGCCCGCGCAGAGCGCCGTCGTCGCCGTCGTCGCCGGCGACGGCAACCGCCGCCTGTTCGAGAGCCTCGGCGCCGCCAAGATCGTCGAGGGCGGCCAGACGATGAATCCGGCCACCGCTGACCTCGTCGCCGCGATCGACCGGACGGACGCCGCCGAGGCGATCCTGCTCCCGAACAACTCGAACGTCATCCTCTCCGCGGAACAGGCCGCGCAGCTCGCGGCGAAGCCCGTCACCGTCGTGTCGACAGACTCCATCCCCGCCGGCCTCGCCGCGATGGTCTCGTTCCTGCCGGAGCGGTCGGCGCAGGAAAATGCGACCGAGATGTCGGACGTGCTCGAGAGCGTCGTCACCGGCGAGGTGACGATCGCGTCGCGCGATGTCGAACTGGACGGGATCGCGGTGCGGAAGGGTGCTTGGCTCGGTCTCGCCGAAGGGGCCGCGGTCGCCGGCGGTGACGAGTTCGACGACGTGGCCGCCGAGGTGACGGACAGGCTGCTCGCCGAGCCGCGCATGGTGCTGACGCTCCTCACCGGCGACGAGCCGCCCGACCTGACCGCCCTGCTCGAGCGCATCCGCCGGCGCTACCCCGACCTGGAGCTGGACGTCCAGGCCGGCGGCCAGCCCCACTACCCGCTGCTGCTCTCGGCGGAATAGTCTCCGGCGATGGCCGAGCCGATCCGCCTCGTCCTCGTCGAGGACAACCAGGTCTTCCGCGAAGCGCTCGAACTGCTCCTCGGCCTCCGTTCGGACATCGAAGTCGTCGCGTCGGTGTCCGAGGGATCGGCGGCCGCGGAGGCCGTGCGCGAACATCAACCCGACGTCGTCCTGATGGACTACCGCCTGCCGGGCATCGACGGCGTGCAGGCGACGAAAGCCGTCCGCGAGGCCGCGCCGAACGTTGCCGTCGTCTGCCTGACGGCGTCGGCGAACCTGCGGGAGGTCGACGCCCTCTACGAGGCCGGCGCCGTCGCCTGCCTGTCCAAGGACCAGGAGCTGGATGAGATCGTCGAGGCGATCCGCCGCGCCGCGTAGTGAACCTGACGGCGCAGAACACGGCGATCGTCCTCGACTCGACCGCCGACTTTCCGGAGGCAGCAGAGCGTTTTCCCAGCTGGCGCATGGTGCCGCTGTACGTGCTCTTCGGCGACGAGAGCTATCGCGACTACGTCGAGCTCTCGCCGGAGGAGTTTTACGCGCGCCTCCGCACCGCCGAGCAGCTGCCGACGACGTCGCAGCCCACGCCTGGTGACTTTCTGAAGGCGTACGAGGAGCTTGCGCAGTACGACCGCATCTACTCGCTGCACATCTCGTCGGCGCTCTCCGGGACGTACCAGAGTGCGACGACGGCTGCTGCGGAGCTCGGCGACAAGGTCCGCACGGTCGATTCCGAGACGGCCTCCGCCGCGATCACGATGCTCGGGCTCGCGATCCAGCGGCGGCTCGAGCGAGGCACGACGGACGAGGCGATCGACGAACTGATCGTCCGGTTCCGCGAGCGCGCCGGCCTGCTCTTCACCGTCGACACGCTCGAGTTCCTTCGCCGCGGCGGGCGCATCGGGCGCGCGAGCGCCTGGGCCGGACAGCTCCTGCACGTGAAGCCGATCCTCACGATCAAGCGCGAGGTGATCCCCGTGAAGCGGGTGCGCGGCAACCAGAAGGCGATGCAGGAGTTCGTCTCCGAGTTCACGTCCACGACGCAGGACGGGCCGACGCTCAAGGTCGGGATCGCGCATGCCGACGCGCCCGAACGCGCAACGCAGCTGCAGAAGATGGTCCGGCACGAGCGGCCGCAGGCCGAGATCGAGGTGATCACGACGCTCGGAGCCGTCGTCGGGACGCACGCCGGCCCGGGCACCGTCGGCTTCTTCTGGTTCGATGAAAGGGAGTGACGGCGGTCGCAGTACAGCTGCCCGTGGGCTTCGCGGGCGGAGCGGCGGACGCGTGGCCGAGGCCGCGCACGTTCCCGCGCGCTGAGGAGCTCGAACGCGGCGTCGACGTCCTCCCGGGCGTCGGGCCGATGGTGAAGAAACGGCTCGAGCGGCTCGGGCTGCGGACGGTGGGCGACCTGGTCGGTTACAAGCCGCGTGACTACCAGCGTCCGCTGGCGGAGACGCGGATCGCCGACCTCCGCGTCGACGAGGAGGCGGCGATCGCGGGGACGGTACGTTCGGCGACCGTGCGCAAGCCGCGCCGGCGGCTGACGATCCTGAAGGCGATCGTCGAGGACGGTTCCGGCGGGATCACCGCAACCTGGTTCAACCAGCCGTGGCTCGAAGGGAAGCTGACCTCCGGCACCTGGGTGCGCCTCCGAGGCGTGCTGCGCCGCGGCGAGTTCAACGTCAAGTCGTACGACCTGGGCGAGGGGGAGGCGACCGCCGACTACGCCGCCATCTACCCGGCGAGCGAGGAGATCACGGCCAAGAAGCTGCGCGAGCTCGTCGGCGCTGCGCTGCCGCGCTCGTTCGCCGATCCGCTCCCGGCGCCACTGAAGCAGGAGGACTCGCTCCCGGCCCGCGCCGACGCGCTGTGGGCGTTGCACCGGCCACGGTCGCCGGAAGAGGCCGAGGCGGGCCGGCGCCGGCTCGCCTTCGACGAGCTGCTGTTCCTGCAGGTCGGCCTGGCACGGCTGCGCCGCGAGCGCGAGACGGAGGTTGCGCCCGCGCTCGCCGCTCCCGGCGAGCTGGTCGGCCGGTACCGCGACGTGCTGCCGTTCCGGCTGACGGAGCACCAGGAGCGCGCGATCGCCGAGATCGACGCCGACCTCGAACGCACGATGCCGATGCAACGCCTGCTGCAGGGCGACGTCGGCTCCGGCAAGACGGTCGTCGCCCTCTACGCGCTCCTGCGTGCCGTGGAAGCCGGTCGCCAGGGCGCGCTGATGGCGCCGACCGAGACGCTCGCGGAGCAGCACTTCCTCACACTCGACGAGCCGTGCCGGCAGCTCGGCGTCTCGTGCGCGCTGCTGACGAGCTCGTCACCGAAGCGGGAGCGCGACCTCGCTCCGCAAGGGGACATCGTCGTCGGCACCCACGCGTTGATCCAGGAGGGCGTCCAGCTCGACAACCTGGCGGTCGCCGTCGTCGACGAACAGCACCGTTTCGGCGTCGAACAGCGCAAGGCGTTGACGGAGGGACGGACGCCGCACGTGCTGCACATGACCGCGACGCCGATCCCGCGCACGCTCGCGCTCACCGTCTACGGCAACCTCGCCGTCTCCGAGATCGCGAAGCCGCCCGCGAACCGCAAGCCGATCATCACCGCCTGGGTGACGGAGGAGCGCAGCGCCGATGCCTACTCGCGCCTGCGCAAGCACCTCGACGGCGGTCGCCAGGCGTACGTCGTCTGCCCGCTGATCGAAGAGTCCGAGACGAGCCAGGCACGCGCGGCCGAGGCCGAGGCCGAGCGGCTGCGCCGGGGAGAGCTGCGCGGCTATGGCGTCGGCCTGCTGCACGGACGGCTGCGGCCCGCCGACCGGCGCGACCTGATGGCCCGCTTCAAGGCGCACGAGCTCGACGTGCTCGTCGCCACGACCGTGATCGAGGTCGGCGTCGACGTTCCGAACGCGACGATCATGATCGTGCAGGAGGCCGACCGCTTCGGCCTCGCCCAGCTGCATCAGCTCCGGGGCCGCGTCGGTCGCGGAGCCGAGCAGTCGTACTGCCTCTTGATCTCGCGCGCGCGCGAGGACCTGACCGACTCCGCCGTCTCCCGGTTGGAAGCGCTCGTGCGCACGACGGACGGGTTCGAGCTGGCCGAGGTGGATCTCGACATCCGCGGCGGCGGACACCTGCTCGGGACGCGACAGTCCGGCCTGACCGACCTTCGCTTCGCGCACCTGCGCCAGGACCGCCGGCTGCTCGAGCGCGCCCGCGCGCTGGCCGACGACCTCGTCGACGTCGAGGGACCGCTGCAGGACGAGGTCGAGCGGCTGTTCGAAGGCAGGGACCTGGCCGCAGGCTGACGCCGTAACCGTCCCGTGAACCGGCGCGAGTTCCTCGCTGCGGCGGCCGCAGCGCCGTTCGCGCTGCGCGCCGGTGCGGGGCGTCCACTGGCGCTGGTCACCGCCGACGAAGAGGCGTCGGTCGTCGTCGTCGACCCGTTCGCGGGACGCGTGCTGCGGCGCATCGCGACGAGGCCCGACCCGCGCAGCATCGAGCGCGTCGGAAACACGGCCGTGGTCACGCACACGGCGATCGGCGAGGTCACGCTGCTGCGAGCGCTCGAGATCCGGCACGTCCTGCGCGACTTCGACGAGCCCCGCTATACGGCAGGGGCTCCGGACGAGCGGCACGCGTTCGTGACCGACTCCGGTCGCTCGGACCTCGCGGTCGTCGACCTCGTGCGCGGCGTTGTCGTCGCGCGACTGCACCTCGGCGCCTGGCCACGGCATGTCTCCATCGACGGATCAGGCCGCACGCTCTGGATCGCGCTGGGGACGGAAGCGCGGCAGGTCGCCGTCGTCGATGTGACACGTCCGACCGAGCCGCGACTGATCCGGCGGATCCGTCCACCCTTTCTCGCGCACGACGTGGGTTTCGTGCCAGGCAGCAGACATGTCTGGGTGACATCCGGCGACCGCGGCGCCCTGGCGATCTACGACGCCCGCCGTGGACACGTCCTGCGCCGGCTCCCCGCGGGCGCGCCGCCGCAGCACGTGACGTTCCACGGCGCGAATGCCTACGTGACCAGCGGGGACGACGGGACGTTCCACGTCCAGTCCCTGAGCGACGGTCGCGTCACGGCTGCAACGGCCGTCCCGGTCGGTTCGTACAACGTCCAGGCGGGCGCGGGGCGGATCCTCACGCCGTCGCTCGAGCGCGGCACGCTCTCCGTACTCGACGGCCGGGGGCGGCTGCTCCGGCGCGTCCAGGTTGCACGCTCGTCGCACGACGCCTGCTTCATCTGACCGTACGCTTAGGCAGTGACTGCGGCCTTCCTCGCTGCGCTCCTCGTCGCGAGCCCGCACGGCTGGACGCTCGAACGTGCGCGGCACGTGCTCGCGAGCAGGGCGTATGCGGTCACGGACACGAGCCAGCCCGACCGCCCGCGCTACGAGCTGAGGTTCTCGGCCCGGTCGCTGCGTCGCGGCTTCGTCTACGAAGGAGATGCCTACGACACGCTCACCGCCGCGCAGGTGCCGGTGAGCTTCACGTTCAAGCGGCCGGGGCGGATCGTCGGCTTCCGCGGTCCGCCGGCCGACACGACCCAGCCGGCCTTCCCGATCCGCGCTGCGTTCTACTACGCCTGGTATCCGGAGGCCTGGTGGCGCGACCCCGTCTTCCCGTACAGCCTCTACCACCCGTCGCTCGACTACTACAGCGCCGCCGACTCGCTCGTCGTCCGCCGTCACACCGACGCGCTGCTGTATGCGCACCTCGGCGCGGGCATCTACTCGTGGTGGGGCGCCGACGGCTACCCGCCGACGGACCTGCGCTTCTGGCGCTACCTGGCTGCGGCGCGCACGACGCCGTTGCGCTGGGCGATTTACTACGAGCGCGAGGGCTACGGCGACCCGACGGTCGCGACGATCCGCGCGGATCTCGCCTACATCCGCGACCAGTACGCCTCGCAGCCGGCGTACCTGAAGGTCGACGGTCGGTTCGTCGTCTACGTCTACGGCGACGCGACCGACGGCTGCGGCACGGCGGCGCGCTGGCGTGAGGCGAACACGGTCGGTGCGTACATCGTGTTGAAGGCGTTCGCGGGCTTCCGCGACTGTGCGGCCCAGCCCGACGCCTGGCACCAGTACAGCGCCGCGCTGCCGGAGTACGACCTGCTGCCGGACTCCTTCATGATCGCGCCCGGCTTCGACGAGCGCGGCGAGGCAACGCCGCGCCTCCCGCGCGACGTGGCGCGGTGGCGCGCCGATGTCGAAGACATGGTCGCGTCGCAGGCGCGCTGGCAGCTTGTCCTCAGCTTCAACGAATGGCCGGAAGGAACGTCGGTGGAGAGCGCGCGCGAGTGGGCGACGCCGTCCGGCTACGGCGCGTACCTCGACGTCCTGCACGAGCTCCTGCCCTGATGCGGATCATCGCGGGCGAGCGCAAGGGCCACACGATCTTCGCGCCGAAGGGGCTCGACACGCGTCCGACGTCGGACCGCGTCCGCGAGAACGTCTTCAACATCGTCGCACCGTGGGTCGAAGGCGCCCGGGTGCTCGACCTGTACGCCGGCTCCGGCGCGATGGGGCTCGAGGCACTCTCGCGCGGGGCAACGACGGCCGTGTTCGTCGAGGCGGACGCGGAGGCCGTCCGCGCGATCGAGCGCAACCTCGACAAGCTACGCCTCACCGGGGCGACGGTGTTGCGCGCGAATGCGACGACCGGGCTGGCTCAGGAGGCGGCGGCGGGCAGGAAGTACGATCTCGTGCTCGCCGACCCACCGTATGCCATGACGGATTACGACACGCTCGCCCGCTACCTCCCGCGCATCCTCGCGGAGGACGGGCTGCTCGTGTTCGAGTCCGACGCGCGCACCGAGCCCGAGCTCGAGGGCCTCGCCGTACGCACGAGCCGGAGGTACGGCTCGACCCGCGTGACCGTCTTCGAGCACGAATGATCACGGCGATCGCACCAGGCTCGTACGACCCGGTCACGAACGGCCACATCGATGTGATCGGCCGCGCCGCAGACATCTTCGACCGGGTCGTCGTCGGCGTCGTCGGCGCTCCGACACACAAGACGCCCATGTTCTCGCTGGAGGAACGGGTCGGCTTCCTCCGCGAAGCTCTCGCCGGCCTCGAGAACGTCGAGGTCGACGTCTTCTCCGAGCTGGTGGTCGAGTTCGCGCGCAAGTGGAAGGCGAAGGCGATCGTCAAGGGCCTGCGCGTGATCTCGGACTTCGAGTGGGAGTTCCAGATGAACCAGCTCAACCGGACGCTCGCGCCGGAGGTCGAGACCGTCTACGTGATGGCGAGCCCGAGCGTCAGCTTCGTCTCGTCGAGTGGGGTAAAGGAGATCGCGTCGTTCGGCGGAAAGGTGGATGAGCTCGTACCCGAAGGCGTAGCCAAGCGGTTTGCCGAGCTTTTCCCGCAAGGCCGTCCTGGGACTCCCGAAAATCCGCAAGAATGAATCGAAGAAAATGCTGCGCATTTTCTTCGAGAGAGGGTTAGTGACGTCGCTTCGCTCGTCAGACAGAACAAAGGCTCTTGAACTGGGGACCGAGGCTCCGCCGATAGACTCCGGAGGCTAGATGGACGTATTGGTACTCATCGACAAGCTGGACGACCTCGTGCACAACGCCAAGGCGGTACCGCTGACCGACCAGGTGCGGATCGACCGCGAGGAGATCTACGACATCCTCGACCAGATGCGGGCGACCATCCCCGAGGAGATCAAGCAGGCGCGCTGGATCGTCAAGGAGCGGCAGGAGATGCTCGCCGAGGCGAAGCGCGAGACCGACCGGCTTCTCGGCGAGGCCCGTGAACAGGCCGTGCGCGAGGCGTCTCAGACGGAGATCGTCAAGATCGCGGAGCGCCAGGCCCAGGACATCGTCGACGACGCGCGGCGCCAAGCGCGCGAGACGCGGCTCGAGATGGAGGACTGGGCCGACTCGATCCTGTCCACGCTCGAAGTCAACCTGGAGAAGTTCCTGACGGCGGTGAAGCGCGGCCGCGAGCGGCTGCACGAACGCTCACAGGAAACCGTGATGGCGGGCGTAGCGGTCACCACCGGCTCCTCGAACGAGCAGCCGTACGACGAGACGTAAAGTCCGGGGTCTGACCCCGCAGGGGTCAGACCCCAGCAGTTAGGCGGCGACGGCTTCGAGCTCGAGCGCGGCCGTGACTTCCTGCGCCGTCTCGACGAACGCCCGCGCGGCCGGCGTGCGATAGCGATCGCGGTGCCACGCCAATGCGATCAGGCGAGGCGGCAGCTTCGGCAGGTCGATCAGCTTCGTCGTGTCGTCCTCCGGATCCATCGTCAGCTTCGGGACGAGCGCCGAGCCGACCCCGGAAGCGACCAGCGCCTGCACGGTCTGGTTGTGATCCGACCGGAAGACGAACTGCAGCGGCCGCCTGACGTTCGCCTCGAGCTGGTTCATCGTCCGGCAGTGCTTGTGCCCGATCAGATCGAGCTCGGCCACCTCACGGATGGTCGGCGGCGCGTCGCGGCCCGCGAGCGGTGAATCGGCGGCGACGACGAGCACGTACGGATCGCGCAGCAGCTCGACCGACTCGAAAGGGCCCTCCGTGAGCGGCAGATCGGAGAACGTCAGGTCGAGGTCGCCGCGCTCGACGAGCGCCAGCAGCTCCTCGTCGTTCGCGGACTCGGTGAGCGTGACCTTGACCTGCGGCCATGCGTGGAGGTAACGCCGCATCAGCTCGGGGAGGATGCGCTGGCCGACGCTCTGGAAGACGCCGACCCGCAGCGTCCCGGCCTGCCCCTCGCCGAGCGCCGTCAGGTCGGCCTGCGCCGCGGCCACGCGGGCCGCGATGGCATCGGCGTGCGTCAGGAGCAGGCGCCCGGCCTCGGTCAACGAGACCGGCTTCGGCCCGCCCGGCCGCTCGACCAGGCGCTGACCGACGATCCGCTCGAGCGCGGCGATCTGCTGGCTGACGGCCGACTGGGTGTAGCCCAGCTTGGCGGCCGCCTTTCCGAACGAGCCCTCCCGGGCCACGGCTTCCAGAGCCAGGAAATGGCGCAATTCGATACCCAACCAACGATCAGCTTCCATAATTGAAGTCCATTGTAACTGGATTTGTCCTAATGGGCTGCGATGCCGATGATGGAGGCATGACGTCAGTTCTGATCATCGTCTTCATCGTCGCGGTCGGTCCGCTCGCAGTCCTGTTCGGCGCTGATTCGCGCCGGCCGTTCGACCGTCGCTCGCTCTAGTCGGCGCGCGTGACCGCCGCCTTCGCACGCCGCTCCCCGGCGGCGGTGGCCTTCGCCTTGGGGACGGTTTACCTCGTCTGGGGCTCGACCTACCTCGCGATCCGGGTCACCGACCGCACGCTGCCGCCGCTGCTGATGTCGTCGGCACGCTTTCTCGTCGCCGGGGTCGCCCTCTACGCCTTCGCGTCACGCGGGCGCGCAAGGCCGACGGCCCGTGAATGGCGCGCGGCCGCGATTGCCGGGGCCGCGCTCCTCCTGGTCGGGAACGGCGGCGTCGCGTGGGCCGAGACACGGCTCGACTCCGGCTTCGCCGCGCTGATCGTCGCGATCATCCCGCTCTACGTGGCCCTGATGGATCGCGTCTTCTTCGGACGCCGCCTGTCGCCGGCCGCGGTCATCGGCCTCGTCGTCGGCTTCGGCGGTGTCGCGCTGCTGGTGCGGCCGGGCGGGGGAGGGAACGTCGCCGTCGCGCTCGCGCTCGTCGCCACCACGTCCGCGTGGGCCGCTGGCTCGCTGTACGCGCGCGGCGCGCCGCTGCCGAGCAGCCCGCTCCTGTCGGCGTCGATGCAGATGCTCGCCGCAGCTCTCTTCCTCGGGGTCGCCGGCTTCGCCACCGGGGAGGCGTCCGACGTGCACGCGAGCTCGTTCGCCGCCAAGCCGCTGATCGCGTTCGCCTACCTCGTGCTGATCGGATCGCTGATCGCGTTCTCGGCCTACGCGTGGCTTCTGAAGAACGTCCGCATCTCGGTCGTCGCGACGTACGCGTTCGTCAATCCGGTCGTCGCGGTCGCGCTCGGAACCGTCTTCCTGAACGAGACAATCGGCTGGTCGACGATCGTCGCGGGAGCCGCGATCGTGACGGCCGTCGTCCTGATCGTGACCGCGCGAGCGCCGGTCGACCGGCGCTACCCTGAGCCGGATGAGGAGCTTCAATCTGCGACAGGTCAAGCTCCGCTCGGGACAGGAGTACCGCGACGAGGTCGAGCTCGAGCTGGAGCCTTTCGAGCTTGGCGGCGAGCGCTACTTGCCGGTGCCCGACAAGGTCCCGGCTGAGCTCGCGATCACCAAGGCGAGCACGGGCACGGTCCTCGACCTCGCCTTCACAACCCGCTTGCACGGCCCCTGCTACCGCTGCCTCGACGACGCCGTGCTCGAGGTCCCGATCGCAGCCCGCGAGTACCAGGCGACGAATCCCGAGGGCTCGGACGATCTCCGCACGCCGTATCTCCACGACGACAACCTGGATCTCGGCGCGTGGTCGCGGGACGCGGTCGCGCTGGCGCTCCCGGACAAGATCCTCTGCCGGCTCGACTGCGCCGGCCTCTGCCCGGTCTGCGGCAAGAACCTGAACACCGCACCGCATGCGCACGAGGAGGAGCTGACCGACTCGCGGTGGTCGGCCCTCGAGAGCCTGCGCGAAAAGCTCTAGCGACCGATCGAGGACATGTCCGCGTAACGCGGGCCGGCCGCGGCGCCGGGCGGGAAAGCTTGGTCGAGCCGCGCCAGCTCGTCGTCACTGAGCGTGACGTCGGACGCGGCGGCGTTCTGCTCCAGGTACGTGCGCCGCTTCGTACCCGGAATCGGGACGACGTCGTCCCCGCGGGACAGCACCCACGCGAGCGCCAGCTGCGCCGGCGTGCAGCCCTGCTCCGCCGCCAGCTCGCGCACGTGCTCGGCGAGCTCCCGGTTGTGCTCGAAGTTCTCGCCCTGCATGCGCGGGTGGTGCCGGCGGAAGTCGTCGTCCGTCAGCTCGTCGGGCGACGAGAAGCGACCGGCGAGGAAGCCGCGTCCGAGCGGGCTGTACGCGACGAAGCCGATGCCGAGCTCGCGCACGCTCGGCAGGGCCGCCTCCTCGGGATCGCGCGTCCACAGCGACCACTCGGACTGCAGCGCGGTGACCGGATGCACCGCGTGAGCGCGGCGGATCGTCTCCGGCCCCGCCTCCGACAGGCCGAGGTGGCGCACCTTGCCCGCCGCGACGAGCTCGGCCATCGCGCCGACGGTCTCCTCGATCGGCGTGTTCGCGTCGACACGGTGCTGGTAGTAGAGGTCGACATACTCCACGTTCAGGCGCCGCAGCGAGGCGTCGATCGCCTCGCGGACGTACTGCGGGCTGCCGTCGATCGTCCGTGTGCCGTCGTCGAACCAGCGATTGCCGAACTTCGTCGCCAGCACGAACTCGTCCCGACGGCCGGCGATCGCGCGGCCCACGAGCTCCTCGTTGTCGCCCTGCCCGTAGACGTCGGCCGTGTCCAGGAAGTTGATGCCGAGCTCGAGGGCGCGGTGGATCGTCGCGATCGACTCCTGCTCGTCGGTCGGGCCGTACCAGGCAGACATGCCCATGCAGCCGAGGCCTTGCTCCGAGACGACGAGGCCCTGGCCGAGCGTGCGCCTCTCCATGGTTCGAGCGTACAGGCCGCCAGCTAGACTGCGGCGCTCATGGCCGTCCCCAAGAAAAAGACCTCCAAGGCCCGCCGCGACAAGCGCCGTGCCCAGCACGGCATCGAGGCGCCGCGCCTGAACCTCTGCCCGCAGTGCGGACAACCGAAGCGGCCGCACCGCGTCTGCCCGACGTGCCACACGTACCGCGGCCGCGACGTCGAGCCGCTCCGCACCCCCGCTCCGTAAAGCGGCTCGGAGTGAGTTCGATGGTGTCGACCGGTCAGTGCAGACGGACGGCGCGCCGAGCGCGCCGTCCTGAGGTCGGCGCCGCCGAGTCGGCGCCTTAGAGCCATGATCCGCGTCGCCGTCGACGCGATGGGTGGCGACCGCGGCCCCGAGGAGATCGTCGCCGGCGCGCTCGCCGCGCGCACTGACGACGTCGTGCCTCTGCTCGTCGGCCCGGCGGGCCTCGAGACGCACGGTCTGGAGCTGATCGAGGCGCCGGACGTGATCGCGATGGACGAAAAGCCGACCGAGGCCGTTCGCGCGAAACCGAACAGCTCGCTCGTCGCCGCCTGCCGTGCCGTCGGCGAGGGCCGCGCGCAGGCGGTCGTCTCCGCCGGCAACACGGGCGCGATGCTCGCCGCGTGCCTGCTCGAGCTGCGCCGCATCCGCGGCGTTCGCCGCCCCGCGATCGCGGTCACAATTCCGGCGCGGCGCGGCGCGTCGGTGCTGCTCGACTCCGGCGCCAACGCGGATGCACGCCCCGAAGACCTGCTCCAGTTCGCGCACATGGGCGCGGTCTTCGCGCAGGAGATCCTGGACGTGCGCGATCCCGAGATCCGGTTGCTCTCGATCGGCGAGGAGCCCGAGAAGGGGAATCAGCTGACGCTCGAGGCGCACGACCTCCTCGCGGCGAGCGACCTCAACTTCGGCGGCAACACGGAGGGTCGCGACCTGCTGCGCGGCGCCGCGGACGTCGTCGTCACCGACGGCTTCACCGGCAACGTCGCCCTCAAGCTGCTCGAGGGGACGATCACGAACCTGCTCGACGCGTTCCGCGAGGAGATCACCGCGACGACCCGAGGGAAGCTCGGCGGGCTGTTGATCCGCCCGGCGGCGCGGCGGCTCAGAGACCGTCTCGACCCCGACACCTACGGCGGGGCGTACCTGCTCGGGCTGCGCGGGCTGGCGGTGATCGCGCACGGCAATTCGTCCAGTCGTGCAGTCGCGAACGCGATTCGGCTGGCTGCCCGCGGCGTCGACCACGACGTGGTCGGGCGGCTTACGCAGCGGGTCGGGGACACCGTGTTAGAGTCCGCCCCCTCTACGACTCCGACCCCCACGTGAGGTGACATGGCAGCGTCGCGCGAGGAAGTCTTCGAGCGAGTAAAGGAAGTCCTGACCGAGCAGCTCGGCGTCGACGAGGGCGAGATCACGGAGGAGGCCTCGTTCCAGGAGGACCTCGACGCCGACTCGCTCGACCTCGTCGAGCTGATCATGGAGCTCGAAGATCAGTTCGGGATCAAGATCTCCGACGAGGACGCCCAGAAGATTCAAACCGTCGGCCAGGCCGTCGACTACGTCTCGTCACACCAGTAGCGCCCCGCGCGGGGACGTCTCCCAGCTCGCGAAGCTGATCGAGAGCCTGCCCGACGCACGGGCGGAGCAGGTCTACACGCACGCATCCTGGGCGAGTGAGCGGGCCGCGTCGTACGAGCGGCTCGAGTTCCTCGGCGACAGCGTGCTGGAGCTCGCAATCGCGCGCGAGCTCTACGAGCGCTACCCCGACTTCACCGAAGGACGGCTCGCGAAGATCCGCTCGCATGTCGTCTCGCGCGCGAGCTGCGCCGTCGTGGCGCGGCAGCTGAACCTCGGACAGCACCTCTCCGAGCGCGGCAGCGAGATCCCGGACGACGAGCTCCACCGGTTGTCGCACAACCGCAACGTGCTCGCCGCGCTGCTCGAGGCGGCGTTGGCGGCGCTGTTCCTCGAGCACGGGTTCGAGCCCGTCGAGCAGCCGATCGTGCAGGCCTTCGCCGGCAGGATCGACTACGCGCTCACGAGCCACGTCGACTACAAGACCGAGCTGCAGGAGGCGCTCGCTCGCCGCGGCCGGTCGGTCAGCTACTCCGTGCTCGACGTCGAAGGGCCGCCGCACGACCGGCGCTTCAGGTGCGCAGCGGTGATCGACGGCGAGCAACTCGGCGTCGGCGCCGGGGAGTCGAAGAAGGCGGCCGAGCAGGAGGCCGCCAAGGAGGCGCTCGCCGCGCTCGGCGTGGAAGTGTCGGCGGCCTAAACGCCGAGCAACGTGCGATGCAGGTCCTGCGTCGCGCCCGCAGGCGCTGCGCCGAGCTCTGTGCGCAGGAGCCTCCTCAGCTCCTCGTACACGCGCAGCGCTTCCGCGCGGTTGCCGCGCAGGTCGAGCGTGCGCATCAGGTACCGGTAACCCGTCTCCCGGTAGGGCGCAACGCGCACGAGCGATCGAGCGCTGCGCTCGGCCGTGTCGATCTCGGTTCCGCCCAGGGCGAGGCTCGCCTCTGCCGTGATCTCGAGCGACCGGACGTACATTTTCTCGAGCTGACGGCGAACGTCCTCGATCCAGGGCGCGTCCTCGCCGGGGAGAAACCGCCGAGGCGCAACGTGCAGGGGCACGCGTGCGGTCGCCCAGGCGCCGGCCCAGTCCGCCTGCGCGAGCCCGGACTCTGCCCGGTGCAACGCCTCGGACGCGGCCTCGAGGTCGATCACCGTCCCCGCCGGAAGTTGGAGCTGCAGCGTCGCCCGCCCCTCCAGCCGGTCGGCTCCCAGCGCGCGCCGCAGCTTCGACAGCAAGGCGCTCAGACTCGCCTCTGCGCCCGCCGGAACCTCACCGGGCCACAGTGCCTCGACGAGATCGTCACGCGCGATCGGCCGCAAGCGGTTCGTTGCGAGATAGGCGAACAGCACCCTGCCCTGGCGGCCGGGCAACTTGTCCTCGACTCGTTCACCGTCGAGCTCCACGACGAGGCGGCCGCACAACTGGACCCGCGCAGGGACGCTTTCCCCCATCCCGCCAAGCATGACTCCGCGCCAAGGTTTCGCCAAGGTCGGTGCCAGACACTGAGGTCATGGCGAAAATTCTCATTCACATCACGAAGGGCCCAGAGGATCCGACCCGTGCCGCGCTCGGTTTCCTGGTCGCGCGGGCAGCCGTCGACGCCGGTCACGAGGTCTCGCTGTTCCTGGCGGCTCACGGCGTCCAGCTCCTGCGGGATCCGGTCCTCGACAGTCTCGTCGGGCTCGGGACCGGGAGCCTGCGCGAATCGTACGACGCGCTCGCCGGCGGGGGCGCAAGGTTCTACGTCTCGGGGATGTCGAGCAAGGCTCGCGGCTTCGAGCCCGAGGGCAAGGCGGAAGCGGCGACTCCGGCCAAGCTCGTCGAGCTCGCGCTCGAGCACGACAGAGTGCTGACGTACTGAAGAGGAGGAGAGATGTCGAAGATCATCAACTGCGAGTGCGGCGAGGTCGTTCGCGCCGATACCGACGACGAGCTGGTCGCGAGCGTCGAGGCGCACGTCGAGAAGAGCCACCCCGACCTGGTCGGGAAGCTCTCCCGCGAGGATGTTCTGGCCATGGCCGAGGAGACTTAGTGCCCCTCTCAGCAATACATGCCCGCTTCTGGCCCGCTATCACGCGGCGCGAGAGTCCACCCTCGTCCTTACCCAGGCTTCTAGCCTGGGCTGCAGACGAGTGCGGCCTCTCGCTTGGTGCTAGCGACCCAGAAACTGGGCAGCATCACTGGAAGGGGCA
>Ga0137371_10002145_pt1 | contig 15696 bp, 10 predicted proteins | sample SagtaG_7_FD_104919 | JGI IMG/M metagenome (GOLD analysis project Ga0137371, IMG submission 104919) | Vadose zone soil microbial communities from Sagehorn Ranch, Mendocino, California, USA - Sage1_R_40_16 metaG | ecosystem: Environmental > Terrestrial > Soil > Vadose zone | place: USA...
ACGTCGGTCCAGCGCTCGAAGGTCCGGGGCGGGACAACCGAGGGAAAAACCCGGCTCATCGCGAGCAGATCGAGAACGTCCTCGAGGACGATCGAGTGATACATCGGACTGCGTTCGAAATGTCCGCCGTCCGGAAGAACCTGCTCGGTTAGCTCCCTCTCGAGAATTCCAAGGCCAGCGGCCAGCCATTCCTCGGATTCGTCACCATCGAAAAACAGGCCCGCGAAGACCAGCGCCTTGGCGTTGGCGACGAGATGGTTCCCGAGGAGGTGGTGTTCGAGCCGCCCGCGCAAGTAGCGCGCCTGGACCGCGAGGCTGTGCACGGCCGCGTCGGACAGAGAAAACCCCGAGCAGGCCCACTTGATCCAGTTGACGATCCGCAGCGAGAGCGGATAGGGCTCCCAGCCGGCGCCGGAGCCCGGCGGATTCTCGGTGATCCATCGGGCGACAAGCCGCTCGTGCCACGCCCTTCGACGTCCCCGCCCTGCCGCATTGAGGTCATCGAAGTAATGCAGGTTGTAGAGCCAGAGCCTGTCCGCGGCGGGATCGTTCCAGTCTGCGGCGTCGGACAGCGGCCGCTCGACATTCAGAAACCGAAAAACGTTTTCTTCGACCAGGCTCCCTTCACGCAGAGGAGGCAGCGGAAAGACAGCTGCCTTTATCTGTCTCCGGCGCGGTGGGGGTGAGGTATCAGGCCGCGGCCGGTAAAGGGCAAACCAGGCCCGCCCGACAACCTGACTGGGTTTGAGATGGCGAAGCGTGTGGTAGTAGAGCGTCAGGCTCAAGCTTTGGGCAGCTCTGCAAGTTCGGTAGCACCGTTTCTCAGATTCTGTAGCGCTTGTTTCACCTATCCCGTGGAATCGCGATATTTGATTCCCGGTCTACTTAACCGCCTGAATCATCATAAACAACCCATGGCCCTCGGCCAATTTCTTGAGGAAGGTTCGGGGCCAAATCAACCGAGCAGCGGACAATAGAATCCCCGCGTGCCTCTGCCCTGCCGCGGATTCAAGTAGGTCTCCGTGAGTGAGGACAATTCGAACGTCCGCACTTTGGAACGGCGAAAACATCTCGCGGGCCTCTCTGACCGTATAGGCTTTGGTCCCCGGACTCTCAAGATACCTGGAGTAGACATCCGCTAGCGAGGTCCAGGGACGAAATCTCATGAGCGCATAGCGAAGCCAGAGCATATAACCGACCAGACTCCACTTGTGATAGATCATGATCTTTGCGATTCCGCCCGGCCGTAATACGCGCCATACCTCAAGTATGGCCTTCGGTGTATCGGGACTATGATGCAACACTCCCCAGGAATAAACGATGTCAAATCTGCTGTCACCGAACTCTAGATTCTCCGCATCTCCCACCGAAAGGTTCGAGTCCAAGCCAACTGCCAGTAAGCGCCGCCGGGTATGTTCGATCGCTCTCGGCGTCAGATCGATTCCCGACAATTCTGCACCGGCCTCCGCGAATCTCTGATGATCCGCGCCTAAACCCACTCCGATCTCGAGAACTCTTTTCCCTTTCGCAGAGTCAAACTCAGCGAACTGCTCAATGTAGGGCTCGAGCGCGTAACGTTTCCGAGCCTGAGCAAGATAGGCGTCTCTACCCAGGCCATCCAAGTAGAGCGCCTCGCCGCAGGATGCCTGATCCCAAAAATCGCGCACGACCTTCTTCGCGTCCATGGATCATCTCTTTCAGAGAACAAAACAACTAGCTCATTCTGCGCTTCAATAGAAGACATGCGTTCGCCACCGCGTGCTGCCTTAACTCCGCGAAGAGTGATTCGCAAGCGAGGGGCTCCTAGGTAGGCCTTTCCTACGGATTTGACCGTGATTATTTGTGGGCATTGAGAGCACGAAGAAAAGAGCCGCCATGCAAACTCCACCAAGGCTCGTAATGTGTAAATACGAGAATGAATGTTCGCGGAACATTAGCATCAGTAACGCCAAGATCGTTGCCAAACAAACACCGTCGCGAACGGCAACGCGTCGGAAGTCAATAGTTAGATAGGCCATGAACAGAAATAAGACGACAAGAGGGAGAAAACCAGTAAGCCCGGACTCCATCAGTGTATCCAAGAAAGTGTTGTGTGTACCTCTCTCAACGTCTCCCTCAAAGAACAGCTTCCCGTAGCCGCCAGTACCTAACCCCAGGAGAAAGACTCTGGGATGATCACCCAAATATATCCAGATATCCCGCCACTGATCGAATCTGTCGGAAAGCGTTCCCAGTGGTCCAAGGTCTTCCTGGTCTAAGAACTTACCTAGCGCAAGATACGCGAACACATCCTCCAAAGATCCAAATGCGAATGGCAGTAAAGCGATGACGACGGCGACCACGAGCAACACGCCTAGAACCGTCGATCGGGAAAATAAACGATAGGCACGAGAGAAAAATATCGCAAAGGGCAAGAGCATCATTGCAGCCCGAGAGAACAAGATGAACAGACTAATGGTCCCCAAGATCCAGAATGAGTAGAAAATGAGCCGTGTGAGCCGCGACGTCTGGATTGCGGTGGCTCCCAGAAGGTGGACAGACAAGAACATGAATATGATTATGTAGTTTGACGTCTTGTTTGTATTGCCAACGAATTGCCCGTAAAGATTCCAAGGTTCGATAAACGTATATCGCCAATAGAGTATCTTTTGCGTTAACGGCAAGGACCCTAAAATCGGGTCCAGAGCAATCCCACGAACATACGAGTCATAGAGGAAGAAGAAAGAGATAAGAAAGAGAAGCACCCAGCCGCCGTAGAATGCTAGCCAAGTCTTTTGTCGGTCGGATTCAGGCAAGAAACAAAGCTGAAGGCCGATAAGAACGGGTACTAGAAATCCCAGCAGGAGTTGCCTCACAGACAACCAATACTCAGCCGTAATACCGGCAATGGTTGCCACGACGGCCGAAAATCCAACGGCCAGAAATAGCAACATCATTAGGGAGTAGTTTGAAAGAGCCGTTTTTTGAACGTAGGCCAGATGTATGGGCCAAGCGAGTAGCAAAGCGGAGGTAACGACAAGGCCGGCCGAGCCCACCAAGAAAACCTGGTACAACTCTCCCACCAGAGGCTTGGTTAGCCCATGCGCCGCGTACGCAATAGGCAATTCGAAGGGTAACGCCGCAATCGTCAACAACCAGAAGAGGAACAACGCTCTCTGGGCAGTTAGAGCGTTCATGGGAGCCCTGGGGATGCAAGGGATCTTTCCAATTTCTTCAGAATCGCTTGTACATGGTGAGCCCATGTGTACTTCGAGAGAACCTCCTTACGCGCGTTGCCACCGAGGACTTTTCGCCACTCCGCGTGCTCAACCAGAAAGCGAATACAACGACTCAGCTCGAGTACGTCCCCCGGCGGCGTCAATATGGCGACCCGCGTTTCCCCTTGCACCGGTTCTGTTTTCGGAAGATTGGAGTTGCGCAGACTGTCAGATAACACGGCACCAATCTGATCCAAGTCGGATGCCACGATCGGCTTTCCCATGGCCATGTACTCAAAGAGCTTCGTTGGCGATCCAAAAAAGGGTGTCCCATCGCGATTTCCCAGGTGTGGAGAAACCAATATGTCGCAGATGGAAAGATATCCCGGCGCTTCTTTCTGCGGGACCAATCCGGTTAGCGTGCAAAACTCGTCGGCGGCTGAATCGGAAAGAATTTTTCTCACTACCGGCATGTTCGTCCCGTCGCCAATCAGCAGAAAATGCACTTTCCCGTATCTCAGGTAGTCGCTGTGGTTTGCGACCATTTCAGAGATGGCCGACGCTAGAATTTCGATGCCGTGCCAAGCACCAAAAGTTCCTAGAAATCCTACGATAATCGACTCTGACGGAATGCCACAGCGCCTCCTCAAGTCACTCTGAAACTCGTTGCCATAAGCCGCCGGATCAAACATGCGGGGGTCAATACAATTGGGATATACGACTATGTCGGACGGATCTACCCCTTTGCTGACTAACTCGCTTCGCAGTACATCCGACACGGTGACCACGATGTGCGCGTGCTTCAAACAGATATCTTCGATCAATTGCCCAATGAGGGGAAACCTCAATGGACGCCCCCAGGCACTTGCGACCCAGACCTCGGACCCGTTGTACTCCAAGATCAACGGCAAGCGGAAGTATCGCGATAGCAGCACTCCGCTGAAATTCGCAAACGAGAGTCTTTGGTACAGAAAGTCTGGCATACGGTTCGACATCCATGCGCGCAACTGCGAAGTGGCCAAACGGTGAAAACAGTAGTGATTGAGTTCGATGGGAAAGCCAAAGCTGTCGGGAGGCGATAGGTTGAATATCGTGGCTTCTGAGCGCACCATCAGCCGTCCCCCGGCAGTGGCAAAGTCCACAGATAGCCCACGCTCCAAAAATGCATTGAGGACGCCGGAAATGTGTCCGACCGAGCCGCCGGCCTTTACCCCAAACCACAAGTTGCAGTTGATATGCAAGACACGATGCGTAGTCTGAGCAAGACCCCACTCAATCCTTGACCCATATTTGAGAAGTCCGGCATGAACAGCGCAAAGGACGAAGCTGATTGCTGCTGCCGCCGAAGACCAGACCAGTCGAACGGTCGACAGTAGCGCCTGGAAGCGAGTGATCCTTACGCGGCTCAAGTCAGGCATAACTACTTCCACATGACTAGCTCTCGTAAGCACCGCAAGAATTTCGTACAGAGGCCTAAGTGCGACTCCGCTTTGCTCTTCTATGGCAATGAATATTTTTTCACCCCTCAGGCTACGCAACCTGCTAAACATGCGAACGGCGGTAAGGTGGCGAATTTCAGCTAAGCAAAGATAGTCAAGCTGACGTCCAAGGTGTGCTTCGAGGAGAGCTTTGAAACCTTGAGAGACGGGGTAGTGGGATATGACATGATCCATGAAGAAGGTGGCATGCACTCGCCGATTATTTTTGAGCTTCCACGACGATGTACCAACCAAATCTCGCTGCCAGCTTCTCCAGTATAGGTGTCGGGCTGCAAGGATCTCTGAAGAACCTATTCACAAGACTAATATCGGAAGGGAGAAGATGGCGAACGTAGCTGTTGACCACGCCAAAATCACTAAATAGATTGTGGAACTGTTTCCTTGTATGAAGCCTAACGACAATCCCTTCGTTCTTGTTTGGATACTCTATCAAGCTCAGTTGTTGCTGCAAGCTTCGCCGCAACCACCCTCCCCTGAGCAGATATCCAACTATAAACACCGACCACCAGAAAAAAATGGAATTCTTGTGGTAAACCACCACGTAGCACCTCCCGCCTGGCCTCAAGACTCTGTGAATCTCACCCACAGTCTGCTTGGTATTTGGCGAATGATGAATGACACCGAAGGAATAGACGAAGTCGAAATAGTCGTCCGAATAAGGTAGGAGTTCTGCGTCGCCGATTGTTAGCTGTGATCTGTAGGAATACAGGTCCAAGCGTCTCTGTGTCGCGTCGTAGCTGGCGGGGGTCAGATCTATCCCATGCATTACACCACCACGGCGTGCAAGCGCTAGGTGATCAGTCCCCATGCCATACCCGATTTCCAATACCTTCTTGTCCGCGATGTCAAACGACTTAATTGCATCAAACAACCAAGCTTGAACTTTATAGCGGTACCGTTCGACATCTTCATAATGTTCAATGCCGTAGTCAGTATGAACGGAATAGCTCGAGCCACACGGGACACTTGACCAATTCCTTACTGTCTCCAACTTGTACTGATAATCCGCGAGCGCAGAGAAATCGTTTGTATCGACGAGTCGCTCAATCCCTACGCCAATGAACTTGAGGCAGGTCAAAAGATAGTGCGGGATTCTGCACAGGCGTCTTACGATTCGTCGAATAGCATTGCTAGAGCTAGCCGCGGCCGCACCGTACTGCTCGACGCTGTCCCTTGTATCGCCAGGATAGATGACGTGACTCACCTCGCACCTTGGGGAAGTTTGGAAATTTCAACATTCTCCAGATACACAGCGGCGAGATCCGTTTGCCCGAACATCTGGAGGACATCCTGATAGGAATTGACCAAGGGTTGGCCCCGCAGGTTAAAAGATGTATTTAGTAGTACCGGAATACCGCTTAACCGCTCGAACTCTTCCAGCAACGCTCTAGTAGGTTTAAGTTCCTGAGTTCCGTCTATTGTCTGAACTCGAGAAGAACCGTCGACGTGCACAATACTTCGCAATGCCTCTCGATGTTGTCCCTTTACGGAGTATTTGTATAACATGCACGGACTCTCGTTGGGGCCGTCCTGAAAAATATCCAGCAAACGCTCCTGCTTGACAATCGGCGCAAAGGGCCTGAAATTCTCGCGCATCTTGATCTTGTTAATCTCTTCTCTCTCCAGTCCTGGATGCGCAAGAATCGAGCGATGCGTAAGTGCCCGAGGTCCTATTTCCATTCGTCCATATACCCATCCTACGATCTCGCGGCGCGCGAGTCTCTCGGCGGCGCTAGTTACGTGTTGGTGGTTGCTGTGGACGCGGAAGTCAAATCCGTTCTTTGCGCAGGCTTCCTGCAGTCCACTGGTATTCATGGACGTGCCAAGGAAAACTTGTGAAGACGAATTGGGACGTAACTTGAAGGTTTTGTAATGCGCGAGATATCCCGCCCCTATTGAGGTACCACCGTCATAGGATGCCGGGTGTATCTGCATCCGCGAAAAAAGATTTGAATTGTAGATACGTGAGTTGGCGTCTATATTCAAGGCGACCCCTCCCGCGTAGCAAAGGTTGTCCTTTTTAGTCAACTCCTTTGCTTTGGAACAGATGTATAGTATTCCCTCTTCCAGGACTTCCTGAGCACTGTGCGCGATATCGGCGTGAACGTCCGTTAAGGGGTCGCGTTTGCGTCGCTGCGGTACGGTGAATATCTGCCCGAGCTTGGGCGAGACTCTCATATCACCACCCAAGTGATATCGAAAATAGCTCATGTCCATGTTGTATTCGCCAGCAGGAAAAATGATCCTTTTCAGCTCATCACGAAATCTGGGGCGCCCATAGGGAGCGAGCCCCATCATTTTTCCCGGTCCTTCTATCCAGCCTAACCCGATAAAGTCAGCAATGCTCGCATAAAAAAACCCGAGCGATTGAGGATATCTCGAAAACGTCGCCACTCGTCGTATTTCTCCCTTGGGAGTACCGACATAGAGAGAAGCCGTTTCGTCATCGCCAGATCCATCTATTACAAGAATCGCGGCGTCATCAAACATTGAGAAGTGAAAGGCGGACGCAGCGTGACATAAGTGATGGTTGAAGAAATGCACTGGGGTTTTCTCTAAAATGCCGAGGGTACTTCTCAAGTTACTCTCGTAGTCCCTCAGGCCTTCAAAGAACTCTCGGCCCCAATAGAGCTTTAATGTGTTTGGCCAATAGTTGCGTACCGTTCGCAAGAAATAGTTCCTGTACATCGATTCCGGCTCGAAGTAAAAGCCGAAAGCATCTACGTCAGATATGTTCGCTCCGACATGCCGCAGACATTCTTCTATGGCCAAACGGGGTATTCCGCTCGAGTGCTTACGTCTATTCAGGCGTTCCTCCTCGATCGAGAACACGAGGTCTCCGTCGAGAAATACCGAGGCGGACGAATCGTGGAAAGTACCCTCCACTCCGTTGAACCCCATTATCAGCATTTTGCCAGTTGCCTTCTATTGTACGTAGCACATGTCACGTACGCGACGCACAGGAACAAGAAACACGTCAAGGAGATACAGGCAGCAGCCAGCCATGAACCATAGCTCGGTACGAGCGCGATCTCGAACGCGACCACAGACAGGAGAACGATAGCTGTCCCAATCGGATAGAGTAGCGGCTGGCCTACGCTGGCGACATAAGGCGAAAGGATCGACGTCAGGGCTAGACAAAAAATGCCGGGTGTAAGCCAGAGAAACAAATTGATTGCGCCGGCGTATGGCGTTCCGAACAACGCAGGGATAAACCAGCCGGCGCTCGCTGCGATCACTACCAGAATCGTACCCATTGTTGCCGCAACGGCCAAGGCTGAACGCTGCGTGATTCTCCATTTGTTTACCACATCCGCTTCCTTAGCAAGTTGGGGAAACATGATTCCCCCGACTACTACGGGCAGCACCGCCAGTGCATCTGCTAGGGATACTGCGACAGAAAGCAGACCTGCATCTTCTGAACTGAGCCTTTGCTGCACAACGACCACGTCGATGCGCATTACCAGAAATGTAAAGATCGATGCTACGTAAATTCTCAAACCGTACGGCATGCCGCGATATAGAAGCCTGACCGAAGGCCGTGGAGCTCTCCCGAGCGAAGGACGAAGAACCATGAGCATGGCAGCTCCGGACACAATTAGGCAAAGCAGGCTCGATCCAAAAGCGCTCATTACCGTAAGCCCACCCACATAGGCGAGCACCCCAAGTGCCATCAGCATTAGAGTGCGTTGAAGCAATTCAACCTGATTGACTGAGCGAAATTTCATCAAGCCCAATACAACGCCCTGCAACAGCGAGTATATGAGCGAACAAGGAATCCACAGAGCCCCTAGGACCAGGAGACCGCCCGTTAACATATCGGTTTGGGGAAGCACGTGGGCTAGTGCTAGCAGGGCCAGCAGCAACAGTGCGCCAATAGCTATACCCGCAAGAATGGAATTTGCAACGAGTGTTGGAACGAACCCCGGATTCTTCGCGGAGTGATACGTATTTGATCCCGGTAGCCCAAGGTTTCCGAATTGAACGCAAATGGCACATAAGGCCATCAGCGCCGCGTACACGCCCCTCCCGTCTGGCCCGAGCTCCCGCGCAAGTATGATCGTCCCAACAAAGCTGAGAACCATCCCCAGAAGCCTGATCGTGTAGGTTTCCGCGATGATTTTGAGCATGCTCAGGTTAGTCGCTCTACATCGAATAACTGGGCACGATTATTTGGCATTCTTGATGGAGCAAACCAGCGATACCGGTCCGGGTCCGACGTATGACCAAACCATTTTTTGGGTAGATATTAAGCAGCCGTAGCTCGGCGAGATTCTGGAATCTGCGACGCTTACGGACCAGTCACGGTCCGAAGCCCAACTCACTATGAAGCGGGTATTGTTTTTGGCGAGCTCGACGGCTCTTCTCTCGACAATCCGCGCAGCTACACCCTCTGCAAAATGTAAAGGGATAGTGATTGAATGCTCATTGGAAAACTCAAATCGGTCTTCAATGACTAGCCTGGTTTCTCCTCCATCCAGAGTTATTTTTCGCTCAACACCTACGGGATTCGCAAGTCGCAAATAGCCAGTATGAGCACCCAAAAACACTTTTTTGTTTCCACCCACGTCCCATCTAAGAATCTTTGGCTTCGCATCATCGTGAAGGAGCCACAAGTAGTCGAGGCGCACGAACCGATTGATCTCCTCACCGTCAATTCCGGCGGTATTGTGGCTTCCAGTCGCGCGAAATCGGTTTCTTTCATCGAAAGACGCCGTATAGACATAACTGCCGGAGTCGGTGATCAGATGAATGCCATCCAGTACCACCTCCATGGATAGCACGTCATTGTGACCGTGGCCCCCTCTTCCGGCAAAGCCTACGGGTCCGCAATCTATGAAAACGTGGTCACGGTCGTTTCTCATGATATAGACACCCCCATGGGGAAAGGCCGCTGAGTCCGGATTGGCTACTGCAACTTTATTGGTTGATAAGCGAGCGGCAAAGTCTGGCCCAAGCAACCAGAACACTTCAGTACGAGGCCCGCTAAAAAACGATCTCAATCGAGCGGGGTTAAATGCAATGGCCGCAAGCCCTATGAGGTAACGATGATCGTTGATGTTCTGCCCTCCAAACGGCAATGCTCGGCCGTCGTCTGCGTCACCCCACAATGGAGCTTTTCCATCCAGCCGGGAATAAGCCGCTGTAAATTCGGCCATAGCCTGTAGGCGCTGCCCATATTCATTTGGAACCGTTCCACCACAAGAGCGACGGTAAAGAGCCGGCAACAAAAATAGCTCTTGGACAAAGCGGTGGTACGCCGTAGAAGCCTCGATGTTGACACCATCTGGAAATACCTGGCGCGGGAGTTCCCTGACCAATTCGCTCCATCCCGTTTCATACCAGCGCTCAGAATCCACGCCGGACCCGAAAAACAGACCCGCAAAGACCAAGCCAGCGGCATCAGCTGTGAAGTGATTCCCATTGACATCAGAACGCTCTATATAACGTTCCGTAAACTCGCCGTGCAGGTAGAGCGAAACTAGAAAACGCTGTCGGAAATTTTCCTGCGACCACGCGTCGGCCTGAGAGAACACCCGGAAGAACCACGTCCAGACCACGATCCTGAGCGCCACTTCCATCGTACACGCCCAGTTGACGCAGTATGCATACGGATTGCTTGTAATCCAGTCATCTATCAAATCCTGTGCAGCTTTCGCATACTGTTCGTCCCCTGTGAGCAGATACGCTTGCCCCAGGGGAATCATCCACTGCATGCGTGAAACCTCCCAGGGAAATTTCACGTCGCTCGGCCGCTCGGGATTGACGTAGTCAATATCCCGAAAGTACTTACATGGCCAGCCTAGATGTGTCTTATAGTCTTGGTGCCAGTCAATTTTCGCTCCAAGATCGACGAGACCGGAGCCGAGAAGGTCAACCTTGTGATTCATGGCCCGCTCAGCGGCGTTGAAGATACGTTGCGCGTCTCCAGGACATAGAAGCTCGTACTCAGTCATGGAGATTCTCTCGTCGAAAAATGGATAGGGTCGCCGTGAAAGTCGCTGCCACAGCTCATCCACACTCTCCGCTTCCGTTACTCGAAGCAACGCGCTGACATCAAAACGCCGAGCACGCCGCGGCGCAAAGTAACTATCGGCTTCGCCTGCGAGATACTGGGAAATGCGGCGACCGATGTAGCCTGGCGGCATGGATAGCGCTCGCCTAGCTTTCCACCAGAAATTACGTGGCATCAATTTAGCTGCTTTTGTCAATGTCGGTATCTAACTGGAGTGCCAGTTGTACCGATGGGCCGCCTTTCAGTCGGGGAACGGCAAGAAGCGCGTCGTCTTCAATAGCGGGCCACTAATTGATCGACGCAAGTCTTCTTGCAAATGAAGATGTGATACCAACCAAGTAGAGCACCAAGAACATTCAACGTAGCTCCGTCAGGCTTCAACAATATACCAACGAGTGGCAGGTACCGCTGAACGAAACCTCGCTTGTAGTATCTCTCAACGGTGAAACCGCAACGATTCAGTAATTCCACAATGCGTTGTTTGCTTCTGATTTTGATTGTGACCGGCAGATCTAACTCTGAACGTTCCGAAACATGACTTCGCCACCCATCCAACGAGCTGTTCATACGATTCTTTGTGAGCCACGTAAGCACGAGATAAGCGTTAAAAAAACTCCATTTGGAGTAGACGGCGAAACAGAAACGTCCACCTTTTCCCAACAATAGTCTGATTTTGTTGAGGCACGCTTCTTCGTGCGCGATGTGGTGAAGCACCCCGAAAGAATACACGACGTCAAATTTTTTCTCGATGTCTATTTCGAGCAGGTCTCCCAGATAAAGAATTGGCGGCAGCAGATGGTTGCATTGAAAATTCTTTTTTGTTAGTTCTATGTGGTGCTCAACGATATCGATCCCGTAATAAGATGCTCCTGATTTTGCGATTTCCACCGCATCGATACCATTTCCAACGCCTACTTCCAAAACTGTTTTTCCACGTAGCGTATTGAACTGAAACAGGCGCGGGATGAATGGAGTTTCATATCCATAGCGATAGTTGCGTATATCAGAAAAATACTCGCACGATCCTTTAGAATGCCTAGATCTATGCTCCCCGATCGCTTTCTTGTTCCAAAGTAGCTTCGCTCTTTCGTTGCTAGCGCTCGGCGAGTTCATCGGTACACCTAGGCCTTAATCCAGTGGTCATACCACGCGGTAAGGTTAAACAAGGCCCAGATGTACAGGCTGTTATCACAAATCCGACGCTGATGATCCCGAATTAGAGTTGCAACATAACTGTCATTGAGGAAACCACGGGCTACGAGCGGAGAACCTAGGATGGAGTTCTCAGCGTGCCGCCCGAACTCTCCTCTTAACCAATCGCTCATGGGCGCTCCAAATCCCATCTTCTTTCGGTTAATGATCTCTTCTGGAATAAGACCATCCACCGCTTTTTTGAGTAGATATTTGGCTTGCCCGCCACGTGTTTTCCAGCACTGTGGGATGTCCATTGTGAACTCGACCAGCTTGTGATCGAGAAACGGTACGCGCGCCTCCAATGACTTGGACATGGTAATTTTGTCCACCCGCATCAAAAGCAATTCCGGCAGTCGAAAGCGGAACTCGCTGTAGATCATCCGCGTTAATGCATCCCGTCCTGGATAGCTCCGATCAAAGGGTTCGTAGAAGGATTGCACGACATTAAAGGTGTCGGCCAGCAGAAAAGACTCCGGCATGAGACCGATCCTCACCGCGTGTCTCGCCATGTCGCTCGGCCGGTGCGCGCCTTCCGGGACCAGCCGACGCTTCATTAAGTCGACAAATGCCGTGGCGCCGCTCCAAAAGTGCTCACGACCGCGGGCGGCACGGTCAATAATGTCAGCGTAGCCCGTCAGTCCTGGTCTCAGAGACGCCAACCATTTCGCGCCCTTTGCAAAAAGATGTTGTGTAAAGCGCGGAAAATATGTTTGAAATGGCGTCCAATAACGACTGTGCAGCCGGAGATACGCCATGTAACTTGCGTACCCGCTGAACTGCTCATCTGAGCCTTCCCCCACCTGTATAACCGTGACGCCATTTTCCTTAGTCAAACGTGAGACGAAATAAAGGGGGATGCACACCCAATCCGCGATCGGCTCGTCCTGATGCTGAATCAGATCGTTCAAGTACCCCATCATGTCCTTTGCATCAATGAGGATTTCATGATGATTTGTCTTGAACCGGCGAGCGACAGTAGTCGCGTATTCCAATTCGTTGAGGTGCGTGTAGTCTTTAAAGCCCACGGTAAAGGTTTCCACCGGCCGGTTCATTAGACGGCTCATCAATGCGACATTGGTGGATGAATCTATGCCCCCTGAAAGAAACACTCCGAATGGGACGTCAGACATCATCCGCCTTTCGACGGCAGCCTCGAGCCGGGAGCGTATGCCTTGCAAATAGAACTGCTCCAACGCAGCATCGGAAAGACCGGCAATCTCCGCGGACGCAATGCCGTTGCCAGGTACAGCATCCCAGTATCGACTCGACGTCAGCTCGGCGTCTGGCCGTGCGGTCAGATAGCATCCGGCGGGGAGCTTGAAAACGCCTTTGAACATCGTAAGCGGTGCGGGCGTCGTGAGAAACGACAGATAGTGATACATCGCGATCGGCTCGATGTCACGCTCCACGTCAGTAAGCGCGACGATCGCTTTGATCTCCGACGCGAAAAGCAACCGCCCTTCGCGCATCGAGAAGTAGAGCGGCTTGACGCCAATTCGATCGCGCGCTAGAAACAGCGTGTCCTGATGTCCATCCCAAATACCGAAGGCATAGTCACCCTCTATCTTTCGAAGCAAACCCTCGATACCCCATTGCTCGTAGCCGTGAACCAGAACCTCGGTGTCGGAATGGTCTGTTCGGAAGCAATGACCAGCGGCTATTAACTCTTTACGAAGTGTCAGGTGGTTGTATATCTCCCCATTGAACGTCACCCAGATCGTGCCATCTTCATTGCTCATGGGCTGCGAGGCATTCGCGCTAAGATCAACGATGGAGAGGCGGCGATGTGCAAGGCCTACCCGGCGGTCAGGAGAAATCCAGTTGCCCGCCCCGTCAGGTCCCCGGTGGATCATAGTGTCGCGCATCCGAGTGAGCGCAGCCTCGTCCACCGCGCCTGGCCCACGCGAGTAGTACATACCTGCAATACCGCACATATCAAATTATTCCTGTGTGGGGAATCGCTGACAAACGCTGTGCAGCCCGGAGAATCCTAACCCTCGGCGAGGCGGAGTCCGTGCATCATTCGACTTCGTGCAGCTTTCTCTCGACCTCGAAGCTAATCCTCGTGGCTGCCATCTGCTCTGAGAGAGAAATAGGCATAAAGGTCAGCACGATTGAGGTTCAAGCCCACATCGCCTACCAATACGACGCGACCTTTCTTGCGGAATGCCCGGAACACTCTGTAAATTGTAGTCAGCGGTCGGAAAAGCGAAGATACCGCTTCAGTAAAAGTAGTTTTTCTGCCTGCCGCGAATCGGACTTTAGGTTGCTCAAAACTTCCCTAACGAGTACCCAGATTACGGCGAGAATCCCAGTAACGAAAGCTGCGAGAATGCAAATTAGTGTCCTCTTGGGACGTGTTTTTGTTTCGGGCTCAATCGCCTTGTCCAATACTTGAATTACGGTAGCATCCTTGGCTTCGTCTATCTTGGCGAGCTCGTATTGCTTTGTCAGCAACTCATAGAGGAATTCGTAATATTTCACGTCGCGAAGTCGACTGAGGTTGTCGAGGCCGCTGCCCGATGCTTCCTTTTTCCCGATAGTGGCAACCGGGGTCGAGCCTTCGATTCGCGCAAGCTCCCGCCTGAGCGCTTCGAGTTCCTGTTGAGTCCTCTGCAATTCCGGATTGCCTTCGGCGGCGAAGGTTCGCATGGCGCCGAGTTGGACTTCCTTGGCGGAAATCTCTGCGCGCAGTCGAGCTGTTACTGCGATCATGCTGCGCCCCTGTGCGTCTACCTGAGCGAGGCCGCCCTTTTGCAGGCCTTGCCGCGCAGCAACTTCTGCTACTGTCAAGTTGTCTTTTGCCTGCTCAAGCTGGTGCTCAAAAAACAGCCTGCGCTGAGACGCCTCGGTAACCGCAAGAACCTTCGTTAGCTTCGTAAGTTCGTCCACGTACGCATTAGAGAGCTCCGCCGCGCGCTTCGGGTCCTTGTCTTCGACTTCAATGACGATGATCCCGTCTTTGCCAGCGTTGACTACAGTGTTGCTCTCTAAAACCTTACGTGTATTGGCCTGCAGTTCCTGCCGGTAAACCCTATTTAATTCGAAACGAGCGATAAGGTTATCCGCGATAGTTCGGCTCTTGATCATACCCACATAAAGATCATTGGGATTTCTTACGCCAAGTGCCCCACCAGCTGCGCCCGCCAAACCACCAAACACCCCTCCAAGCTGGTTCAACAACGCTGTGGCCGCTGAGGCGCTCTGCTGCGGCGGCAATATCCGCGTAGTTCCGGTGTAGATGTTCGCCAGGAATAGGCTGACTATGGCGGTTGCGACCGCTGCGGCGAAGGGAACGCCTAGTACGATCCGCTTGTGTTTGGCGAGTACGATCAACAGGTCGAGCAGGCTGACTTCGTCGTCGGCGGATGCGTTTTCCTCCGCCGGAACGTCTTTGCGATTTTCCGAGGCAACCTGTTCAGACATGGCAGTCTGCCAGGCTGGCTACTGCCGGATGACCTTGACCGCCGCGGCACCCAGACCGAATTGATAGAAGATCTGCGAAATATCCTTGAGCGCCCGGGTGATCGTGGTGCGGTCGAGCTCTTCCGGCACGACGATGCTGTCGCCCGGCATGAGGCGTGAGCGTTCTAGCGACGCCGTGAAGAGCCCGCTTTGCTGTTTGCTCTTCACCGAGCCGTCGGCGCGCAGCACGTAGATGCTGCCCTCGTCGGCGCTCTTGGTCGGGCCGCCCGCCTGGGAGAGGTAATCCGCCACGCGTTTTTCCGGCCTGTAGACGAAAGAACTCTCGGTGTACACCGAGCCGAAGACGCTGACCATCGAGGGCTTC
>Ga0137371_10002149_pt1 | contig 15680 bp, 10 predicted proteins | sample SagtaG_7_FD_104919 | JGI IMG/M metagenome (GOLD analysis project Ga0137371, IMG submission 104919) | Vadose zone soil microbial communities from Sagehorn Ranch, Mendocino, California, USA - Sage1_R_40_16 metaG | ecosystem: Environmental > Terrestrial > Soil > Vadose zone | place: USA...
CCGCCAGATAGCTCCGATGGTCAGCAGCACGCGAGTTCCCAACGCCGCCGAACGCGCCTCGTTTACCGATCCCATCTCGCAGTCTTTGCTGCAGTTCTGGCCAGCTCCCACGAATCACAATGCCTCTACCGGCAGCAACAATTTCATAGCTAACGTTGGTGCCACAACCTTCGATGAGACCGGGCTCGCCAAGGTGGATTACAACTTCACCAAGAACGATCGCCTTACCGCACGGTGGGCGCAGTATGGCGGCACCGTCTTTACCCCTGGTGCGCTCCCACTGGTTGGCGGCAACGCCAACTCGCCTGGCAGCGACTCCGGCGTGCTTGACTACACGCACACCTTTTCGGCGCGGTTCCTGAACGAAGTCCGTTTCGGTTTTTCCCGCAACAAGACCTTCATCACCGTGCAGGATTCCGGATTTAACGCCGCGACGATCTTTGTGGATGCAAATGGCAACCCACTCCCTGGCATAGTGGATGCCAGTACAAATCAACTTGATTCCGGACTGCCGACGATCGGGATCGGTGGCGGCTTCGCTCCTTGGGCAGCACCAGCAACCTGCTGCAAGGTCGGCGCACGAACACCTACGAGATCTTTGACAATATGTCGTTGATCGGCCCGTTCGGTGCCTCAAAGCATTCCTGGCGCTGGGGCGCCCACGTTCGGCGTGAAGATGCCCGCCGGTTCCTGGATGGATCTGCGCGTGGCCAGTTCAATTTCTCCAACTTTGCCGATTTCGCCGCGGGCGGGGTCAATACGGCAACGCTCCTCTTTGGCTCTACGCTGGCTTATTGGCAGCGGTACCCCTGGGATCTCTATTGGCAGGATAGCTACAAGGTGAAAGACAATTTCACGCTGAATTATGGCGTCCGCTATGAATACCCTTCAGCCATTCACCAAGTTCGCGACCAGGCAACTAACTTCATCCCTGGGGTGGGTCCGGTTCTACTGGGCACGAACAAAGTTCTCGCCATTGACACCACGAAGAGCGGACCTGCTTCTTTCTTTTATACCCAGGCGCCCTTTACGCTTTCCGACACCGGCGTGAATTCGGATAAGAACAATGTCGCTCCCGTCCTCGGATTTGCCTATACTCCGCGATTCGCTAAAGGATTATTTGGAAATGACAGCACCGTAATTCGCGGCGGATTCCGTGTAGGCTATGACGAGGTTTTCAACAATATCCCTGCCAACATGGCCCTGAATGCCCCTTTCAACCTCACCACAACACAAGTGGCTGGCACGACGCAGCCTGCCAAGTTCTCGTATGCCGTGGGGCTAAATCAAAATGTTCCTCTGGTGAAAAACATCGGCCAGCCAAACCAGGTTGGTCTAGTTGGATTCAGTGCGGAAGACCAGAGTCTGCGCAGCGCCTACATTTACCAGTATAGCTTCGGTGTTCAGCGTCAGCTTGGCGGCGCATTCTCTCTGGAAGTCGACTATCAGGGTTCGGCCGGTCACAAGCTGGGGTTGTTCATCGACAGAAACCAGCCAGAGGTCACGGTGAACGACCCCACCAAGCGAGGCAACCAAGCACCTAACGCCCAGATGTTCCCCAATTCCTTCTTCGGCTCGATTGGAACAGGCGTAGGTATAGGCAACTCGAACTACAATGGCGCGGTGGCGATAGCTAGGTACCAAGGCCGCCACGGCATCTATTTTGAAGGTTCCTACACACTCGGCAAATCTATCGATAACGGTTCCTCATACTTCGGCTCGACTGGTGAACGCGCTGGCCTTTCCGATTCTACGAACCTCGCCGCGGAACGCGGTCCATCGGCGTTCGACATTCGCCACCGCGCCGTATTCACGCTCGTCGACGACTTGCCGGTTGGACCCGGTCACCGGCTCCTAGGTTGGAACAACGGCGTGAATCGCCAGGTGTTTGGCGGCTGGCAAGTCTCCAGCATAGTCTCGATCCAGTCCGGCACTCCCTTCACGGTGTTGAACAACTCCGCCGACTTCAGTGGCTTCAACCAGTTCAACGACCGCCCCGACGTCGTTGGAACCGGGCCGCTTCACCACGACAATAGCAATCCCGACGCGGCCTTCGACAAAACCTACTTCTCTTCGACTCCACCTACCGGGCGAGTGGGAACCTCAGGGCGCAATCAATACTACGGCCCAGGGCTGCAGAATTGGAATTTTGCCGTGGCCAAGGTCTTCCCGCTGGGCACGGAAAGAGTCCGTCTGCGATTCCGCGCGGACTTCTTTAATCTGTTTAACCACACTAATTTCGCCAATCCTGTCGCGAACCAGAGCAGCGGGAACTTCGGCAAAATCACAGCAACTGTGGGCAGTGCTGTGGCCACGGCGGTCGGCACTACTGCTGGCGTCCTAGGCGGCGGACCGCGCGTGATTCAGGGCGCCCTGCGTGTGGAGTTTTAATTCGGGGAGCGTGTCATCCGCCGAACAGGCACAAATGCTGGTCGCCGCAGGCCGTCTGGAGTTCAACCAAACACGGACAAATGCCAGAAGTTCATGTTGCCGGTCGACTCTCCTACTGTTGCCCGCACCCTATATGGCAGCTCCTCTGCCACATGAACTTTTGAATGATCTAAGAACTGAAGCGAATTCCCCCTCTCCGCCCTTAGAGGAAGAATGGCAGGACCGGATACTCGGTCGTATGCACGAATCGGTATCCCAAGGCCGGGCGGGCCATTCCCTGTCGTCGATGCGTTCGTGAAGCCAGCCTCAATCTGCAAGAGCAACATACCTTCCTGATCTCTCCGTGCGAGCAAACATTTTGCGTTTTAGCAGGAAGATTCGGGTGTTTGCCGGAAATGAGTCTCAGGTCGTTTGCCCCGATATCAAAATCGCGACGCGACGTCCCTTGTGGGTGCGGAGTAGAAACATGGCGCCCTACCCTCCCGGGTGCCTCGGTTGTGGCGACGGTCCGAAGCGAGAGCCACAGCTTCAAACCGCCTGACCGGTCGTGGAGGAAAGATGCGTCAACGAAATGCTCGGCTAATGGTGCGTTTTGGGTTGATTCTTTCCATTACATGGGGAGCCGGTTGCGCCCGTACGGCAGCGTCAGGATGCTCCAACCCGTGTGGAGCCGCGACCTCAGGCCCGGCCAGCCCAAGTGCGCCCGCAGCGGCGAACAACAACCCTGCGCTCAAGGGCAACTACGCCTTTACTTTCAGCGGGATCAAGGGGAACGGAACGGTCTCCTCTATTTCTGCGGCGGTGGGCATGTTTACCGCGGATGGCGCCGGCAACCTCACCAGCGGCGAGCTGGACACGAATGGCGTCGGTACTGGCGCGGCGCTGACCGCGCAAGCGTTCACCGGCACGTACACGATCGGTGCGGACAACCGCGGCGTCATGACCTGGAATTTACCGGGAAGGGCGGTGCAGTTCGCCGTCGCGATGACCACCAACGGCAACGCGCGGTTCATCGAGTTCGACGCTTCGGCCGGATCGGGAACGATCGGTTCAGGAACCATCGAGAGCGCGGACACAAACGCATTCAGTACGGCCAGCATAACCGGTGACTACGCGTTCGGTGTTGCCGGCCTCGACGACTCGAATAATCGAGCGGCGATCATCGGGCGGTTTGCGTCCGACGGGACAGGCACTCTCACCGCCGCCGCCGGGGACCTCAGTGCCTATGGCACGCCCTACACTCTCTCTTTTACTGCAGCGAGTTACACCGTGTCCGACACGAAAACGGGCCGAGGCACAATGAACCTCGCGTTCACGTTCGGCGGGACACCGGCAAACCTGAATTTCGTGTTTTACATCGTGAACGCGAAACGGTTATTGGCAATGGAGAGAGACACGGTCACGACGGCGACTCCTTTGCTGAATGGCGTGGTGGTGCAGCAGCAAACGCCCTCGGGAGGCTTCACCAACGCGTCGTTGAACGGCAATCTGGTGATCTATCTCACCGGCCTGTCGAACTGCGGCAGCGGCGCAACGGGCGTGCCCAAAGCGGTAGCAGGTCTGATCACTGCGGACGGCACAGGCACTCTCAATCTGGACTTCGACGAGAACTACTGCCACGCGCCGCGAACCGTGACAGGTTTCTCCGGCACGTATGGTGTGGCGAGCAGTGGGCGGACAACCATTGCCCTCGGAGGATACGCGTTGGTGGCGTACCTGGCGAGCGCGAATCAGGCGTTCCTCTTCGTTTCGGACGGTAATGTTTTGTTTGGCGTTGGCGAACCGCAGACTGCGGGGCCGTTCACCAATAGCGTCGTGAAAGGGACGTACGCCGGCTCGGCGACGTATCCAGCGTCTTTTGGCGTGACGGTTTTCTCCGGCGAATTCACCGCGGACGGCGCCAGCACGACTGGCAATATCAGCGGCCACGAGGATGTGGGCGCGCCCAGCGGATCCGTTCCAGATGAGGCGTTCAATGCTAGTTACTCCGTGAGTTCGTCTCCGACTAACGGAAGAGGAACCATGACGGTCAGTTCCGGGACCGGCGGGAACGGGGTATTTTATGTGATTTCGCCGACGAAGTTGGTGGCACTCTCGCAGAACGATCCCAACCCGGCGATCTTGGTCTTCGAGCAAGGTTCCACGACAACAGTGCCGCCACCGCCGCCTCCGGCACCCACGGTAACACTGTCTTCGCTGACACTGAACCCAACGGGTGTGATTGGCGGCTTGCAATCCTCGACGGGTACGGTGACGTTGAGTGCGCCGGCGCCCGCAGGCGGCGCAAACGTGGCGCTTGCCAGCAGCAACGGAGCGGCCAGCGTGCCGTCGAGTGTGGCGGTTCCCGCCGGAGCTACGAGCGCCACGTTTACAGTGAACACATCGATTGTTGTCGTGGCAACGTCTGCGACAATCTCAGCGACGTATGATAACACCACGCTGACAGCAACGCTTTCTGTATTGATCTAGCGCAACGGCCTTTTGCATGTGCTTTTTGCTGGGGGCAGGCGAAGAATGAAACCGACACCTGCGCCTCTCCGTTGCCCGTCGTCGGGCCGTCGACGAGCATGATTGCAATCAGCACCCACTGAAACCCAAATCTACCTCGCAGAACGGTAAACACAGCTTTTCTGATTTTCTCGATCCCCGCTGCCGAGCAACCGGTGCCTCGTATTGGCTCCCAAGCACAACGCAAGCACGACACCGCGGGACACCGATTTTCTAACTCCTTACAATAGTGTGTATTCCACAACCAGTCAGCTGTTTAGGGCGGTTGAATGACGGTTGTGGTGGAGCACGTTTAGGAACCAAGTTTCTTGAGCGTCTTGTCGCAGTCGGCCTGCATCTTTTTCGCGCGACTTTCCAAGTCTTTGTCCGGCTTGCCGGCAAGCAACTTCATTACAACATCCAGATTGCCGCGAACCACGTGATTGACGATGCGAAGCTGATCCGGTTGGTTGACGCCGCGGGCATCAAACATGCTACCGATTTGGAGAAAGCTGGTGCTCAGCTCAATGAAGTAGACGCGTGGATCGATCTCCACCTTGCCGCTGCTGAAGAATTGCTGGCCCTTGCTGGGGTCTGAACCGGCGCCAGCCAAGGCCGTAAGGGTGCGCGCCAGGGCGTTGCGGTCCAGCTGCGCCTCGGCGGCAAAGCGCTCGCCGTCCGCGACCCATTGGCCGCCTTTGATCTTTGTCACCGTGGGATCCGTGCCCCCTGTGAAACCGGGAAAATTGATCTGCACGGGCATCGGGTTGCCGCTCAGCTTGCTGCGCTGATTCATCACCGATTGCATGGCGTCCATCAAGCGCGAGCGCGCGATGCCGTAATAATCGGCGCGCATTTTGCTAAAGGCGCCGGAGCGCGACCGGGCAGCAGGCTCTTTTGCGCCGAGGCCGTAGGCGTCGGCCATTTGTTTGCCAGTATCGGCGAGCGCGGTCACCAGCGCTACACGCAGTATGGCGGCTTGCTGGCCAAGGGGGTCGTCACCGGCCGATTTGATCGCCTCGTCAAGATCTTTCACCGCTGCGGTGAAATCGGAAGTCTTTAGGCTGTTTCTCGCGTCCGAGAGGTACTTCTCGGCGGGGCTCGTGGGCGGTCCACCAGAGCACGCCGCAAGAGGCAGGGAAATGGAGATTGCCAAAAAGAGGAAGAAGCAGTGCCGCATCGTCGTTACTCCTGCACTTAAAGGGGAATCGTAAGTTTGGAAGGTACCTGCGCGGGATACTAGGCCCAACCAAGAGCGAGAGTCAATGGCCGCAGAGCGTTCCCCGCCGCCCCTACCGTGGTGCTCCGCATCCACCCCTGTGCGTGAGCAGGCTCCTTCGCTTCTATCCTCTGGACCTCTATCCCAGCGAGAACAAGCCACTTGTCTTTCTATTTAGACGGTTTCATGCGTCTCCACGAATCGAGCAGTGGCGGAAACGGTGCCGGCGAGTGGCGGAGCTACGGATGCTGCGGCGGAATTGCTCCGTGGAGCCTTGCGTGTCACGGAGCATGCAGCGCCACGGAACGATTCTGAGCAAGGAAATCCGCGACGATCCACGCCGCTCCTGCGATGGCAAGAGTTAGAGCGCTCTCCGTCCAGTTAAACAATTTATGTGGGTCCGAGACGACAATCGGCAGCCACACGAGAAGCCCAAATCCAACGAGCATTATCGCGAGCAATCGAGACGCAAGCGGAGCAGAGCGCCTTGAAAGCAGCGCGAAGGCCGCAAGCCCGAACGCAACCGTAGTGGCAATCGCCCAAAACAATTGTCCGGGAGGAATCCATTTCGGAACCAACTCTGCCGTTGCCGAGAGATAAGCCAGCTGTTCGACCGCAAACGAAACAACGCAGACTCCAAAGAACACGTACCCGATGCGCGACAGCCTTGGTGCTCCCTCATGATGGTTCGGACCAGTCATCCCATAGGCAACCAACGCCCCCGAGACCAAGGAGAATTGCTCAAAAAAACTACCCCAGCTGTTATACGTCAGAGGTCTCGCAACGATCTGCGGCACTGAGAACAAAGCGAAGATGAAATAGATGCTGCCAAGTGAGAAAGCGCCGATTCGTTTGGTTCGTGGCCATTGAATGGCGAAGCCTCCAAACAACTCGATGGCAGCGGCTGTGTACAGGAGAATCTCAGGATGAGTGACTTTGCCGAACGGCATGATCTCCCGCCAGGCATTCAAGTCGCGCCAGGCTAATGTGATGACGCCAAAAATGACGGCAGCCAATCCATAGACATTGTGCCCGAGATAGATTCTGCTCATCTGATTCGTGCGCATCGGTAGTCCGCATACAGCACTGATCCCGCATCCTCTGTGGGAGTTTGCCACCGTGAACTGGCCTTGATCAATATCCGCTCGAGGAGACTTTGATATAGCCATTATGATTCGCCCACGCCCGACCTTTCTTGACCGTGTGCGCAAGGGTCGCATACACTAAGAAATTCGAAATCAGCCGCAAAAGTGGCTAGGGGCTGTTCGCGCCGCGGGTGAAACGGACCACCGCGCGGTTGCGTACTACAAAGGGGGATTGCTTTGCCAAAGCGCACCTATCAACCGCGACGCCGTCGTCGCGCCAAGACGCACGGTTTCCGCGCGCGCATGAAGTCGAAAGGCGGCCGCAGAGTGCTCGCGGCGCGGCGCAAGAAAGGGCGCCATCGGCTCACCCCTGAGTAGCGCCGGAAGCCCGCCCATGTCCGGCCCTGCGGGCAAAGAGGAGATGAGGTTTCCGCGCGAGGCGCGGCTTGTGAGGCGCGGCGAATTTGACGCTGTCTACCGCGCCGGAAGGCGCCGCTCGAGTGCCCACTTCACAGTTTTCCTTCGCGCCAACGAATTGCCGCAGAGCCGCTTTGGCGTCAGCATTAAGAAAGCGCTCGGCGGAGCGGTGGTGCGCAACCGCATCCGGCGGCGCGTGCGCGAAATCGTGCGCTGCCACCGGAGGGAGATATCCGCGGGATGGGACATCGTGATTCACCCGAAGAGTGCGGTGGCCCAAGCGCCGTTTGCGGAGCTTACGGCGGATTTGCTGCGGCTGCTCGCGAGCGCCGGGCAGGCGAGGAAGTGAGCGAACAAAAGATGGCGAAGCTCCAAAGAGAAGAGGACAGACTGAACTCTGTCCCACTGTCGCTGCCGGTGCACATCTCCCTTTTGGCTCTTAGGTTCTACAAGACTTATCTATCCATCTTATTCGCGGGCAACTGCCGCTTTCATCCCACCTGCTCGCAATATGCCTACGAAGCGATTGAGCGCTTTGGCGTGGCGCGAGGGATTTGGTTGGGCTTGAAGCGACTGCTGCGGTGCCATCCTCTTTCGCGCAAGGTCGGCTACGACCCGGTTCCAGAGATTTGGGAGGAGACGCGGCACGCCGCAACCGTCGCGACCCACTCTCGAGAGATTCCGCATGAGGTGCATTCTTGAGTGTCGTTCCCGGACAAAAGGACAAGTTCACGCCGGAATTGCGAATTCTTGTGGCGTCGCTGCTGTCGATTTTGGTGATTCTGGTTTGGGCAAAATATTATGGGCCGAAGCCGCAGGTGCAACCCCCGCGCCCGAACCGGCCGATTTCAACAGGTCCCGCCACTTCCGGTCCCTCCACAGCTGCTCCCTCCGAGGGAAAAGGCTCCGAGAGCGCACCGGCACGAGCCGCAGTTGCCGCGACGCCTGTGAACGTTCCGCGAATCAGTGATTCTGAGGAACGCACGATAACCATCGAGAACAATCTTTATCGCGTCGAGATTTCGAACAAGGGTGCCGTGGTCAAGAGCTGGAAGCTCAAGAAGTATACGGACGATACGAAACCGCCGCAGAAGTGCAGGGACGGTTCCAATCCGCCGTGCGTGCTCGACCTGGTGCACCCGGAAGCTTCCCAGCAAACCGGTGGCTGGCCGTTTGCCGTGATTCTTGACGATGAGCAACTGCAAAACGCCGCGAACGGCGGGCTCTATCGTGTTTCAACACCCGCAAGCACGCTCGATGCACCCACCGACGTGGAGTTCACCTGGAGTGACGGCCAACTGGAAGTTACGAAACATTTTCACTTCGATCACAGCTACCTCGTGCGCGTGGAAACCTCCGCCAAGCGGAACGGCAACCCCACCAATGCGGGACTTGCGTGGCTCGGCGGATTTGGAGATTGCACGGTAGCTAATCCTGCTCCGATCGATAGGGTGACTACGTACTACAGCGAAGGCGGAAAAATCACGAACTACTCGTACAAGAAGCTCGAAGACCTCGACAAGTGGGGCCCTGGTCTGTGGCAGCGTGGGAAAGACTTTGTTGGCATCGAGGACACTTACTTTGCGGCTGTGTTTCTTCCGCCGAGCGGCTCCGCGCCGGGAACGCTCGAGACGCGCTACTGGAAGGCTCCGCAGACGGTTAAGGTCTGTGAGCAAGCTACTCCCGAAGCGCTGCCTGAAGTTGCGGCGGCTTCTTCCTCCAGCACGCTCGGGCTGCGCGTCTATGTCGGGCCGAAAGATTACGACGACTTGAAAAAAATGAACCCGCCCCTGCAGGGTTTGGTGAATTTCGGATGGCTCGAGTTCATTGCCGAGCCGCTGTTCCACGGCTTGAAGTGGCTGCACAGCTACATTCCGAATTGGGGATGGGCGATTGTCGCCCTCACTCTGATTTTGAACATGCTGCTTTTCCCGCTGCGCCTCTCCGGCTACAAAACGACGCTGAAAATGCAGCGCGTGGCGCCGCAAGTCAAAGCCATTCAGGAAAAGTACAAGAAGTATTCCATGCGCGATCCGCGCAAGGCGGAAATGAACAAGGAAGTGATGGCGATCTACAGCAAGGAGGGCATCAATCCCGTGGGCGGCTGCATCCCGCAGCTTCTGCAGTTTCCCATTTGGTTTGGGTTGTATCGCGCTCTGCAGGGGACCATCGAACTGCGCCACGCGCCCTGGTTCGGCTGGATTACGGATTTGTCGGCAAAGGATCCCTATTACATTTTGCCGTTGCTGATGGGTTTGTCGATGTACTTAGTGTCGAAGATGACCCCCATGACCGCCACCGACCCGCAGCAGCAGGCCATGATGAAAATCATGCCCATCGGCATGGCCGCCATGTTTATGGTTATCCCCTATCCCAGCGGCCTGGCGGTGTATATTCTCACGAGCAGCGTGGTGGGGATCGCGCAGCAGTGGTATTTGAACCGGAAGCATCCGCTGCCCGTTCCGGGCAAACCCGCGCGCGACAAGAATGGCAAGAAATCTTAGCGGGCAGTCTCCCGATCGCAGGGTTGTAGGGCACGGTGAGTCCGGAAGCCTGCGGTTTTCTCTGTGGCGATCTTTGCGATTTGCGCTTGCTACTGCCGGGCGCGCCATTGTAGATAAAACGACTTATGTCCTCCGAACTCATTCGAGACGGAAAGCTCGACCGGCAGGCCACCGCCGAGGCGCTGCGGCAGTTTCTCGAAAACATCGTGGGCGCCTCCGGCCTCGAATTGAAGGTCAACGTGCGCGCGGTTTCCGGGGACGGCTCGCCGGCAGAAGGCGAGGCGGAGGTGGTCGCCGACCTCGACGGGCGCGACAAGGAAATGTTGTTGGAGCGAGGCGCCGACGTTTTGAAGGCATTCGAACACCTGGCCTTCAAGGCGCTGCGACTGGAACCTGCATACCACGAGAAAATTCACATCGATAGCGGCGGATACCGCGCGCTGCGTTTCGAGGAATTGAAGATGAGCGCGCGTGTCGCTGCCGAGCGCGTGCAGCAAACCAAGCAGCCCTTCCGCCTAAATCCCATGTCTTCCCGCGAGCGCCGCATCGTGCACCTGGCGGTGAAAGACATTCCCGGGGTGCGCACGCAAAGCGTCGGCATCGGAGAAGACCGGCAAGTGGTCATTCAGCCAGCGGACAGCAAACCACCTGCTCGTTAGCATGCGATGGCTGTTTCTAGCGGCTCAACGACGGTTTTTGATGAGACGCGGGAGCTTCGAAGGGTCTGGAGCTCAGTTCGCTGGTGCGTTGAGGCGCTGGTAGGGCTCGGTCGAAAATAGCAATTCCCAAGCCGCGTCGGCCGCGTCGGTGGGCGGCTAGCCAGCGTGGCGCTCATTCAAAATGGCCAGCGAAGCATCGCCCTCCGTGAAGTCGGTGTGAATTTGGACGCGGTTTGCTTCCTCGGCCGAAGCAGCCGCGCAAACAAGGACCAACCCCATACGAGCGGACCACAACGCAAGGCAGGTCAGTCGAGAGGTCATGCCTGTTCGACGAACTCGAAGCGCAAGGGATAGGCAATCCGAAAAGCCTGTTTCGCCGGGTAGAGGAATTTCGACCTTAACGTGTCGCCCAACCTTGGGAAAGCAGGCTGCCGTCCTCTCCGAAGCGAACACGATACGTGAAGGCGGGCGGGCGCCCGGTAGTGGTACGTGAGAATCGGACATCCATGATGTCCACGATGGCCTCGCCGCCCTCTTTGTGAAAACGCGTCACCGGAAAACGCGCGAACCACAATACTTTCTGGACTTCCGGCAAGCGTTTGGCTTCTTCAATGTAGGAATTCGGCGGCGTGTCGGGATAATAACGATGCTCGTGCGCAAGTAAGTCGGTGTCGCTCGCCGACGTGTCGGCGAGATCCATGCGCAGCTCGTAGACCCCGCGCTCAGACCGCACCAACCCGTCCCAATGCCAAAGCGAGGGTGGAAGCGGAAGTGCGCCAATCGATGCGACCTGCAAATGATCGAGCTCCGCGAACTTGTGGATGCGCGCGAGAGCCACGCGATGCGCAAAAATGGTGAGGGCAACGTAAGCCAAGGCCGCGGCAAACCCCGCGCTGTTCCACCGGCCATGTCGCATTTTCAGGCCCCAACCACGAATGGAGGGTAGAAGAAAAACCGCCGTGATGACCATCATTGCGCCCAAAACCGTTTGTCCCGAAATCGGCGCCTCCACCGCTTCGGCGAGGCGGGCCACCATCACCGGGACCGGCATGAATACGAGCCAGGTGCCCAGGGCGCGAGACCACATTTTCGCAGGCTCGGAATAAACCCAAGCGAGCAACTGCGGAACCAGGAGGATGGCTGTGAAGGTGAAGTCGACGATAAACAGCAGGTCCCAGGCGGGACGCGACCATTTAAGCGGCGACCAAATCATGGTGCCAAATGAAGTTACCAGGTCCAGCAGGATGTGGCTCAGAATGCCGACTGCATAGATTCGACTGAGCGCAGCAAACGAAGGCGCCTCCCATTTGCGCCAGCTTGTGAAAGCGCGCGTGATTCCCGCAAGCAGCAGCGCCCAAAGCGGAAGCATCACGAGCGAATGAGTGATGCTCCTGTGCCAGGTGACAACGAGCAGCCGGTCGTGCGAGAGCAGGTCGCGAAGCACATCGGAGTCCGGGAAGATCGCTCCGAGCATGAGCGACCAAGTCACAATGCGGCCCCGGTTCACCTTGGATCGTGGCAGGTCTCGAGACCCGTTCTTTTCTCTTACGCTCGCGGCGCCAGTCGACGGACCAAACAGATCCTCGCCGCCAAAAATCGCCTTCCCGATGAGCGCTCCCGCGATTCCGTGCGTTATGGTATCCATTTGCAGTGGCGGCTCTCTTTAGACCCGCGCCTTTCTCCTCCCGGGACTTTGTTCCGATTCTTCGGTCACGCCAAAGATGATGTCATCCGAGCCCCACCGCACCGAACGGTTATCCCGCACCCTCAGATCGCCGTCTTCCGCGGCCTTAGGCAGAGGGATCTGCTTTTTGAGAATCCCCACTCATTGTACGGAAATCAGCGGCTTGCTTTTTGGAATGGCCACGCCGATGCGACGGGCACTCACGCCGTGGTGGCCAAGGACTTCCAGTGCCTGGCTGCCGAATTCCGGTGCGAGGGCAACGAGCAGGCCGCCCGAAGTCTGCGGATCGAAGAGCAGGTCGCGGAATTCCTGCCGAACACCTTCGGCGAAGCCTGCGCAATCGCCAAGGAACTCCCGGTTATTTTTCAAGCCGCCGGGGAGAAAGCCTTCGCGCGCCGCTTGTTCCGCGCCGGGCAAATAAGGGATCGCCGTGTGATCGATTTGCAGCGAAACCGCCGCGATGTGTCGCGCCGGATCTCCTAGCGCCATTTCTCGCGCGTGCCCCAGCAAACCGAATCCGGTGATGTCCGTGACGGCATGAATCGGGTGGGCGGATTGAGCCTTCTCCTCGAATTCCTGAAGCGCCTCCGAGGCAACTCGGTTCAGCTCCGACATCGACGCGATAGCTGCTCGGAGATCCCCGGCCGCCGCGGCATCTTTCTTGAGCGCCGTCGAGAGCACGCCCGTCCCGAGGGCTTTGGTCAACAGCAGAACGTCGCCCGTTTGCACGCCTACATTGCGCCAAACCCGTTGCGGATGAATCAAACCCGTGACCGCATAGCCAAATTGAATGTCGTCGTTTCGAATCGAGTGCCCGCCGATGACGCTGCACTTCGCCTCCGCCATTTTGGAATGGCCGCCGCGCAAAATTTGCTCGAGAATTTTCGGTTCGCCCTTGTCGGGAAAGCCGACGATCGACAGCGCGGAGATGGGCTTGCCGCCCATGGCGTAAATGTCGCTCAGCGAATTGGCTGCGGCGATCTGCCCAAACGTGTGCGGATCATCCACGATCGGCGTGAAGAAATCGACCGTTTGCACCAGTGCCATTTCCGGCCCGAGTTGATACACCCCAGCGTCGTCGTTGGTTTCAAAGCCAACGAGCACGTTCGGATCATTGGCCCGCGGCAAGCCGCGCAAAACGGAGTCCAGCAAACTGGGACTCAGCTTCGCCGCTCAACCCGCTGCCTTGACCATCGCCGTCAGTTTCACGGTTTGCGTCAAGCCGCACCTCGCTGTACTGCGCCTCAATTATAGCGGGGTCGCGCCCTTTGTGCTTGCGGCTACGGCAGTTGAACAATAGTCGCTTTCGTCATTCGATGCCACGGCCGGGAATGACCAAGGATCCGCACCGCGGAAGCCAGCAATGCACATCCGAGCGTCACACACAGAGTCCGTTGGGGGTAGTTAGGTTCTTAAATGCGTTCGCGAAAACACGGACAGTTGACCCTTCGCCCAGCATGTCCGTAACATTCTGGGCCATGGCTCGTCAGCCCGAACTCATCGGCCAGACGATATCCCATTACCGCGTCATCGATAAGCTCGGCGGCGGAGGGATGGGTGTGGTCTATAAGGCTCAGGACAGCGATCTTGACCGCTTCGTCGCCCTCAAGTTCCTGTCGGAAGAACTGGTCGATGACCGCCAAGCGATGGAGCGCTTCCGCAGGGAAGCCAAGGCTGCTTCTGCACTAAACCACCCGAACATCTGCACCATTTACGAAATTGGCGACCATGAGGGCAAACGCTTCATCGCGATGGAGTGCTTGGAGGGGAAGACCCTGAAACACGCCATCATGGGTCAGGCCATGGAATTGGAGCACCTTCTCGGCGTGGCTATTGAAGTCGCCGACGCGTTGGACGCCGCCCATTCCAAAGGCATCATCCACAGAGACATCAAGCCCGCAAAATATCTTCGTCACCGAGCGGGGCCATGCCAAGATTCTGGACTTCGGTCTTGCGAAGGTCAGCTCATCGAAGTGTACTGCAGGCAGCGAGCCAACCCTCGCTACTCAGGAGCTAGACGCGGATCACCTGACTAGCCCAGGGAGTGCCTTGGGGACCGTCGCGTACATGTCGCCGGAACACGTTAGCGGGAAGGAACTCGATGCTCGCACCGACCTGTTTTCTTTCGGGGTAGTTTTATATGAAATGGCGACAGGGCAATTGCCATTCCGCGGGGAAAGTCCTGGTCTGATCTTCAGGGAAATTCTCGATGGAGCTCCAGTTCCTCCTGTCCGCCTGAATCCCGACGTGCCTGCAAAGCTAACCGAAATCATCAACAAGGCACTGGAGAAGGATCGAGACTCCGGCATCAGCACGCTTCCGACATTCGCACCGACCTCCAACGCCTCAAACGCGACACGGATTCAAGCGCCGCGCGAGTGGCGGCTTCCGCGGTGGTCGTCGCGGAGCGTCACGCGTGGTTGCCATGGACTCTTATGGCGTTGCTAGTGGCGGGATTGCTTGCGTGGGTCGTCGCCAATCGCCCCCCGGGCCACAGACCGTAATCCGCTTTCCGGTGCGCAATTCACACGACTCACCAACTTCGAAGGAGCCAAAAGCAACCCTGCTATCTCCCCGGACGGGAAATTTGCGGCGTTCCTTTCCGACAGGAGCGGCGCCTTCGACATCTGGCTGATTCAAGCCAACGGTAACAGTCTCGCGAACCTTACCCAGGGTCGCATCGGAGATGCGCGTGCGCCTCTCCGTGCGGTCGGCTTCTCAGGGGACGGATCAGAAGTGTGGAGCGCGGGAATAGAGGGCAGGAGGCTCAAGCTATGGCCGCTGATGGGCGGGGCGCCGCGCAATTTTCTGGATGAAAGCGCCGCAGAGGTTGCCTGGTCGCCCGATGGGATGCGGCTGGTCTATCACACCTGGCAAGCAGGCGACCCGACATTTGTGGCCGATCACAACGGCGCCAATCAGCGCCTAATCCTGCAGAACGAGCCCGGATTGCACAACCACTATCAGGTCTGGTCGAAGGATGGACGCTCGATCTACTTTGTGCGCGGCAGGCCAGCCACGCGAGAGATGGATCTGTGGCGCATTACGCCGGACGGGGGAGAACCAGAACAACTCACGCATCTCAACGCTGATATTGCGTACGCGACCCCGATCAACGAGCGGACGATTCTTTTCGTCGCCCACGACAAAGACGGGGCTGGCCCATGGTTGTGGGCGTTCGATAGAGAAACCCAAACTTCAGGCCGCGTGAGTTCGGGCTTGGAACAATACACC
>Ga0137371_10002151_pt1 | contig 15673 bp, 10 predicted proteins | sample SagtaG_7_FD_104919 | JGI IMG/M metagenome (GOLD analysis project Ga0137371, IMG submission 104919) | Vadose zone soil microbial communities from Sagehorn Ranch, Mendocino, California, USA - Sage1_R_40_16 metaG | ecosystem: Environmental > Terrestrial > Soil > Vadose zone | place: USA...
GACGTCGCCGACCAGCACCGGGTGGTTCCAGGTCTTGCCCTCGATCGCCGGGAACCGCGCCAGCTCCGTGAACTGGTCGGAGGCCGCCGCAACCAGCGCCAGCTCGCCCTCCTCCGACAGCACCAGCAGCAAGTCCTGGTCGGGTAACATGATGAGTTGGCCGTGACCGTAGCGTCCGCCCTTCCACTTGCGCTTGCCGTCCGTGAGATCGATGCACGCGAGGATGCTGCCGTCGAAGCCGAAGGCATGGCCCTTGTGAACGACGAAATCGTTGAAGTACGGTTTCAGCCCAGACGATGTCCAGCGCTCCTCGGCAGTCCATCCGGTGGGTCCATGCGCGACCGCGAGGCGGCGCATGCCCACGCCGCCGCCCATGTCGCCCGTGGTGATCAGCACGCCGCCGTCAGAGGTGCGGGCGGGCTGCAGGATGGGCACGCCCGGCCACTGGTGCTTCCAGAGCAACGTGCCATCGGCCGGGGCGACGCTGATCGCACCTTCCCCATTCAGCAGCAGGATCTGCGCGACGCCGTCGATCGTCGCGAGCTGTGGCGAGCTGTAGCCCCCACGGCCGGCCGGGCCTTGCCAGCGCGGATGGCCGGTAGCGACCTCGTACGCGGCGAGCATGCCGGCGGTCGCAACGATGACAACGTCGCCAACAACCAGCGGCGAGCTCGCAAATCCCCAGCCCGGGATTTTCGTGTGAGTGTCCGACGCCGCGTTGCGCGACCAGACGACGGCGCCGTCACGCGCGTCGAGCGCGTTCAGAATTCCGGTCGCACCAAACGCATAGACGCGACCATTGCTCACGGTCGGCGTCCCGCGCGGACCGGCGCCGCCATTCGACTCGTAGAACCGGACCGCATCGCGGTGTCTCCACACCGGCGCTCCGGTGGTCAGGTTGTAGCACGACACCACCTCGTCGTCGCCGCGCTGCTCTTGGGTATAGATCAAGTTGCCGTGGACCGCGAAGGACGACCAGCCCGGCCCGATCGGCCGGCGCCACAGTTCGACGGGCTTCGACCGGGACCAATCAGTTTCGATCCGCACGCCGCGAATGATGCCGTCGCGCTCCGGTCCACGAAAGCCGGACCAGTCAGCTCCGGTCTTCGCTCCTGCGGGATCTGCCCTGCTCTTCTCGGGAGACTTGGTGGCGGGAGCCGTCGGCTGGTCACTCATATTGGTCGGATTCGGACGCGGCGTTTCAACCGGCGCGGCTGCCGGAGCGGGCGGGATCGCCGCCGACTCTGTCTCTTTCTCAGTGCCGGCTTGGGCTTGGGCGAGGAGACGTTGCTCGGGAGTCGGCGTCCACCGCCAGTGGAAATCTGAATCGCCTTCGCCGGTGATGCCGCCGGTCCGAAGGAGCGTGAACACTCCGCACGCGAGCACGATGGCGCCGACCAGCGACGCGCGACGAGGTCCGCTGGACAGGCGACGGCTCGCCATCGCCGCGGTGACGAGCGCGAGGCTCAGGGCCGGGACGGCCAAGATAGGCAGCATCATCCCCATCCCCGCGCCCGCAATGGACTGGTGAACGACGCGCTTTGTCGCGACGACCGCGACGACCATCAGCACGATGGCGCCCACGCGCTCGGCCCAGGGCGCCCGGCTGAAGAACAGCCACCACACGAGGACCGCCAACCCGCCCGCGAGTCCGCCCATCATCGCGACCATGATGGCGCCGCGAGCGACGAGGGGGTAGACGAGCCAGATCAGCCACTGCAGCACGACGGCGACCACGCCGGGCCACACCCGTAGCGGGTTCTGAGGAGTCGGTTTGCCGGTCTGCGCCATAGTCACATCACACGATACTCTCCCCATAGGCAATTCGCTCCCTTTTTCTCAGCCCAATGCGAAGGCACGATGGTATGATGCCCTCACTCGGGAGGTTTACGTATATGGATAATATACGACGAACCCCCCCACGTAACGGCGAACGGATTCTTCGATCGCTGGCATGGGCCTTGACGCTCACGGGCCTCAGCGTTGACGCCTCGCTGGCCCAAAGCAGCACCGGGTCGGTTAACGGAGTTGCTTCGGATCCCAGCGGTCTGGCGCTCTCGGGCGCGGCGGTGACGCTTGAATCGTTTGATCGAGGGGAAAAGCGAACGACTATTACGAATACCGCGGGACTCTTTGAGTTCGTGCTGATGCCGCCCGGCTTCAGCGCCAGGGATGCGCGCGAAGTGCAGTCCGTGACGCGCTTTACATGGTAGGCTGCGAGAACGATGAAGGGGTTCGTCGAGAAGGCGCTTTTCATTACTGGCCTGGTCCTGTTGGGGGCCGGCGGCGCTACCGGGCAAACCCGGCCGCTGCCGCCTCCCGCGTCCAACCCGGTCGACTTCGGGCGAGATATCGCTCCAGTCCTGAAGAAACGCTGCGTCCCCTGCCATGGCGCGGCGCTGCAGCAAAGCGGCTTGAGGCTCGACAGCCGCGAAGCCCTACTGAAAGGCGGCTCCAGCGGCCCTGTGATCGCCCCGGGAGACAGCGCCGGTAGCCGCCTGATCCGTTTGGTGGGCGGAGCCGACCCGGAGGTGGTGATGCCTCCGGCAGGCCCGAGGCTCAGCGAAGTCGAGGTCGGTCTGTTCCGTGCCTGGATCGACACGGGTGCGGTCTGGCCTCAGGAGGTGGTGTTCGATGGCGGTCAGGGAGCACGGCCTAAATCCTCGCACTGGTCCTTCCAGCCGATCCTTCACCCGCAGCCGCCGTCCGTCCAACGCGCATCGTGGTTGAAGAATCCGATCGACGCCTTTGTCTTGGCGAAACTTGAGTCGGAAGGGATCGAACCGTCGCGGGAAGCGGAACGGGAGAAGCTGATCCGCCGGCTTTCCCTCGATCTCACCGGGCTTCCTCCCACCCCTGACGAGGTGGCTAGCTTTATGGCCGATTCGCGGCCGGACGCTTACCAGCGTCAGGTCGACCGGCTGCTCGATTCACCTCACTTCGGAGAGAAATGGGCGGTGCACTGGTTGGATCAGGCACGCTACGCCGACAGCGACGGATACGAAAAAGACAGCCGCCGGCCGCATGCCTGGCGATGGCGGGAATGGGTGATCAACGCGTTTAACAACGATCTTCCGTTCGACCAGTTCACCATTCAACAGATCGCCGGAGACCTCCTTCCGAACGCAACCGTCGACCAGAAGGTCGCGACCGGCTTCCACCGCAACACTCCGACCAACCGGGAAGGTGGTGTGAACATTGAGATGTTTCGCTTTGAGCAGGTGGTCGACCGGGCAAGCACCGTCGGATCGGTTTGGCTTGGCTTGACTGTCGGATGCGCCCAATGCCACGACCACAAGTATGACCCCATCAGCCAGAAGGAGTTCTATCAGCTCTACGCCTACTTCAACAACGCCGACGAGGTCAATATCGAAGCTCCGCTGGCCGGCGAGATGGGACCGTACCTGGCCGCACGCGACAAGTATTACCGCGAGCGGTACAAGTTGCTGACCGAGTACAAGGTGCTGGCTTTGCGGCCCGATTGGGAGCGTCGCTCTTTGATGGCCGCCGACAGCCCCGGAAAGTGGACCGACTGGGACGTGGTGTTCGACACAATTCAGAAAATGGTCGACGACGGCGAGCGGATACTGCGGACCCCGGTGGAGAAACGAACGCGGCACGAAGAAGACGCCATACTCGACCACATGGTGAAGTGGTATAGCCAGGCGGTAACAGCGAAAGAATACGAAAACCTCAGGTTCAAGGAACTGGGCAAGAAGCTTGCCGAGCTGAAAAAATCCTTCCCCGACCTCAGCCGGGCCCAGACCATCGCCGAAAGGTCCGAGCCAACACAAACCCATATCCACATCCGCGGCAGTTGGAAGGATAAGGGGGTCGAAGTGCGGCCAGCCACTCCCGCGGTGCTTCCGCCCCTGCCGGCCGGTGCTCCGGAGAACCGCCTGACCTTCGCCCGATGGCTGGTTTCCGATGAGAATCCGCTGACGGCCCGGGTGATCGTAAATCGCTATTGGCAGGAGTTATTCGGAGCAGGGTTGGTAGACAGTCCGGGCGATTTCGGGACTCAGGGTTCAAAGCCATCGCATCCGGAGCTTCTTGACTGGCTGGCGTCGGAGTTCCGCCTGCGGAATTGGAGCACTAAACAGATCCTGAGACTGATGGTGACCTCGGCCACCTATCGTCAATCAGCTCGAACGCGCCCCGAACTACTTTCGCGCGACCCGAACAACCGGCTGCTCGCGCACCAGAACGCGTTCCGGCTGCCGGCCGAGGTCATTCGTGACTCAGCCCTGGCCGCTAGCGGTTTGCTCGACCCCCGCTTGGGCGGAAAGAGTGTGGAGCCGCACCTGCCAGAGTCGCTCCTCGCCTTGACGTTCGGCGGTGGCGAATGGGTCAGCTGGTCCGAAAGTCAGGGAAGTGACAAGTACCGTCGAGCCCTGTACATTCATCGTCAGCGAACCTTGCTGTATCCGATGCTGGTTAATTTCGACGCCCCTAACATGGTGGTCACTGCCTGCAAACGGGAGCGTTCGAACACGCCTCTTCAGGCCCTGAACCTGCTGAACGATCCGGTTTTTGTGGAAATGGCACAGGGTCTTGCCAATCGCGTCATGGTGGAAGCGACCCAGGATTTTCACAGCCGTCTGTGCCATGCCTGGCGCCTCGCCCTGGCTCGCGATCCGAAGCCCCAGGAAGAGGAGCGCATGTTGAGCTTCTACCAGGAACAAGTGCGGGTGCTCGACAAGGAGCCGGATTCGATCGCCGCATTGTTTCCCTATCAGCCCGAATCGTTCGACCGCAAAGAGGCGGCGGCCTGGGTTGCCCTCAGCCGTATCATCCTGAATCTGGATGAGTTCCTGACGAGAGAATGACCATGAACGAGCTGGACTTCCTCCGAATCCACACACGCCGCAGCTTCCTGCGCGATGTCGGCGCAGGCCTCGGTACGGCGGCACTGGCCCATCTGCTCTCGGCCGAGGGTCGCACGGCGGAAACCGGCGCGCAGCTTGACCCTCTGGCGCCCAAGCAACCGCCCTTTCCGGGTAAAGCCCGCCACGTGATCTTCCTGTTCATGGCCGGGGCCCCCAGCCAGCTCGATTTGTTTGATCCAAAGCCGGCCTTGGAAAAGTGGAACGGCCAATCCCTGCCGCCCTCCATGACCCAGGACCTCAAGCTTGCTTTCATCAAGCCCACTGCCAAGCTTATGGCTTCAAATGCCGTCTTTCGGCCCCGTGGGCAGTGCGGCATGGAGATCTCCGACTATCTGCCTCACATTGGCTCGATCGCGGACGACATCTGTCTCGTCCGCTCGATGTACAGCGACGCGTTCAATCATCACCCGGGCCAGTCGCTCCTCATGACCGGCAGCACGCTTTTCGGCCGTCCGTCCATGGGCTCGTGGTCGGTCTACGGGTTAGGCTCCGAGTCTCGGGACCTCCCCGGATTCGTAGTGTTGCAATCCGGCAAGGGCACCAGCGGCGGCCCCAACAACTGGTCGAGCGGCTTCCTGCCCTCGCACTTTCAGGGAGTGCCTTTTCGGAATAGCGGCGATCCCATCCTGTACCTGTCGAATCCGCAGGGCATCAGTGAACGCTCCCAGCGCCTGGGCCTCGATGCCTTACGACACCTCAACGAGAAGCATCTGGAAGAGACCGGCAACCTCGAGATCGCTTCACGCATTGCTTCCTACGAACTGGCGTTCCGCATGCAGTCGGCCGCGCCAGAGCTTACCGATCTTTCGAGGGAGTCGCCCGAAACGCTCGAGATGTATGGGGTCAATCGGACGGATATCAAGGATCCCTTCGCGGCCAATTGCCTGCTGGCGCGGCGTCTCGTGGAGCGCGGAGTGCGGTTTGTCATGCTCGCCCATGAAGGTTGGGATCACCATAGCGGTCTCAAGAAGGGACTGGCCAAAGAGTGTCTGACTACCGACCAACCGGCAGCCGCTCTTATTAAGGATCTGAAGCAGCGCGGCCTTCTGGATTCGACGCTGGTCGTGTGGGGCGGCGAGTTCGGGCGAACTCCCATGACTCAGATGAACCGTCCGGACGACCTCGAGGACGCCGGGCGCGATCATCACCCGAACTGCTATAGCATGTGGTTGGCCGGCGGCGGGATTTGCGGCGGCCAGGTCATCGGCGAAAACGATGACATCGGGCTCAACAACGTCAAAGACCAGGTACACGTCCACGACCTGCAGGCCACCATCCTGCATTGCCTCGGCTTCGATCACAAAAAGCTCACCTACCGTCACCTGGGCCGAGACTTTCGGCTGACCGATGTGCATGGGGCGGTTGTCCAGAAAATGCTGGCTTAGGATCCGTGAAGAAATAATATGGACACTTTGGCGCGAGCGGGAACCGGCGTCATGCCGGGCGCGTCCTCACCGGCTCGGCGCCGGCGCCGCAGGCAGCATGTTCCGGATCGCCGTGATGCGCCAGCCGTCAGCGGTCCGCTTCACCACGAGCGTCGTCCACATGCGCCGGGTCGCGCCTCCTGAAAGCTCCGTCAGCTCGTAACGGCCGTCGGCGATCGCCAAGTTGCTCATCAGAAATCGGAGGGACTCCAGGGTGACCGTGCGATGTCCGCCGGTGCTGCGGGAGCTCGCCATCGTGCCCCGGACGACCTCGTCGCGTCCCTTCCGCCATTCGCCGGAGGAGACGAGCTGGTCGGCGTCGGGAGTGAAGAGAGCCGCCACCGCCTCTGGGTCGATCCGCTCGCGGGCGTCGACGTATCGACGCACAAGCTCCCGGATTGCGGCCTCGTCGCCGTTGCCGGCGCGATCCTGCGCGGGCAATGGCGCGACAGCGATGGCAAGGCTGATGAATGCGAACAGTGCGCGCATGACAACTCCTCCATTGAGTAAGCTTGGCGGTCCCCCGGGGCGTCATCCCACTTCTTCGTTGGCCCGGCGCAATAGAGCCTCATCGGTCGCCTCCTGGTCACGACCAGATTAGCCGGAACCACGACGTCCGTACAACAGTTCACTCATCTGCAATTGGATTTTAAACTAATGCGACAACTTCCCTGGAAAAATCCTCGATGGGAAACGAATTGAGCGAGTACCACCTCGAAGCGGGTATCGCCTCTTTGCATTGCGCGGCCCCAACCTATGAGAAAACCGAATGGGCCAAAATCCTCGAACTTTACGACATACTCTACCGGTTAAAACCTTCGCCCATCGTAGCCTTGAACCGGGCCATGCCTTGGGCAAAGCCTTGGGGCCGGAAGAAGGTTGTCCCTCGCTGTCGCCATCCCGAGGCTGTGTATGAATCATGCGGCAGGGAGATCTGTCCGCTCAGCCGTTTGTTGCCGAGCTGCTTCGCCTGCCATCTGACCTGACCTTTAGGGAGCTATTGCTCGCGCGAGCGCCATTGATTTGTCGTCCTTCCAATCGTCGCGCGGCTCCGCCGCAGCGCGAGCGAACGTCCACAGGCGAACGCGCTCGCGATCCACGCCAAGCAGGTCCGCGAAGCGGCAGATGGTCCCATCCGGGTCCGAGCGCAGTCTCGCATCACAGTTGAACAGGTGCTGCGTCGCGTCGTAGGCGGGATCCCCGACGAATGGCTTCGGGTCGATGACGAGCCACGGCTCCCGCTCCGCCCGAAGGACGTTCCCTGCGTGCAGGTCGGTCGACAGCAGCACCTCCGTGGGTGCAGTGCGTGGCAACTCCTTGAATAGGCGCAGACCCTCACGGACTAGCCCTGCATCGGACCATCGTTCGACGTCGGTCAGCGTCTCGCCGCTCCAATACTCCGTCATAACCGACAGGGGGCGAAAGCGGTGCGGTGGTGATGGCGGTCGCCAGAGCCGACGCAGAAGGCGTGCGATCTCCAGATCCTGCTCGGACTCCGGCACTGCGCGCAGCACCGTCCCCGGCTCGCAGCGCTCGAGGAGCATGGCGCCGAGATCATCGTCGGCTTCAAGGAGCCGCACCGTCGGGTCTCCGTCCCAGAAGCGCAGGCCGTGGATCTCGTGCTTGCCCTCCAGGTGCGGCATGCCGAGCTTCAGTACTGCGGAGGTCCCGTCCGCCCGCTCCACCGGCGCCACCCACGCGCAACTCACCTCTACGCCCTCGAACGGCGCCCCGAGTGTGAGAGACCATCGGCGCTCCAAGTTGCGCAGGGCGTCGGGCAGCCGCTTGAGCCATGCTGCACGCTCGGGCGTCTTGCGGCAGTTCGCTGCGAGCCGCCCCGGGATGGTCAAGGCCATATCTTCATTCTGGAGACGCCTGCCTCGATGTCTGATGGCTGTCCTCCCCATTCAGAGCGACCGTTCAATTCGGATCATGCCACGGCGTTCGCTGGACCCAGCGAGGATGCCTCATACCGCCCAGTCAGTCACGGGCGAGACGCCCGTGCCACGATGGCTTCGTGGCATGGCCGTCCCGGCCATGATACAAACTTGACCGATTTGTGAACTTTGTGTCCACCAAGTGGACCTAGCTCCAAGGAAATGACCTGCACCGGGATCGTATCTCAAGTCAGACCGCGATCAAACATTCACGCCACCTTCGCAACGACGTCACAGCACTGCGCGGATGCTGACCGTCAGCGCAAGAGCCGGATAAATTGGATAAGCCGCCCCTGCGCGACCAGCCGAGGGTAATCGCGAGCCTCACTGCCCGGCGGCCCGGTTGCAGGCGATGACGCCGACGTTGGTACCCGCCGTGTGCCTAAATGCGCCACGTCTCTTCCTTTTCTGTGGACTGCCTACACGAACATCAGATATGCTGTTCCTGTAGGTTACCTAATGAGAAGTGCGCGTACAGACAAGGCGGATGTTCTCCAGGGTACTCTGATTCTTCTCGTTCTGCGAACGTTGGAGGCGCTCGGACCGCTGCACGGTTACGGCATTGCGCGCCGGATCGAGCAGATCAGCAAAGACGTGCTGCGGCTCAACCAGGGCACTCTCTATCCGGCTCTCTTGCGAATGGAGCAGGAAGGATGGATTGCTTCCAAGTGGGGAGCGTCCGAGAAGAATCGCAAGGCGAGATTTTACTCCATTACTGCAGCCGGGCGGAGACGACTCGCCAGGGAAACCGAGGATTGGAGGCGTATGTCATCGACGATTGAGCGCTTCCTTGGTTTTGAGCCCGGGGCTTGATGGAGGAGCGCCGATGAGCTGGGCTAGTGTGGTTGCAGCTCGGCTGCGTGGCCTGTTCGGACACAAACGACTGGAGCGCGAGCTGGATGATGAGGTCCGCTTTCACCTGGAGATGCAGATCGAGGACAACCTCAAAGCCGGCATGAATCCGGCTGAGGCACGCTATGCCGCACTGCGCAGCTTTGGAGGCATAGAACCGATGAAGGAAAGGTACCGTGAACGAAGGGCGTTTGCCCTGGTCGAAACGATGGCGCAGGACGTACGCTACGCCGTGCGGACTCTCCGCAAGAGCCCCGGTTTTACGACGACCTCCGTAGCCACACTGGCGCTGGCGATTGGCGCCAATACCGCAATGTTCAGCGTGCTGAATGCCGTTCTGCTCCGGCCGCTTCCTTATCGGTCCCCGGAGCAGTTGGCGATGTTGTGGAGCGAGGTTCCGAGTCAGAACCTTCGCGAAGGCAGGTCGGCATATTGGAATGTCGAACAGTGGCGGAGCCAAAGCGAGAGCTTCGCGGATATGGCTCTTTTTGACGGTGTTTCGTCGACGCTGACGAGTGCAGACAGGGCGGAAAAGATCAGTGTCGTCAGGCACTCACCCAACTTGTTCCCATTGCTCGGCGTTCAGCCCTTGCACGGGCGCATCTTCTCGGCCGAGGAGGCCGAGCAGCGGCAACGCGTGGCCCTGATCAGTCATCGCTTCTGGCAAGGCCGCTTCGGAGGCTCCTTCGATGCGATAGGCTCGTCCATCGAGCTTGACGGACTTCCTTCCCGGATCATCGGTATCCTCCCTGCAGGTTTCCAATTTGACAATGATGCGGATGTGTGGGAACCGCACACCATGTTTCCGGATTGGGAAGCCATTCGCCGTTCGCGAGGCGGAGGTTTCTGGTCCGTCATTGGGAGACTTCAACCGAACGTGACTTTCGAGCAGGCGCAGGCCGAGATGAGCGCGATCGCACGCCGTCTCGACGAGCAGGCGCCGGCGTCCGACCCGAACCGCGGCATTAGCGTGGTACCGTTGAGCCTTCAGGTGACCGGACCCAGGCCGCGGCTGGCATTGTGGATGCTGATGGGCGCGGTTTTTTGTGTGCTCCTGATCGCCGCTACCAACGTCGCAAGCCTGCAGCTTGGTCGCAGCGCCAGCTGTGAAAGGGAAATCGCCATCCGAGCGGCGCTCGGAGCCAGCCGTGCGCGGATCGTCCGGCAGTTGCTCGCCGAGAGTCTGACACTGGCCGTCATTGCGGGCCTGTTGGGGTTATGGGTAGCATTGGCGGGCATCCGCGCCATTCTGGCCGTCAAGCCCGGGAACCTGGCTCGCCTGAACGAGGTCAGCCTCGATCCGCAGGTGCTCGGCTGGGCCCTGGCCACTTGCCTCCTCACTGGAATCCTGGTTGGACTGGCGCCCGCAATAACCATGTCGCGCCGGAACTTGACGCCCTCCGGCCAGGAAGGAGGAAGAGGCATCGCGGGAGGAGTCGCCACGCGTCGAATCCGCCGCGCTCTCGTGGTGGCGCAATTCGCGTTGGCGATCATTCTGCTGGTCGGCGCGGGTCTCCTGGTTCGAAGCCTGTGGTCAGTAGAAAACGTCGATCCGGGATTCAGGCCCGAGCGCGTCCTTTCGATGCATCTCTCCACTACGGCCTTCAGGGCCACTGCGCAGCGGGCTGACTTCTACAACCGCGTGCTCGAACAGGTTGAATCGCTCCCCGGCGTGGAGAGTCTCGGCATCACCAGCGAACTTTTCATCGGTGGAAACCCGGAACGGGAGCTCACGGCCGAAGGGGACGCCCGGACCATTTCCGAGCGCCTGCGTTTCCGAAGTGACGAGATCAGCGGGGGATTCTTCAAGGCCGTCGGAACTCCTTTACTCAGGGGGCGCTTCTTCTCGAAGGCGGATAAACCTGATTCTCCGCGCGTAGCGATCATCAGTGATGCGATGGCTCGTCGCCTGTGGCCGGGGCGCGATCCGGTGGGCAAGAGATTTAGGCTCGGCCCTGGGGATTCCGACACGCCGTGGTTTACGGTAGTAGGAGTCGTGGGCGACATGCGCCGCCAGGGACTGGAGAAAGAACCGATTCCGCAAATGTTCGAGCCGCTGGCGCAGAATCCTCCCCGGCTCGCGATTCTTCTCGTACGAACGTCTATGTCTGACCCGCTTAAGATGGTGGGAGCGGTCCAGGCTGCCGTGCGTCGAGTGGAAAAGCATGCGCCGGTCTATGGCGTGACGACCCTGGAAAATCGGCTTGGCGCCTTCCTCAGCGAGCGTCGCTTCCAGACCTCGCTCCTCATCGGATTCTCCGTGGTTGCGCTCCTGATGGCCGCCATCGGGATCTACGGGCTCATCCAGTACTCCGTCGCGACGCGCACACACGAGATCGGCATCCGCATGGCCGTAGGCGCACAGGCCGGCGACGTCTTCCGCATGATAATCGGTGAGGGGCTGAAGCTGAGCCTGACCGGTCTGGTGCTCGGGCTCGTGGGAGCTTTGTGGTTGGGTCAGGCTGGCTCAAGTCTCCTGTTCGGCGTTACCGCCACCGATCCGTTGACGTTCATCACTGTTTCGCTGTTGCTGACCGCGGTCGCCACCGCAGCCTGCTATTTCCCAGCGCGACGCGCAATGAAGGTCGAGCCTATAGTCGCATTGCGGCAAGAGTAACGTGATCTGGGGCGAAACGATTCTGGCGGTCGACTCCCACATCTACCGCAGGGAGGCAAACACAACTTGAACAAATATGTGGAGGACATCCCTCACCAGCCGCGCGGCAAAACGGGGCGCTACTCGTAGCGTAGCGTCTGGATCGGGTCGACGCGCGTCGCTCGTCTCGCAGGAATGTAACAAGCCGAGAACGCCACTCCGAACAGGATGATCGTGACGCAGGCATACGTCGGGAGATCCGTCGCTGTCACGCCGAACAGCAAGCTGGCCATCAAACGCGTGAAAACAAACGCCAGTACCAGCCCCGCCGCCACGCCGATCAGGATCATTCCAGCTCCTTGCTTCATCACCAGTCCCAGCACGTCTCCGCCTTGCGCGCCGAGCACCATGCGCAATCCGAATTCCTTCGTTCGCCGCGCGACGGAATAGGACACCACGCCGTAGATGCCTACGGTCGCTATCGCCAGCGCGACACCAGAAAAGAGAGTGAGCAGCAACGTCAGGAACCGTGGCCGCGACTGCGCGCGAGTAAGCACATCCTCCATCAGCCGCACATCCGCCAGTGGCAACGACGGATCAATCTCGTTCAACTGCTCGCGCACTACGCCTGCCAGCGATCGCGGGTCGCCCACCTGGGTCCGCAGCACCAGGTACATGCCCGATGCGCCTGTGGCCTGCTTTTGCTGATACGGCAAGTACAATTCGGTTCCAGCGGGTCGGTCCAGCCCTGCGTTCTTCACGTCATCGACGACACCAACAATCGTGCACCACGGATCGCTGAAGCCGGGCCGAATGCGCCGGCCGATCACGCTCTGATTCGGCCAAAACGTCATCGCCATCGTCTTGTTGACGATGGCAACATCCGGCGCCTCATGCGTGTCTCGCTCATCGAAAAGCCGTCCATCCATCAGGCGGATTCCCATAGTCGCGAAATACCCCTTGCTTACTACCTGATAAAAGTCCACGTTCTGCATGAAGGGCGACCCCGGCTGCTGCACGAATCCGTCGATTTGCGTGTCGTTCATATTTGGCGGGCGCATCGGGGCCAATCCGGAGACCAGCGCGGCGGATTGCACGCCCGGGAGATTCGTCAAGCGTTCATCGAGTCTTGTCCAGAAACCCGTAATCTTTGCATTGTCCGTATACGTTCCGCTCGGCAGCGAGACGCGCATGGTGATGACGTTTTCAGCGCGGACGCCGGTATGGACCTCCTGTAGTTTCCAAAAAGCTCGCAGCATCAGCCCGCAGCCAATCAGCAGCACGAGAGCCATCGCCAGTTCGCCGGCCACCAGGATACGCCGGAAAATCTGCGCGCCAGCGGCGGCAGTCGCGCTCCCCGCGGTGTCTTTCAACGATTCGGAGATTCCGCTCACCAACAGTGGCGCGAGCGGCGCGAGTCCAAAAAGCACTCCCGTGATCAAGCTTGTCCCCAGCGTGAAGAGGAGCACGCGCCAGTCCATCGAGATTTCATCTGCACGGGGAATGCCGCCTGCGTTGGTGAGCTGAACCAGGCGAACGCCGCCAAAGGAAAGCGCCACACCCAGAACGGCGCCGCAGAAGGCAAGCAGAATCCCTTCGGTCACAAATTGCCGCGCGAGCCGCACCAGGCCGGCGCCCAGCGCGCCGCGGATCGCAATTTCCCGCCGACGGGCCTCGGCGCGCGCCAGGAGAAGGTTTGCTACATTCACGCTGGCGATCAAGAGCACAAAGACCACGGCGCCGAGCAGCATCAAGAGCGCGGGCCGAACGCTCGAAACCACCTCTGCCTGCAGAGGAAAGCTGACGATGGTGTGAGTCTTTGGGTGGAAGGTATGCGTCTTCGGCACTTGTTTCTCGCCATAGCTCTGAACGAGCGCGGCCAACTCTCCCTGAGCTTGCCCGCCGGTGACGCCCGGCTTCATCCGGCCCAGCAAGTAATAATTGTGGCCAGCGCGGTTACCCGGATTCGCAGGATCCAATCGTAAAGCGGTCCAGATTTGCGTCGGCTCTGGCTCGCCTGGCGGAAACTGAAAGCCCTTCGGCATGACGCCGATGATGGTGCATTTCAGGCCATCGAGGTACGTCTCCCGCCCCACCACATTGGGATCGCCCCCAAAAACGCTTTGCCAGGTGCCGTAGGAAATATCGGCCACCACCTGCGCTCCGGGTACATCGTCCGTTTGCGCTATCAGGCGTCCTTGGATTGGCGCCACGGCAAGCGTTTCCAGGAGTCCGCCGCTCACGTAGGCCGCCGTGAGGCGCACGGGTTGCGTCTTTCCGGCCAGGTTGGCTCCGCCGGTGATCCACATATCGAGCGAGGCCCAGGAATGGGTATCCCGGCGCAGATCGAGAAATTCCGGCCCGGACGTCCAGAAGCGGTGCAGTCCGCCATTCGGGAAGGTTGGAAATTCGGTGTAGATTCGAATCAGCTGTTCAGGGTGTGCGTACGGCAGCGGCTGCAGGAGTACGGCATTCACGACCGTGAAAATCCCGGTCGTGGCTCCAATTCCGAGCATCAGGCACAGCACCGCCGCGGCCGTGAAGCCGAGGTTCTTGCGCATCATTCGAACGGCAAACTGGACATCTTGCCAGAGCGTTTCCATCGGATACCTCCACACGGAAAAGGTACGTGGCATAGCTGCACCGAACCCGATCATCGAGGAGTTGAAGCAGGACTCTGACGAAACCAATGCGATGCTGCAGGTGACGTGCTGAGAAATCTTCCTTCGCGAACAACCTCCAAAATGCAAGTAAGACCAGCGCCAGGGAATTGCGAGGACGGCAAATGTGGATTCAGAGAGACCGTTGCACGCGAGTGTAAAGATGTACAGCTGGAGCCAATAAAAGACGCGGGACAGGGAATCGCGCCGCGGAGATTATCAGAAGGTCGGCTCGATGTTGTGTTGGGCACAGCGCAGTCGTGCCTCCGGGGTGGTTAGAAAAGGCTTCCCGCCCGGCTCGAGAATCCATCTCCGATTGCATGCGCCACCGGGCACAACCCGTGCCTGATGGGATTCGCCGTGCTGAGCGTGGCGGCGGCCGGGAAGCTCTTCGAGCGCGGCGGGTCGCGCCCCCCTGGTGATCAAATGCGTCGAACCCGCGCCGACCAGGAAATAGGTCTTCGCGCACTGAGTTCACCCGGGGGAAGTCTCTTGTAAAGTGTAGGCCTTCAACGAAAAGGATGCGGAAAGCGATCCAGCCAGCCTCACGCGAGGCGGAGGCGTCCGCGCTCGCCCCGGCTACCACCTCGCCAGGCGCCGAGGGCGAGTTCGAGGCTGCCCATATTGTTTCGCGAGCGCGCACTCTATTTCAGGATTTTTTCCTCCCCATGGGTCTTGCCTTGTGCTTCGGTTTGGTTTTCGCCCGTCGGCCTCCTTTCCGCGCTTCAGCAGCCTCCTTCGCCCGCTCCGCTCTCCACTCCGCCCAGCGCGCTTTCATCCGCTCGCTCAGAGCCTTACGACCCGCGGCGGAAATGCGCGACTTCTTGAGAGTCCTCCGCGCGCGAACCTGACGGCGACTTCTCGTCGGACGGAGATCCTTACGGAGCTGAGCAATCTCCACATCAATCGCCGCTCTCTTCGATTCGAGAGCTTCGATAGCAAGTTCGATCAGTCGGTCGGACATCGGTCAGGTCCTCATTGATTAGAGTCGTGGAAACGTCCCGGAAAAGCAAGAGCTAGGGATACGCCCACGGCAGCATTCGGAAGACGGCGAGCATTGTCACAACCTCTCGCGTCAATTTCTGAGGCTTGTTCCAACGGGATGGTCATCTGTAAGATCTGGCAAAGCCTGGTGGAAGCGCCGGCATAGGGCTGGCGAAAATGTCGGCGACCAGGACTCCCAGGCAAATCACATCCATATAGGTAACGAACATCCAACTGCTTACTGACAGATTTCTTTCACGGCGTTGACGATCTTCTCGACCGAGGGCACGAAGAAATTCTCCATCACTGGAGCAAACGGAACCGGGGTATC
>Ga0137371_10002158_pt1 | contig 15647 bp, 12 predicted proteins | sample SagtaG_7_FD_104919 | JGI IMG/M metagenome (GOLD analysis project Ga0137371, IMG submission 104919) | Vadose zone soil microbial communities from Sagehorn Ranch, Mendocino, California, USA - Sage1_R_40_16 metaG | ecosystem: Environmental > Terrestrial > Soil > Vadose zone | place: USA...
GCCGGCTCAGCGCCGCGGACGCCACGATCGTCGACTCCACGCAGGCGCATTAACCGCACCAGCGCATCAGCGGCGTGCTGGGCCTCAAGTTCGAAGCCGTGTCCTGCGATTGGCGCGGGCGGATCGACCCCGCGGCGCTCGAGCGGCGGTTGGCGGCCGGCGGAGTGGGGACGGTCGTGGCTACGATCGGCACGACCGCGACGGGATCGGTGGATCCACTCCCGGCAATTCTCGAACTGCGCGAGCGCTTCAAGTTCCGCCTGCACGCGGATGCGGCATACGGCGGGTATTTCGGGCTGGCGGCGAACCTCTCCGCAGAGACGAGAAGAACCTACGAGCGACTGCGCGAGGTCGATTCCATCGTCATCGACCCGCACAAACACGGGTTGCAGCCCTACGGCTGTGGCTGCGTCATGTTCCGCGATCCCGAAGTGGGGCGCTTCTACAAGCATGACTCCCCCTACACCTACTTCACCTCCGGCGATCTCCATTTGGGGGAGATCAGTCTGGAGTGTTCGCGGCCGGGAGCCGCGGCGGTGGCGCTGTGGGCTACACAACGGCTGCTCCCACTCGTGACAGACGGCGACTTCGCCCGCGGCCTCGCGGCCGGCCGCAAGGCGGCGCTCACGCTCTACGAGCGCGTGAAAGGGGACCGGCGCTTCGTCACCGCCGCGCCGCCGGAGCTGGACATTCTCGTCTGGGCCCCTCGGGCGGCGCGGGTCAGCGAAGCGTCGGCGCGGGCCCGGCGGCTGTTCGAGGAGGCGGCGCGGCGCCATCTCCATCTCGCGCTCGCCGAGCTGCCGGTCGAGTTCTTCGATCTAGGCCGGATGGAGCAGGACCGGCCGACGCTCACGTGCCTGCGCTCAGTGCTGATGAAGCCCGAGCACCGCGAATGGGTCGATCGGATCTGGGCGATTCTCGATCAGGCAGCCGGCTAGTCCACATCCCCCGCCGACAGCCGCACGATGATGTTGCGGCCGGGATCCAGGGCGAACTCCTTGTACCGGCTCAAGAAACTGCGATAGCTGGTGTTGAAGAGGTTGCGCACCGCGACGTCGAGCCGCATGGCGCGGCCGAACAGGGTGATCTCGCGGCCGGCGCTGACGTGCACCAGCGTGTATCCCGCCGTCTGGATGTCGAGCGGATTGGGCCGATCCTGCCGCGCGTAGGCATCCACATCGAGCTCCAGCGCGTCGCGCCACGCCAGCGTCACGCCGCGGCGGAGCGGCGGCACGAGGGGCAGCGGTTCGTGCGCCGTGAGGTTCGTGCCGCGCACGCCGTCGAGGCGCGCACGCGCGGTGAATCCCGGCACGACTTCCGCCTCGAGCGACGCCTCGGCGCCGAGCAGCTCGGCGCCGGCTTGCGCGTACTGGTAGACGCGCAGCGAGTCGATGAACACCGTATCGGGCCGGATATAGATGTAGTGTGGGATCCGGTGGTGATACGCGGCGAGCTCGGCGCGCACGCGCCGGCCGCCCCATCGCACGCCGACGTCCACGCTGCGGCCCGCCTCTGGGACCAGGGTCGGATCGCCGCGCTCGTAGCGCGCCTCCCCCAAATGCGGCCCGTTTGCGAACAACTCGAACAACGTCGGCGCACGCCACGCGCGCCCTACGTTGGCGCTCACGGCCACGGCCGTCACGGGCCGCCACACGACCCCCAGGTCCCCGGACCACGCCGTCGCGGTCCGCGTCTGCGCCCCCATCCCCAGCGACGTGTCGGCGTCGGCGCTCAAGCGCCGGGCGTCCACCCGGGCACCGGCGAGCAGACTCCATCGTCCACCCGCGAGCGCCACCTGCTCGAACGCGAATGCCGCGGCGGACGCGAGCCGGGCATCGGGCACCAACGGAATCCGCCCGCTGGCGTCGTTCCACTGGCCGACCGCCGACACGCCGAGCGTGCCCTGCAACGCGCTCGCGCCATGGTGCGCCAGCAGGTCGAGCGACGCGGTCTGGAGCAGGAGGTTGAAGGCCTCTGACTCGGTGAGCGACCCGCCGCCGCCGGGCACCGTATCGTCCGACACCTCGATGAGCGAGTGCCGCTGGAACTGGCCCTGGGCCACGAGGCGCCATGCGCCCGCCACCCGCTCACCCTTCACCTGCACGCGTTCATCCGCCAGTTTGCGCTCGGGGCCGCCCTGCTCGGCGCTCGCGGTGTCGGGACCGTTCGCCTCGAGGAGCTTGAACTCCCCGCCGTAGTGCGCGACGCGGAACGAGAGCCCGCCCCGCGCCCCGCGCCACCCCGCCAGCGCTTCCGCATTCGCGGAGCCGAACCCAGTGTTGTCGAGCTCCCCCGCGGGCGTGTGCAATGGGCCCGCAAAGCGGCCGACGCCCGCCACCCGCCACCCGAACGTACCGCGCGCCCCCTCCGCGCGACCCGCGACGCCGATCTCCGCGTTGTTCGTTGCGCCCGACAGCGTGAATCCCGTGCGCATGAGCTTCGCGCCGCCCGCCGCGTCCGGCAGCTGCTCGGAGATCACGTTGATGACGCCGCCCAAGGCGTCCGAGCCGTACAACACGCTCGCGGGCCCGCGGATCACCTCGATCCGCCGCACGAATCCCGTCTCGACCGACGGACCGTCCTCGTCACTCCACGAGTAGTCTTCGAGCCGGCTGCCGTTCTCGAGCACCAACACGCGGGGTCCCGCGAGTCCCCGGATGACCGGCTTGCCGATCTGCGCGCCCGTGCTGAGCGTGCGCAAGCCGGGCAGCGCTTCGAGCACGTGCGCCAGCGATACGCCTTGCGCCTGGCGCAGCTGCTCCCCGGCAAGCGCCGCGAACGGGAGCGGCGAGGCGTCCGCCGCGACCGGAGACCGCGTCGCCGTCACCGTCACAGGCTCGAGCCGGAACGGGCTGGGGGTCAGCGCGACGTCGACGGCAACGGTTCCGAGCAGCGTCACGCCGCGTACGACCGGCGCGAAGCCCGCCCGTCGGACCACTAAGGTGTATCGGCCCGGCGGCAACGCCAGGCGGAACGTGCCGTCAGGCGCGGTCGTGGTGCTCCGACCCAGCTCCGAGGCTTCGACGGTCGCGACGGGAACGGGCTGACCGGCAGCGTCGGTGACACGGCCCGTCAGCGTGTCGGCCGTCTGGGCGGCGGCGACCCCGGGAACTGCGAGCAATACGGCGAGTGCGAGTGCGCGCATGGTGGAAATACTACGCGGCGTTTGGCAATCCCGCTGCGGCACGGGGGCTGGGGGGGCTTGGGGGGAACGGCTGGGGGCTGGCCCGGTGCGGTTTGCCGGTGAGATTAGTGCGCCATGAGCGGCGCGCTCGGCGACTGGGCCAATCTGGTGCTGCGGTGGACGCATTTCGTCGCCGGCATCGCCTGGATCGGCAGCTCCTTCTACTTCATTTGGCTGGACCGCGCCCTCAGCGCTCCAAGACAAGCCCGTCCGGGCGTGGAGGGGGAGCTGTGGATGGTGCACAGCGGCGGCTTTTACCAGACGGAGAAGCGCCGCCCCGGTCCCGGTGAGATGCCCGACGTCCTGCATTGGTTCAAATGGGAAGCCCTGTTCACCTGGATCACCGGGATCGCCCTGCTGGTGCTCGTCTATTACCTGAGCGCAGCGTACCTGCTCGATCCGGCCGTGTCGAGCATCGGGCGCGGGACGGCGACCGCGCTCGGCATCGCGCTGCTGGTGGTGGGGTGGGTCGTGTACGACCTGTTGTGGCGTTCGCCCCTTGGCGACGCCGCTGACGGACGGATCGCCGCGGGGATCTCGCTCGTCCTGCTCGCCACCGCCACGATCGCCGCGTGCCGGCTGCTCTCCGGCCGGGCGGCCTACATGCATGTCGGCGCGCTGCTCGGCACGCTGATGGTGGCGAACGTGTGGATGCGAATCCTGCCGGCGCAGCAGGCGATGATCGATGCGACCAAGGCGGGACGGCAACCCGATTTCACGCTGGGCGAGCGGGCCAAGCGACGCTCGGTGCACAACAGCTACATGACGTTCCCGCTGCTCTTCATCATGTTGAGCAACCATTACCCACGGAGCTTCGCGAGCCCGGTCAACTGGCTGGTGCTCTTCCTCCTCTTCGTCGCGGGCGCCGCGGTGCGCCACGCGATGATCGGCCGGGGGGTGTCGGCTCGGTGGGCACTCGTGCCGGCCACGCTGGCGCTCGCGGGGGCGGTGTTGTTCTCGAGTCCCAAGGGGACGGCGGCTGCAGCGACTGCCGCGGGCGCGGCCACTCCGCCACCATTTGTGGCGGTCCGCGCGGTCGTGGTGCAACGCTGTCTGCCCTGCCACTCGCGATTCCCGAGCGACACCACGTTCGGGGCCGCACCGGCCGGTGTCGCGTTCGACACACCGGAGAACATCGCGCGCCTCGCCGAGCGGATCCGCGTCCGGGCGGTGGAGACGCAGACGATGCCGCTCGCCAACAAGACCGGCATGACGCCCGACGAGCGTGCCCTACTCGCGCGCTGGATCGCGGCTGGGGCGCCGCTCCGCTAGGACAGATCGGCGGTCGGCAAGAAGCGTGGCGGGCGGCGCGGCTTGGCCGCCTGCTCGTACGCGAAGGCGAGCTTCAGGAGCGTCGGCTCACTCGACGCGCGCCCGATGAAGGACATGCCCACCGGCAGGCCGAATGCGTAGCCCACCGGTACGCTGACGCTGGGGTAGCCCGCGACCGCGGCCGGCGTCGAACTGGCACCAAGAAAGTGGTCGCCGTTCACGAGATCGGTCGGCCACGCGGGGCTCCCCGTCGGCGCGACGATCGCATCGAGGCTGTTCTGCGCCAGCGCCACGTCGAGCCCTTCGGTGCGTGACAGCCGGCGATCCTTCTCGAGCGCGTCGCGGTACGCCTGGTCGGTGAGCGGACCTTTCTCCTGCGCCTGGATGAAAATCTCCTGCCCGAAGTACTTCAGCTCGAGACTCTTGTTGGCTTCGTTGAAAGCGATGAGGTCGGCGAGAGTGCGCATCGGCCCGTGCGGCGCCCATTCCGTGAGGTAGGCGTTCACGTCCGCCTTGAACTCATAGAGCAGTACGATGAACTCGGAGTCGTCGTATTCGCCCATGTGCGGAATGTCGGCCGGATCGACGATCGTCGCTCCCTGACGCCGCAGCACGTCGATCGCTGCCTCCACGAGCGCGTCGGCCTCGGGACTGTAGCCGAAGCACTTCTTGCGCGCGACGCCGATGCGGGCGCCCTTGAGGCCGCTGGGATCGAGGCTCGCGCTGTAGTCCGTGCCGGCCAGCACGCCGAGCAGGATGGCGGCGTCGGTCACCGTGCGGCACATGGGCCCCGCCGTATCCTGACTGTGGGCGATCGGGATGATGCCGGCCCCGCCGATCAAGCCCAGCGTCGGCTTGACGCCGACGAGCGAGCACGCCGAGGAGGGGCAGACGATGGAGCCGTCGGTTTCGGTGCCGACGCCCACCGCGGCGAAGTTCGCGGCGATGGCGGCGCCGGTGCCGGAGCTCGACCCGCATGGGTTGCGGTCGAGCGCATACGGATTCTGGCACTGCCCGCCGCGGCCGCTCCAGCCGCTCGACGACTGGTTGCCGCGGAAGTTGGCCCATTCGCTCAGGTTGGTCTTCCCGAGGATCACCGCGCCCGCCGCGCGCAGCCGCTCGACGACGACGGCATCGCGGGGCGGCGCGGTGCCGACGAGTGCGAGCGACCCCGCCGTCGTCATCATCCGGTCCGCGGTCGCGATGTTGTCCTTGATGAGCACCGGGATGCCGTGCAGCGGGCCGCGCACCCGGCGCGCCTTGCGTTCGCCGTCCAGACGATCGGCGCTGGCGAGGGCATCGGGATTCGTCTCGAGCACCGATCTGAGCGTCGGCCCGGAGCGGTCGAGCGCCTCGATGCGCGCGAGGTAGGCTTCGCACAGCGCGCGTGTCGTGTATCTTCCGGCGCGCAGTCCTTCCTGCAGTGAGGCGATCGTCGCCTCTTCGAGCTCGAATGCCTGGGACGCGCGCCGTACCGGGAGGCGGGGAGCGCTCGGGATGGGCGGTACCGCGGCGGCGGCAGCTGCGCCGGCGGCGTATTGCAGAAATGAACGGCGGTCCAAGGTATCCGAGCGGCGCATCGGGATCTCGCAGGTGAGAGGTGGCTCCGGAGCGCCTAGTTTGCGCCGAGCCGTGATGGCCCGCCAGGTCACCACGTGATTCTCCGCACGGTCTGGAGCCGCGACTTGCGGTAGTCTCGCCGACGCGGATCTTGTGGTACCCGAGAGGGGAAAGCGCCCTTGCGTTCCTGGGAACAAACGATTTCGCGGAGTCTCAGCGCCCTGCGGCTCGGTAGCATCAGGAGCAAGATCCTGATGTTCGCGGTCCTGGCGACGCTGCTGCCTTCGCTCACCACCGCGTGGATCTCCTACGTGGAGAACAAGCGCGCCCTCAGTGCCAAGGCCTCCGAAGAGCTGCTGGGCCTCAGCACGCAGGCGGCCCACGAGCTGGACTTATGGACCAAGGAGCGCCGCTACGACCTGCGCGTGTTCTCGAGCTCGTACGAGGTCACCGAGAACGTCGAGAAGATTCCGCGCGTCAACGGTGAAGCCGTGCGGTCGGGGAGAGCCTACCAGCGCCTGACCGACTACCTGAATTCCGTACGCGAGAAGTTCGTCGATTACGAAGAGCTGCTGGTCTTGGACCCGCACGGGCACGTTGTCGCGTCGAGCGGCAAGCAGCCCCGCGCGCTGGTGCTGCCGCCCGACTGGCAAAGTCAGATGCGCGGCGACAACCTCGTGCTGGGCGCGCCGTATTGGGATTCCACGGCGGCGCGGCCCGAGATCGTGATCGCCGTGCCGATCCGGCCCGCCAGCGGGCGCCTGCTCGGCGCGATCACCGCCAAAGTCAATCTTCGCGGCGTCGCCGACACGCTCAAGCGTTTCTCACCGGGCGACGCCGGCCAGGTGTACGTGATGAGCGAGGATGGCCACCTCATCGTCACGTCGCGAGGTGCCTCCGCCGCGGCGATGAAGCTGGGTTACACGTCGGACGACACCCGCTGGCTCCTGGCCCGCGAGGGGCGGGCGGTCCAATTCGGCAGCGTCAGCGGTGAGCGGGTCGTCGGGAGCGTGCGGCGCGTCCCCAGCCTCAACTGGATCGTGGTCACCGAGATTCCGACAACGGAGGCGTTCCGGCAGGTGGCGCGACTCCGCAACGTGACGGCCCTCATCGTGGCCTCGCTGTTCGCGGCGGTCGGCGCCCTGGGCTACTTCCTCGGTCTGCTGATCGTACGACCCCTCGACCGCCTGACGCAGGGCGCCGCTAAGGTCGCCGCCGGCGACCTGGAGGTGGACCTCCCGGTGGTCACGGGCGGCGAGGTCGGATATCTCACCCAGGTCTTCAACAACATGGTCGCGCGGCTGCGGGAGAGCCATCAGGAGCTGGAGCGGCTCTCCGCGACCGATCCGCTCACCGGACTGTTCAACCGGCGCCGGATGATGGAGGCCTTGGATCACGAGGTGCGCCGCTCGCGGCGGCTCAAGCACACGTTCGCCGTGCTGATGGCCGATGTCGATCACTTCAAGCGCTACAACGACGCGAACGGCCATCCCGCGGGCGACGCGGTACTCAAGAAGGTGGCCACCATCATGCGCGAGTCCACGCGCGACGTGGACGTGGTTGCGCGCTACGGCGGCGAAGAGTTCTTCGTGTTGATGCCGGAGACCGAGGGCTCGGGCGCCGCCGACGTGGCCGATCGCTTCCGCGACCGGTTGGCGGCCGAGCAGGTGCCGGGCGGGGGGGGGGCCATCACGTTGAGCTTCGGCGTGGCCGAATTCCCGGCCCACGGCGACATCGGGGAAACGCTGATCGCGATCGCCGACGCGGCGCTCTACCAGGCGAAACGCGAAGGGCGCGACCGCGTCGTGGTCGCGCCCGGGGCGGCGGAGCGTCGCCGCAAGTCCCGCTCCGTGTCCTCGGACCCCGAGTCTTAGCGCGCTATTGCCGCCGGCCGACGAGGCTCTGATGCACCCAGCCCGCCCGGCCCGAGTCGTCGGTGACGCGCACCCATTGATCCACGTACGAGTAGCCGGTGAGCGGCGCGCCGGCATCGAGCGTGAAGGCGACATCGAAGCCGCTCCCCGGCCCTGAGCGCACGTTCGCGCGCCCGTCGGTCTGCAGCCGCAACGGCAGTGCGAACGGCACTTCGCCCTGGCGCAGCGAGCCCCGCTCCACGCTCGCGACCCGGCCCTGCCCCGCGGCGGCGGCCTCCTTCGCTTGATTCGCCAAGTACAGGGCCCCGCCGTAGTTCTGCTTGTCGAACTCCACGGTCGCCAACTGCAGCAGCTGGGCGGCCTGCCCCAGCTCCGGCACTCCCTGCGGATTGCCGCTGGTACGCAGGGCCTGCAGCGCAATCTCCGCTTCCGCCATCCCTGACGCCGCTTCGGCGCGTGTCGCGAGCGACTGCAACTTGGCCATCGCGCGCACCACCTCGCGGCGCGCGTCGTCGAGCCGTGCCTGCAGCTCCTCAACCTGCGCCTCCTTCTCGAGGAGGCGCAGCTCGAGCCGGCCGACGCGCTGCTCGAGCTGCGTGTCGCGGACCGCCGCGGGGGGCGGCGGGCGGCGCGCCGGCGCCGTGTCGCGCCCGGGCTTGGGCTGCGGCGAGGACCCGGGCAGCCACCCCCAGCCACTGCAGGCAGAGACGATGACCACGGCGACCATGAGCAGGAGGCGGCGCATGGGCACATAAGTTGGCGCGCCGCGGCCTTGAAGCAAGGGCGCGCCGGTCCGTATAGTAGGTCGTGCCCGATTCCGAGCCCCTCACAGCGACTCCGCTCCGTGTGCTCGTCGTCGAGGATCGAGCGACAGACGCGGAAATGATGCTGCACGAGCTGCGGCGCGGGGGCTTCGCTCCCACCCACGAGCGTGTCGAGACGGCCGAGGCGCTCCGCGCCGCGCTGGGACGTCAGCCGTGGGATGTCGTACTCAGCGACTATTACCTGCCGGGATTCGACGCTCCGGGAGCGCTGGCCGAGCTGCAAGCCGCCGGCAGCGACTTGCCGTTCATCGTCGTGTCGGGCAGCATGGGCGAGGATACCGCGGTCGCCGCGATGCGGGCCGGGGCGACGGATTACATCATGAAGGACCGGCTGCAGCGCCTAGCGCCCGCCGTTGCGCGCGCGCTCGCCGACGTCGCGGTGCGGCGCGAACGCGTCCAGCTGCAGCGCGAGCTCGCCCAGTCCCAGAAACTCGAGGCGATCGGCCGGCTCGCGGGGGGCGTGGCGCACGACTTCAACAACGTGCTCACGGCCATCCTCGGCTCGGCCGAGCTGTTGCTGCTCGACACGCCGCGCGGGACGGACGCGTGCGAAGAAGTCGAAATCATCCGCGACGCGGCCCAGCGCGCCCAAGAGCTGATCCGCCAGCTCCTCGCCTTCAGCGCGCGCCAGGTGCTGCGGCCCGCGGTGACCGATTTGAACGACCTGATCAAGAACCTCACGCGGATGCTGCGGCGCTTGATCGGCGAAGATCTCGCGCTCACGACGGAGCTCGCCGACGACCTGGGACCCGTGCGCGTGGATCCGGGCCAGGTCGAGCAGGTCCTGATGAACTTGGCCGTCAACGCGCGCGACGCGATGCCCGACGGCGGGCGGCTTACGATTCGCACCGCAAACGTCGAGATGGCCGAATCGGGCGACCTACCCGGCGGGCGCTACGTGCGGATCGAGGTGGCGGACACTGGGACCGGGATGGATGCGGCCACGTTGGGCCGCGTGTTCGAGCCGTTCTTCACCACCAAGGAGCGCGGCAAGGGCACCGGCCTCGGACTCGCCACGGCGTACGGGATCGTGCGCCAGAGCGGTGGCCAGATCGCGGTGAGCAGCACGCCGGGGGCCGGGACCACGTTCCGGATCCACCTGCCGCGGGTCGATGCGCCGGTGGAGGCCGCGCATGCGACGCCTCCGGTCATAGCGCCCGCCGCGGGCACCGAGACGGTCCTCGTGGCCGAGGACGAGCAGACGGTGCGGGTGCTGATCCGCAAGGTTTTGGAGCAGGCGGGGTACACGGTGTTGCTGGCCGGCGGCGGCGCGGAGGCGCTGCAGCTTGCCGAGCGTCACAGCGGACCGATTCACTTGCTGGTCACCGACGTCGTGATGCCGGAAATGAACGGCCGTGAGCTGGCGCGCCGGCTGCTCGAGCATCGGCCCGACACGAAAGTGCTCTACGTCTCGGGCTACGCCGACGTGGCCGTGGAGCGGCACGGGGCGCTCGATCCGGGGACGGCGTTCATGCAGAAGCCCTTCAGTCCGAGCGCGCTGGCGCGGCGCGTGCGGGACGTCCTGGACTAGAGGGCCATCTCGACGCCGAACCGCAGCGTCCGCCCCGGTCCATAGAAGCGCGACGGACCGAAGAAGGCGTCGTAGTAGGCATCCAAGGCGCGGTTCTGCTCGGCCAGCGTGTAGAGACCGTTGCCATCACCGAAACGGCGCTCGACGCGCGTCAGGGCCACGCAGTTGGCCGGGCTGGTCCAGCCCGCGCAGCCACTCAAGTTGATCGTGGTGCCATCCGGCTCCAGGGCGCCATTGCCGGTCGCTTCGCCACGGAGATTGGCATACTCTCCCGCTAGTGCCGATGCTCGATGCTGGTCGTTCACCACGCCGCCGGTCTCGGCAAACACGTTGATGATGTTGCGGAAGTTCAACGCGTTCCGCAGGTCGGCGTACACCGTCCACGCCCGGCCGCCGGCGCGCACCGCCTTGGTGAGACGCGCGTCGAGTCGCTTGGTCCACGGCAGCCGAGACGAGTTGATGGGCTGGATCGGACTGCCGAACGCCGGTTCGTCCGACGCCAGCGCCCCGGAGCCGCTGTTGGCGAGCAATGTGTACGGCTGGCCGTTGGTGATGCGCAGGGTCACGTCCGCGCTGAGACCATGCGCCAGCGACCCCAACAACGTCGTCCCGCCCCAATCGACCGGCACCCGCGCGGTGACGACGGCGGCGAGCGCGTGCGTCGTTAGGTCGGCCATGGTCTCATCGGTGTGCGCGCGCAGCACCGAGTAGACCGTCGCGGCCGTCAGCCACTCACCGGCGCGCCAGTCGAGCCGCGCGTCGAGCCCGATCCCGTACCCGTCACGGGAAACGGTGAGAACGTTCACGTTGATCGTGTCGCCAACGACGAGCGGATCGCCGAACGGCTGGAGCCGCCCGACGTACTGGGGGAGGTCCTTGTAGTATGCCGCGACGTCGAATACCACATCGCGATCCACCACGGATCGCACGCCGACGTCGAATTGCCACGTCCTCGCGAACTTCACGGGCCGTCCGAAGCTCGCGGTCGTAAGGTTGACGAAATCGACATCGCTGTTGGCGTTTTGGAAATACATCGCCCAAGGCGGAGCCTCGACAGAACGGCCGTAGCCCACGCGCACGCTCGTGCTCGGCGAGACGGCATACGCGAGCCGCACGCGCGGCGATACCGCCCCCTGGCTCGCGGTCTTGGTGAAGACGGCCGCGACGTTGCTGCGGTACACGACGTCGCTCGTGTCCGCTCCTGAGAGCCAGGCGGGATTCGAATAAATCCGCCCCGGCGTCTTCGGGAACTCGCCCCCCGGCGTGATCCGATCGTAGCGCAGGCCGACGTCGAGCACCGCCTCACCCAGCTCCAGGCGGTCACCCGCGAACACGCCGACGCGCGTGGGCCGCTCGACGAACGCGTCGAAGAACGCCTGGCGGAGCAAGGACGACTGGTACGCAGAAACGTCCGTGCGGTCGGCATCCACGCCGAAAGTCACCCGGTCTGTGGCGTCCGGCCGCCAATCGAGGCTCCACCGTCCCTGCAGCCGGCGCTCGCTGACGGAGATCACCAGGCCATCCACACCCGACGTGGGCCATCCGGACAACAGCCCGTACGGATTCAAGCGATAGGGCTGAGCATTTCTGAGATCGTCGCGATTGAGATACGGCACGCGCAGTCCGGTGTTCGTCCGAATGTTGCGCACCAGCTGATCGGTCACCGGCAACGGGAACGCATCGAGACCCGTAAAGTGCAGCGTCCCGAGCGTAATCCCGAGATAAGGATCGCGCGTCGCCAACTCCGAGCCGGAGCTCAACGGCCCGGTCATGTCGTGATCAGTGCCGACCGAGAGGTTGACGTCGAGCGCAAGCGGGCCGCCGCGGACCGCGCCGAGCTGCTGGCGCCAGTTTACGATCGCGATCCCCGACCAGGAGCGGCGGCCCCTATACAAGGCCGGGTCCATCACCGTTTGACCAGGGAAGGCACGCTGCTGCAGATCGCTGCCGAGGCCGGTGATCGAAAGGCTCGATGCGCCTCCGGCGCCGTAGGCATACTGTACCTTGCCCTGAACGCGCCGCGCCGTGGACCAGTCCATCGGCCGGCGCAGCCCCTGGCAGTCGATCCCCGCGTTGCTTCCGGCGGAGCACTCGCCGCTCCACTGGACGAACTGGGGCAGCGTCACTGACTGCAGCGAACCGCCGCTGCCGACTTGCACCACCGTGTCGACGCCCGTGGGCACATATATCGGCACCGACTCGGCTCCTCGACCGCGGTAGTTCGAGAGTTGCCCCTGGAGCGTGGCGGATAAGAAGAAGGAAAGGTTGGTAGCCATCGGCAGCGGCCCGCCCACGCTGCCCTCGAGGCGGTTGTAGCCGACGCTCACGCCATCGCCGAATGGCTCGTCCGAGTCCCAGCGCACCTGTCCGTCGAGCCGGTCGCCGCCCGCGCGCGTCACGTAGCTGACGACTCCCCCTCCGGCCGCGTCAGCCATGTGGACGGGGACCACGCCGGTCGTGAGCGACACGTCGGCGATGGCATTGGCCGCGAGACCGATCCCCTGCGTGCCGAACATCTGGAACCGCACCGGCGCTCCGTCGATGTACACGCTCGCCTGTCCTGGCACGCCGCCCCGGATCGAGAAATCGGGTGGCCCGGCGATGCCGATATCGCCGCGACGCAGGACGACCCCCGGAATCAGAGTGAACCCCTGGCGCGGGTCGTCGATCGGCAACCGCCGGAGGGTCGATCCGCGCAGCACGCCGCCCGAGGCCAGGGTGTCCGGAGGGGCTCGGCTCGAGTCGGTTTGGGACTGCGCGGGTGTGGTGGCGAGGACGGCGAGGAACGCGATGGAGGGCCAGATGTGGGAGGTCATGCACCGTCTACCAGAGCATTCCCGCCCGGTTCCGGCGGGCGCACCAGAAGTCATAATGTGGCGTCCGTGCGACGGTTGACATTTGCTGTACCCCCTGCCACTTTTGGGTCGAGCGAAAGGGCCACGGCAATGGTGCCGTGCGCTGAACACCAGAGACTGTCACAGGACCTGGGCTGCCGCCTCGGGTCCTTTGTCGTTTCTGGATCGGCACTCCTCGGCAAAAGGGGCTTCATGGAAGTCACGCTGACCGAGCACGACCGTCTCGACTTCGTCTTGAAGAAGTTCCGCCGGCAGATTACCAAAGCGGGGCTGTTTCAGGACATGAAGAAGAAGCGGTTTTACGAGAGTCCGGCCACTCGCCGGCGTCGGAAGGACAAGGCGGCAGCCCGCCGCAAGGTCAAAAACGCCCGTCGTCGGGAACACTACTAAGCTAGGAGTATCATCAGTATGGCACGCATCACCGGTACCGTGAAGTGGTTCAACGACGCCAAGGGCTTCGGGTTCATCACCCCGGAGAACGGCGAAAAGGACTGCTTCGTGCATCACACCGCCATTCAGGCGGAAGGGTTCAAGTCGCTGGCCGAAGGCCAGCGGGTCGAGTTCGAAGTCGTCCAGGGCCAGAAGGGTCCGGCGGCACAGAACGTCGTGAAGCTCTAACCACACACGGCACCTGCAGCATCGCGGCGCCGCCCCTCCGGGCGGCGCCGTTGTCGTTTTAGGGTGCCCTGCCGAGGGCCCGCGCCTGCACCAGCAGTGTGAGCGTCGCGAGCTGCTCCAACCGTTCGTCGGCGGTGCCGCGCGCAAAGTCGTAGCGCTCGAGAGCATAACGCAACTGCACGTCGAGCCGGCCGCGCGCATACGCGATGCCGGCGCCCGTCGTGATCGCCACCTCGGGCCGGCTGAGCCCGGTGACGCTCGCGAAGGGATGGACGGCCGCGTCCAAGAGTCCCCGCAGCCCCGAAATCGCGAACGGGACGCGCGCCGCGGCCCCCAAGTACGGTGCCGTCCAACGTTGGCGCGCGAGCATCGTCGTGTAGCTGCGGACGCGCACGCCCGCGACGACGTCGAACCAGTCCCGCATCATGAACGAGCCGTCCAAGCCAACCTCGGCCACATCGCGCGGCAACGTCGCCGCGGGACCGGGATGCAGGACACCGGAACGGACCACCGCCGCAAGCGTCGCGCGCGACCCCACCCGGACCCGGAGGCCGGCGCCCAACAGCGTCCCCGTCGAGATCTCGACCCCACCGCCCACGCTGCGATCGTCCACCCGATGCTCGGCGAACGCCATGTCACCCGTGAACGCCACGCTCCGGCCCTGCGCGACCGCGTCCCGGGGAGGCAGTAAGAGGGCCCAGGCGAGCCCGGCCGCGGCGGCGGCGACACGCCGCGCCGCGCTCAGGGCCCTACTCCGGCGGCAGGCGTGATGACGAGGATCGCCTGAGCGAGCCGATCCGCGTTGCGCTGCCGGATCGCCTGATTGGCGGCCCGGCGTTCCGCCTCCCGCTGGAGGTTCGCCTGGATGTTTGCCGGTACGTCGTGCGGCCGGTTCAGGGTCAGGAATCCAGCCACACCGGCGGCCGCCGCCATGCCCGCGACCAACTGGGCGCCGCCGCGCTGCCCGCCCCCCAGCTCGCGATTCACGACGGCGCCCGACACGAGCAGCGCCGCGGCCGCGACGATCCCGCCCTTCACCAGCTGACGCGACGCACCTGCCGCCCCGGCGCGCTCGCGCAGCCTGGTCGCGCGACCCAGGTCGGGCAGTGTGTCCTCGAGCGTTATCGTCTCGTACGCCACGAGGAAAAAGATGCGCGTCGAGTCCGTGCGAGCCGACAAACGACTGCGTCCGACGACGGAGAGCACGTAGCGGCCCGGCGCCGCAACGCGGCCGTCGAGCATCAGTCCGTCCCACGCGACGTCCCGCGCCCCCTCGCTCTCGCCCTGGAAGATCGCGAACGGAGGGGAACCGCCCGCCTCGAGCGGTTGCAGCAAGACCTGCAGCGCGGCGCTGTGCGTGGTGGCCACGGTGAAATGAATCCGCTCCGTGCGCACGTCGGCGCGAGCCGCGGCCACGGGCCGTGCGGCCACCGCGAAGACCCGGGGCCGGGCGGCGGCGAACGCCGCCGTCTGCGCCGGCGTGAACTGCAGCGGATCGAGATCGGTGAACGGATCGCTGGCGAGGGCGGCGGCGAAGTACGACACGGCGGAGTCGCGCTGCCCCACCAGCACGAGCGCAGCCCCCATGTACGTGAAGGCCTCGACGCGCTGCGCGGTCGTGACATCGAACGGCCATTGCGGTGAGATGACCTGGCGCAGCAGCGGCAGCGCCCGCTCGAAGTCGAGCCCCTCGTAGTAGCTGCGGGCGCTGTGCAACACGGCGGCGGTCGTGTCCTGCGCGGCGGCCGGTGGCGGGGATGCCAGCCACGCTGTCACGGCCACGAGGAGCGCGAAGGGCGCGAAGCGCTTCATGGCCCGTCGCTGACGGCGCGCAACGTGACCCGGCGCAGGTTGACGAGGGCGCCGGCCGCGACGTCCACGATCGTATCGTAGGACGCGTAGCCCGGGGCGCGCGCCTGGATCCGCCGC
>Ga0137371_10002162_pt1 | contig 15633 bp, 11 predicted proteins | sample SagtaG_7_FD_104919 | JGI IMG/M metagenome (GOLD analysis project Ga0137371, IMG submission 104919) | Vadose zone soil microbial communities from Sagehorn Ranch, Mendocino, California, USA - Sage1_R_40_16 metaG | ecosystem: Environmental > Terrestrial > Soil > Vadose zone | place: USA...
GAAATGACGCCGCAAAGAGAGCGCGAATATCGTGCTGGCTTGGAGCAGGCGCTGGCGGCGGGTTACGAAATCTTGAAGCGCGGCGGGTCGAGCCTGGATGCCACCGAAGCTGCCGTGCGCGTGCTCGAGGATGATCCGCATTTTAATGCGGGGAAAGGGTCAGTGTTTACAAATGTTGGCACAAACGAGATGGACGCGGCCATTATGGACGGCAAAACCCGGAGCGCGGGTGCTGTCGCTTCTTTGAAGCACATAAAGAATCCGGTAAGCCTCGCTCGATTAGTGATGGAAAAATCCGGACACGTGATGATGGATGGCGAAGGCGCGGAAGCGTTCGCGAAGGAAAACGGGCTTGAACTAGTGGATCAAAAATATTTCTTCACGCAACAACGTTGGGATGCTTTGGAGAAAGTCAAAGCTGCGGAAAAAAGTCGCGGCGGCGCTGGCGGAAAGGAATTCATCATTACGGATCAAGATCGACATGGCACGGTCGGGGCTGTCGCGCTCGATCAGAGTGGCAATCTCGCGGCGGCGACTTCAACTGGTGGCACGACTAACAAGCGCGCGGGGCGGGTGGGCGATTCGCCGGTTATCGGTGCAGGCACCTATGCGAACAACGCGACCTGTGCCGTCTCCGCCACGGGCGATGGTGAATATTTTATTCGCGCAACCGTTGCACATGATGTTTCGGCTCTGATGGAATATCGCGGGATGTCGCTTAAGGAGGCTGCGCAGAGTGTGCTTGATAAGGTAGCCAAGCTCGGCGGCAGCGGTGGATTAATCGCAATCGACCCCCAAGGCAACGTTGCCTTGCCGTTTAACACCTCTGGAATGTACAGGGGGTATGTCGATCCAAACGGCAAGTTCGTCGTGGAGATTTACAAATGAGTTGGTGCCCCGTGGATCGTAAATCGTTAAATCGTTAACTCGTCACGAATCTCGATTCACGAATCACGTGATCCCATGTTGCCGCCGTTCTCTATTGTCATTCCAGCTTTCAACGAGGAAACGCGCATTGCTCACACGTTACGGCTCACACTTGATTATCTTCGCAACGTCAGCCCCTACGGCGAATTGATCGTCGTGAATGATGGATCAACCGACGCAACATCAGCAATCGCGCGCGACGTCCTTTTAAACGCGAAGATCGCCACGAGGTTGCTTGAGAATTTTCCAAATCGCGGCAAAGGCGCCGCGGTGCGTTCGGGATTACTCGCGGCGCAAAGACCGATCGCTCTCTTTTCCGATGCGGATCTTTCGACTCCGTTAGAGGAGACGCCGAAGTTAATCGAGCCAATTGCCGATGGTAACATCGACATTGCCGTTGGTTCGCGCGCGCTGGATCGCAGCTTGATCGGTCAGCACCAACCATGGCGACGTGAACAGGCCGGCCGCATCTTCAATCTTCTTGTCCGACTCGTCACTGGCCTGTCGTTTTGGGACACGCAATGTGGTTTTAAAGCATTTCGGATCGACGTCTGCCGCCCGATTTTGAAAGCCGCTCGCCTGGATGGCTTCGCGTTTGATGTCGAGTTGCTCTATCTCGCGCAGCGCGCAGGATTGCGCATCTATGAAATTCCCGTGCGCTGGAATCATGCGGAAGGAAGCAAGGTACGCTTTTTGCAGGATAGCTTCCGGATGTTATGGGAAATTATTGTGCTGCGGATGCAGGTGGGAGCGAGTGACCTCAATCGCACGCACCCGACGGTGATCACGTGCGTGGCGGGCTCGGTTGAACCGCCGCCTGCTATACAAACAAAGCGGCGCAGAATACGCCGCCGCTGATCGTGCGCACTTCGTTTAAACGAGTGCGATGCTATCTCTTAACGATCTCGGCGTTCTCGATCATGGCCATACCGCCGCGATCCGCCATCTTGCCTTTTACAGTGATGGTTTTACCGCAGTAGTCGGCGAGTTGATCGTTGATAGGCTTGTGTTCCCCAACGACCAGATAGGCTTTTCCTTCGCTTACAATGCCGACCGGGCCGCCGCTTCGGATGCACTTTGCCCCGCAGGACTGGCCGTGCTTCTCGCCCACCGCGTTATGATCGACGTAGCACATCATATCGACCACCTCACCGGTGATTTCTTTTGAAGCGGCTGCATCACTGCCATGCTCGTGTTCCTGCGCAATGGCGAGCGGAGAAACCGCCAGCGCGGCGATGAATGTCGCAACGACCGCGATCCTAAGAACGGTGGGTCTGTTTGTTGTTGAATTAAACATGAGACAAATGTGGGCTGCTTGGCGAGTTGGTCAATCAATCACCAAATGAAATGACGAAACACGAATGACCAATGACAAAGCATTAACAGTGATTCGAGCTTCGTCATTTGAGAATTGTTTCGCCACTGGGCATTCGGATTTCGTCATTGTTAATTTCGAGCAGGGACTGCCGGAGTGGATTACTTCTGCTTTTCGATCAGTTCCGCAAATTGCGAGAAGAAATAGGATGCGTCGTGCGGGCCGGGCGCGGCTTCGGGGTGATATTGCACGCTGAAGATCGGCAGCTCCTTGTGCCGCATTCCCTCCACGGTGCCGTCGTTTAAATTTATGTGCGTGACCTCCACATTTGACGGCAGCGACTCGGGATCGACCGCGAAACCGTGATTTTGCGCTGTGATCGCCACTTTGTTGGTGCGTAAATCTTTTACCGGCTGATTCGCGCCGCGATGTCCGAATTTTAATTTGAATGTCGATCCGCCGAACGCGAAACCGAGAATTTGGTGACCAAGACAAATCCCGAAGATCGGTTTCTTGCCCATCAAATCGTGCACTGCTTTGTGCGCATATGGCAGCGCGGCGGGATCTCCAGGACCGTTAGACAGAAAAATTCCGTCGGGATCGAGCGCCAGCACTTCTTCCGCAGCCGTCGATGCCGGGACAACAGTAACTGCGAAGCCTTTCTGGCGCAGCAGGCGCAAGATGTTTTCCTTGATGCCATAATCGTACGCCGCGATGCGAAATCGAATCGGGGGAAGGGCGTGTTTGCTTCCACCTTCGTCGGCCGCAAGCGACCAGTGCGCGCTCAACTTATCGTCGGGATCCCATTGATAAACTTCAGATGTGGACACCTCACGCACGTAATCCATTCCGATTACGCCTTCGCCTTCGATCGCCATTTGCGTCGCTTCTTCCGAAGAAATCTTTTCCGTTGTCAAACAGGCCTTCATCGCGCCGCGCGTGCGCAAATGTCGCGTCAACGCACGGGTGTCAATTCCTTGAGCACCTGGGATTTTCCATTCTCGCAAATATTCATCGAGCGACATTTCAGAGCGCCAACTGCTTGGGATATCGGTTAGTTCTTCGATGACAAATCCACGCACGTGTGGCGAACGGCTTTCCTGGTCGAGCGAATTGGTTCCATAATTTCCGATCAAAGGATAAGTCATCGCGACAATCTGCCCGCGATAGGATGGATCGGTCAGCACTTCTTGATAACCGGTCATCGCGGTGTTGAAGCAAATCTCGCCGACCCGCGTGCCGGTTGCGCCAAAAGATTCGCCCTCGAAGAATCGACCGTCTTCGAGAGCTAGCAGGGCGCGCATGTCACTGCGCACTGTCGATCTTCGCGAGCTATTTTCAAATCGGTTAACGCGTTAAACTGTTAAAGCGTTTTCTTTCTTACTGTTCCTCCCATGGAGCGCTTCAACTCTTTACGGTTCAACAAAAAAACCCGGATCGAATTCGATCCGGGTTTTTTAAAGTTTACCCCGCTGGTGCCGTTTAGGCGGATCTCCCGTTCCCTTTTAGTAACGGTGGATGACCGTCGCCGCAGTGTCTGACTTCCAATGAAGGCCTGCCATGTTCTCGGGGCGACTGAGTCTCCTCAGGTTCGTCAATTATCGGTTCGGGAATCCCACCTGTAATCTCGTACATCGCAGGGTAAAATTAATGAGAGCCGTCAATTGAGAGTTGAGAGAAAAGCACTGGTTTTCTTCCCAACCCTCAACAAACGACTCTCACGCTATCAAAGAACTATTCCCGCAGGGTGACGCCCAACTCGCGCTTCAATCCCTCGCGAATCCGCGCGTGCACCTCAGTCACCTCTTCATTTGTGAGTGTGCGATTTTTATCGCGGTATGTCAATCTATATGCGAGCGATTTTTCCGCCGGGCCGGCATCGACTCGTCCTGGGCCTTCAAATAAGTCAAACAACTGCACGCTCTCGAGCAAAGATTCTTTTGGTTCTTCAATCGCGCGCAAAATTTCAGCATGCGTCACTTTCGCCGGAACGATCATCGCGATGTCGCGTGTTACCGCCGGAAATTTCTCGATCTCGCGAAATGTTTTCTGCAATTCGGCTCCGCGGAGGGCAAGATCGACATCCAACTCTGCGACGAATACGGCTCCAGGCACGTCGATTCTTCGTTCACGCAATTGTCCGGCAAAACCGATCGCGCGCTCGTTCGAGCAGATTTCTGTCGCTAGCGCCAAATCGGGGTGCTCGCTTCGACGAAACGAGATCGCCGCAAGCGCGAGCGATTCAATCGCGCCTTTGAGATCAAAAAAATCGAGCCGGTAGTTTTCCTTTAGTCGCCAATGTGGCGCGCTCGTGGCATTGCCCCAGAGCAAAATTCCAAGGTGCCGCTGTTCCTTAGCCAGGGGTGGCAAAAACATCCTGCCAATTTCGAAGATAGCGACTCGCTCCGCACCGACGCGCACATTCCGATCGAGCACGGCGAGCAGTCCTGAAATCAAATTTGGCCGCAAGGCGACATGGTCCTCGGTCAGCGGATTACGCAATTCGATCGCTGAGGTTGCCGCCGCCGCCGATCGCGGAAGTAACTTCGACGTTCGCACTTCCCACAAGCCCTGCGCACTCAATCGCTCCCGGAGCGCTGATTCGAGATCGTGCGAATGATCGGCGGCACTGGACGCAGTAAACCGGCTTTGGTGAGTCCCGGGAACCTTGTCTACGTCGTAAGCGCGGACAATCTCTTCGATAAGATCGACATCCCGCTGCAAATCCCGTCGATAACTCGGAATTTTCCATTTGGCAGTCTTCCTCTCACCCTTCGTCTTCTTTAGCCCGAACCGTTTCAAAATATCGTCGACGCTTTTGGGTTTGACCGTGACCCCAATTACTCGATCGCATTTTTCGTAGCTCAACGAAACGGCTGAAGGATTTGCGAGAACTTTGCCAGCCGCTCCAACTTCTTTTGCCGGAATTCCGCCCGCGATCTCGCAAATCAATTCAGTCGCGCGATGCGATGCACGCAAAACCATTTGCGGATCGACTCCGCGCTCGAATCGGTAGCTGGCATCACTTGGCAAATTCAAATTGCGTGCAGTTCGCCGAACACTTGCCGGTAAGAAATAAGCGCTCTCGAGCAGAATGCTTTTCGTCGATTCGGTGACACCGGTTTCTTCGCCGCCCATCACTCCGGCGATTCCAACCGCGCGCTCTTGGTCCGCGACGACGAGATTGTCCGGTTTGAGCGAGTAAGTCTTGCCATCGAGCGCGAGAAATCTTTCGCCAGCGTGCGCGAGTCGCACGTTGATTGCGCCTTTCAATTTGTCGGCGTCGAAGGCGTGCGTCGGTTGTCCGAGCTCGAGCATCACGAAGTTGGAGATGTCGACGATGTTATTGATCGAGCGAATGCCGACGCTCTCGATTTTCGCGCGCAACCATTGCGGACTCGGTCCGACCTTCACGTTGTCGATCTTACGCGCGGAGAAAAACGGACATTCCTTAGGCGCCGAAATCTTCACACCTTTCTTTTGTAGGGCAAGCGCTCCGCCAGCCATTTTTGGCAAGCGGAGCGCTTGCCCTACAATTTTCTTATTCGTTAATGCCGCGATCTCGCGCGCGAGTCCGAAGTGGCTAAGTAAATCGCCACGGTTGGGCGTGATCTCGACGTCGAGGATCGTATCGCCAGGGAAAAGACCGCTGATCGGCGCGCCAATCTTCGCTTTGGGCGATAAAATCAACAACCCGGCGGCATCCTGTCCGAGTCCGAGCTCAATCGCGCTGCAAAGCATTCCCTCCGATTCAACACCGCGCAGTTTGCTTTTTCGAATCTCAGTTCCGTTCGGCAACTTCGCGCCCGGAAGCGCGAGCGGAACTTTGTCGCCGACTTTGTAATTAGTCGCGCCGCAAACGATCTGGCGTTTTGCGCCGCTGCCGTCGTCGACTTCGCAAACAGTCAATCGATCGGCATTTGGATGGCGCGATGACGCGTTAACTTGCGAAACGATCACCTTGTCGATTTTTGCGCCGCGCGTCTCGATCCCTTCGGTCTCGACGCCGGCACGCGTCAGCAATTCCGCGATCTCTTCCGCGTTTCTTGGAAGATCGACAAACTCGCGCAGCCAGTTAACGGAAAATTTCATTACGCAAACTGCCGCAAAAAGCGCAGATCGTTTTGCGCGAACAGGCGGATGTCCGGGATGTCGAACAGAATCATGGCGAGCCGGTCCATGCCGAGGCCGAATGCATAGCCGGTCCACTTCTCGGGATCGTAAGCTTTATCACCTCGCGCCTTGTTGACTGCTTCGAAGACGGCCGGATGCACCATCCCAGAACCGCAGACCTCGACCCATTGCTCGCCGCGTTTGAGCGCTTTGGATTTCACATAAATCTCAAGACTAGGTTCGGTGAATGGAAAGTAATGCGGGCGGAATTGCACCTTTGTGTTTGTGCCAAAGAGTTCGCGCATAAAAAATTCGAGCGCGCCTTTTAGATCCGCGACGCTGACGTTTTCATCGACATAAAGTCCCTCGATTTGGTGAAACTGCGCGCTGTGAGTCGCGTCCACTTCGTCACGGCGATAGGCCGCGCCCGGTGCGATCACTCGAAGCGGCGGCTGCGCAGCCTGCATCGCGCGAATTTGCACGGTCGAGGTATGAGTGCGCAGTAATCGTCCATCAGGCAAATAAAATGTGTCCTGCTCGTTGCGCGCGGGATGCTCCGGCGGTGTGTTGAGCGCATCGAAACAATGCCATTCATCTTCAATGTCGGGCCCATCGGCGAGGGCGAATCCCATGCGTCGAAAAATCTCGATGGAGCGATCGAGCATTTGCGTGAGCGGATGCAACGAACCACGTTCAAGTGGTAAGTAACCAGAGTAACCAGTCAGCGGTGGGAAGTGCCCGCTGTAACCAGAATATCCAGTTGGTCCAGTGGCTCCAGGCAGCGAGATGTCGATCTTGGCTAGCGCGCCCGATTCCTTTTGCGAACGAAATTGTTGCGCGCGTATGTCGATCGCGGCGGTGACAGCGCTGCGAACTTCGTTGAGCAGTTTGCCGACAATCGGCTTTTCTTCCTTGGCAAGCGTTTTCATTTGCTCGCCCCAGGCCGAAACGGTGCCGCTGCGGCCGAGATATTTTACGCGCGCGGCTTCGAGCGCTTGCTCGTCGCCCGCGGATTCAATTTCGCGCAGCGCGTCGTCGCGCAGTTGTTCGAGCGGATGTGGCATGGCCAAACGGTTAAATTGTTAAAAAAGTTACATCGTTACAACGGCAATCCGTCCGCGAGAAGACCTGCGTGCGTTCCGTTTTAACGTTGTAACAATTCTAACCTTTTAACGGCGACTACGCCGCCTTTTTCGATTTGGATTTGTTCTCCAACGCGCTCTTTGCCTGATCGACAATCGATTTAAATGCTGCCTGGTCAGTGACGGCGAGATCGGCAAGAATCTTTCGATCAAGGCCGATGCCGGCCGTTTTCAGTCCTTGTACAAAACGACTGTAGCTGATTCCGTGTGCGCGCGCTGCAGCGTTCAAGCGCTGGATCCAAAGATAACGGAACGTGCGTTTACGTGTTTTACGATCGCGATAGGCCCAATACTTGCCTTTCATCGTTGCGTCTTTTGCGTAGCGAAAAAGTTTCGAACGGCGTCCGCGGTAACCTTTGGCTTTCTTTAAAACTCGTTTGCGCCGCGCCCGGCTGGCCGGGGCATTAGTGGCTCTTGGCATTTCTGTTTTGTCCCGAATTCCTTCGGAACCCCTCGTTCAGCGAGTTGTTGTTCCATTGTCAATCTTCGCGACCTCACTCGCTGATGCGGTCTCGCAGCGCGAGACCAGGTGCGCAGATCGTCACGACGCGGCAGCGTCGAGCGGGCAAGATAAGTAGAGGCTCAAGGAGCACAACTGAATTCTGGCGAAGCAAAATCCAAGATATGGAATTTCACAATCGCGCACTGCTGCTATAATGCGTGTATGCATTGGCTAGGCCGTTATCGGCTCTTGATCCTGGCGTCAATCTGCGTTTTTTGGACCGGGCTGATTTTTCTCGGTCATTTCTTCCCGGCCACGCCGTTTCTCTCCGTGCCGTGGAGCGGTGAACAGAGCTTTGAGGATTTGCTGCGGCGCGAGGGGCGAAAAACTCCAGCGCCTAACAATTTCGTATTTCTCGGAATCGATCAAAGCACATTGCAATTGCCGCCACTGACACCGGAAGAACTCGCGAACAGCCGCGCGTTTCAATTGATGACGGCGCGGCCATTCCCGTGGTCGCGCGAAGTTTGGGCACTCCTGCTCGATCGTTTGTTCGGGGCGGGCGCGCGCCTGGTCATCTTCGACCTGGTGTTTAATCCCCCGAACGATGGTGATCCGGCATTTCATGCCGCGCTCGATCGTTATCACGACAAAGTAGTGCTCGGCGCCAATTTTGATATGCAAGACGCCGCCAAGCCACAGGAGGTAACGCCAAACAACACGCTGATTCCGCCTCCGCAACTGCTGGACGATCGAGTCGGGTTCGTGAATTTCTGGGGAGATCCCATCGATGGAAAAGTCCGCGCTGTAGCTTATCGCGTGACGGATCGCCAACTCGCCGGCCTGCCACCGCACCCGACCGAAGAAATTTATGAGTCTCTGTCCGCGCGTGCTCTCACGAAGATGGGTCACCGGAGCGACGTGCCGAATGATTTTCGTGGGCATATGATTCGTTTTACGGCGCTCGATGCCTTCGAGCCGCGCCCTCTGTACGAAGTTTTCGATCCAAAATTTTGGCACGCCAACTATGCCGATGGTGCGTTTTTTAAGGACAAGATCGTGATGGTTGGACCATCTGCACAGGTTGAGCATGACGTTGTCGATACGCCAATGAGCCCAACGACATCGGGGCCAGCCCTTCATTTACAGGCGATGGCCGCGGCTCTTGGCCGTGAATTTTTGCGACCCACGCCCCCGGAAGTTGGCTTGGGGTTTGTCGCCGCGGCAGGGCTGATCGCCTGGTCGCTTATCGTTTTTCTGCGCAGGCCGTTGCTTTGTCTTGGTGGTCTTATTGTGATCACCGGAGCGTATCTTGGTGCAACGCGATTGTTTTATGACAAATCGGGGCTGTTGCTTCTGACAGTTCCGGTCCTCTCTGCTCTGTTATTGAGCGGATTATTTTCGCTCGGCTTCGAGTATGCCCTCGAGCGCCTGGAGAAATTGCGCACACGACGCACGCTCGAACGTTATGTCTCGAAAAATCTGGTCAAGGAAGTGCTGGAAAATCCGGACAGCTACTACAGCTCGCTCCGTGGCGCGCGCGTGCCCGTGACCATCCTGTTCTCGGATTTAGTCGGTTTCACCACGTTGTCCGAAAGAGCCGATCCCGAGGCGTTGGTCGCACAGCTTAATGAGTACCTCACCCAGATGACTTCGGTTGTTTTCAGCAACGGAGGGACGCTCGATAAATTTATCGGCGACGCGATCATGGCCGTATGGGGGAATGTGCGCAGTTTTGGCATGGCGCAGGACGCAAAAAACTGCGCGCGCGCGGCGCTGGGGATGCGGCGCGAGTTACGACAGCTCAACGAAAAATGGCGCGATGAAGGTCGAATGGGGCTTGGCATGGGCATTGGCATTAATCATGGCGAAGTAATTGTTGGCAATATTGGTTCGCAAGAACGTATGGATCCGACTGTCATTGGCGACTCGGTTAACCTGGCGTCAAGGCTCGAAGGTCTTACTCGAATTTACGGGGTCGATATCCTGATTGGTGTGACAGCGGCCGAGTTGGTTCAAGACGAGTTTTATTTACGCTCGGTCGCGCGTGTGCAGGTGAAAGGTAAAACTAAACCGGTGGATGTTTTTACATTTATTGGTGCGCGGAATGAAGATATCGATCCAGAATTCCTGAAGTGGCTCGAATCCTACGAAGAGGGACTGGAGAAATTTCGTTCACGCGATTTTACTGAGGCCAAAATTCTAGTTTCCCGCTTTCTCGAATTTTATCCGGACGATCTTCTGGCTAAAATGTATCTCGATCGCGCGCTCGACTACGAACAACAACCGCCGGACGAAGCCTGGGATGCGGTTGAAGTGTTCAAAAAGAAGTGATGCTGGCTAAACGGACGCGCCGTCGCGTGCGCCCGTCTTCGTTTTAGTAGCGCGAACGAATTCCCCGCCGTAAAGAATCCGCGTGAAGGACGCGCCGCGAAGTTTTCATTTTCTGGGGATTTGCGGGACGGCCATGGGCTCCATTGCGGCGGCGCTGCACCAGCGCGGGTTCAAGGTCACAGGTTCGGATGAGAATGTTTACCCGCCGGTGTCGATCTTTCTGGAGAAGAGAGGCATCGTGCTCCAGGAAGGTTATCGCGCCGAAAATATTCCAGCAGATGCCGATGTGGTCGTGATCGGCAATGCAATGAAGCGCGGAAACCCCGAAGTGGAGGCCGTGCTTAGCCGAAAACTGCTTTACCTTTCGCTGCCGGAGCTGTTGAGAAATTATTTTCTGCGCGGCCGGCATAACCTCGTCGTTACTGGAACGCATGGCAAAACAACGACGACGGCGCTGCTCGCCTGGATCATGGAGGAGGCCGGACGCGAACCTGCTTATCTCATCGGCGGGCTCCCGAAAAATTTCGGCCAAGGCGCGCGCCTTAATGATTCGAAATATTTCGTGATCGAAGGCGACGAGAACGATTCGGCCTTTTTCGACAAGCGCTCAAAATTCATACATTACCTGCCGGAATTGCTGATCGTAAACAACATCGAGTTCGATCACGCGGACATCTTTAACAACCTCGATGAAATCAAGCTCAGCTTCCGGCGTTTGCTCAATATAGTTCCTCAAAATGGCATGGTGCTGGTGAATGGCGATGATCCCAATTGCGTAGAAGTCGCAAAGGATTGTCTCGCGCAAATGGTTGAGGTCGGCTTTTCGAACAATTGCGCCCAGCGAATTCGAGACGTCGCTTACTCGGCTAAAGGCTCGAGGTTCAAGCTTGGGGAGGAGACTTTCGAAGTTCCGCTCATCGGCGAATTCAATGTGCGCAACGCTGCGATGGCGGCGATAGCGGCGCGATTTTATGACGTGCCGAAGACTAAGATCGACACGGCGTTCAAGAGTTTTTCCGGCATCGCGCGGCGGCAGGAAGTCCGTGGCGAAGCGCGCGGTGTGAAAGTGATTGACGATTTTGGCCATCATCCGACAGCAATCGCCAACACGCTGCAAGCGCTTCGTCATCGTTATCGTGGCCATCGGCTCTGGGCCATTTTCGAGCCGCGCTCGAACACGATGCGGCGCGCCGTTTTTCAACGGCAGCTTCCTGACGCGCTAAGTTTGGCCGACGGCGTTTTCATCTCGCAAGTCGCCAAGGTGGAGCAGATCCCGGAGGAGGAGCGACTAAATCCGGGAGCGGTTGTGGATGCGGTTGCTGAAGCTGGTCGCCCGGCGTTTTACGAGCAGAGCGCCGATGCGATTGTCGATCGAATCGTTCCCATGTTGAGAGCGAAAGACGTCGTCGTGGTTTTCAGCAATGGAGGCTTCGATAATATTCATGAGAAGTTGCTTGGGAGGTTAAAAGAGCTAAAAGAGGTACAAACGTTACGAAGTTACAAAGGTGGAAGCACTGGGTGACCTGAGTATCCCTGGTAACCTTGTAACGTAACCTTTGTAACTTTTTACAGATCACAGCAGCGGCGCGGCCGCCGAGGTATGATCGAGCACAATCCGCCAGCCTTCTGGCAAGCGCTTGAAGATGAGTGTAAATAGCCCATGCGGTCGATCCTTTACGCGCTGTAATTTCCAACGTCCGATCACAACGGCCGAATCTGGTGACAGCGGCGTGACCTCGATCTCTGAAAAAGTAAGATTCCCCATCTTCGCGCGATCCGAATATTTTTCCCGGTAACGCTCGTGCACCGTTTCCCAGCCGCGTCTTACCGTATCTTCTGAAATGAAGATAGTCGATCCTGAGCGGGCGTATCCGTTCATGAATCCATCAATATCGCCGCGATTCCAGGCGTCCTGTTGTGCCTGAAGCACGGATCGAATCTGGGCCACGGCCTTCGCGTGATCTTGTTTTTTCGCTGCTGGCGTCGCTGAAACGGACCAGGCCGTTGTCGCCCCAAAAAGTATCAGTGCCGAATGTAAAAGCGCGACCACAGGCAGGCTGACAAAGCCAGCCCTCCTCAAAGTTGACATGCGAAGATGGCGGTTCATTTGCACGAGCGGCGATTCTTTATAGACTGTGCTCCCGACCCGTCCAGTTCGAGCGCGGAGGGGCTGTGGCGACTGGGCGAAATAGTTTGACGGGCATTTTAAATTTAATAGCATCGTTGGCCGTATAAAAAATACAGTGCACCGACTTTTTCGCATCGCGATGGTTGTGCTGGCCGCCGCGACACCGATCTCAGCTCAGGTCGTACCCGAGCGTCCCGTGCCGTTTCCGGTCGCACAGACAACGAACCCCGTTGTCCAGATAGTGAACCCACCGATGAAAGAGGCTACTGCCCCTCCGGGCGCGCCAGCAACGGTTCGGCTCCAATTCCCAAACAGCGATGTCGCCGATGTGTTGCGCCTGTACGAGCAGCTTACCGGCAAGAAACTGGTGATGGACAATTTCGTCCAGGGCAAAGTGAACATTTTCATTGCCAAAGACGTGTCTCGAGAAGAGGCAATCAAGATCATCGAGATGAGCCTTGCCTTGAATGGGATCTCGTTGGTTCCAGCGGATCACGACATTGTTGACGTCGTGGGGGCCGGCCAGAACCCACGAAAGGCGCCGGTGCCGATTATTTCTGATCCGGCCGACATCCCGCCAGGGAACCCGGTTATCAGTTTCTTATTCAAGCTCCAGTACGCGGATCCCCAGGAACTTCAACAAGTGTTGATGGCATATTTTCAAGGAAGCTCAGGCTCGATAAATATTCTGGCCCTGCCGAAATCGTCGAGTCTCCTGGTGACACAGAATGCCGACATCGTTCGGCGGCTTGCCGGTGTGATCGAACAAGTCGACGTGGCGCCCGCAGAAGTGGTAAGCGAGTTTATCAAGCTTGATCGCGCCGATGCGACGAAAGTCTGCGAGATGCTTAAAGACATTTTCGAGAAGGGCGGTCAACCGTCGACCCAGCCCGGGATCCGCAGCGTGAAACTGCCCGGGGCCGTCCCGCAGCCCGTGCCGGTTGAAAGCGAGGCTGTCGGACTGGCTGGGCTATCCGAAGAAGCAGTCGTCGTGGGTAAAATAAAACTTACTCCCGACGTCCGCACCAACCGCATTCACGTCGTGACGCGACCGATCAACATGCCCTTCATCCGTCAACTGATCCGTGAATTTGATGCCAATGTTGAGTTTGCAAAACCGGTCACCCGGCCTTTAAAATACATTTCCGCCGCTGACGTTCTGCCAGTGCTGGTGCAGGCTCTGACTGAGCCAGGTGCTGCGACGCAACCCGGCGCGGAAGGTGGCGCGACTCCATCTCCGCCGGCTCAGCCGGTCCGGTCGGCGACGGCAACAACAGTGGCTAACCCCTATACGGGCGGAGCATTGAGCACTTCGACGACTTCGACCGGAGGCACGAGCACGCTCAATATTTCCGAGGAGCTTTCCACGCAACCGGTGGACACCGTGCCCAAAGCGGTCACGGTCGGAAACTCGAAACTCATCGCGGATCAGCGGTCGAATTCGATCATCGTCCTTGGCAACCGCGAGGTCGTGGTGAAGGTGGAAAAGATTCTCGACGAAATGGACGTGAAAGCGCCGCAAGTCGCGCTAAGCACCGTCATTGGCGAATTGACACTTAGCAACAACGAGGAGTTCGGCGTCGATTATTTCGCAAAATACAACAAAAAACTGGTGGGGATTTCACGCAATACGAACGTGCCAATTCCGGTGCCTTCTGTTGCTCCGTCCGCTTCGCCGATCACGGGAATTGTTGATCCGGCCAACCTGATCAACTTCAGCCAGATTATTCAGAACGTAGCCACCGGCACCAACGTTTACGTCGCCCTCGGCAACTATCTGGCGGCGATTGTGCACCTGCTTGAACAGACCGGCCGATTCAAAGTAATTTCGCGGCCGATGGTTTTCACCAGTAACAATAAGAAGGCGATCATCGCGTCAGGCACGGAAATTCCCATACCGGTCAACACCTTTAGCGCTCCGACGACCACCGCCGGCGTTGCAACCACAAACGCGTTTGCCAATTCATCGAGCGTTGAATTCAAGAAGGTTGCGTTGCAGCTCGAGGTGGTGCCGTTGATCAATTCCGAGAAGGAGGTGTCGCTCGATATTTTGCAGAAGCTCGACAGTGTCGCTGGCTCCACCTTAGTCAATGGAAATTTGATTCCAAACATCGCTACCCGCTATATCCGGACAAATGTTTCTGCCGCAAATGGATCAACCATTGTGCTTGGGGGCCTGATTACCGACAGCAAAGAAAAAAATAATACTGGTATTCCTTATCTCTCGCGTATTCCGGTTCTCGGCGCCCTTTTTCGTAGCACGACGGACAAGAAGGACCGCACCGAATTAATCATTCTAATGTGTCCGCAGGTGACTTTGACCAAGCTTGACCTTTATCGCCTGCGCCAAAAATGGGAGGACAGCACACACTTTGGCCCTGAGCTCGATCAAGGCGAGTGCCCGGATTGCCCGAAACCTGGTAGCGAGAAACAACTGCCATTACCGCCACCCGATATTCCTATGGCGAAAGATTTGCAGTAAACTGTTCTTTATGAATGTAAGATGGCTGGCTCTCGTTCTTGTTCTCGGATTTGGCGCAAGCATCGCGCAAGGCAATGTGTACGATACGTTCGAGTACGATATTTTTCGGTCGACCGACCCCTTAGCTCAACGAGACAAGTGGGGTCTGCTCCATCAGGGCCGCACCACCGTGAACTCCACTGACTTCGCGCCTCGATATCAGTACCGGTTCTTTTATTACTTTAAGGCGCCTGAACAATTGGTCTTACAGCCAGCTTACGTGGGCTCAATGCAAACCGCGTTACGCCGGCTCGGCTATTATTGCGGCCCGATCGACGGCGTATTTTCCGCAGAAGTAGCCGATGCAATCGCGCGTTTTCAGAAGAATTATTCAATGCGCGTCACAGGCACACTCACCGATCCCGTGCGGCGAGCATTGCACATGCCGTAACAACTTTCTCGCTGCAGTCGTCATCACCCCAGCGGGATATTAGGCGTCCCGCGTGAAAGCGCTTGCGAAACGGCCTAAATCGGCTTCATTCGGGTTCTTCCGCTCTCCGTTGTCGATTTACCATCTACGTGCCCGCCCTGAATGAGTTCAGCCGCCAGCCAATCGCTGATTAATTTGCTGCTCGAAAGCGGTGTGCCGTCGGGAGAGGAGGCCGCGCAACTGGCGTCAAACTTAAGCGGCGGTTCCTGGGTAGGCCAAGTGCTTGATTCTGGCAAAGTGGACGAGCAACGCTTCCTCGCTGCGATTGGAAATTTCTTCCA
>Ga0137371_10002163_pt1 | contig 15633 bp, 10 predicted proteins | sample SagtaG_7_FD_104919 | JGI IMG/M metagenome (GOLD analysis project Ga0137371, IMG submission 104919) | Vadose zone soil microbial communities from Sagehorn Ranch, Mendocino, California, USA - Sage1_R_40_16 metaG | ecosystem: Environmental > Terrestrial > Soil > Vadose zone | place: USA...
CCGGGTTAGCGCCTTAGGTTGATGCCTATTTGGCACCCCTTGCCCCTGCCATGCCTGCCATCCCGCTCCTGACGCACCATTTGCACCACTCTATTATACTAATAATGAGTCATCAATGGCGACAGTGCCCCACCGCCATATTACCTGTCGCGGAACCCATTACCAATTGGAAACCCTGTCCCAATGGTCCCAACTGTCCCTCAGCTTTTAACCTCGGCACGAAAAAATGGGTTGAATCATGCAAGGTACCTGCAAGGCTTCGACCCGTGCGCCTCATGTCATCTTATCTATATCAATCGCCCCGCCCTCTCCCATCTGTGTCCCGAAACAACATGCTCCCAACACAATGCCGCTACACCCACTACACCTGCTACACCTGCTACACCTCTCCAGCACCCGTGAACTCTCAAGGCCTCTCCCACCTGTGGCAGCGCCAGGGGACAGTGTTTCCCTCATCATCCCGTAGGGGCGGGGGCCTTTATGGCCGCCCGCGCCAGCTTCATTCCGCAGGTCCCGTGTAGCCGCACATGCCGACCCGGGGAGAGTTCACCACAGGCAGCAGCATTACTTCGCCGCACTCGTGTTCCCCGGCGCACGCATGCTTTTGTCACCAAATTCCGGGTCTGGATAGGAGGCGTAGGATACCCCTGCAATCTCAAATTTGCTCAGGTGGCCACAACACTCCAGCCAGGTTCTCCTACATTGCTTCTCTCTCCTTTGAGCAAATACCAGCGCTGCCCTTTTGTCCTCCCCCACCTGTTGACAATCATTATACCGGAGATGACCAGTATCCCGCCCAGAAGGGACAATCCGGAGAGCTATGTCCTCACAGCCATGAGACGTTCGCCTTGAGACTACAAGGCGTTTTCCAGGCAAGCAAGGGGTAAAACCGTTTATAATGTGAAAGCATACACTGTTTTCTGTTCCTTCACCTTCACGATGCACGGAACTCGGTGTAGCGAATTCCAATGGGCCGCCAGAGTGTACTCACCATTGGACTCTCAACCGTACCCAGGTTGGGTGCTGGAAGCGTTAGATAATGACTTTTGGCCCTGAAGGAGGAACAACGATGAGAGCGTATCAAACGATTGTCGGAGATCAACAAGATCTCTACTCCCAGAACGATCCTTGCTCCCCAAAAAGGGTCAGAGGAAGCGCCAGCGCTAGTTCTGCTCCACAAGATTCCCCCGGCGCCTTTGCCGCGGGATTTGATCCCTTCAAACTCTAACCCGAGATTACCATCCCATCCGTGCCGATGATCCGCGATACGGCAAGGCTTTCAACTCGAAGGTCGACACTTTTGCCTTCACCTTGATCAGCTTTCCAGGGGAATAAAGAATTTCCCGCAAATGAGAAGCATCAAACGCTTTACTAAGCACACTCAGGGCAAGTGTTTGTACCTTATAGGCCCTTACTATTTCTAGATGTTATTGCATGGAAAGGAAGAATGATATGAGACATTCCTGCATAGCAGGTATTTGGAGGAGGAGCATACTGCCTCTCTATATTTTGGGAATGCTGATCCTATCTGCCGTTACATCTATTACTACTCTACCTGTTTTGGCGAACGCCTCTATTCCTGTTGCGGCGAAAGCCCCCGCGCGATGCCAACCTGGTCATCAAGTAGGTTTCCTTAGTACCTGGCATAGTGAGCTGGTGGATGCTTCGTCGGGGTGCCAGGTGTCTCTCACGGGCGTCAACTGGTTTGGGTTTGAGACCGGTACCTTTGCCCCGCATGGGCTGTGGGCGCGCAATTGGCAAAGCATGCTGAAGCAGATGGCACAGACAGGCTTCAACACCATTCGCCTGCCCTACAGCAATCAGCTCTTCGATCCCGCGAGCATGCCGAATGGGATCAACTACCAGCTGAACCCTGACTTGAAAGGACTCAAAGGGCTGGCACTGATGGATCGGATTGTCCAGGGCGCCCATAACGTTGGCTTGAAGATTATCCTCGACCGTCATGATACCACCGCCGACCAACGGCCCTCGTTGTGGTACACCGACCACGTGTCCCAGGCGCGCTGGATCCAGGATTGGATCATGCTGGCCAAACACTACCGGGGGAATGCTACCATCATCGGGGCTGACCTGGCCAACGAGCCGCACAGTCCGGCCACCTGGGGTGATGGCAACCCAGGCACTGATTGGCGCCTGGCTGCCCAGCAGGCGGGCAACGCCATCCTGGCCGTCAATTCGCAGTGGCTGATTATCGTCGAGGGGATCGAGCAGTACCATAACGACTCCTACTGGTGGGGCGGGAACCTGGAAGGAGCAGCGCAGTTCCCTGTACGCCTATCGGAACCAAACAAGCTGGTGTATTCTGCCCATGACTACGGACCGAGTGTCTACAACCAGCCGTGGTTCCAGGTCCCCAAACCCGCGGACCTCGCACATACCCTGCCCGCCATCTGGCAGAAGCATTGGGCCTACCTGCAACAGAATGGGACCGCCCCGGTATTCGTAGGGGAGTTCGGAGGCCCTTCTATGGGGCAGGACACCGGGGGGGTGTGGCAGCGCACCCTGGTGACATTCCTGCACACGCGCGGCATCAGCTATACCTACTGGGCGTGGAATCCAAACTCAGGAGATACCGGCGGCATCCTCAATGACGACTGGACGACGATCAACCAGAGCAAGCTCAATATATTGAGCGCCTATCAATGGCCAATGCTGGATAAGTCACACTCTGGCCCGAGCAATCCCTGCGGGAACGCCAGCGCGATCCAGAATGCCTATCAATGGCCACCGTCGTAGTGAAATAAGGGTCTCCATCCTTCTGGATACTGCTGGCGAACCCTTTTCTTTGACTGCTCGCCGCTGCGCGGCTCGTTTTTCTCGGATGAGGTGGCTGGATGGGCGGCCTGTGGACCGCCCATCCAGCCACCTCATCCAAAACACTGTGCGAAGCGCCGCAGGCGCTGAGCAGTCAAAACAGAGGGTTCGCCAACGGTATATTCTGACCGCCTTTTCTATGGTCATGCGGAGTGGTGCGCTGGCGGCGCATGACGTTTCAAATCCAGTATAATGGCCAAAGTCCTACATCTTGCTTGCTTGTTCCACTAATCTCATGAGTTCCGGCGTCAAGGCGGGAGCAAACTCCTCTGGTCGCTCGGGATTCGATGGAATTGGCACGCCCTCGGGCGGTTTGGGTGTCGTCATAAGCTCACCATCTCTCGAGGGCGAAGGGCCCCTGAAAATCTTCCCCATTTCTGAGCTATCCAGGCGCCAGTGATGTTGCTGATTCTGAAGACCCTGATCCATCAGCTTTTTGACCTCTGGATACCTGGTTACATCAAAATTGGGGATGGGCAAGACTTTCCCCCAGTTGATCCCCAGGGTCTCCAGGGCTTTCGCGTACGCGTTCTCGTGCGCCTGGTCACGCACGATCAGGTAGGAAATAGTGGAACGAGCAGTCTTGTTGTTAATCATTTCGTAGAGGCGGCATTTCTGCAAACGCCCGGTCGCTTCGAGCATCAAGTTGTAGAGGAGGTCGAGTACCAGATTGCCACTGTTATAGACATAGGAACCCGACCACGGGTTACCGGCAGAATCGACGGGTAAAGCTCCTTGAGCGCCAACCAGGTAATGTTGGATATTGCCTTGAGACAAGGCCATATTGAGCGGCGTCGAGCCGCCTTCGCCGGGCGTACCGTCGCCCTTGTAGCGCGGCGAGCCATCGAGGAGACGCGTAATTGTTGTGGCGATGAGTTCAACGTGGCTGATCTCCTCGACACCGATGCCCTGGATCAGGTCACGATATGGTTTTGCGTTCCCACGAAAGTTGAAGCTCTGAAACAGATACTGCATCATTGTACGCATCTCGCCAAACTGACCCCCCAGGCCCTCTTGCAGAGCATTAGCGGCAGCGGGATCAGGCTCGTCTGGAACGATCTCATTGATCAGTTTTTGCACATGGAAAAACATCTTCTTCCCCTTTACTATCATATGTCTTTCCTGCCGAAAGACTTCCTATTTTCAGTATATCTCTCTGCTAACAAACATCTCTGTTTATATAAATCCTTGACATCCACTCATACTTCTTCTGGTGGGCACGCGGCTCGCTTTGAGAGGAGGGGAGTGCAGCGAGGATACCTATCCCCCAGATAGGGTGCCCTGCCTGGGGGGCAGGGAATCCTCGCTTTCTTTTTCCCCAATGCGGCCGCAGGCCCGCCAAAGGGATTATGACTGGATCTCAGAGGAAAACCATCTTGACAAAGCAGCATGCGCACAGTAGGATATAGGTGTACATACACTCAAATATCTGGGAGAAAGGGTATGAGCGACCAACTTACTACCAGTGAGGTGCGACGCTGCGCCTGCGCGACGATCAGGCGCACCGATCGTGTCCTCACCCGATTCTATGACGAAATCCTGGCCCCAAGTGGCCTCTACGTCACACAGTTTACCTTGCTTGCCGCGCTTAGCCAGGCGGCGCCAGTCACGATCAAACACTTGGCCGGGATCCTGATTATGGACCGGACGACCCTTACCCGCGACCTGGAGGTGCTGGCCAAACAGCACCTGGTGCGTATTGAGGAAGGCGAAGATCGACGCACGCGCCTGGCGCATCTCACCCAGGAAGGGGAACAGGCTCTCAGGCATGCCTGGCCGCTGTGGCAAGAAGCACAGGCCAGGATCGAGCACGCGCTGGGCCGGGAACGCTTCGAAGGCCTGCTGACCGACCTCTCCGCGGTTCTCGCGGCGGCCAGATAAAGTCCCCGCTTTCCTTGCTGTTCTTTGAATGGTTGGTTGTTTTTTTGCGTAAATACGTGTGGTTACACCAAAGAAAGGTGAACAAAGATGAGGATGACGTATCGAGCCAGCAAAGTGATCACACTGGTCGTTACCTGTCTGGGCTTCTTTGAAAGGGGGGTACAGGCATGACACTTTCACGAGTTGCGCTGGTCACCGGAGCCTCGTCCGGATTTGGGCAGGCCACCGCAGCCCTTCTGGCAGCGCGGGGCTTTCAGGTGTTTGGCACCAGTCGCGCTCCTGCGCACAACGCTGCTGGCGGCTTTGAACTGCTTCCACTGGACGTCCGTTCGGAGACATCCGTTCAGACATGCGTACAGGCGATCCTGGGACGTACAGGGCGCATCGACCTGCTGGTGAACAACGCTGGCTTTGTAATAGGTGGCGCGCTCGAAGAAAACAGTCTGGAGGACGCGCGAGCACAGTTTGAAACGAACGTGTTCGGTGTACTCAGCATGCTGAAGGCGGTCCTCCCTGTCATGCGCCGCCAGGGGAGCGGCCAGATTATCACGGTCAGTTCTATCCTCGGGGTGGTGACTATGCCCTATCTCAGTCTCTATTCGTCCAGCAAATTCGCGTTGGAGGGCATGATCGAGGGACTGTATGACGAATTGCGTCCTTTCAATATCAAGGTGTCATTAGTCGAGCCCACCCTTTCTCGCACGAAATTCGATCCGCGGCCTCCTGCGGCGCCACTCGCTGTCTATGAGTCTGCTCGCCAGTCGATGATGCAGTTCGTCCGCGATGGAGTGGAGCAGGGGCCAGATCCCGAGCAAGTGGCCAGGCGCATCGTGCAACTTGCGACCAGCGCTGCACCCCCTCTGCGCTCCTATGTTGGTCCTCGCGCTGGCCTGCTGGTGGCACTCCGCCAGTGGCTACCACAACGGATCTTCGAGCAGGTGCGTCGCCGGGTTTTCAAGATACAGCCCGTTCCAGGCTTCCGTTAGAGCGAACGAATCACCTGCAGCAGCTGCTCTCGCTCGCGTGCCTCGTCCGCGACCGGCACCAGCATCAGCATCAGCTCGTCCAGGCCGCTCGCGAGCAGCTCTCGCAAGCGCTTCTCCACCTGCGCTGCATTTCCTGTGATCACCAGCGCTTTGACCAGCGCATCGACACCGGTTCCATCCGCGGCAATAGGAAAGCCCGCCGCTGCAAACATGTGTACGTAAAATGGCGCTTGCGTATAGAACGAGAAGCGCTGCTTTGCCGCCGCCTGTACAGCAGCTTCATCCGTACTCATTGCTACCGGGATATGCGCTACTAGCGGCGGTGCGGGACGATGTTGGGCCCGGGCGCCTGCTCGCAAGGCAGGCAGGGCTACATCGAGCAAATAGGGAACCGGGCATACCCACGAAATCGCGCCGTCGGCAATTTCACGAGCCAGGCGAAATGCCTTCTCGCCCAGTGCCGAAATGAGCAGAGGTATCTGCGCCTGGCGCGGGAAAGAGGTGACTACCTTGAAGAATCTGCCATGATAATCCACGCGTCCCTCCCATAACCCTTGACGCATCACCTCGACATATTCGCGCAAATACGCTAGCGGGGACGGCATCGAGAGGCCATACACGTTTTCCATCACGTGGCGGTGACTGGTGCCAACGCCCAGGCGCAAGCGCCCCAATGCAAGCGCGTCGATGGTAGCTGCTTGCAGCGCCATCACGAGGGGATGACGCGGATAGACTGGCACAATCGATGTGCCCAGGCGGATCCGCGTTGTTTGCGCTGCCATGGCGGCAAAAAGCGTCAAAGTATCCAGCATACCCAGCGATTGCGTCATCCAGGCTTGTCGAACACCAACATGTTCTGCCTCGCGTATCCTGTTGATCGCGGTGTCGACATCTCTTGCTTCGATGACCAGGCCAACACGGTCGCGTAGCGGCAGTTGAGACACATCCGCGGATGTGAGAATGGAGCGAACAGTTTCCCCCTGGGACATAGCACTTTCTACCTTTCTTTCCTTTGCGCGAATCCACATTCACATGCATTTCATACCGCTACGTTCGTTGACCGCCCATATGGTTTCTCCGGGTCGATCAGTACATTCACGCATGCCGGCAAACCGGACGCGAACGCTCGCTCGATGGCAGGGCGAATGTCCTCGGGCCGCTCGACCAGTTCGCCGTAGCCGCCAAGCGCCTCAACTACCCTGTCGTAGCGTATGCCGGGCGAGAGTTCAGCCGCCGTCGCATGGCCTATGATGGCCTTCTGCGGATGCTTAATCTGCCCCCACGCTCCATCATTGCCGATTACCGAGACCACGGGCAACTTCTGGCGCACCATGCTCTCGAACTCCATGCCGTTCAGACCAAAGGCGCCATCGCCGTGCAGGATCAACACCTTCTTGCCGGGACGCGCGAGCTGCGCCGCCATGGCGAAGCCGGTGCCGGTTCCCAGGCAGCCCATTGGACCCGGGTCGAGCCAGTAACCCGGCTTATAGACGTTGATCACACGGCCGCCATAGCTGACGATATCTCCCCCATCACCCACCACCGTCGTATCCTCGTCGATGAAGTCGCGTATCTCGCGGCACAGGCGCATAGGATGAATGGGCACGGCATCGGAGTTCAGAGCAGCAGCATCGCGCTCCAGAGCGCGGCGTTCCTCCATATGAATATGGCGCAGCCATTCGCCTTCTTCATGTTGCCTGGTCGCCTCCGCTACCTGGCTCATGCTGATGCCAACATCGCCCACCAGCCCTACGGCTGCGCCCCGGTTGGCGCCGATATCCTCGCCGGCAAGATCGAACCAGATCAGCTTTGCCCCGGCCGGAATGAGTGGCGGCTGGCCGTGGTTGAGGCGAAAATCCATGCGTGTACCAATCGCCAGGATGGTATCGGCTCCTTCGAGAGCTTTGCGCCTGGCTGCGCTGAAGAACAGTGGATGCGTTGGTGGTAGGCAGCCGCGCCCGGCTCCATTAAGGAAAACAGGTGCCTGGATACGCTCGGCCAGGCGGCGCAGGGGTTCGGCGGCATCGCACCACCACACGGCAGTGCCCGCCATGATGACGGGCCGCTGCGCCTGCTCCAGGATGGCAGCGGCCCTCAGCACGTGCTCGGCCTCGGGTGCGCTGCGTCCAGCCGGGCGATAGGAGGCAGGTTCACCGGGGTCAAAATATGCCTCGGTCTCAACGAAGTTGTTGAGCACATCCATCGGCATTTCCAGGAAGGTCGGGCCAGGTTTGCCGCTCAGCATCTGGCGGAAGGCGATGGAGGTATATTCGGACAGGCGCGCCGTCTCGTGTACGGTGCGCGCCCACTTGGTGATGGGGCGCAGCAGGTCAATCTGGTTCATTTCCTGCAGCGCGCCCCGGTCCCACAGGCTCAGCGGGGCAGCTCCACCGATGACCAGGATTGGGCTACCCGCGAGGTAGGCGTTTGCCACTCCCGTAACGCCATCGGTGACGCCTGGTCCAGCGGTAAGTAGAGCAACTCCAGGAGTGCGGGTACACTTCGCCCACCCTTCCGCCGCGTGTACTGCTGCCTGCTCGTGGCGTGTGTCAACGACGCGGATACCTTCACGCATACAGCCATCATAGATGGCGGCAATGTGACCGCCACTGAGCGTGAAGACGACCTCGACGCCTTCTTTCTTCAGCACTTTGGCGACAAGCCAGCCGCCGTGTATCATACCCATGGTCAAACTCCTTCTCCCGCTGCAAGATCACGCCGTTTTTATTCCCGCGGCTTCCTCCAGCCCCAGCGCTTTGATAGCCTGCTCGCGCAGGATGAACTTCTGCACTTTGCCGCTTGCAGTCATGGGATAGGAGTCAACGAACTGGAAGTAGCGCGGGATCTTCTGATGACTGATCTGTTCCTTACAGAAGTCGCGCAGTTCTTGCTCGGTAAGCTGCTCCCCTTCCTTAGGACGCACCACGGCCAGCATCTCCTCGCCGAAAAATTTATCGGGCACGCCGAGGATCTGTACATCGGCGACCCTGGGATGGCGAATCAGAAACTCTTCGACCTCACGTGGAAAAATGTTTTCACCCCCACGAATCACCATCTCCTTGAGGCGGCCAACGATATTGACATACCCGCGCGCATCCATTGTTGCCAGGTCACCTGTATGCAGCCATCCATCACTGTCGATGGTCTGAGCAGTCTTCTCCGGCATCTGATAGTAGCCCTGCATGACGAGGTAGCCACGGCAGCACAATTCTCCGCGCTCACCACAAGGCACTATTTCGCCGGTGGCAGGGTTGATGATCTTGACCTCGACATGGGGTAAGGGCACACCTACTGTAGCCGATTTTAGTTCAAAAGTGTCATCTTGCCGCGTCAGGGTAATAGCTGCACTGGCTTCCGTCTGGCCGAAGACGATGGCTACGTCAGCTCCTATACGCTCTTTCACCTGTTCCATTAAATAAACTGGCACAGGTGAACCACCGCTCACAACGGTCCTTAGCGATGAGAGGTCATACTTAGCGAAATCAGGGTGCTGCATTATCGCAAGCAGCATAGTGGGGACGCCTCCGAACGTGGTGCAGCGTTCAGTGCTGATAACCTGCAAGGTTTTCAGGGGATCAAAGGCGATCAGGGGATGCAGGGTTGAGCCAGCATATAATGAAGCGAGAACTCCCAGTACAGATGCTCCCGCGTGGAAGAATGGCATTGCGGTGCAGCTATGATCATCCCGGCGTGTCTCCCAAGACTGTGCAAAGCCCATTCCATTGTTAACTATACTACGATGAGATTGTATTGCTCCTTTGGGGAAGCCAGTGGTACCAGAGGTATAGAGGATTTGCGCCGGGTCTCCCGGTGTCACCAAAGATTGCCGCTCATGGAGCTCCTCTTCACTGATTTGCACTCCATCCATAGTCATTTCACGCATGAGCGTTGGCCGCCACCCCTCTTGCTCCAGTAGACTCGCAGGAGGAGCGCCCATCAAACTTACGTAACGCAGCATGGGGAGACGCTCGCTGCTTACCTCCCCGTTGCGTGTACCGGGGGTAATCATAGAGCGCACCGTGGCCAGGCAATCGTGATCACGTATACGTGTCATAAAGAACAGCGCAACAACATCGCCCTGCTTCAGGACGTACTCCAGTTCTTGCGCACGGTAGGCCGGATTGACTGTGACCAGTACCAAACCCGCTTTAGCGGCGCCCATCTGAAGCAGCAGCCACTCGGGCAGGTTGGCCGCCCACACGGCGATATGGTCGCCCTTGCTGAGTCCAAGCGCCATCAGGCCGCGTGCGACCGCGTTAGCTCGCTCACAATACTCCTGGTAGGTCCAGCGGATATCCAGCGCACCGCCAAACTCGGGATAGCAGGAGTAGACAATCGCCTCCTGTGCAGGTAGTTCGCCTGCACGACGATCCAGGAGATCACCAACAGTGGTTTCGAGTAGAGGTTCGCCACCGCTTTCGGCCTGCCAGTACGACAGACCATCATTGGTCATGCCCATACATATCCTCCTCGTTTGTGATGAGACAAATACATGACATTGTACGTAGCGTACGCCCTGGAGCGATTACTGTCAAGCCGCGCTTCGTGCAATGGTTCCACTGATGACTGCGAAACGGGCATGCACTGGCTGTTGCATGCTCTCGCACCTCCAACGGGTTGCAAGCGTTCGGTTCGATGCCAGCTTCTGGGACCATAGCGGTCTTTTCCGGTTTCTGTTCGACTTCCAGCCGGAGTTTCGGCAGCCGTTGACTCTTCCCCTAAAATAATGAGCGCGTGGGAAGTCATGCGTCGATCCCCGAACTCCCGCGAGATCGGCAGGACCTCGTTCATCAACGCCTGCGCCGCCGGGTAATCACCCTGCCTGTAGGCCAGAAATCCCTGCACAAAAAGCACTTCGGCAGCGCCTCGTCGATCCCCAAGCTCCCGAAAGATCACCAGACTTTCTTCACAGAGGGAGCGCACGGTCGTGTAATCAGGCTGAGCAGAAAAAAGCAACGCCCTGGCGAATTGGGAGAGGGTTTGAGCGATACCCCAGCGGTCGTCCAGCTCCCTGAGCAGCGCCAGGCTCTGCTCATACAAGGCACGCGCCTCGGCGTAATCATTGCTGAACCGTGCCAGCAAGCCCAAACTACCCAGCGCAGCCGCCATGCCTCGCTGATCTCCCAGGTCACGAAATAACGCCAGGCTCTCCTCACCAGACCGCCTGGCCCGCCGGTACTCGCCCTGGTAACCTATGAGGATTGCTGTACCAACCAGCACGTTCGCCCGTGCAGCACGGATCGCGGCAGGCTCCATGCTCTCCTCACCCAGGGCAAGCACCTGCTCCAGCCATTTACGCCCTTCGCTCAAATGCCCACGGATGAACCAGAAGCGCCACAGCGCCACAGCCAGGCGCAAGGCGGGCAGCCGGTCCTGGCACTCGAGCAACCAGCCCAGCGACGCCCGCAGGTGCTCGTGCTCCTGCTCCAGACGAGCCAACCACTGCCCCTGCTCGGCGCTCGCAAGCTTCGGCGCTGCTTCTTGGGCAAGGGCCAGAGAGGAGCCGGCATAGGCATTTTTGACGGAGACGGCCTCTCCGGTTGCTCCCAGGCACTCCAGCCCGTACTCGCGAATGGTTTCCAGTATCAGGAAGCGTGGTTCGTCTCCTGCCTGCTCCACCGGTTGCAGGAGACTGTGCTCGACGAGGGAGGCCACCCCGTCCAGGATGGAGACGCTCATGTCGCCAGGTGCGCCGCAGACTGCCTCGGCTGCCCTGAGGGTGAAGCTGCCGGCAAAGACGGAGAGCCGGCGGAACAGGCGCTGCTCCTGGGCAGGCAGCAGGTCGTAACTCCACGTGATGGTGTTCCTGAGCGTCTGCTGCCTTGTCGGAAGACCACGCGCCCCGCCGGTCAAGAGGTCGAGCCGGTGGTGCAGGCGGGCCAGAATCGCTCCCGGCTGCAGCAGTTTGATACGGGCTGCTGCCAACTCGATGGCGAGCGGCAAGCCATCCAGGCGCGCGCAGATGTCAGCAATGATGACGGCGTTGGCATCGGTGAGCGAGAAGCCGGGCAGGCGAAGCTCTGCACGCTGCACAAAGAGCGCTACCGCCGCGTACTGCGCGAGTGCTCCGGCATCCTGCGGTGATGTTGGGCTGGGAAGAGCCAGCGGTGAGACCGGGAATTCGTATTCACCAGCCAGGCGCAGGACCGTCCGGCTGGTCACGACGGCCTTCACGGCGGGACATTTGGCCAGGAGTTCGCCCACAAGGGGTGCGGCGCTGACCACCTGCTCGAAGTTGTCGAGCAGCAGCAGCAGGTGTTTCCCGTGCAAGAAGAGTTCCAGGTGTTCCAGCAGCGTGGCCTGCTCGGTTTCTGGCAGGTCAAGCGCCTGGCTGATGGCGGGAAGCACCAGGTCAGCATCGCTGATCTCGGCAAGGGGGACGAAGCAGGCGCCATCGGCGAAGGTCTCGTGCAGATGGGAGGCGACCTGGACACCGAGACGTGTCTTGCCCACACCGCTGGGGCCGGTGAGCGTCACGAGGCGCACCTCTGGACGCCCGAGCAGAACAGCAACCGTCTGCACATCCTGCTCGCGCCCAAGCAGTGGGGTCAGGTAGGTTGGGAGAGCAGCAGCACGTGTTACTGGGAGGTCCGCCCTATGCGATGTGTGTCCTGGTTCGACTGTCTGATCTAACGTGAACGTTGTCTCTCGGTAGAGAGGGTTGTGTGAGGAATGGGCAGCAAAGGAATCCGCAGGGAGAGGTGAAGGACCTTCCTGTGAGTGCCTGCACCTGGGGAGCATCCACACCCTCGCCCCGGCTGACTAGCATGGTTGCCACCTGGTTCATCCGTGCGAGCGTCAGCTCCTCGGTCTTGCCCAGATAAGCCTTGCGTAACTTGCCCTCCTGCTTTCGGTAGACATACCAGTACCAGCTCTGACGTTTGCGCTCGCATCGAATAGTGTACGTGCCCAGAGCATGTCGAAAGGCGAAGGACTGATTCTGCTCAGCAGCCAGCCAGTGGTACCAGGCCTCCGACTCGACGGCAATTGAGGTCGGTTGCCCTTCTCCTTCATCCGGCAAGAGCAAGTGGTTCTCGGAGACGACTGGAAGACGGTGCCCTGCCATGATGTCACCATCCCGGTGCTAGTAATGCATAACATACTTTGGGTAACGTGCGATACGCAAGAGTTACCTACCGCATAGTATACCATGTGATGGGTAACCTATCGATTCCCGCACATTGGAGTCTGGTGTCCTGGTGGTTCTACCAAATCGGGGTCGAAAAAGTTGCTCCCTCTACACGAAAGCGCTGGAAGTTGATATTTCCGTTGTGTCTCAAAACTGCAATTTGGATGATGTGTGATTTCTCTCATCTCAGGAACGTAGTTTTCTTCATGAACACTTGAGGAGAAAGGGAAAGTCTATTATGAAAGGTTCTCGCCTGTTGCTGTTGATGAGCCTGCTGTTCCTGCTAGCCTCTTGTGGTTTGGGAACCTCTTCGCAGCCTGCGTCCTTGCCGACACCGAGACCAACGCCGACCCTGGGCATCACGCCGACGCCGACAATCCCTAATGTCTCCTCGCGTACAGTGCATTTCCTGACCTCGGACCATGTCCAGCTTGCAGGACTACTCTATGGGCATGGTAAGACTGCTGTGATCTGTTCGCACGAGCTGCGTACGACCAAGAATATCTGGAGCGAGAGCGGCATCGTGCAGCGCCTCGCTGTACACGGCTACCTGGCGCTGGCCTACGACTTTCGTGGCAACGGCGATTCGACGGGTCAGTTTGATGCTTCGAAACTGGCTGTCGATCTGCGTGCAGCCATTGCTTTCGTACGGAAGCTTGGGGCCACCAGGATTATCTTGCTAGGTTCGAGCATGGGAGGAACGGCCACGCTCAAAGTCGCGGCAAGTCAACAGGTAGCCGCCGTGATTACCCTCTCCGCTCCCCAGGAATTTGGAGTTAACGTAAGCGACGCCGAGGTGAAGGCTATCAGGGCCCCCAAGCTCTTTGTGAACAGCAAGAGCGATGGCTTCGCCAGTGATACCATGCACATGTACTCTGTGGCCAAGCCACCCAAGGAGATCCAGATGTATTCCGGATCCGCTCATGGCACCTCCATTTTTGATGCTGGCGCTGAAAATGGCAGCGACTTGACGCAACTCATCCTGAACTTTGTCACACACTACGCTCCTGCTAGCTAGTAGTGGGAGAGCCTGGCACCCGCAAGGGGTGCCACTACATATCTCCTGTCACATCAAGGCGGTCAGACTACTAATCGCTCACGTCCAATATCTTGCCAATGCCATATAATATTTTAAGCGTAGCATAGCAGCCTGATGCTCACAAGGCTATTGAAGGTAATTGCCACACTTTTTCTCGAACAAATTTAGAGGTTCTAAACACCGGCATGCACAGTAACGCCATCGATATACGCTTGATAGAGGTCCTGGTCGCCAGGGTATTTCCTCGCACTTTGTCTACGCGCGTGGAGCGGGTAGACGAAGGTGTTTCCACGTATGTCTACAGGATATATCACGGGAATGAGGTCTTCTACCTGCGCGTCTTGCCCGAGGTGAACGCGAGCTTTGCGCCGGAGGTGCGCGTGCATGAACTGCTGCACACAAAAAATGTCAAAGTCCCCGAGGTTGTGTACTTCGAGCACTATAACGAGTCTCTGCAACGGTCCGTCATGGTGACAAGCGAAATCAAAGGGAAACACACAGGTTGTTATCCCGCGAACGAGATTCCCAGGAGCATCCTCGTTGAAGCTGGTCGAGACCTGGCTGTTATCAACAGCATCTCTGTACAGGGATTCGGCTGGATTAAACGCGATAGCAGTAAGGTCACTGCCTTGGAGGCGGAATTACCTACTTATAGGGCAATTGTCTTTGAGCACCTGGAGGGAGATCTCGCGTTTTTAGTTGAACGCGTTCTGAACATAAGAGAAATCAAGGCGGTCTGGGAGATCATCGATCGCTTCGGGGCCTGGCTGGACGTGGAGCAGGCCTGGCTTGCGCACGGCGATTTCGACGCGACGCACATCTACCAGAAACAAGGCTGCTACACAGGTATCATCGACTTTGGCGAAATCAGGGGTGGGGATCCATTCTATGACCTGGGGCATTTCCAGATGCACGACGGAGAGATACTCCCCGCCAGGGTTCTTCCCTATCTTCTGGAAGGCTATAAAGACGTTGTTCAACTCCCGCCGGACTACAAGCAGAGGATACATTTTTCCAGCCTGCTGATTGCCATCCGGACATTAGCCCGGAGCATGAAGAAGCGTAGCATAGACTTCCGCGAGCATGCCGGTTTCTGGTCAATCAAGCATGACATTGAGGTATTACATGGCAGCAAATAAAGAGCGGCTGGATGTTGGGCTGGTGAGGCGCGGCCTGGCCCCGAGCCGGGAACGAGCGCGGGCACTGATCATGGCGGGGCAGGTCTACATCGGGGAGCGCCTCGTTGACAAACCCGGCACGCTCGTGCCGCTGGATGCTGAGTGCCGTTTAGCGCAGGCTCCCGGTGAACTCAAGTATGCCAGCCGGGGTGGGCTGAAGCTTGAAAAGGCCCTGGATACCTTCGAACTGGACCCAGCGGGCCGTGTCGCGCTTGACGTTGGAGCGTCAACCGGCGGGTTCACTGACTGCTTATTGCAGCGTGGAGCAAAACGCGTCTACGCGGTCGATGTCGGGCACGGCCAGCTTGCCTGGACCCTGCGCAACGACCCGCGCGTGGTGGTGATGGAGCATACCAACATTCGCCATCTAACGAGCCTGCCGGAGTCAATAGAGAGTGCCGTCATCGATGTTTCTTTCATCTCTTTGCGCCTGGTACTGCCCGCGATTGTACCATTGCTCGCTCCACACGCCTGGGTGGTGGCACTGGTCAAGCCACAGTTTGAGGCCGGTAAGGCTGATGCCGACCGGGGAGCAGGTGTGATTAGCGATCCTGCCGTGCATGAACGGGTCCTGCATGAGCTACA
>Ga0137371_10002170_pt1 | contig 15623 bp, 19 predicted proteins | sample SagtaG_7_FD_104919 | JGI IMG/M metagenome (GOLD analysis project Ga0137371, IMG submission 104919) | Vadose zone soil microbial communities from Sagehorn Ranch, Mendocino, California, USA - Sage1_R_40_16 metaG | ecosystem: Environmental > Terrestrial > Soil > Vadose zone | place: USA...
CAGCCGAACTACGAACCGCAGAGGTGAGCCAGGAGGACACCGATCGCGCCCGAGCTTTCGGCGGCCTGATCGAGTACCGCGAGGGCGCCTACCGTCGCTCCGGCGTTCTCGTCGACCCAGTCTTCGCCGCCGATTGGGCGAAGGAGGCCGCGACGAGGCTCGTCAAGGAAGTGCCGGAGACGGCGAGCGAAGGGCCGGCGACGACGATGCCCGAGGAGCGAGAGGACCCCGCCACGGCGCGCAAGCGCCGTGAGGCCGAGCAGCTGGCGGCGAGGTCCTCAAACGGCTATCTCGACCGCGAGATCGCCAACCGCTTCGACTACCAGAGCGAGGTGTCCCTCGACCAGGCCCGGGTGATTGCCGCGCTATTGATCGAGGCCTATGGTCGCCCCCTCGCCGCCGGGCACCGAGTGGTGCGCGAAGGCTGGCTCAAACGCGAGCTGAAGCCCAGTCGTGGTGGCACGCGGACGATCGAGGAATACCCCTCGATCGACGAGGCTCCGGTCCTGCTGGAGGAGGAGCTGCGCCGGGCAACCACTGGCCCGGCGCTGATCGGCCGCCTCTTCGGCTCGATCGCCTCGGCGGTGCTCTGCGACCAGACCGTCCTCGGCGCAAGCGCTCGCCCCAACCTCGAACTGCCTTACGTGCTCGGTCGCGAGGAGCAGCTGCAGGGTGTGGCGCCGGCTGCCCTATGGCGCGAGGCGGAGGGCTGCCTGACCGAGGGGCGCGCGGCTGCCCTTGAGCCCCTCTTCGCTGGCGACCCCGCCGACGGTGAGCCGAAGCGAGACCGCCTCGCGCGCAGCGAGGGCATCGGTGGCGAGGTTCTCGAGCTAGCGCCAGAGGATGTGGCGGAAGAGGAGTCCACGAGCGAGCCGGGCGCTGAAGAGCCGGCACCCGTGGAGTCCCCGGAGGAGTAGAACACCGATGAACCTAGCTCCAATCAAGACGGATGACATCGTCTTCGTCGATGTCCGCGGTGACCGCTTTTACGCGCTTGTCACCGCGCCAGCGGCGAAGAACGAAACGCTCGAGCGCCGAGTTCTGACGGTCGAGTCGCTGACTCGGCGGCCGATCCCGACGCGCTTCCTGGGCGCCCGCCAGGTGATCGGGCACTGGCGGAAGTCGGCGCAATCGAGGTGCTGAGAGCACACGACGCTCGCAGCTCAGCGGCCAGGCCGGCGCCTAGCGGCGCACGCGGCTTGGTGCTTCATCGAACGGAAGGAAACGTCCATGACAGAAACGTGTCTGCCCTTGGGCAGTCCGCATTTGCTCATCTTGATGTCGGTGTCGCCAGGCGGTGGGGTCGGATGAGCGCGCCGCAGGCGCTGGCAGTCAAGGTGGCTGAAGCCGCCGCTGACGCATGGTGGGGAGCGGTCAGGTCCAACGGCGAGGATGGTGTGCCCCTTGGCGTTGTCGCTGCCCTTTCGCTGCTGGGCCGCCGTGACCCCGATGGCCCCGAGCCCATGGAGCAGATTCTCGCTGCCACCGATGAGCAGATCGCGACTGTGTTGGCGGAGGTGTGGTGCCTGTTCACGATCGTCCGCCCGGAGCTCGCTTTCCGCTGCGGGCCCTTTGCCCGCTGGCTGGACGAGGAGCCACGCAGCGAGGCGAATGTAATCGGCGCTGGGGCGGTCGCGCGGGCTGCGGTCAAAGCGGGCCTTCTAGAGCTCACCCTTGAGCGGGCCAGCGCCCGGGAAGTCGACGTCCTCGGCCACCTTTACCTGCTGCTCCGCAACAACAAGGCGAAGCGCAAGCACGGGGAGTTCTACACCCCACCCAACGTCGCAGAATTGATGGCAGGTATATCGCTAGGGGACGCGAAGCCCGGGCAATCGATCTGCGACCCGGCGGCTGGAACCGGGGGATTGCTCCGGGCGGCCGCCCAGGCGCTGCGCGAAGCAGGCAAGGACCCGCACGAGTTCTGGTGGTACGGCTGCGACATCGATCATGTCGTCGCCGCCGGCCTGGCCGTCAACGCGCACGTGTGGGACCTCGGGCCCCGGGTCGTGATCGGCTGCGCGAACGTCCTCGCCGAGCCGGACTGGGACGTGCGCGCCGCCGAAGAGCAGAAGGAGGCGGTCAAGGCCCAGAAGGTGCGGCACGCAGGCGCGACGACGCTCGCCGCGCTGCGCGCGCTCGAGGCGCCAGATCGGCGCGCGGCATGAGCGCCATCGAAGCATCATCGAACCCTGGCGCTGGCAGCGAGGGCGTCCTTGCTCGCCTGTCGATCGATCTCCGCGCTCGCCGCGCCGTGGTCGGCGAAGGCGAGCTCTACCTGAGCGCTCGCGAATTTGATCTCCTCGTCGCCCTGGTGAGAGATCCGGAGCGAACCATCACCTATGAGGAGTTGATCGGCGAGGTCTTCGCCGGCGCCGCAGGGGTGAGCAGGCGCATGGTGGATGCCAACGCCGCGCGGCTGCGACGAAAGCTTGAACTGCGCGGGGCGCCGGGCCTCCTCGGGCGCCGCCAGGGGGTCGGGTTTTGCCTCTTGGCGTCGGGGCGCTCTGACCTGGCGCGGCCCGGGTGAGAACGCGGCCAGAGAGACCGAGCCGTCTTGAGAAGCGCGCGCGGAGCAAATCCCGCGCTCCCGACCGGAAAGGAGTTGCACATGCGGATGAACCGCGAAGGACGAGAGGGCGACGAATCGAGTACCTACAACGAGCTCTACACCGTCGACGTCGTTGAACGCGAGGACGGGCTCTATGTCTTCGGCGACCTCGAAGACGCTCGCCGATTCGAGGACGCCGTGAAGAGCTGCAGCCACGCCGCTGTGCGGGACACCGAGGTCGTCAACGACAGCACGGGAACCGACGTGCTGATTCGCGCCGAGGTCGAGGCGGCGGGGGAGGTGATGGGCTGATGCGCCACAGCTACACGGCGGTAGCCCACCCGATCTACAGCGACGGGGAGAGCGGCGACGCGATCGCGGAAGCCAGCTCGGCTGCCGTCGCCGAGAGCCTCGTCGGGGTGGTCAGGCTGATCAACGCCTTCCTAAAGGTCTATGGGGAGGAGTTCGAGAGGAGCGGCGATCCCTACGTCGAGAGGATCGACCTTAGCCTCACCTGGGAGGAGGCAGGCGATGAGTGAGGGGATGCGGCATTCGCCGTTTGCACCGGGCGTGCGCCGCCTCGTCGGACTCTCGAGGCCGCAGCAGGCGAGCCGGCGATCGCGATGAGCGCGACGAAGGTTTGCCTGGTGATCAGCGGCGGACGCGTCATCGCCGCCGAGGCAAACGGCCCCGTTGAGGTTGCGGTTCGCGACTACGACCAGCCGATGCGCGGCCACGCGGCGGGGTCGCTTGGGAGCAGGACGAAGTTTGGCGACTTCGCGCGATACGAGGTCGATGTCTCAACCCCAAGCGCGCCACATGACGAGGACCTTGTCCTGCCCGTTCGCGCCCATTCGGAAGACTGGGCGATCGACGTGGTCTTTGAGGGCGCGGGCTACTTTGGAGAGGTCGCCGAGGACGCGATCATCGAGCTGGCCCGCTGTGGCTGGGCGCACGACTACCCAGCTGACGACGTGCTCTACGGCTGCGTCGACGAGCAGCCCAGAGCCTACGAGCTGAACGAGTATTGCCAGCTAGTAGATGTCGGTTTTGAGGTCGTCGTAGATCGACGCAAGACGCTCTCTTGGCTGCGTCGGCATCGGCCGGGGCTGGCGAGGAGACTCAGGCGAGAAGGCCTCTAACTCGTGCCGATTCGCGATGAGCACCCCGGTAGAGGCCGAGCGAATTCCGCCCCGGGCACTCCCTCGGTGCTGCCGGAGACGCGGGGGCTGGGCGCTTGCATACGCGCCCGGACCCCGATGAGGAGAAGGGAAGACACGATGGCCGACAACTACCGTGCGGAAATCCGCATCTGGCCGTGGCCTGAGGATCACGCAGAGGTGCAAGCGGTCGCCGACTGGCTGACTAACTTCTATGGCGAGATTCATGCCGAAGAGGGCGGCGGGCAGCTGGGCACGCCGGTCGTCTCCAGAGACGGGGAGTTGAGCGTCGAGATCGAGGAAGCTCGGTATGGGATTGAGGAGTTCCTCGAAGCGGGGAGCGACCCGACCAAGGAGCCCTCGCTCGTAGGGCTGATCCGCGAGGCAGGGTTGAGCTTCGTCGTACGGGACGAGGGAAAGTACGAGTTCGAGGGGCGTGAGATCTCCTGGCGCCCGGGCCTGGAGGAGGTACGCGAACGCGCGGTCCTCGCTGGCGGGGCGGTGGCGTTTCCGCAACGCCTTGCCGGTCGGCTGCTTGCAGGGGCTGCGGGCGCCACGGCGGGCGAGCGGTTGCGCAACTACTTCGCGCCACTCGACGCCTACGTCGAGGAGGGCCTCGACGGTGGCGCGGCGATCGCCGGCGAGGCGGTGGTCTGCGAGGGCGAGTCGGGAGCGCCAAGCGTGCTCTATGCCTCCGAGGACGTCGAGGTCGTCGTTATCCCGGCTTACCGGGAGGAAGAACGCGACGTCTACGGACCTCGCGACGTGCTGGAGACGATCAAGGAGATCGAATCCCTGCGCGGCTTCGCGGCGAGCGACGTTTTGCGGGGTCTCGTGGCCGAACTGCGCGAGACCGCTGGGTCCTACGAGGACCGGGTGCCACAGCGCAATGCCGGAGGAACCCAGACCGGCAGTGCCGAGAGCCGAAAGGGGGCCCCATGAGCGCGGACTTCCTGCTGGCGGCGCTCGTCATCGACAGCGATCGCCGTCCGGACTTCGTCGCGGGGCGGGTTGCGATCGCGAAGCTCGGCAGCGATGATGTCGAGCAGCCAGAAGAATTCCTCGACCACGATCCCGAGATGAGCGAGGGCATGGCGGCGATCCGCGCGGCCCTCGGCGGCGATCTGACCAATCTTGAACGGGCCTTCGGGGGTCGGGAAGTCGACTTGATCGAGGTCCGTGGGGCGACCGTCTACATCACTGGCGGCATGAGCTATGGCGATGCGCCAACCGAGCTCTTCGAGACGATCTGCCGCCTGCGTGCCGTGCGCGGGGTGCTGAGCGCGGCCGGCTTCGAGCAGGAGGGCTGAGCGAGGGACAGACGCTGGGCGGGCCGGTGGCCTCGCCCGATTGCGCGGACGAGCCTCCTGGGTGGCCGTCTGCGCGAACGCGGGGTTCGGCCCCGGCAGTTCGTCGCATGGAAGGAGAGCCTGTGAGCAGAAGGACAGGCACGACAGACGACCTCGCTGAGGTCGACTACCGCGTTCAGGTTGCCTACACCACCCCAGTCGAGGTCGTCGTGGACCTCCGCGAGGGCAGGGTCGACCGCGTGGTCGTAATCGACGAAGAGGTGAAGCTCGACAAACGGGAGGGGGCGCGCAAGGAGACCTGGCTCAGCCCGGTCCCGAAGGGGGTGGCGGAGCGAGCGATTGAGATCGCCGAGAAGGCCGAGCCGCCCGGCTGGCCACGGTGGGAACTCGGCTTCTGATGAGGGAGCGATTCACACTCGATAAGGAGCGGCTTGTGGCGGCCCTTTCCCAGGGCGCCAACGACGGCTTCGCCTGCATCGATGAGTTTTCGGGCCCAGCCGAGCTCGCCATTCTCATCGCCAACTTGATGAGGCAGGGCGGGATCATCGAGTCGCCGGAAGGACTCTCGATCTCGATCTACGCCGACGCTGACCCGGGCGGCGACGGCGTCGCCGTCAATGTCTGGTCCCGCGCCTGCCCGGCCGCGGACGTCATCGGCGCAGTTGACGACATCGCGACGCTGGTGCCGCGCGAGCTGTGGGAGAGCGGCGAGGACGTCACCCGCACGGTCGAGATCGTCGACACCGTACTGGCACACGCCACCCGCGCGATTGCGGCTGTGCGCCTGCTCGAGCGGGAGGCCGATCGCCTCTTCGAGCCGCCTGCCGCTCGGCCAGCAGCGAGGGATGACACCCGCGTCGGGCCCCTGCACAAGACGACCGTGGTGGTCTGGTCGCGCTTCCCCGGCGAGCAGGTCGAGCTGGAGGAGTTGGCGCGTGAGGCCACATGCGGTGCGGCCTATTGCGCGCGCTACCGCAGCGAGCTGGTCAACGACCCCGAGCGCGATCCCGCCTGGGACAGGACCGATTTCTTCAGCGAGGAGGAGTTGTGAACAATGCTGGAAGTACCGAATCGTGGCGCGACCCCGGGGGCTGCGCGGAGCTGAGCGTGGTCGTCCGGATCACCGATGCTGCGGCGCTGCGCGAGTACGCGAAGCGCCGATACCGGGCCAGCTGGCAGGACTCCGATTGGGAGCCCGCCAGCGCGGCCGAGGCGGCACTGGAGGCGCTTGTGCTCTCCAACGAGAATCCGTCGCCCGCCGACTACGGGATCGAGATAGTGACCTCGCGTGCCCGGGCGAGCAGCTATCGGGACGTGGGTGCTGATGAGCAGCCCTGTTTCGGTGAGGAGGTGGAGGAGGCCGAGCCGCCACTCGAGATAGGCAGACCGCTGGCGAGGAAGCTAATGCGGTGCCCGCACTGCGGGGCGGAGCAGCTGCACCACTACCGCGACGCCTACGTGCGACATGGCGTCTGCGAACTCGAGGACGGCAGCGTGTGCCTTGACGCCAGCGAGCTCACCGTCTTGCAGTACGAAAGCACCGAGGTCGTCTGCGACGAGTGCGGGAAGTACGTCGAGCTCGACGACGCGGAGATCGAGTCCGTCTTTCCCCGTTTCGAGTTCGATCCCGCCGCCCTGCAGTTGGGCTTCGAGCGTCACTACGGCAGCGACTGCGTCAGCCCATTGAGCACGCTCCCAACTGCCGAGGTCGAGAGCTTCGGAGACTTCGCCGGGGCGACCATCTCCCGCGCACTCGGAGAGTGGGGCGCGATCACGGCGTCAGCGGGCATGAGGCTGTATCTAATCGCGCTCTTCCCCTATGCGGAGCAACTGCTGCCGGTGCTCCGCATCGCTGGCCATAGGGAGGCGCTCACGGCCGCACCGTTCCTTCGCGGCGAGCTGGAGCGGGCGGCGGGAGTCAATCTTGGCCACGACGATATTGCGGCGGCACAGGCCCTCTGCGAGCGCACGGTGGAGTCGGCCAACAAGATGCTGCGGGAGCGCAGCGCCCTGGTCGAGTTCGAGGAGTGATTGTGGCGGGCGCAGCGCCCACGCCGCCCATGTGCAGGCAGGAGCTGGTGGTGGCGCCCAGCGAAGGGATGAACCCGGATGATCCAAACCCGTCGAGATCGCATGGGTCTGGGCGGGAGGGCGAAGGGGTCGTCCCGTCGATGAAGCGGGGCGGACGTTCTGGCGCGATATTGCTGGGCGGGTCCTACGCGTTTCCGGAGCTGATCCTCAGAGCTGACGAGCAAAGCCGCGCCTTCCTTCGCGGCAGCATGTCGCCGCGATTGAGGCGCTGTTTGGCGACGTCAGTGAAGGCCGATAAGGCAGTCACCGGACGAGGCCGGTCTATTCCCCACCGAGTCAGACGACTTGTCGGCGGGCTGGACGGATGGTGGGTCGAGCAGGCGCGCGAAGCACGTACGCTGATCGCTAGCAAGGCGAATCGCGGGACAGGGGCCGAGGCGAAACTACGCCTCGGCCCCTGTCAATTGCCAAATCGACCCCTCCCTTTTTTTGCCATTTTTCGGCCGAGCGAGACCTATGTGCCGCTCCGGCGTTTCTCAGGTGCCTGGGCTGGCCATTGCCGGTTCAGCACTGCCCAGAAGCTCGAAACCAAATGCGGCTCTTGCCGTCGAATGACCTTAGTCCGAAACCGGTACCTCGTAGGTGGCAGCTGGAAGGGAGTCGACCTCGGCCGACTCCCCTCCACAGATCGGGCATCCCGGCTCGGGTACGATCTTTTCGTGCCTGACCTCCATCGTGCGAAGGTCATAGATGTGACTTACCCCCAAGGTGGAGGGTTGCGCGAGACCCGTGAGCAGGTGCATCACGTCGAGCCCGACCTGGCCGCTGATTAGCGCGCAGGCCGCTCCTAGCGTCGCGGCGGGCGATGGCTTGGCCCGTTGCTGTTCGACCGCCACGTCATAGAGTGGATAGGAGCGCTTGTAGGCGATCTCCTGGCAGGAGTAGCAGCCAGTTTGCCCCGGCACGTAGAGCGGCCCGACGCGGGCGATCGGCGGGTAGTGACTCATCGCGATGTAGGGAATACCAGCCGCGAAGCAGGCTGAATTGACCCAGAGCTCGATGTCGTGGGCGGGCCAGTCGACGGCATCGATTACGAAGTCGTAGCCGTCGATAGCCGAGGCGACCGCGGTTTCACTGTCAAGGCGCTCCTCGCGGATCTCGATCCGGATCGAGGAGTTGAAGCCGCGAAGGCGTTTCGCGGCCACCTTTGCCTTCGATCGACCGATGTCCGCCTCTTCATAGAGGATCTGGCGATTGAGGTTGCTTATCTCAACTCGATCGAAGTCGACCAGCAGCATCTCGCCAATCCCGCAGCAAGCAAGCGTCAAGGCCGACCAACCGCCGAGACCGCCGAGCCCTAGGACAGCGATGCGAGCGTTTTCGAGCTTGCCCTGGCATTGTGAAGGCGTCTGTGCGATGGCGACATCGCTGAAGTAACGGAGCTGGCGGTCAAAGCGCGCCCGTATCTCGGGAGCGATCAGCTCGTCATCGGATGCGTCCTCCCCAAGCTCCAATTCGCCGAGTTGGGCGATCAAGTCGCCAACTTGCTCCGCTCCGAACTTCTCATCCAACTCTGCACGCGTCCGCGTACCGTCGAGCGCTGCGAGAAGTTGCCTCATCTCTTCGCCGGGGTCTTTGATTCGAATGTCTGAGGCTTCGCTCGGTCTACGCAGGTAGAGGTCTCCGTTTGGCGCCTGCAACTGCTCGGTTGTGCGCTTGATCCGTGGCCTTTCCCACGTTGTCGGACTAGACGGCACGGGCAACGTAGACCGCCTTCGTGTGGATCGAATCGTTCAGGGGCTGGCGCGGGATGCCGTCGGTGCTTTGGCCGTAGACACTCAGGGACTCGAGGCCGGCGCGCTCGATGGCTGCCACGATTTCAGCCTCTGAGAAGTGACGCTGACGATGGATGGAAACCTGGCTGCGTCCGTCTTTCTCCCGGTCTAGCTCGCCAGCGGACTGCATTTCGAAGCATGAGAATTCGCAGATCGAGCCAGGGGCTACATCGCCCGTTGCGTTCCCCTGGCAAACAAGACGCCGCCCATCTCGCTCCACTTCAATGCTTTCTGCGTAGTAAGCGCGGTAGACGAGCAGCTCGTTTACGTCGAACAGCAGGAGTCCCGAGGGCGCCAAGTTGTCTCGCATGCCTCTCAGCGCTCGCTCCAATTCCCCGACGCTCAGCAAATAGTTGATCGCGTCGTCCAGGGCCCAGACCAAGTCGAACTCGCCGAACATGGGCATCTGCCGCATGTCTGCGATCTCTAGATGCACCGATCCGCCGACCTTTTGCCGCGCCAGCTCGAGCATCGAGGTCGATATGTCGCAGCCGAGGACCTCCCAACCGCGTGCAAGCATCGGCAAGAAGCTCTTGCCCGTCCCACAGCCAACATCGAGCAGGCGGCGGGCGCCGCGCAGTCCCTCGCGCTCAAGCACCTCAAGGAGCTGGGCGGTCCAGAACTCGTATTTGTAATGGGCTGTGAAATCGTCGTAGACCGGGGCCATCGCCTCAAAGGCGCGCTCGGCCCAGTCGCCTCCCGGCCCTGCTGTCGCCACGTCCCCCATCAGCTACAAGAGCAGAGAATAGCTCAAATGGCTCGACTAATCGACTGTTTTCGACAACCTCCAGCAGGCCGAATCGAGGACCGTGAATGCGATCGAAGAGCGGCCGATCCCGCCCCGAGGGCTGAGATCGGCCGCTGGCGCCCGCTAAGCGGGCTTGAACGTTGAGATCGCCGGAATAACGGCATCGACCTTTTCGAGCACGTCCATCACCCCCTCTCACTGGTCTCTGAACCAGTGATCGAGGTTAGACGACTAATCGAGTGACTTCGATCAGTCGAGGGACTTCAGGAAACCTTGTGCTTATTTCAGTACTAGGAGATGATTTGCTGGAATCGGCTAAGGTCTCCCGCGCATTTCGATCGAGGAGAGGAGAAAGCTGTGGCAGAAGCGGCGATGCCGGAGATTCGCGTTGACGAGCAGCTCTTCCGCTTGCTCAAGAATCCCGGTCACCTTGAAGTCTTCGTCATCCTCATCGAACGCCCGGCATCGGCGAGCGACATCGCCAAGGAGCTGAGGGCCAAGCTCAATCAGGTCGACTACAGCATCGAACAGCTCAAGATGATGGGCCTGATAGAGGCGGTCGGCACCGAGCAGAGGCGCGGAAACACCGCAACCCTTTATAGGGCGGTGAAGCGGCCGATTTGGAGCGTCGAGGAATGGGGCAAGCTGAGCCAAGACGAGCGTGAACGGTATGCGCTCTGGGTTCAGCAGTTGTTCTTGCGGGATGTCGTCGATGCTTGGAGAGCCAGAACCTTCCAAGCTCGGGCAGACGCTCATACCAGTCGAGCGCCACTCCGTGTCGATGAGCAAGGCTGGCGCGACCTTAACAGGATTCAAGATGAGGCACTGGCGGCCAGCCGCGAGGTCGAAGTCGAAAGCGCGGAGCGGATGAGCCTCGCCGGCGACGACGGCGAGCTCTTCAACGTTAGGGCGGCGATGTTCTGCTTCGAGATGCCGCCGAGGGCTAGGGAGCCCTAAAAAGCAAATCGTTCGGCGGTGTCGAATTCGATCGACTGGTCGATCCAGGACGTTCGAAAATTAGGGATAAAACCCGCGCCGTATCTATGAAAGTCTTTGATTAGTCCGCCGAATACGTGCGGAATACGTGTGATGAGTCTCACTACAACGGTAGCGATTCCAGGCACTTCGGGCGGCGGGGCACGTCAGCACCCGCCGTCCGAAGGCTTGGGCGTCAGTGGGTCACTCCGGTCACACCGACTAGCTCCCGCAGAGCCAGCGGCGCAGCCGGGATGAGCGGATTAGGACTGAAAGAGGCCTGGGCTGGGGGCCTTAGGCGTCTAATCCGCTCACCCGGCGCTGCGCGCATTGGCCTAGGCGCGCTGCGAGAGCGCTCGCTGCAACAGTTGCTGGCGGCCCAGCTGACCTCGATCAGCGGCGACTTCATCGTGATCGCAGCGCTGCCCTTCGCGGTCTTCTCGATCGGGGGCTCGAGCGCGCAGGTCAGCCTCGCTTTCGGCACCGGCGCCCTGCTTGAGGTGGCTCTGGTGCTGTTCGGCGGCGTCATCGGCGACCGCTTCCCGCGGCGCGCGGTGATGGTCGGCGCCGACGTCTTGCGTTTCTCCAGTCAGGTCACCCTCGCGATCCTTCTGATCTTCGGCATCGCCGAGTTCTGGCAGCTGCTCGTCATCCAGGTCCTCCAGGGTGCCGGCGCGGCCTTCTTCAATCCGGCGATGAACGGCTTGGTGCCCGAAGTCGTCCCTGAGCGCCGGCTGCACGACGCAAACGCGCTTTTGACGACCGCTTTTGCCGCCGGGACGATGCTTGGTCCCGCTCTCGCCGGCTTGCTGATCGCTGTCGGCGGTGCCGGCTGGGCCTTTGCCCTGGACGCTGCGACCTTCGCGGCCAGCGCCGCATTGCTCGCCAGCATCCGCATGGCCCCTGGTTCCAAGCCGGAGCCGAGTGGCTCGGTCATCGGCGATCTGCTCGAAGGCTGGAGCGAGTTTCGGCTGCGCACCTGGCTGTGGGTGATCGTGGCGGAGTTCGCCCTGCTGAACGGGCTTGTCTTCGGCCCCTTCCAGGTGCTTGGCGCCTCTGTCGCAGGGGAATCGCTGGGCGGCCCGGGAAGCTGGGCGGTGATCCTCACCGCCGTCGGGGTCGGCCAGCTCGGCGGCGGGCTGATCGCCCTGCTTTGGCTCCCGCAGCGCCCACTGTTCACCGCCACGCTTCTGATCGTCTCCTGGGCTGCCCCGCTCACCCTGCTGGCAATCGCCGCCCCGCTGCCCGCGATCGCGCTCGCCGCCGCGGTCGCCGGGGCAACTATGTCGGTGTTCGGTGCGATCTGGCACACCACCCTGCAGAGCAAGGTGCCAGAGAACCAGCGCTCTCGAATGAGCTCCTATGACTGGCTCGGCTCGCTGGCGCTTCTGCCCCTCGGCTACCTCCTCGCTGGCGCCTCCCAGGCGCTGATTGGAGCCGACGCAACGCTGATCGCCGCAGCGTGCATCGTCCTTGCCGCCACCGCGATCGTCGTGCCGCTCCCCGCGATCCGCGGCATGCGCTCTGGCGAGCGGCCGCGAGCGCTGATCCTGGCCACCGCAACTTCGGGCTCAGGGCCAACTCGATGAGGGCAGGGCCGAGCCTCCTCAGTGACACGAGGGCCGCGCTCACCACGCGGACCTCAGCGCTCGAGTTGTTCATGACCAAGCTGGCGGCGATCTCACCAAGGCCCGAGGCGAGCTGATCGTCTCATCGGAGAGGACTGACTTGGAAGGAGGAGTGATGCATGCTCTCGGCACCAAAGCTGCCGTGCCGGTCCCGCCCCATCCTGGCGAGGCCCTGCGCGAGACCCTTGAGAAGGCTGAGATGACGCCGGCGGAGTTGGCGGCGCGAATCGCCTCGAGCAACTGTCCGGCAAAGCGGATCGAGCAGATCGTCGAAGGTCGCGCCCTGTGGTCGGCCAAGCTCGCCATCGACTTCGAGGAGATCCTGGGCCAGAACAGCGCGGAGGCTTGGATGCAGCTCAAGATGGAATACGAAATCGCGCTGACACGGAAAAGCCGCGGCAAATGCAAGAACCCGAAGCCGCGACTGGGCGATGTCGATTGGCTAGCCAACATCGAGGAGCCGATGCGGAGGCTTCTGGTGGCCAATCACCGCGAATGCATCTTGGATGGGGAGGTAGCAGCGGTCGTCCGCGAGGGAATCGAGGCGAATGTCATCGTCATCACTGAGGAGGCCCGTACCTCGCGGGCCACCCTCTACTGTCTCTTCGAGAGTCGGGAGGCTTGTGTCCGACACGCCTTCATCAGATCGGTGGAGGAAGTGGTCGAACGAGTCGGCGTCGCGCGCGGCCAGGGATTCGCCGGACTCGCGGAGTGGGCGGAGGAACACCGGGATCTGCTGCGCTTCTGCCTGGTGGAGGGTCCGCGCATCGATCTCGGCCTGTACGCGGAGATGCTGGATCGCCTCTCGCAGGCATGCGCGAGGGAGCGATGGGTCGTTGGAGTGATCGTCTCGCAGTTGCACCTGCGACTGGTCCGCGGAGAGGAGCTCGCACCCGTGACCCAGGAGTTGCCCTGGCTGGAGACGTCCTATCCCAGCAACCACGGCCGGGCGGTGATGATCGGAGGCACTCACGACACACGGAGAAACAATGTCCGCTCCTGAGCAGTTCGCTAGAAACCTCCGCCGCCTTCGCAAAAAGCGCGACCTAACCCAGGGTGAGCTAGGGGACCTCGCCGGTATGCACCGCACGGAGATCAGCATGCTGGAGCGAGCAGGGCGTGAGCCTCGGTTGGGGACATTGATAAAGCTCGCGGCGGCACTGGAGGTTCCCCTCGCTGAACTTTTCAAGGGCATCGAGTGGCAGCCGCCCGCGCGGACATCGTCGCCTACAGGGCGCTTTCGCATCTCGTCGGCTAGGAGTAGAAAGTGACTAGGATGGGCCGTCCCGGGAGCGCCCTCATCCATCAGCCGCTCCGTACTCGTCCAGCGCCTCCCAATAGGCCCTCACAGTGTCGTACACCCGGACGCCTATGTCGCCCCCGCTGTACTCGATCATCGCGCGCGGCGCCCGCCAAGGGCGAACGAATAGAGCCAGTCGCCGCCGCAAAACAGCCCGATGATGCAGCGCACACCCGGCGCGAACGACAAGCTGCTGGGCATCCAAGAGCGAGCCGCCAATCGCCTTGCCGAGTCGGGAGAGACAGCCATGCTGACCAACGTCGTTCTGGCTGCCACCGCGATCGTCGTGCCGCTTCCGCGATCCGCGGCATGCGCTCCGGCGAGCGGCCGAGGGCGCTGACCCCTGGCCACCGCAACTTCGGGCTCGGGACAAACCCGATGAGCGCCGGGTCGAGCCTCCCCGGTAGCGAGAGAGTCGCGCTCGCCACGCGGATCTCAGCGCTCGAGTTGTTCATGACCAAGCTGGTGGCGATCGCGCCCCCCGGGCAGCGGCCCGATCTCCCATCAGAGCCGGCTGACCGCAGACCTCGGGCTTCGACGCGCTGGCCTTCGGCCGGCTCGCGCTGCTGCTCTATGAGCGCTATGGGTGGGCGTGATCTCCAGGGGGTCCGCTGCACGACGAGGAATTCGTTTAGGACTTGCAAGGATCGTCTCCGATTGGGTACGATCAAAGTCGCCCGGCAACTGGTGGGAGTCGCCCGGCAACTGGTGGGGGGAGAGCGTTGTGCTGCAGGGGCAGAGTGGTGGGGCGCAGAATGCGTAGGCCGAGCGGGAGCGCTCAGGCTTGGGCACCCCTGGCGACGCGCGTCCGAATCTGCATCCCGTCTCAACCTTCCGCAAGGCTTCCTTCCGGGGGGGGGGTAAATTGCAAACGCAACGATCGGTCCGGTCATGACCGGGCGGGAAGATGGCGACGCGGTTCCGCTCGCGATTCGCACCGCGCTGGTTGCACAGCTGCGAAAGCAGCTACCTGAGATCGAAGAGGCGGTCTATTTCGAGGTCCGCTCCGTTTCCGCACATGGGGGAAGTCAGGATCCAGAGTATCTAGCTGGTCTACGCGCGGCTGTCGCCGAGGTGATCGACTACGGAATTACGGGAATCGAGCGCGATCGCGAAGCCTGGTCAAGCCGGACTCCACTTGCCGCTGCCCCGCAGGCACGGCGCGCAGCCCGCAGTGGCATAGAGCTCGACACTGTGCTCCGCCGCTACGCGGCCGGCGACCGGCTGCTTAGCAAGTTCATCTTGAACCAAGCAGATCGCTTCCCCACGTCGGTTCTCCAGCAAGTCCTGAAGGAGCAAGGCTCACGGCTCGATCATCTTATGGCGGCCGTTTCCAGGGAGTACACGCACGAGCTTGAGCAGATGCGACGATCACCAACAAGCCAGGTTTCTGAACGCATCAAGCGCCTGCTGGCCGACAACGGATCAGCTGGGGTCGACGGCCTTAACTATGTGTTCGATGCCTGGCATCTGGGAGTGATCGCCAAGGGCGAAGTGGCAGAGGCGGCGGTTCGCGGGTTGGCTTCTGCGCTCGACCGGGAAACTCTGAGCTCTCGAGAGGGCGATGGGATCGTCTGGGCTTGGCTGGGGGGTCGTCGTCCTATTTCGATGGCCGATGTCGAACGCGTGCTTATCGCCGACGACCGGGACGTGTCACTTGCACTTGGTGAGCCTCACCGAGGATTCGATGGGTGGCGTCTGACCCATCATGAGGCGCAGGCAGCCCTCAGCGTTATGCTGTACCGACCTCAAAGGTTCATCCGGGGTAGCAATGTCCTGCTGCTCGCCGCAGTGTTGCGTGACGAGGCGCTGGCCAAGTCTTTGCTTGGTAACTACCTGGGACCCGTCATAGATCACAATTCCGGAACTACGTTGTGCAGAACGCTTGGAACCTATATCTCCACCGGATTTAATGCCGCATCTACTTCAGCAATCCTTGGGGTCGATCGTTCAACGGTCCAGCGCCACCTACGCAAAATTGAGGAGCGGCTCGGTCGCCCTCTTCACACCTGCCATGCCGAGCTTAAGGTTGCGCTGGAATTCAAGGAATTGAAAAGACCTCTCTAGTACAGGCATCTAGTCACGCCG
>Ga0137371_10002172_pt1 | contig 15613 bp, 21 predicted proteins | sample SagtaG_7_FD_104919 | JGI IMG/M metagenome (GOLD analysis project Ga0137371, IMG submission 104919) | Vadose zone soil microbial communities from Sagehorn Ranch, Mendocino, California, USA - Sage1_R_40_16 metaG | ecosystem: Environmental > Terrestrial > Soil > Vadose zone | place: USA...
CCTGGCCCGGCGACCGCGTCGAGCCGTGGTCCAAGATCCGCAAGATCACCGCCGACCACATGATCATGTCGCGGCGCACGTCGGCCCACGTCGCGAGCTTCTTCGAGGTCGACTTCACCCGCGTCGCTCAGCTGCGCGCCAAGGCGGGGGCCACCGAGAAGCCGACGTTCCTGGCGTACATTGTGAAAGCCTGCGCGGTGAACTTGCGCAAGCATCCCGTGGTGAACGCGGCCGTGTCGGGCGACAGCACGATCTATCGCGCCGACATCAACATCGGCATCGCCGTAGCGCTCGATTGGGGACTGATCGTGCCGGTCATCAAGCACGCGGACGAGCTGTCGCTCTCGGGGCTGGCGCGCGCGATCGCCGACCTCGGCGAGCGCGCCCGTACCAAGAAGCTGTTGCCCGACGACATCCAGCGCGGCACGTTCACGATCACGAACCCCGGCGGCTTCGGCCCGTTCGCGGGCATCCCGATCATCAACCAGCCGCAGGTCGCGATCCTGGGCGTCGGGGCGATCGAGAAGCGCCCCAAGGTCATCCAGCTGCCCGACGGCAGCGACACGATCGCCATCCGGACGATGGGCATGCTCACGATGTCGTACGATCACCGGATCGTGGATGGCGCCGACGCGGATCGTTTCCTGGCCGACGTCAAGAAGATGCTGCAGGAGTTCCCGGAGGGAGTGGCTTGAAGATGCCGAAGGTCCTCACCGCGGCGCGCGTGCGCGTCCCCGCGCCGAACGAGACGGAATACTTGACCACCCTGCGGGAGCTGTGTCAGTTCGCCGACGCCCGCGGCCAGCGCATCTGGCTGTTTCGCAACGCCAAGGACCCGCGGCTCTTCATCGAGTTCTCGGAGAGTCCGACGGAAATGTCGCACCGCGCCCAGGCCTCGCGGCTCCCGGAGGAGATCCAGCTCGAGAAGCGTCTCCAGAGCCTCGCGACCTACGCCCCCGACGCCTGGGAGCTCTGGAGCGAGGTCTCCCTCACCGCGCCGTCGAAGGCCTAGAGGGACGCGTGGCCAAACGCACCATCGTCGTGGACGGAGAGTCCTGGGAGGTCTTTCCCTCCGGCCGGGTGAACGTGTACGGGCGCGATCAATTCGCGCTGCTCTTCCAGCTGGGCACCGGTCCGCAACGCAAACAGCGCGTCACGCGTTATTCCCCGATCGGTCACCGCTCCCCCGACCGCGCCCTCGGCGAGCTGTCGGATCGCCAGCTGCACGAGCTGTTCCGCCAATCCCAGCCGGCGTGGACCGCGCCGGAGGCGGCATACGGTGCACGTTGACCTGCACTGTCACTCGACGGCGTCCGACGGTGAGTGCGCCCCCGCGGAAGTGGCGCGACGAGCACAGCAGGCTGGGCTGGCCGCGATTGCGCTGACCGACCACGATACGACCGACGGCGTCGCGGCCGCGGCGGCCGAGGGTGCGCGGCTCGGCGTGCGCATCGTGCCGGGGTGCGAGTTCAGTGTGAAGGCGCCATGGGGCGAGCTGCACCTGCTCGCGTACTTTCTGCCGCTCGGCGACGCGCGCCTCGAGGCCTTCCTCCGGGAGACGCGCGCCGCGCGGCGCCGCCGCGGCGAAGAGATCGTCGCCAAGCTGCAACAGCTGGGCGTGCCGATCGCCTTGGGCGATGTGGACGCGCAGGCGAAGGGCGGTGCGGTCGGGCGTCCCCACGTGGCGCGGGCGCTGGTCGAGCGGGAGGCGTCGGACGATATCAGCGATGCCTTCAGCCGCTACCTGGGGCGGGGACGCCCGGCCTACGTCGAGAAGCCGCTCCCCCGGCTCGCCGAGGTCGCGACGTTGGTGCATGGAGTGGGCGGCGTCGCCGTGGCGGCGCACTTGGGCGACCACGGCACGGAAGGGCAGCTGCGCCAGTTCCGGGAGCAGGGCCTCGACGGCCTGGAAGTGCGCCATCCGAGCCACGCCCCGTCCGTCGAACAGCGGCTTACCCGCATCGCCGAGCGTCTGGGGCTCGGCATCAGCGGCGGCTCGGATTGGCACGGTGACACGGAATTCGGTGGGAACCACGCGCCCCTCGGCGGGATGCGGGTTCCCGTCGAATGGCTGGAGCTGCTCGAGCAACGGCGCGGCCGCGACCTAACAGCGAGGACGAGCGCATGAGTGAGCCATTGGCGGTGGGCGCGAAGGCGCCGGCGTTCACCGCGGAAGCGTCCGACGGCCGGACCTACAAGCTGGCCGATCTGGTGAAATCGGGTCACGTGGCCCTGGTGTTCTACCCGGGCAACAACACGCCCGGCTGAAACCGCCAACTCTCCGCCGTGCGCGACGAGATGGCCAAGTTCCAGAAGGCGGGCATCCAGCCCTTCGGCGTGAACCCGGCGGGCGTGGGCAGTCACGCGTCCTACGTCGAGAAGTTCGGCTTCACCTTCCCGCTCCTGTCGGATCCGGACCGCGCGATCGCCGAGGCCTATGCCGCCTTGAAAGAGGACGGGCGGGGGATTCAGCGGACCGTCTACGTGATCGGCCGGGACGGCACGGTCCGGTTCGCGCGCCGCGGCGCACCGCCGCCCGACGACATCGTCGCGGCGGTCGGATGAGAGGGAAGTAACGATGACCGCGGATTTCACGGGGAAGGTGGCGCTCGTCACGGGCGTCGGGCGGGTGGGTCAGATCGGCCATGCGGTGGCCCGTGGGCTGGGACGCGGCGGGGCGAAGCTGCTCCTCGCCGACGTCAACGCCGTCGGTCTCGCGGACCGGGTGAAGGAATTCGCCGCGGAGGGTATCGCCGCGAAGGCGTCGGCGGGCGACCTGACGCAACCCGAAGCCGGTCGCAACGCCGTCGCGGCGGCGCAGGCGCAGTTCGGCGGGCTCGACGTCGTCGTGAACGTAGCGGGGGGATTCTTCAGCTTCGGGCCCTTCACCGCGGTGACGCCCGAAACGCTCGAACGCGAGCTCGCCGTCAACTTCAAGACGGCCTTCTTCGTCTGTCAGGCCGCGGTACCCGCCCTGCTCGCCCGGGGTAGCAGCCGCGGAGCGATCGTGAACTTCGCCTCCATCGCGGCGGTCCGCTCCGTCATGCACATGGCCGCGTACGGTGCCGCGAAGTCCGCCGTCGCGGGACTCACGCGGGCCCTCGCGCGCGAGTATCGCGACGCGGGGCTGCGGGTCAACGCCGTCGCGCCCGCCACCGTCCGCACCGCCGACAATGTGGCCCAGATGCAGCCCGATGCGAAAACCCCGCTCGTCGAGATCGACGAGGTCGTCCAGACGGTGCTGTTTCTGGCGAGCGATGCCGCGAGCGCCATCACGGGGCAGATCGTCCCCGTGACGGGGAAGGCGTACTAGGTGAAGCTCGCCGGCGCGGCCGCGCTCGTCACCGGCGCCGGCCGACGCCTCGGTCAGGCGATCGCGGTGGGTTTGGCGCGCGCCGGCTGCGATGTCGCGGTGCACTACCACGGCTCGGCCGACGGCGCGGCGGCGACCGCCCGCGACATCCGCGCGCTGTCCAAGGAGCGCCGCGCCGAGCTGGTGCGCGCCGACCTGAGCGACGCGGTGGCGGCGCGCGGCCTGGCCGATCAGGCCGCCAAGGCCTTGGGCCGGCTCGATATCGTCGTCAACTCGGCCGCGATCATGGTGCGCCAGGCGGTGGAGAGCGTCACGCCCGAGAGCTGGGACGCCACACTCGATCTCAACCTGCGGGCCGCCTTCTTCGTGTCGCAGGGCGCGCTCCCGCATCTCCGCGGCGCCAAAGGGAAGATCGTCAACCTCGCCGACGTGGCCGGATTCGAGCCCTGGCCGGCGTACGTCCCGCACTGCGTCAGCAAGGCGGGCGTCGTGATGCTCACCAAGGCGCTGGCCCGCGCCCTGGCGCCCGATATCACCGTGAACGCGGTCGCCCCGGGCCCGGTACTGCTTCCGGAGCAATGGGACCCGGCCACACGCGACCACATTCGCGAGACCACGCCGCTGGGCCGGCTCGGCAAGCCGGAAGATGTCGTTGCCGCCGTGCGGTTCCTGCTCGAGAACGATTTCGTCACCGGCACCGTCCTCGTCGTCGACGGCGGGAGGCTCATCCGCTGAGGGACGTCGTCGTCGTGGGGGGTGGGTGCTACGGCACCTTCTACGCCTCCCAGCTCGCCAAGGCCAAGGCCCGCGGCAAGGTGGACTTCCGCACCGTCATCGTCGTGGATCGCAATCCCGATTGCCGCGCCCGCCGCGAGCTCGGCGACGCGCCCGACCGCACGTTCGTCCAAAGGGATTGGAGCGCGTTCTTCGACGAGTTCCTGACCCACGCACCACGCGCTACGCACCACGCAGCCGACGATTTCATCGTGCCGTCTCCCCACATGCCGCACTTGATGTTCGAATGGGTGCTCGCGCGCGCTCGGCAGCGCTGGCCGGGGCGGGAGGTTCGCGTGGAACCGGTACCCGGCGACATCGGGACCCCGTACGACCGCACCGCGCAGGACGCGACGCGCTACGTCTCGTTCGCCGACTGGATCTGCCCGACGCACTGCATCGAGCCCGCCCTCTGTCCCGCCATCGGCGCGCCGCGCACGTGGGAGATGGGCGACGCCGTCCGCGCGTTGGCGGACCGGCTGCGCCAGTCGGGCCAGGCGATCGCCGGCCCGGCGCTGTTCGTGTGCAAGCACCATGTGTTCGGCGTCGGGACGTTCGCCGTCGAGGCGGTGGTCGCGGGGGATCGGTTGGTGGCACAGGCTGGCGCGAGCGGCGCACCTGCGGGCATCCTCGTTGCGACGATCTCGAGTTGTCACGGGGCCGTAAACCTGTTGAGCCTCGGACCGGCGTGACCCCGGGGGAACGGCGCCGCTACCTCGACAACGCCCGAGAGCTCTTCAACAACGGCGAGTATTGGTTAGCGCATGAAGCATTGGAAACCGTGTGGCGTTCTATTATTAAGGAAGACGAGGCCCGAGTCTTTCAGGGGCTGATTCAAGCGGCCGCGGCGCTGCTGCACCACAGCCGCGGCAATCGCCACGGAACGGTGGTCGTGGGCGCCGCGGCGCTGCAGCGACTCGCCGGGCCCGAGCAACCCGAGGTAGAGTTCGAGACGACTCACTTCCGCGCCCAGCTGGCGCGGGCCCTGGCGGGGGAGGGCGATCCCCCGCGACTGGAATTCCGGAAGCATGCCTGAGAACGGAAAACGAGAATACGACGTCATCATCGTCGGTGCGGGGCCCGCGGGCCTCTGCGCCGCGCTGTATGCGGGGCGCGGGATGCTCAAGGCGCTCACGATCGAGCGCGGTGCGCCCGGCGGCGAGCTGCTCAACACCGATCTGATCGAGGACTACATCGGGTTCGACAGCATCAAGGGCTGGGAGCTCGCGCAGAAGATGACCGAGCACGCCAAGAAGTTCGGGGCGGAGATCCTCACCGACACGGTCGATCGGGTGCGCAAGACGGCGGACGGCGCGTTCGATGTCACCACCGAACGCGGCGACACCTACCGCGCCCGCGCCGTGATCCTCACCGCCGGCGGCACGCCGGTGAAGCTTGGCGTCCCCGGGGAGAAGGAGTATGCCGGTAAGGGCGTTTCCTATTGCGCCGTATGTGACGGAGCGTTCTTCAAGGGCGAGCATCTGGCCGTCGTGGGTGGCGGCGACGCAGCGGTGGAAGAGGCCGACTACCTCACGCGCTATGCGAGCAAGGTGACGCTGGTGCACCGGCGCGAGGACTTCCGCGCCTCCAAGATCATCCAGGAGCGCGCCTTCGCGAACCCGAAGATCGACGTCATTCGCAGGACTATCGTGCCGGAGATCGTCGGCAACGAGAAAGGCGTGCAGCACGTCGTGCTCGAGAACACGGACACCGGCAAGCGCTCCAACCTCGACGTCGGCGGCGTGTTCGTGTTCGTCGGGTTCAAGCCGAACACGCAGCTCATCGAGGGCCACGTGCGCCACGATCCGGCTGGCTACTTCATCACCGACGAGCGCATGATGACGTCCATCCCCGGTCTGTTCGCCGCTGGAGACGTGCGCAGCCAGCTCACGCGCCAGATCACCACCGCCGTCGGCGATGCGACCACGGCGGCGATCGCGGTCGAGAAGTACCTGAAAGCCCTGCGCGAAAAGGCCGACTGATGCGGATCATCCAGATTCCCAACGGGCAGTTCGTCGAGAACTGTTACCTCGTCGTCGACGAGCAGGCCCGGGAATGCGCGGTGGTCGATCCCGGCGAAGAGGCGGGCCTGATCCTCCACAAGGTGGCGGCCACGGGGGCGAAGCCCGTCGCCATCTGGCTCACCCACGCTCATATCGACCACGTCGTCGGCGTCCCGCGTGTCGCGGAGGAGACCGGCGCGCCCGTGTGGCTCCACCCCGCCGACCGGCCGCTGTACGACGCCGTCCCGGAGCAGGCTGCCTGGTTCGGCCTCGAAGCGCCCGCCCTGCCGCCCCCGGACCGGACGTTCGCTCACGGCGACGTGGTGCACGTCGGCGAGCTGGCCTTCCAGGTCCGCCACACCCCGGGGCACTCGCCGGGGAGCGTCTGTCTGGTGGGCCCCGGCGTGGTGCTCGGCGGTGACGTGCTGTTCGCGGGCTCCATCGGACGGACCGACCTCCCCGGCGGCGACTTCGACACGCTGATCGCCAGCATCGAGCGCGAGTTGCTCTCCCTGCCGGAAGCGACCATCGTGTACACCGGACATGGACCCGAAACGACCGTCGGACACGAACGCCGCTCCAATCCCTTCCTCACCGGAGCAGCCCGGCCCGCCTAAGCCCCCTCCCCCCGGCTCGCGGCCCGCCTGCCTGCGGTGTGGGGCGGAGGTGCGGCCCAAGCCGTGGGGATGCAAGAATCCGTGCGCCAACTGCGGTTTTACATATCCCCTGGGCGACTGCTCTGACTGACATCGTGGTGACGTTCTTGCCCGACGGAGCCGTCGTCTCCGCCGGCGCGCGGGGGTTTGGGGGTCGCACGCTCCTCGACCTCGCCGACCTCACCGACATGCCGCTCAAGACGGTGTGCGGCGGCGTCGGCAACTGCACCAGCTGCCGCGTTCGCGTCGTGGCCGGCGACTTGCCGGCGGCGCCGATCGACCACGCACGGCTCGGGCCCCTCGCGGAGCAGGGGTGGCGGCTCGCCTGTCAGCACGTGCCGCGCGGGCCGCTCACGCTGGAGCGCCCCCCCGCGACGGACGATTTGTGAACCACGTCCTCGCGCTACTCCTCCTCGCCCTCGACTGCGCCACCCGCGTGTGGCGCATCCAGCTCGCGACCTGGGCGGCCGGCGGGACGCTGTCGTTCCCCGACGCGCTGCGCCTGAACCTCTACGGTGAAGCCGCCTCCACCCTGACCCCGAACCGGCTGGGCGGCGAGCCGGCGCGCTTTCTCGGCATGACCTGGTCCGGCATCAGGCCCGTCACGGGGCTCGTGGCGCTCGGGGTCGAGGTGGCAGCCGAGTGGCCCGTGTTCGGGCTCATCGTGCTCGCGCTCGGCGTTCACTACATCCCCGACTGGAGCGACCGGGCCCGGCGGTGGCTGGGACATAGCCTGGCCCGCGACCTGCTCTCGATCGAGGTCGTGGCGCTGGTCGTCCTGCTCGTGATCTACGGGCTGCAGCGCCTGGTGCGCGCCGGCGCGATCCGGCATCGCGTGCGGCGCCAGTGGCGCGTCGCGATCGCCCATGTGCGGCGCGCGCCCTGGTGGGTCGTCGGCGCCGCAGCGCTGCTGACGTTCGTGAGTCTGGCGGCGCGCGCCCTGATCCTCCCGGCCCTCGCGTGGGGCCTCCCCGGCGCGCCTCCCTTCGGCGAAATGTTCTTCGGCTCGCTGGCGCTGCTACAGGCGGGGTTGCTCGTGCCCCTGCCCTCGGGCGGCGGCGGCATTGAGGTCGCCTTTCTGTCGGGCTTCGCCGGCGAGTTTCCGGCCGGTCAGAGCGTGATCTTGCTGCTCCTGTGGCGCTTTTACACGGCGGTGCTGCTCACCGTGCTCGGTGTCTACCTCCTGGTGCGGACGCACGGAGCCGAGGCGGCCAAAGAGCTGTTCACCGTCGGGTGGTTCAAGCGCCGCAGTTAGGGCGCCGGGGCGATCGCGACGAGGACGATTGTTCGGGTCTCGGCGTGCGCCACGCCGTGCGGAACCCCGGCCGGGGCCAGGATGAGGTCGCCGGGACCGGCCGCGACGGTGCGCTCGCCGACGACGAAATTGGCCTTTCCGCTCAGCACCACATAGAATTTGTCGGCGCCGGCGTGCGCATGCACCGCTTGGGCCTGGCCGGGCTCAAAACAGTTGAGCCCCACGAGCAGGCGCTCGGAGCGGAAGCAGTCGACCTTGGCCATCTTGTCGGCGCTGAAGACCGCGCGATCGGGCAGGTGCATGGGCGATTCCTGGCTCGAGACGAACGGCAGTCGGACGGAACGGAATGAGGCGATGAGCGCAACGCGCGTCGAACGCGATCCCCTGGGCGAGCTGCCCGTCCCCGCTGAGGCCCTGTGGGGCATTCAGACCGAGCGGGCGCGGCTCAACTTCCCCATCTCCAATCTGCGCCCCCTCGCCCCCTTCGTCGACGCCGTCGTCCGCATCAAGAAAGCCGCCGCCCTCACTCACAAGGAAACAGGCCGTCTCGACCCCAAGCTCGCCGAGGCCATCGTTCGGGCCGCCGACGAAATCCTGAGCGGCCAGCACCGCGACCAGTTCGTCGTCGATCCCTACCAGGCCGGCGCCGGCACCTCCCACAACATGAACGCGAACGAGGTGCTGGCGAACCGCGCCAACGAGCTGCTGGGCGGCAAGCGGGGCGAGTACAAGCCGGTGCACCCCAACGATCACGTCAACATGGCGCAGTCCACGAACGACGTGATCCCCACCGCGATCCGGCTCGCCGCCCTCACCCAGCTGCCCGGTCTGCTCGACGCGTTGGACCGGCTCGCCCGCGCCTTCCTGGCCAAGGGCAAGGCATTCGACCCGATCGTGAAATCGGGGCGCACCCACCTGCAGGACGCGACGCCGATCCGGCTGGGGCAGGAGTTCGCCGCCTACGGGCACACCATCGAGCGCAACCGGGACCGCATCGGCCGGGCGGCGGACGACCTGCGCGACTTGGGCATCGGCGGCACGGCGGTGGGGACGGGTCTTAACGCGGAGCCGAAGTATCCGGGCCTGATGGTGAAGCACCTGCGGGCGATCACGGGCGTGGAGCTGCGGGAGGGGAAGGATCGCGTCCAGCTGATGCAATCGATGGGCGACGCGGCGGCGTTCTCGGGGGCGCTGCGCACGTACGCCGTGGACCTGGGAAAGATCGCGAGCGACCTGCGGCTCATGGTGTCGGGCCCACGCACCGGGCTCGCCGAGATCATGCTGCCGGCGGTGCAGCCCGGGTCGAGCATCATGCCGGGCAAAGTGAACCCGTCCATCCCTGAAATGGTGAACATGGTGTGCTTCCAGGCGATCGGAAACGACGTCACGGTCGCGACGGCGGCGGAGGCGGGACAGCTCGAGTTGAACGTGATGATGCCCGTCATCGCGCACAACCTGCTCGCCTCGATGCTGATTCTCGGCAACGCGACGCGAATCCTCGCGGAGCGCTGCGTCGACGGGATCGAGGCCGACGCGGCGCAGAGCGCGCACTGGCTCGAGCGCAGTCCCGCGCTCGTCACCGCCTTGGCGCCGAAGATTGGCTACGCCGAGGCCGCCAAACTCGCCAAGGAAGCGGTCGCGAAGAACGTCACGGTGCGGCAGCTGGTGATCGACAAGGGCTTGCTCAAGGGTAAGGAGCTCGACGAAGTGTTGGACCTGCGGGCCATGACGGAGTTGGGGGTGCCCGGGGAGCGGAAGTAGCCCACTCTCATTTCAGGAGGCGCACGTATGAGCTGGTGGATCGCTGGACTCATCGCCGGGGTGGTCACCTTCCTCGTGGACTGGGTGATGTGGGGCAAGGTGTTCACCAAAGGGATGGATGCGTTCGCGGTGATGCCTGCCCCCGGTCAGCCGATGAACATGGGCCCGATGCTCGTGAAGTCGGCGGTACTCTGCGTCCTCTTCGGCCTGTTCCTGGCGTTCGTCTACGCCAGGTTCATGGGCAGTCTCTGGGTGACGGGCGGGGGGCCGCTCGCGGGGATGGAGTTCGCGACGGTGCTGTGGCTACCGATTTGCTTCCAGACGATCGGCGGTGCCGTGTGGTACACCAAGGTGAAACCGCTCTTCGATGCGACGTGCTGGGCGTGGCTCGCGCGGATGCTGGCCGCCGGGCTCGTGATCGGAATCCTGATGAAGTAAGCTGGCTCAGGCGGGGCCGGTGACCGGTATCACGGCACCGGCCCTCGCGGCGCGGTAGAACTGTCTCCATGCGACCCATCCTGTTGGGCCTGGCCGCGGCGACGCTGGCCGGGCACGCGGCGGCCCAAGGCCGCATGCGCATCGGGCCGACCGTCTCGACCATTTCGATCCAGGATAGCTCGGGCACCAGTCATTCGTATTCGTCGTTCGGCGGCGCCGTCGCCCTAATCACCGGGGACGACGGTGAGTTTGGGCTCGCCATCTCTCGTTATGGGGATCTCTCCTCCGACGCTTGCGTTCGGGCGCTTACGTTTTTCGGCGTTGAGTCGAATTACTATCCCGTAGGGGCCAAGGGCATTGCACCCTTTGCCTCGACCGCGATTGGACTCGCGCGCGTCACCGAGTCGAATCCGCGTTTCGGCTGCGGGCTGATCACCACGACCGACACGACCAACCAGATCGGACTCGGGTTCGGCCTGGGTGTGCGCGTCAACGCCGGCAACCAGGTCGCCGCGCTCATCGAGGGACGGTTCTTCCAGGTGCCCAACAGCGCGATCCAGGCGCTCGAGGGCCGCGTCAACGTGTCGCTCGCGTTCGGCAGGCCGCGAAAGACGGACCTGCTGAACGGCACGCTCGGGCCGGCGATCGGGATGCTGTTCCCGCTCAGCGGGCCGCTCGAGGGACGCGGGCCCACGCTCGGTGTCCGATTCCGGCGCGACTCGAAGCAGCACGGCACCGTGAGCCTGCAGGTCGATTACGCGTCGTTGCGCGCGCCGGCGGAGTGCCCCACCGACTGCGAACCCCACGCGATCCTGTTCGCGCCCGGATACGAGGCGTCCCTGCACCTGATGTGGGGCCGATTGTACGGCGAGTTAGGGCCGCTGCTCGCGGGGTTCCCGTCGCAAGGGAGGGACCGCGGGGTCGCCCAAGGTGCGCAGGGGGGCCTCGGCGCCGACATCTTCGGCGGCGGGTCGCTGATGTGGAACGTGAACGCGCGGGTCCTCTGGTTGCAACGTAACAGCGGACAGAATGCCTTCCTGATGCAGGTGGGCGTGGGCCTCAGTCCGAAACTCGAGGCCGCCGTGACCGCGGGCGGGGGCCATTGAATCCCGACACACACCGTCGCATATTCCCCCCATGCGCGTCACCACCTGGGCGGAGTACGGGCTGATCGTTTCGATCCACCTCGCCAGGCGCGCCGGACAAGGCCCAGTCGCGGCCCGCGAGTTGTCCGAGCACGAGCGCCTCCCGCACGACTACGTCGAGCAAATCCTGCTGCGGCTGCGGCGCGCCGGCATCGTCGATTCAGTGCGGGGCGCCAAAGGCGGCTACCTGCTCGCGCGCGAAGCCCAGGCCGTCAGCGTCAAGGACGTCATCGAAGCGTCGGAGCACGTGACCTTCGAGGTCAACTGCGACGTGCACCGGGTGGACGCCGATCGCTGCGACCCCGGCACGGCGTGCAGCATCCGGCCCGTGTGGCGTCTGCTCGAGCGCCGGATCAACGATTTGCTCGCCGGCATTACCCTCGCGGACCTGTTGCACGCCGAGCCCGAGGTGTACCAGATCGCCGGAGTGGCGGCCGGCACATAAGGGATTCGGTGGCTTCTCTTCCCACGCTGTCGTCAGCGGAAATCCTGCGGTACTCGCGGCACCTGATCCTCCCCGACATCGCTCTCGTTGGCCAGCAACGCCTCAAGGCGGCGCGCGTCCTCCTGGTCGGTGCGGGTGGACTCGGCTCTCCCGCGGCCCTCTACCTCGCCGCGGCCGGCGTCGGCACGCTCGGCCTCGTGGACTGGGACGTCGTCGACGTCACCAGCCTCCAGCGCCAGCTCATGCACGGCACCGCGGCCGTCGGCCGTTCGAAACTCGACTCGGCACGTGCCCGGCTGCACGATCTCAATCCGCACGTGCACGTCGAGACATTCGCCGCAAAGCTGACGTCCACCAATGCCCTCGACATCCTCCGCAACTTCGACATCGTCGTCGATGGCTCCGACAATTTTCCCACGCGCTACCTCGTCAACGACGCCTGCGTGCTGCTCGGCAAGCCGAACGTGTACGGGTCGATCTTCCGGTTCGACGGGCAGGCCTCGGTGTTCGACGCGCGCGTGGGTCCGTGTTATCGCTGCCTGTTCTCGGATCCGCCGCCCCCCGACCTCGTCCCCTCGTGCGCGGAAGGCGGCGTGCTCGGCGTGCTGCCGGGAATCATCGGGTCGATCCAGGCGCTCGAGACGATCAAGTTGATCGTCGGTGTGGGAGACACGCTCGTGGGGCGGCTGCTCCTGTGCGACGCGCGCCGCATGCAATTCCGCGAGCTCGCGCTCGCCAAAGACCCAGACTGCCCCGTGTGCGGGACGCATCCCACGGTCACCGCCCTGATCGATTACGAAGCGTTCTGCGGGATGGGGGACGAGGGAAGGGCGACGGGGGAAGGGGTCGAGATCGCAGCCGCGGAGTTGAAACGGGAGTGGGCGTCCAACCCCAAACTTGTTCTGCTCGACGTACGGGAACCGCACGAGTACGAGATCGCGCGTATCGACGGTGCGCGGCTCATTCCATTGAGCGAGCTCCCCGGACGGCTGGCCGAGATCGATGGCCGCGCCGAGATCGTCACGCACTGCCACCACGGGGCGCGGTCGCTGCGTGCACTCGAGCTGCTCAAGGGGGCGGGGTTCGCGCACGTGCGGAGCTTGCAAGGCGGGATCGACGCGTGGAGCGTCGACGTGGATCCGGCGGTGCCGCGGTACTGAGTGCCGAAGGGGGGACTCGAACCCCCACGGGCTTGCGCCCACTGGCTCCTGAAGCCAGCGCGTCTACCAGTTCCACCACTTCGGCTCATATTGCGCGGAACGGCAAATCTAGAGCGTTGTATAACCCCAAGTCAACGCGTATCTTGCCCTCGACATCGTGGACAAAGTCTCCATCGCCCGGAACCCGCGCGCCAAGCACGACTACCATCTCCTCGAGACGTGGGAGGCGGGACTGGTGCTGACGGGCACAGAGGTGAAGTCGCTCCGCGATCGCAAGGCGAGCCTCGGTGAAGCGTACGCGCATGTGCGCAACGGCGAGGTGTGGCTCGAGGGGATGACGATCTCGCACTACGGCCCCGGCAGCTACAACAATCCTCCCCCCGCCCGCTCGCGCAAGTTGCTGCTCCACAAGCGCGAAATCCGCAAACTGCTCGGCGCCACCACACAAAAGGGGCTGACCATCGTGCCCCTCGAAGTCTATTTCAAGGATGGCCTCGCGAAGGTCGCGATCGCCCTCGCCAGAGCGAAGAAGGATCACGACAAGCGTGAGGACATGAAGCGGCGCGTGGCGGAGCGCGAGATGGCGCGCGTCACGAAGGGCAGGCGGGAGTGATTGCGCTGCTGCTCGCCGCCGCCCTCCTGCCGCAGCAGGTGCTGATCGCGACGCCGCGCGGGGAGGCGAGCGTGCCGGTCAGTACCGAACGTGGTGAGGCGGCGGTAGCGGCGCCCCGGCTCGCGCAGCCGCTCGGTCTCGTGGCGTCGCTCGAGGGCATGGCCGTGCGCGTCGTGCTCGGCGGCCGCACGTTCGACTTCGATCTCGGCGCCCCCTTCGTCCGGATCGGCGACGCCGCGTATCCCCTGGTCGGGGCTCCATACGTCGTGCGGGACACGCTCTTCCTGCCGCTGCACTGGCTCGCCGACTACGTCCCGCGCCTCTCGGCGGGACGGTATCGCTGGGATCCCGTGCACTCCCGCCTGGACGAGAGCACGGCGCTGGCGGCGGCCCCCGCACCGGTCAGGCTCCCGCCGCCGGCGCGCGCGGAGCCGCCGGCCGTGCCGGTCACGACCGTCCCGCCGCCGTCGACGCTCGCCGCCGGGGCACCCAATCCGAATACCGGGCTGCGCCTCTCCCATACGATCGTGGTCGACCCCGGGCACGGCGGCATCGATCCGGGGAATCCGGGCCTGACCTTTCCAGGGCACCTCGCCGAGAAGGATGTCACGCTCGCGATCGGTCGCCTGTTGCGCGCGGAGCTGGTGCGGCGCGGCCTCAGCGTCGTGCTGACGCGCTCGACCGATACGTTGATCGACCTGGCCGACCGCCCCCTGTTCTGCCGCCTCGAATGCGATCTGTTCGTGAGCATTCACGTCAATTCGATGCCGAAGGGACCGCGCCAGGGTCGGGCCAGCGGCGTCGAGACATACTTCCTGTCCGACGCAAAGACGGAAGATCAGAAGCGCGTCACGCAAATGGAGAACGACGCGATGCGCTTCGAAACCGCGACCCCCAGCGGCGACGGGCCTCTCGCCTTCATCCTCAAGGACCTGCAGCTGAACGAATACCTGCGCGAGTCGGCCCGGCTGGCGGACTTGGTGCAGGGACGAGTTTCCGCGATCCACCCTGGCGGAGACCGTGGCGTGCAACAGGGCCCGTTCCTCGTCCTCGCCGCCGCCCGCCGGCCGGCGGTCTTGGTCGAGACAGGGTTCGCCACCCACAAAGAGGACGGGGCGTTCCTCACATCCGCGCTCGGCCAGCGCAAGATCGTGAACGCGATCGCCGACGGTATCGTCGCCTACCTGCTCGAGTTCGAGCGGAAGCTGGCGGTCGGAGGGTCGGGTCGATGAGGCGCGCGGCGAACCTCGTTCCGGCGCTGGCCCTGATGGTGTCGGGCTGCACGTACTACAACGCGATGTGGTCCGCGGAGCGCTTCGCCAAGGATGCGCGGCGGCTCGAGGCGCACGGCCGCGAGCCCGAGGCGCGCGGGCAATGGGCTCGCGCGGCGGCGAAAGCGGAGTCGGTGCTGGTGCATCATCCGCGGAGCCGCTGGGCGGATGACGCGCTGGTGCTCAAGGGGGAGGGGCTGGCGCGTGCGGGGACGTGCAGCGCGGCCGCCGCGCCGATCGCGCGCGCGCTGGCGACGGTGACGGATCCGCCGCTGCGCGAGCGCGCCGGACTCGCGGCAGCGCAGTGCGCACTCGCGACCGGCAAGCCGGGCGACGCCGAACACGCCCTGACCGAAGCGTTGGCGTCGAGCGACACTCGCCGCCGCTCGCGAGCGGAGTACCTCGCGGGCCAGGGCGCCGCGGGCCGACTCGACTACGACTCCGCCCTGGTGCATTTCCGGCGCTCCCAGGAGCCCGCGGCCCTGCCGGCGCGCGCCCGCGTCCTGCTCGCCGCGGCGCGGCCGGTGGAAGCGGCGGCGGTGCTCGACACCCTGACCGGCATCCGCTTCCGAGAGACTGAATGGACTGAGCTGCTCGACGGGCTCGCGATCGCCGGCGGGGTCGACGCTGCGTCCGCGGCGCTCGACCGGATGTTGGCGCGAGCCCGCGTCCCGTCTCCCGAGCAGGCTCGACTGCTGATCGCCGACGGGGACCGACGGTTCGCCGCGGCGGATCTCGACGCTGCGGCCGCGCGCTACCGCCAGGCGGCCGCCGCCGCG
>Ga0137371_10002180_pt1 | contig 15587 bp, 11 predicted proteins | sample SagtaG_7_FD_104919 | JGI IMG/M metagenome (GOLD analysis project Ga0137371, IMG submission 104919) | Vadose zone soil microbial communities from Sagehorn Ranch, Mendocino, California, USA - Sage1_R_40_16 metaG | ecosystem: Environmental > Terrestrial > Soil > Vadose zone | place: USA...
CTGCTGACGCGCCGCCGGCATAAACTTCCGCCACAGCCGCTGGCTTGGTTCCGAAATGTGATCGAATGCTGCGGCAGCCGGGTGACGATATACGTGGCTCGTGTGGATAACCGGCCAATTGCGAGCATCTTCATGCTGCGTCACAAGAGGTCACTGGTTTACAAGTACGGCGGTTCGGACGAAAGTTTTCACAACCTGGGCGCAATACTGCGCCTTTTGTGGCAGGCCATTCAAGACGGGAAATCGGAGCAATTGCTGGAGCTGGATCTGGGCCGTTCAGACCAGGGCAATGAAGGGCTGACGCGGTTCAAAGGTCATCTAGGCGCCGCGAGAAGTCCTCTGCAATATTGGCGGTCTTCCGGTGCTTGCGCTAGGGGCAGGGACAGGAGTGAGGGTTTGGCGTTCCGGACGGCACAGCATTTCCTAACACGCCTGCCGGATAGATTGTTCCGGTTGGCGGGTGAGCTTTTTTACAAGCATGCGGGCTAGTGAGGCTAGCGCAAAACCTGCGACCCTCACCCACCCTCTCCCAGAGTGATAGGGTGGCCATCCTCCTTCCCCGAACAAACCACCACGGCACGGCTGGAGTCGCGTCGATGAAGCTGCCGGATTTGTCTTTCTCAAATTAGTGTTGACACAAACGCATAAAAATCAAGAATGGGAAAGGGAATTCTGCGCAGATCATTCCTGGGATTGCTGTGGCGGTAGCCCTTACAGACCGCTCAAGGGGTTGTTCTCCTAGTTGATTGGTAAGTCTGCTGCTTCCATCGTTCCACCGATAGCGTGCCGATGGGATCGAAATTGGCTATAGTGTGTCGACCGCGCTACACCGATCACAGAACCGTTGAAATCCACGGTACACCTTCCGGCAGCTGGTAAGAGAAACGGTGCGCTACGATCTCGAAGCGCCGGCTGAGAGGGCCTCGCTTCGTGAGAGCGTGTCGGGGAAAGCATCAGACAGCGCAGTCTCGAACACGAGTGCTCCACGTTGGGAAATTCTATCCGCCGCATCCAAGGAAATGGATGATCTGGAGCTACGGTGTGAGGGATCGTCCAATGATCAAGCTCGATGAGGGTCGCGGCCCCGGAATCTTCACTGACGCCAAATCATCCGCGATGTTAACTCAACGAATTCCCTAAGGGGATCAACGTACTTCGAGGGAAGTGGGATGCTGACACGTACGAACGTATTTGCCGACTACTACCGGTGTGAGGATAAGCACGGGCGCTTCGAAAGCGCACGCGGACCCTTTGCGGGTCCAGGCTATTTTCGGTTTGGTGAAAAGGCCGTCTGCTACGGGCACACAGCGGCGGGCTTTGTTCAGAGGAATGCAGCGAGTACGATGTACGACGTCCTTCAGGACATCAAGATTCAAGGGGGTGACCCTATCCTGCCATTCGATCCCAATGAAGTGATCGATAATCTGCGCTACGAGCGATACATGAGTGGCGGATCCAAGACATCGGGACGGAGTCTCGCAAAATCGTTTGCGGGAAGTGTTTATTACATGGTTCGGCCTCTAATGCCCGTATCCTTTCGTAAGCATCTGCAGAGAAGATATCTGAAAGATTGGAATCGAATCGCATTCCCAAGCTGGCCGGTGGACCGAACGGTCGACATCATCTTTGAACAATTGATGGCTCTTTCACTCCAATCCCACGGTGTCGAGAAGATACCCTTCATATGGTTTTGGCCTGAAGCGTACACCGGCTGCGTCATGATGACCCATGATGTCGAAACAAAGGTCGGACGAGACTTCTGTGCGCAGTTAGTGGATATCGATGCTTCTTTTGGGATCAAATCCTCCTTTCAACTTGTCCCTGAAGGATACGAGATTCCTGCGACCTTTCTGGACTCGCTTCGTTCAAATGGCTGCGAAGTGAACCTTCATGGTGACAACCATGATGGCCGGCTGTTTAGTGACCATAAACAATTTCTGAAAAGGGCTAAACGAATTAACCAATATGGAAGGGATTATGCGGCGGCCGGATTCAGGTCCCCCGTCTTGTACCGCAACCTCGAGTGGTATGACGCCCTGCACTTTTCTTACGACATGTCCGTACCGGCCTCGGCTCACTTGGAACCGCAACGTGGGGGATGTTGCACGGTAATGCCCTACTTTGTTGGTGATGTCGTCGAGTTGCCGCTGACGATGACGCAGGATTATTCGTTGTGGAACGTCCTGGGTGATAGGTCTATCGCGTTGTGGAAAAGAGAGATCGATTTGGTATTGAAAAATAATGGTCTGGTAAGTTTCAACGCTCATCCCGACTACATCATGGCGGATGGCTGTCTCGACTCGTATCGGCAGTTACTGCAGCACCTGACTCAGGTATGTGCGCACAAACACGCCTGGTTGGCTCTCCCGAAAGAAGTGGATCTTTGGTGGAGACAGCGGCAGGAAATGCGACTTGTATCGAATGGCTCTCGAGTAGAAGTTAGCGGACCATTCAGCGAACGGGCTGTGGTGGCGTTCGCTTCGCTAGAGAGTGGCCGGGTCGTCTATGAATTACCGGATCGTCAATGAATGTTATGAGGATACAAGGAGGTTGATCTTCGATGCCTATGTCAGAATGCGAAGTGTCCATCATCGGTGCGGGCCCCTATGGTCTTGCGGTGGCGGCCCATCTGAGAGCGGCCAAAATAGAGACGCGCGTCTTCGGCCGGGCGATGGAATTCTGGAAGAACAACATGCCAACCGGCATGCTCCTGCGCTCTTCGTGGGATGCTTCTCACATATCCGATCCGAGCGGCGTGCTGACACTGGATCGGTACCACGACTGGCTCGGTATGCATCCAGCAACGCGGTTGAGCCTGGATAGGTTCGTCAACTATGGATTGTGGTTTCAAAAGCAAGTGGTATCTGATTTAGATGAGCGTCAAGTTCTCCAAGTAGAGCCGTCGAAAGGGGGATTTCGCCTTTTGTTAGAGGATGATGAGGTGTTTTCGCGGCGCGTGGTGGTTGCAACGGGAATCGGAGCATTTGCGCATCGTCCTTCTGCTTTTGAACATTTGCCGCCGACTCTTGCATCTCATTCATCGGACCATCGAGATCTTAAGCAGTTCGTCGGCAAAGAAATGATTGTAGTGGGTGGGGGGCAGAGCGCCGTGGAGTCAGCGGTGCTATTGAGTGAGAATGGGGCCAACGTCGAACTTGTTGTCAGGGCACCGCAGCTTCGCTGGCTTAGTTTCCGAGAGTTTCTGGTCCAGTCCAGGAACCCTTTCCGTAGCCTGCTGTACCCACCTACAGACGTAGGACCGCCCGGACTAAATCAAATCGTCGCCAGACCGGACTGCTTCAAACTGATGCCACGCGGTTTACAGTCTAAGGTGGCATATCGTTGTATCCGGCCCGCAGCATCAGGTTGGTTGAAGCCTCGCGCGGCGAACATACGAATAACGACGGGCGGGACTGTCGTCTCGGCCGTTCCCGTCGGTGAACAAGTGGCACTAACGCTCAGTGATGGAGGGCAGCGGCGGGTGGATCATGTCCTATTGGCGACCGGTTACAGAGTCGATGTTACGCGCTACACGTTCCTTGCCCTTAAACTCCGGGCGGCTATCCGCTGTATGAACGGCTATCCCGAACTCGCAGCGGGATTCGAGTCTTCGGTTCCCGGACTGCACTTTGTGGGAGCACCCGCTGCTTCGAGCTTTGGACCATTAATGCGTTTTGTTTCCGGCACCAATTACACGGCCCGCGCACTGACGCACCATGTGGTGCGTGAAGCAAGAACGACTGCGTATTTGGGAGGACCGAAATGGCTGCCGGCGGATGTTGGAGGAAATGGTTGACAAACGGTAACCGGTTCTCCGGTCCGCCCGGTGGGGCATTGGTTATCGGAGGAAACTATCGTGCTTTGGGGGTCGTGCGAAGCCTTGGCCGGCAAAGTATTCAGGTTTGGGTGTTGATGGATGAGCACGTTGTCGCCACCATGTCGCGCTACACTCGGCGCCATCTTTTGTGGCCGACAGCCGAGCCTGAGCAGCTTCAATACCTTCTTAAGCTTTGCGAAGAGCACAAACTTGACGGTTGGGTGCTTTTTCCAACAGATGATGAGGCTGCAGCCCTCATCGCAAGAAATCATTCGGTTCTGGCTGAACGCTTTCGGCTAACAAGCCCTGCGTGGGAGGTCTTGCGTTGGTGCTACGACAAGCGGCTGACGCACCGCCTCGCTCGAGAAACAGGTGTGGATCAGCCAGAAACCTATCTGCCGAAAAACCGGCAAGAGGTCGCTGCAATCGAATGCACTTTTCCAGTCATCCTGAAGCCAGCCTTCAAACAAACCTTCAATCGCTTTACTCACGCGAAGGCTTGGCGTGTGGACAACCAGAATGCGCTGCTTTCTTCCTACGATGAAGCGTGCACACTAGTTGACCCGGTCGTCATCATGATTCAGGAGCTGATTCCCGGTGGAGGGGATGAACAATTCTCTTTTGCAGCCCTTTGTGTGGATGGAGTTCCTCTGTCCAGGATCACCGCACGGCGGACTCGTCAGTATCCGTTGGACTTCGGCTTGGCAAGTTCATACGTCGAATCTGTTCATGTGCCTGAGGTCGAAGCAAGAGCATGCAAGCTCCTCAAGGCCATCCAGTTCACCGGATTAGTCGAGGTGGAGTTCAAGCGAGATCCGCGCGACGGTGGCTATAAGCTCCTGGACATCAACCCTCGAGTTTGGGGCTGGCATACGCTGGGCGCGCAAGCCGGTACCGATTTTCCGCATTTGTTGTGGCGGGCAATTCAGGGCGAATCCCTGCCCGAAACGCGCGGCCGTGCGGGCGTCCGGTGGATCCGGATGGCCACGGACGTACCTGCGGTGCTAGAAGAATTTCTCCACGGCCGCCTGTCGCCGCGAGCATATCTCCGCTCGCTTCGAGGTCCTCTCGAATTCGCGATTTTTGCATCTGATGATCCGATACCTGCACTCGTGGATACACCGTATATGGCGTGGCTCGCGTTGAAAAGGAAGGCTAAGCGACCGAGCGTCGGTAATAGTGTGAAAGCAGGGGGACAAGTCCAAGAACAACCGGCAGTGGAAGCTCGGATCCTGAACCGACTGCAGTAAAAAAGACCATCGCAAGTCGCCAAGATGCGCAAATTGATCGGAGTTCGTAGGACACGACTACGATCGCCGCTTTAAGGAAGCACCTAGATCTCATATCTGATGGGGCCAAGCTTGAAGGATCCTATGCTTACAGTCGGCGAATTATCGGCTAGCGAGAAAGTCGCTGATACGGTCGTTATGCCGATAAAAGCTGTTTTTCTGGTAGTGAGTCTGGTTTGCTGCCGATTGCTCGTCCCAGAAGAGTTCGAAGACCTGGAGAATGAAACTCGTTCAGATGCCGGCCGGTTCCTAGCTGTTTTCGGACAATATGATCAGGCGTCCAAATAAAGTGTCTCTGACGTCACCAGCGGAAAGAGTTGCCCGGTTATCATTTTTTCTCTATGTGATTTTTATGGTTGTGGGCACTATGCCGCTTCGGGACGGCGCTGAAGACGTCCGGGATATCACCACATCAAATCCGATAAATCAGGTTGTTGACACGGTAATACCTTTCGTCTCGCTCCTGTGTCTCTGGCCGAGAAGAAGCACTGTGCTGTCGCTGCTCATACGGGAAAAATATCTTACACTTTTTTTGACGTGGTGCCTCATTACGATCCTTTGGTCCGACTTTACCTTTGAGTCCTTCAAGCTGTGGATCCGGTTGTTTGGATCGACAATCGTGATCTTAGCTCTCTTGTTGAATCTGAAATCTCCTGATGAGGCGCTAAAATATCTCAGAGCTGTCTTCGCCATTTATATACCTGTAACATTCCTAGTTATTGCGTTTATTCCAGCTGCCACTCAACGGGACGACTTCGCTGCTTGGCGGGGATTGACTAGCCACAAAAACCTGCTAGGTCAGATCAGTTTCATCAGCACCATCATTTGGGCACTCGCTGTCCAAAAAGCGCCTTCAAAAAAGAGAATCGTGCCCGGCCTATTCTTGATCGCATCGTTAATTTTGGTTGTCGGTACAAAGAGTTCAACCAATCTGATAATTCTGCTTACCCTTTTGATGTTGAGCCTGTATCTCTTTGCTGAAAGACGCTTCAGAAGACCGGTTTCGTTAGCGATACTTGGTTGCGCGTTGATACTGTTCTTCCTGGGCAACGCTTTTAAACTCGAGGACACTACGCAGGCCTTTGGCAAAGATGCCACTCTTACAGGGAGAACCGATCTTTGGGATGCTGTGCTGAGCGAAATAGAGACTCATCCGTTCATCGGGTGTGGATTTGGAGGATTCTGGATCCCAACAAATCCCTCGGTGCTGACGCTCTATGAAGATGACAAGTTCCCATGGCTTCCGAATGAGGCTCATGACGGATACCTTGATCTGCTAAATGAAACGGGTTACGTAGGTCTGTTTCTGCTCACACTTATAGTTGTTTCATATTTCAAAAATCTGACGAAGTTAAGAAAGGCCCACAGCTGGAAGTGGTTTTTCATTGGCGTACTAATTCTTAACGTGACGGAATCGACTTTATTTCGATCGAGCAGTCTAACGGGATGGTTTTTCATTTTCTCCTACGTCGCGCTTCACGTCGAGCTTCTCCAGTCCGGCACTTTCACCAGTGTCATCAAGATCCGAAGTGCAATACCACGTAAATTCGAACAGCTTCAACCGGCGGGTACCAGATGTTATTAAATGCCACAGGCACTCTCCCTCTTTGAATAATGATTGCTCTACGCTTTCTTACCTATGCATCGTTTCGATTTCAGCTGTGCTGGCAATACGCAATACAAGCCGCGTAAATTCGACATCCGAATTGAAGTCTTAGTGCGCAAAAAGGGGAGTCTCTTATGAAAACAGCGCGGGTTTGTGCGATAACCTACGATTGGTACCCCCTTGATCCCACAGTCTGTCGCCTGTCGCAGGCAGCGATTGACGCGGGATATGAAGTAGATGTGATTTGCCTTCGGCAATCTCACGAAAAACCATTTGAAGTGTGCGATGGGGTACGCACGTACCGTCTTCCCATGAACCGGGGCTTCGGAGGCTCTTTACCGGCAACGACCTTGAGCTGGTGCTGGTTCATGCTCCTTGCAGCCTTCACTGTTACGAGATTACACCTCAGACGTGCTTATGACGTGATCCATGTCCACAACATGCCTGATTTTCTCGTGTTTTCCGCGCTGATTCCGAAGTTATTGGGCGCCAAAGTCATCCTAGAAGTGCAGGATGTTTGCCCCGAGTTAATGGCAGCCAAAGCGTCGGGGCGACTGGCGCCGTTCGTAAAATATTTAGCACAGCTTCAGGAACGCATCTCGACAGTATTCGCGGATCATGTCATTACTGTGGGCTGGCCATTTGAGGAGGCGCTGGTGAAACGCGGCGTACCTGCGGCAAAGGTGACAACGATACTGAACAGCGCCGACCCGCGCATTTTCCCGCCTTCGCGGCGGCCATCGCTTCCCACGACAAGGGAGACTCCTGAAAACGATCCTTTCACAGTAATCTACCACGGCACATTCGCCAAACGGACCGGGCTTGATATCGCCATTCGCGCGGTGGCGCTGGCACGCAAAGACGTGCCGCGGATCAGATTGCTAATCCAGGGAAGGGGCGAGTTCAAACCACATCTAGAGCAGTTAGCGGAAGAGCTGCACTTGAGTGAGGCGGTCGAGTTCCGTGATATGTCCCCTGTCGAACAGATTGTCGATTTTGTGGTCATGGGAGATGTAGGCATCATTCCTTATCGCCTCGATGGTTTTGAAGAGCTGGTGCTGCCAACAAAAGCGTATGAATACAGCTGGATGCATGTCCCAATAATCGCTTCCGATACTGTAGGTATCCGTTCAATGTTCCGCAGAGGTTCCATTGTGCTATGCGAGCCGGAAAATCCGGAGAGTTTCGCCAAAGCCCTCGTTGATCTGTACAAACACCCCGGCAAAAGGGCACAGATGATCAAAGACGCGGCGGATGACTATCTGCCTTACAAGTGGGAGAACATGGCTCGACTCTATTGTGAACTCCTGGAGACACTCTCGCATGGGCGGGATCGAAAAGGCACCGCGCCTGAACAGCAGTCATGCAAGGGCTCTTATCTGCCACGATAGGCTCGAGGTCAGATGGCCTTGGGGTAATGTCAAACTCTTTTGGCAGACCGAAGTGGATCACTATTCGCAGCGGGCGGCTGGGTGTCTGGACTGGTGGATTGAAATCGCTCACCGAAACAGCAAGCGGTGAAAACATGACAGGCATGAATCGATGTATTCAGCTAAGCTAATATTTGCCGACGGTACGGTCCTTCAGGGGCGAGGATTTGGTAGTCATAGGTCCGCCTCCGGAGAAGCTGTCTTCAACACGGGAATGGTCGGGTATCCCGAGTGTTTTACCGACCCTTCATATTATGGTCAGATACTGATCCTGACCTACCCCATTATCGGAAACTACGGAGTACCAGGCCTGGGATCTACCTTCGATCTGATGAAATCGCCTTTCGAGTCTGACCGGGTTCACATTGCCGGTCTGGTAGTTTCCGAAATCTCTGAGAACTATAGTCACTGGAATAGCGTGGGAAGCTTGCATGACTGGTTGACTCTGCAAGGAGTTCCGGGGATCAGTGGGATCGACACGCGCTTTTTAACACAAAAGCTCCGCGAGCAGGGAGCCACCCTGGCAAAAATAGTCCAGAATGGGAATGACCCTGGCGATTTTTGGGATCCGAATCAGGAAAATTTGGTTCCCCGCGTATCCACGCGTCAGCCGTTGGAATACGGCTGCGGAAAAAAGCGAGTGCTGGTCATCGACTGCGGGTGCAAATCCAATATTGTGCGCTCGCTGGTCAGGCGCGGTCTGTCGGTAAAAACGGTTCCATGGGATTGGGACATTACATGTGAAAGCTTCGACGGGCTTGTTATATCCAACGGACCGGGCGATCCCAAATTGTTGGAAACCACAGTTGAAGGAATTCGAAAGATTCTGGATATAGGTAAGCCTATTTTCGGCATTTGTCTTGGACACCAGTTGCTGGCACGCGCAGCCGGCGCATCGACGTACAAGCTGAAATTCGGTCATCGCAGTCAGAATCAACCTTGCATACAGGTTGGAACGAAGCGTTGTTATATCACCTCTCAGAACCACGGTTACGCAGTAGCTGAAGAAAGTCTGCCGCAAAACTGGGAGCCCTGGTTTTTTAATGCCAACGACGGTACCAATGAGGGACTCCGCCATCGATCCAAACCGTTCTTCAGTGTTCAATTTCATCCAGAGGCTTCACCAGGTCCGCTCGACACCAGTTTTTTGTTCGATGACTTTGTAAAACTGCTGTAGATATGACATCTGTTACTCGAAAAATCATGATCCTGGGAAGCTCGGCGTTGAAAATCGGCGAAGCCGGTGAATTCGACTACTCAGGCAGCCAAGCAATCAAAGCGCTCAAGGATTCTGGGCTAGCCAGCGTACTCGTAAATCCGAACATCGCGACGATCCAGACGTCGGATCATCTCGCCGACAAGGTGTATTTCCTGCCGGTAACGCCGGAGTTTGTAACTCAGATCATAGAAAAGGAAAAACCTGAGGGAATCTTGCTGTCCTTCGGCGGCCAGACAGCACTGAATTGTGGATTAGCCCTCGCCAACTCCGGAGTACTAGACCGGCATGGAGTGAAGGTCCTGGGATCATCTATCGAAGCCATCATGGATACGGAAGATCGGGGCCGATTCGTGGATCGCTTAAATGAGATTTCCGTCAAGGTTCCCAAAAGCTTTGCGGTTACCAGCGTGGAAGAGGCTGTCGAGACTGCTGTTAAGATTGGTTTTCCGGTGATGATGCGAATCGCCTTTGCCTTGGGTGGATTAGGTTCTGGTCGTTGCACCTCATCGGAAGAAGTTAAAGAACGTGCAGAGAAGGCATTGTCGTACACAAACCAGATTCTGATCGAAGAGTACTTGGAAGGCTGGAAGGAAATCGAATACGAGGTCGTTCGAGATCGCTACGACAATTGCATCGCTGTCTGCAATATGGAGAATTTCGATCCGCTGGGCATCCATACCGGAGAGAGCATCGTGGTTGCTCCCAGTCAGACGCTCAATAATGAAGAGTATCATTCGTTGCGCGAGATCTCCCTGCGGGTTGTGCGCCATATCGGTATTGTAGGCGAATGTAACATTCAGTTTGCGGTCGAACCCACTTCCGGCGACTATCGTGTAATCGAAGTCAATCCCCGGCTGTCACGCAGTTCGGCTCTCGCTTCGAAAGCGACCGGTTATCCACTGGCGTACGTCGCAGCAAAAGTCGCCCTCGGTTACAGTCTTACAGAACTCAAGAACTCCATAACGAAGACTACCATTGCCTGTTTTGAGCCAGCTCTGGACTATGTCGTAGTCAAGATACCGCGCTGGGATCTCAAAAAATTCCGACTAGTCTCTAACCACATCGGTTCCGCTATGAAATCAGTCGGTGAGGTCATGGCGATTGGCCGATGCTTTGAGGAGGCGCTGCAGAAGGCTTTGCGAATGCTAGATATCGGAGTGAGGGGGCTGACAGGCAACGACCACCTCAAGCTTGGTGATCTGGAAGCGGAGCTGCAGAGCCCTACCGACCAAAGGATCTTCGCGATCGAGAAAGCCCTTCGCTCAGGACTTAGTATCGAACGCATTCACGAATTGAGTCATATCGATCCGTGGTTTCTTTATAAGATCCGAAACGTGATCCACATTGAAGATGGCCTTAAGCGATATGCCCGCGGCGTATGTCCCAAGGAATGGCTGCGCAAGGCGAAGCGCGCCGGTTTTTCTGATGAACAGATCGCAAGAGTTCTGGATTGCGAGGGGAATGAAGTGCGCGCAATGCGGTTCAACTACGGATTGCTGCCTTCGATCAAGCAGATCGACACGCTTGCCGCCGAGTTTCCGGCGCAAACAAACTATCTCTACCTCACCTATAACGGCGATCGTGACGATGTTGATGCGAGCGGCCGGCGGGCGGTATTGGTTTTGGGATCGGGAGTCTATCGAATCGGCAGCTCGGTGGAGTTTGATTGGTGTTGCGTGAGTACGCTCCGTAAGTTAAGGCAGATGGGCTACAGCACCATTCTGGTTAATTGCAATCCGGAGACGGTCAGCACGGATTACGACGAGTGCGATCGCCTGTATTTTGATGAGCTAAGTTTGGAAACCATCTTAGACATCTACCAAAAAGAGCGGCCGCTCGGCGTCATTATTTCCACGGGAGGCCAGATCCCGAACAATCTGGCCATGAAGCTTTTTCAGGCCGGTATCAGAGTATTGGGCACGAGCCCAGCGAATATCGATACGGCGGAGAATCGTCATCGGTTCTCGAGTTTACTCGACAACTTGGGGATCCGCCAGCCAGCATGGAAAGAACTGCTGTCACGGGACGAGGCAATCCAGTTTGCCCGCTCGGTTTCGTACCCGGTGCTCGTTAGGCCTTCATATGTGCTGAGCGGCGCCGCGATGGCGGTCGCTTCGACCGACGAAGAATTATGCAAGTTCTTAGAACGCGCGGAAGAGATCTCACGTGAATACCCCGTTGTCATCAGTAAGTTTGTCGAAAATGCAAACGAAATTGAGTTTGACGGCGTGGCGAATCGCGGAGAAATTCTGGTATCTGCCATATCCGAGCATGTTGAGAATGCCGGTGTCCATTCGGGAGATGCGACGCTGGTACTTCCTCCGCAGCGAACATATTTAGAAACGATACGGCAGATAAAGTCGATCTCGAGCAAAATTGCGAAGGCGCTAGAGATTACAGGACCCTTTAACATCCAATACATTGCTGCTAACGGCGATGTGCAGGTGATCGAGTGTAATTTGCGAGCGTCGCGAAGCTTTCCCTTCGTCTCGAAGGTATGTAAGGTCAACTTCATCGACACCGCGACAGATGTTCTGATGGGGGAGCCCGCGAAAAACGGTTTTCGTTCCTTCCTGGATCTTGAATATGTTGGCGTCAAAGCTCCGCAATTCTCCTTCATGCGTCTTTCCGGAGCGGACCCGACGCTGGGCGTGGAGATGGCCTCAACGGGCGAGGTCGGCTGCCTCGGAGACAATTTTGACGAAGCATTCCTCAAGGCCTTGATAGCAGTCGGCTTTAAATTTCCGATACGTTCGATCCTTTTGTCTTCAGGGCCTTTAGAGGAAAAGGCCGAGTTCATTGCCAGTGCGCGCCTGCTGCAAGAAATGGGCATCAAAATCTATTGCACCGAAGGAACGGCACGTTTCATGCGACAATACGCGGTTCCTTCGGAAGTACTGCACTGGCCGCTTCAGCAGTTGCAGCCTAATATCTTGGAGTACCTCCGGAACCGGCGGATCGACCTAGTCGTCAATATTCCGAAAGACTACCAAGAACTGGAGCTCACTAATGATTACATGATCCGTCGGACCGCAGTAGATTTCGGAGTTCCGCTTGTTACAAATCTGCAGCTGGCCAAACGGCTTGTCGAATCTTTGCACCGAATTCGTCCGGGTGCTCTCCAGATAAAGAGTTGGGACGAATACTAGACATTCCATCAGGATTCCATACCGGGAATCCTTTTGGTGAAGAATTTCATGATTCAAATTCCGATTGACAAAATGTCTAGGAGATGAAAAATGATTTAGTCACCGTTGAGGCAATTCGGGAGTCAGGGGGCGGTAGTTTATCTACTGCAAAAAATTAGTCCAATTCCCCGCGAAGAGCGATTCCACGTACAGAAAAATTACTTGGCCTGATCGAAGTGACGCTTTACCAAAAGCAGTTCCGAGCAGTATCGGGTCCAGACACAGTCCAGTGTTCAGGATTGCGTTTTTCCCCACCCACAGAAAAACTACTCCACGTTTGTGAGACTTCGACAATTCGATCTTACAGACACTAGTCTAGGAAAGACAGTATGACGCACATACTCGGCATATCCGCTTATTATCACGATAGCGCCGCCTGCCTCGTGCGCGACGGCGAAATCGTTGCGGCTGCTCAAGAAGAACGGTTCACACGCAAGAAACACGATCCTGGCTTTCCTCTAAATGCAGCGCGTTATTGCCTCAAGGAAGGCGCCGTTTCGCTTTCAGACCTCAAATACATAGTGTTCTATGACAAACCGCTCCTTAAATTTGACAGGTTGTTAGAAACCTATCTCTCCTTCGCGCCGAAAGGGCTGGCTTCTTTCATTATGGCAATGCCGGTATGGCTGAAGGAAAAACTCTTTCTGAAGAACTTGATCGAGAAGCAACTTAGCGCTGTAAGCGACCGTGCCGACGAACCCTTGCCGGAAATTCTCTATAGCGAACATCATGAATCCCATGCGGCTTCAGCATTTTATCCTTCGCCATACCCCAGCGCGGCTGTGCTCTGTTTGGATGGTGTTGGGGAGTGGGCTACAACATCAGCTTGGCTCGGAAGAGACAATAAGTTGACTCCACTTTGGGAAATCCCATTCCCGCATTCTATAGGTTTGTTGTATTCAGCGTTCACTTATCATACGGGGTTTAAGGTTAATTCGGGTGAATACAAAGTTATGGGCCTGGCGCCCTACGGCGAGCCCAAATATGCACAGGCGATTTACGAGCATTTGATCGATGTTAAGGCAGACGGAACCTTCCGCCTGAACATGGAGTATTTCGATTATTGTACAGGCCTCGCCATGACGAATGACCGGTTCAGCAAGCTCTTTGGCGGTCCACCACGCCAGCCGGAAACGCGTTTGACGCAACGGGAAATGGATCTTGCGCGGTCGGTGCAGGACGTCACCGAAGACGTTATGCTACGGCTAGCGAAAACGTTGCATCGGGAAACGGGCGAGAAAAATTTGTGCATGGCAGGAGGTGTCGCGCTCAATTGTGTCGGCAACGGGCGACTCTTGCGCGAGGGTCCGTTTAATAACATTTGGTTTCAGCCGGCTGCCGGAGACGCTGGTGGGTCGCTGGGCGCCGCCCTCGCCGCGTGGTATCAACTGGAGGGGCAACCGCGGCGTGCGGATGGTGTTCATGATCGGATGCATGGCAGCTATCTTGGCCCATCGTTTTCAGATCAGGAAATCGAGTTATTTTTACACGACAAAGGCATCTCCTACTCTCGATTGGACGATGATCAATTCTTTGATCGCATTGCAGGAGATCTTGCTGCAGGAAAGGTCGTTGCCTGGTTTCAAGGCCGAATGGAATTTGGTCCGCGGGCTCTCGGCGCTCGAAGCATCATCGGGGATGCGCGCAATCCCAAGATGCAGGCGACAATGAATCTAAAGATCAAGTTTCGCGAGTCGTTTAGACCGTTTGCGCCCTCCGTTCTAAGAGAAAGGGTTTCCGATTATTTCGAAATGGATACGGATAGTCCTTACATGTTGCTTGTCGCTCCGGTCCAAATAAAGCGCTGCATTCCCATGACCGCGAAAGATCACTCTTTATGGGGTATTGATCTGCTAAACGTGCCGAGATCGGATATTCCAGCCGTTACCCACATCGATTACTCCGCGCGGGTTCAGACGGTTCACGCCGAAACCAATCCCCGATATCACCGATTAGTAAAAGCTTTTGAAAGCAAAACGGGTTGCGCCGTAATCGTGAACACATCTTATAACGTACGTGGCGAGCCGATCGTGTGCACTCCAGAAGACGCATATCTCTGTTTCATGCGCACCGAAATGGATGTCCTGGCGATCGGGAACTACGTCATCGAAAAAGCTGACCAGAAAGCACTCGAATCGGACGTCGATTGGCGGAAACAATTTGTTCTGGATTGACGAGAGGCCGAAATGCAGAACGCGAAACAACTGAGATCCTTTGGATGGACCGTCGGGGGAGTTTTTCTCATTCTCTCGATATGGCCGCTGATACGCCGGGGAGAAGATCCTCATTTTTCGTTACTAGCTTTAGGAAGCGCGTTGCTTCTTCTCGGGCTACTAACGCCAACCTTGTTGCGAAGGCCTTTTCAGGTGTGGATGCGAATGGCGCACGTTTTGGGCTGGATCAACACGAAAATCATCCTTGGCGTCATGTTCTACACTGTGTTTACTCCGGCTGCATTCATCGTCCGGTTGATCGGAAAAGATCCGATGAATCGGGCATTTATTCCGAACGCTAATACCTATCGCGTTCTGAGGCATCCACGCGGTGCATCTCACATGAAGCACCAGTTCTGATTTGGAGATAAGAGAATGTGTGAACTCGTCCTTGAAGTATGGGCTTTTCTGAAAGAGCGCAAGAAATTTTGGCTGTTGCCAATAATTGTTATCCTCGGATTGTTTGGCGGCCTCATTATCTTTGCGCAGGGCTCTGCTTTGGCACCCTTCATTTATACACTATTCTAAAACGTCGGGCTTCCAGCGATTGATTCGAACGATCCGAAGATATCCACTTAGCTCAGCCCATCCCCGTAGTTAATCGGAGCGCCGATGATTTAGACGGAGCATCGAGACAACCAAAGTCTCGTTGATCGGTCTGTCTGGTTTGGAAGTGAGAGGTAGGGCACGCGCTAGCTAACGTTATGATCACGACACTCAACATTCCCTACACTAATTTCGAAATCGAGAATTCTTCCACAGGCTGCTAGCCTGTAGGAAAAACTCAAAAGGTGCAGTATGCGGATCAAAACAATTCTCACAAAC
>Ga0137371_10002181_pt1 | contig 15586 bp, 17 predicted proteins | sample SagtaG_7_FD_104919 | JGI IMG/M metagenome (GOLD analysis project Ga0137371, IMG submission 104919) | Vadose zone soil microbial communities from Sagehorn Ranch, Mendocino, California, USA - Sage1_R_40_16 metaG | ecosystem: Environmental > Terrestrial > Soil > Vadose zone | place: USA...
GCGAAATGCTTTGCAACAGCTCCTGAAGATCGCCTTTAGGATTGATGTCCACCGGCTTCGTCGCCAGTTCCTCGAGATCGCCGCGAGTCTGCGTCAAAATGAATTTTTTGGCGACCTCGAGCCCGCCATCGAGATAGAGCGCGCCGATGAGCGCTTCGAATGCATCGGCCAATGTGGATGTTCGCTCCCGGCCACCACTGGTTTCTTCGCCGCGTCCCATTAAAATGTAACGTCCCAGGTCTAGCGTGGCAGCGTGCATCCTTAATGCTTCGCGAGAAACCAGCCGCGAACGCAATTTGGTTAATTGTCCTTCGGCTTCGCCTCGGAAATTGCGAAACAGATATTCGGTAATCACGAGTTGGAGAACGGCGTCGCCCAGGAACTCCAGGCGTTGGTAATCAAAATGATAACGTTGCGCCTCATGTCCCAAGCTGGGGTGGGTGAGTGCTTCCGCCAGCAACAGCGAATTGCGGAATTTGTAACCAATGCGTTCTTCGAGCGGTGTCACATCCCTGTCATTCTGAGCGAACTCGCAGATTACTATAGTTCGCTCACGGAGGACAAGGCTCGGGATAACAAAGAACCTAATGTAAGACGACCTGTCCACGAAGCAGTCCGCCTTATCGGCTTTGATAAACCTCCAGCGAGGTGACCACGTCCAACGCGCGTTGCAACACTGGATCGTGAGGCGGTGCTTTTTCGGGCGCGCGGCCCCGGCGTTGCTGGGCCGCCTCCGCTGCTTCAACCTCCGGATTTGTTCCGGCCAACAGCGCCGCTTCATTCATATGCGGCCGACCCGCTTCGTAAAGAAACGGGCCCATTCCTTTTTCGCCGCTTAATTGAAAAATCTGTCGCTTGTCTGCCATAGACATCTCAACAGGCAAATCTGGCTTAACTCCTTCCGGAAATAATGAGCGGCCCTCGGGCGAAATCATTTCAGCGACGGCAACATGCAGAATTTTGCCATTCGGCAATGGCAAATCGGAGTATTCGGCCGCGCGACCGGCAGTCGGTTGTCCGATAACCAGAGCCTTGTCGTGAAACCGTAACGCAGCGGCAATCGCTTCAGCTGCGCCGGCCGTGTCCCCATCGGCGAGCACCATCACCAAGCCGCGAAATTCCGGAGCACGATCAGAATTAAATACGCGATCCTGACGTCCCGCGGGTTTCCGCAACGTAAATATCGTTTTGCCCTTGGGACAAAACCGCTTTGCAAATTCCGCGGCCAACGGCAAATCAGTTGTCGCCTCACTCGCGCGAAGATCGACAACGAGCGCATTCACTTTTTTCGCAGCGAAAGCGCTGAGACTCTTATCCAGAGCTTGAAGATTTGCGCTGTTTAATGACCCAAGCCGCACGTACCCGATGTGCCCTGCAATCGTCTCGCCATAAAACGCGCTCGGAGGCACCGCCGGCGCGCTCTCCTTGCCAGGCAAAAGCATTACCCCGCGCGGCAAGCGTACGATTAGGCCTTGAACAGTTGCGCGAGTTAACTCCGTATCGGTGATTGCGTCAGGATCTGAGAAATTATTTTTCAGCAGCGTAATGACAGCCTGCAGATCGGCCGGCCCTAACGAATTCACTAGGTCTTCTGTAGTGGGCGTGGCTGACGGCAAAGCAACCGGCAGTACAGGCGATTTCAATGGCGCCTGTGGTGTTGTGCCGGGTGGCGTTTGAGCGGGTAACCTCGGCGCCGGCGACTGCGCGGCGAGGTTGGAAGCGAAGACAAAAGTGGCAAACGTGGCCTGCAAAAATCGAGAGATCACGATAATTTCTCGATGTTAGCCGCAACAGCACTTAGAGCAATGTCGCGCCTGTACTGACAGTTCTCGAAATGAATCCTGGAGACGGCATCGTATACGCGTTCCCGCGCGTCTTCGATGGTTAACCCAAGTGCAGTGACTGCGAGAACACGGCCCCCCGCAGTCTTGAGTTCCCCGGCGGCGCGTCTGGTACCAGCATGGAAGATCTGGACATCTTCGAGCTTTGCTGCGTTCTCGAGTCCCGAGATCGATTTTCCAGCTTCGTATTTGCCAGGATACCCGGCAGACGCCAGTACGACCGTGACCGCAGCGCGCATATCCCATTCAATCGCGCAGGTGTCGATCTTTCCATCAATCGTCGCTTCCAACAGCGGCAGTAGATCCGATTTCATCCTCGGCAACAGCGCCTGCGTCTCTGGGTCGCCGAAACGACAGTTAAACTCCAACACACGCGGGCCCTCACTGGTAATCATCAAGCCGGGATAAAGAAGTCCGCGAAACTTGATTCCCTCTTGCAGGAGACCGCGCAGCAGCGGCCGCATAATTTCCGCCTCGAACTGAGCTTGCAATTTGCTGTTCCAATTATTGGCGGGACTGAAGGCGCCCATCCCGCCCGTGTTCGGCCCCTGGTCGCCGTCCAACGCGCGCTTGTGATCGCGCGCCGATTCCAGTAGAAGATAATTGTTTCCGTCTACCAGCGCGTGCAACGAGCATTCCGTGCCGCGCAAGACTTCCTCGATCACGATGCGCCGGCCAGCGTCGCCGAAGCGACGTTGATTCATCATCTCATCGATGGTCGATCGTGCTGTGGCAGCATCAGCCGCAACGATTACCCCTTTGCCGAGCGCCAGGCCGTCCGCTTTGATCACCACGGGAAATTTCGCGCGCTCACAGTAACCAAGCGCTTCGCTGTTCTCGGAGAATATGCTCGCTTCCGCTGTGGGAATCTTTTGCGCGCGCATCAGTTCTTTTGCGAAGATTTTGGACGCTTCAATGCGAGCAGCCGATTTCGTCGGACCAAACGCGCGCAATTTTTCAGCCGCAAACAGATCGACAATTCCCGCGGCAAGCGGATCGTCCGGGCCGACCACCGTTAAATCGACATGATTTTCCTTCGCGAAGCGAACGAGCGCCTCCAAATCAGTCACGGGAATCGCGACATTCTCGCCAATTTCGGCAGTGCCCGCGTTTCCGGGTGCGCAGAAAATACGCTCCGAGTGGGAAGATTGCCGCAGTTTCCATGCAAGCGCATGTTCGCGGCCGCCGCTGCCAATGACTAAAATTTTCATGGGAAATTGGTTTGACTGTAGAGGCAGCCATACCGGCTGCAAAGCGTTCGAAATCGCAAGCGGCACGCCTACCGTTCCAGTCAGGGCATTATCATTCCGACCGCGATTCAGCCGGTAGGATCGACAACTCCAATTTCTCGGTGTGCCGGATCACTGTGAGCCTGGCGCAAACTCCAATTTGTTCGCCGACCAGAACTTTATGCAGATCGTGCACGCTGGCGATGGGCTGACCATTGAACGCAACAATCAGATCGCTCTCGCGCAACCCAGCGCGCTCGGCAGGACTGTTCTTCTCAACCGAAACCACGAGCACCCCGGTGCCAAGAGGCAAGCCGTAAAATCGCACGATCCGCCGGTGAATCGGCACATTCTGGCCGGCCACACCAATGTAGCCGCGCCGGATTCGTCCGTCGCGGATCAGCCATCCAGCGACCAGTTTCGCCGTATTACTGGCGATGGCGAAGCAGATGCCTTGCGCAGGTCGGATCATCGCCGTGTTCACGCCCACCACTTCACCGGCTGAATTGACTAGTGGTCCGCCTGAGTTCCCCGGATTCAAAGCAGCATCCGTTTGAATAATGTTGTCGATCAACCGGCCCGATTGCGCATGCATCGAGCGACCGAGCGCACTGATCACGCCCGCGGTCACGCTGGCTTGAAAACCGAGCGGATTTCCGATCGCGATCACCAATTGGCCGACGCGCAAACTCTCGGAGTCGGCCAGACGCACATGGGTCAGCTGCGGCGCATCGATTCGAATGACCGCCAGATCGGTGTCGGGATCATCGCCTTTTAATTGCGCCGGATATTCGCGCCCATCTGGCAGGTTTACAGTGATGACGCTTGCCTCATGAACGACGTGACTATTGGTCAGGATGTATCCGTCAGGCGCAATGATGAAACCCGAGCCGTTTCCGCTGAGTTCCCGCGTTGCGCGCCTGACCTTGATGCGTTGTTTGACGTCAATGTTAACAACGGCTGGCGCGACACGTGCGACTGCACTCACCACGGTGCGCGAATACGCATCGAGCAAGCCGGAATCGTCTCCCGCGATTGTGTGGGCTTCGGCCTCGCCCGTCGGCTTTGCGCCAGCTCCGGAGTCCGCCTCGCTTAAGAGAAAATCCATCGGCGCAGCGTTTTCTTTTGAAAGAGACGCAATTGTCATGAATTAAATCTCGAGCAGCCAAACCGGCAGTCAACTACATACGGCCCCTGCCTATACATATCTTTTCGAATGTTACTCTCTGCTTGAACCTGAAAGGCGCGCTGTTTATAACAAGGCATGCTAAAACCGTCCTCTCCCCCGTCCGTCATGGACGCGCAGTGTCCCTCCCGGCTGGTGCTCGACCGAATTGCGGATAAATGGACCGCTCTCATCATCCAGATTCTCGGGCGCGGGACCATGCGTTACGCCGCGCTGCAGCGCGAAATCGGGGGCATTTCGCAAAAAATGCTTACCCAAACCTTGCGCAGCCTCGAACGCGACGGCCTGGTGCAACGCACTGTTCATCCGGTCGTGCCGCCGAAAGTGGAATACTCACTCACGAGATTGGGCCGGACGTTGATTGAGCCGTTGCATGCGCTTTGCCGCTGGTCTGAAAAACACCTGGCTGAACTTCAGGCGAACCGGGCGCGGGCAAAGGCTGTAGCCACGGCCGCTGACCGCGCTTAATTGTAATGATTGATGATAGGGACATCGCGCCGCGATGTGTCGCCTCGGCGACCGCAGCGCACCGTCTGTACCTCACTTCATCCAATCACACCACAGAAAGAGATCGAGATCGTCTGCTAATTGCCAGAAGATAAAGAGTAAAGAAAAACCGTATCGTGCCGGCCATTGCCTGGCAGGTCCGCCCAATTCCACCGCGCAGGCTTTGAGTTCCTGTTCAAAAAACTGAGCTATACGAGAGCGCACTTTAGTAGTTAGCCGAAGCTTGTTTCCGCTGGCATCACTGTTGTGATCTGCCTTCAATCGGCCGCTTGGCTTTTCCGGATCGGCGCCCAAAAATTTGACTATTGAGCGCCGCAGCTCCGCGGGATTTCTCTCGAGATCATCGAAGAAGTAAACGCGAAAGAGTTCCGCGCGAACATAGCGCTTCCAGCGCGCGACGATCTTGCTGGGATGCGAACGCAGAAGCACCCCGGGATTCAGCAAATTCCGAATCACTTCGTCAATGTCAGTTGCGTCAAACGGGCTGATATTCCGCAGGCGCACGCCCATCGATAACTGCGACCATGCTCGCTCGACGGGATCACGAGCCAGAAAGATTACTTTTAAATTCGGAAAGTAACTGACGATTCGCTCAATCACCTCGTCATTCAGCATCGAATATGCCGGGGTAATGTCACCCGAGAGCAGCGCCTCCTTCGCTGCGAATAGTCGGGCATAAAGCTCCAAGTCGAGATGCGATCGAGCACTGAGGCGCTTGATGCTTTCGAGAAACCTAAGATCGCGGCCATCCCGCGCGCGTGCAGAAGCTACGGACGGAGTCCTGCTCAATTCATCGAAATAATGCAGCTCCTTAACCGGGGGCATCCAGAAATCGGGATGCTCGACAAGTTGCCGATAAAGCCACGAAGTTCCAGCTTTTTGAGCTCCCACGCACAAGAAATCCGGGCATGCATCACCTGCTGCATAGCACTCGTCTTCTACATTACGATCCTCGCTGGCGCGAGATTTGAGTGGCCAAGTCCAACGCACGTCGCATTATTTTCCGTTGTGAGCTCGAAAAGCAAGCCGGGAGCGCGACTTGCGGCAATCGTCGGTGGAGCTGAAAATTGAAACGAATGGAGAACAAGCCCCGTTATCGCATCTTTCTTCTCTCACCCGCTTACGCTGGAGGTCAACGAGCGCGAATGATCCTGAGCGAACGTGCACAATTCGAACTCGCGCGAAAACTGCGCGGCAAAAAGGGCGCGCCAATCGCGGAGGTGTTCACGTTTCTGAGCGGCCTATACTTTCGCGGGAAAATTGCGTACGCAACTGCGTTTGCGCGGCCGGCGCGGGGAACTCCGGGCGTCTTTGTCATTACGCCCACCCGCGGCCTTGTCGATGCAAGAACGCGAATTCATCTCGACGATCTACGTGAATTTGCCATGGTCGACATTCACGAGGACGATTCGCGTTATCGACTGCCGATGGACCGCGACGCGCAGCGTTTAGCAAAGAAGCTACCAATGGAAAGCGAGATCATTCTTCTCGGCAGCGTTGCCACGGGCAAGTATGTGGATGTTTTGCTGGCGAGTTTTCGCGACCGGCTGCGATTCCCGTCGGAGTTTATTGGCCGTGGCGATATGAGTCGTGGTGGATTGATGTTGCGTTGTGCAGTGGATCGGCAAGAGCTTCCATACGTTGCCGTGGCGGGCGCGATTGTTAATGGAAAACGTCCGCCAAAACTTGCTCCGCGGAGGTATTCGAACCAATAGAGCTAAACCGGCGTCAGAGTGCAAGGTCCACCTCCGCCCGGCTCCCGCTAGAATTGTTTTGCATCACACGCCGGTGTGAGCCTATCGTGAACCCTCTGAGTTATGGACGTGAGTGGTACCATCCGGTCGATTCTCAATCAGAAGAGCGAGGATGTTTTTTCGATTTCACCCAACGCGACGGTTCTCCAAGCGGTTGAAATGATGGATGCGAAGAACGTGGGCGCACTACTGGTGATGGATCAGGAGCGGCTGGTGGGAATCATTTCCGAACGCGATTACACGCGCAAAGTGATGTTGCGTGGCAAGCGATCAAGGGAAACGAAAGTGGCTGAGATCATGTCAACCAATGTAACTGTTACGCATCCACGTGAGCCGGTGGAAAACTGTCTGCGTCTGATGACCGACAAACATATTCGGCATTTGCCCGTGGTCGAGAGCGACAAAGTTGTGGGTGTGATCTCAATCGGTGACCTGGTTAAGCACGTCATTTCCTGCCAGAGCGCAGCTATCGCGCACCTGGAACACTACATCCACGGCGGATACGTAGGGTGAACTCATGAATTTGTAGGGCGTCTGTGTCAGCCCCGAAAGCTTTCGGGGTTCACACAAACGCCGCTACAACTTCCAAACTGTTTTCCCACCGGCGATCGTCCGCACCGCGCGCCCTTTGAGTGTCCAGCCGCTGAACGGTGAGTTGCGCGAGGCTGATTCAAACTGATCGACCCTGACTTTCCATTCCAATTCAGAATCAATCAGCGTCACATCGGCTCGCGCGCCGATTGATAACGTGCCGGCGTCGATCTTCAATAAACGCGCCGGCTCGACTGTGTACATCTCGATTAGCCGGGCGAGATCGATCTTGCGAAGTTTGTGCACGAGCAGATCGAGAAATAACCCGAGCTCAGTCTCTAGTCCGATAATGCCAAACGGCGCGGCATCGAATTCCACTTCCTTTTCAAAATCGGCATGCGGCGCATGATCAGAACATAGGATCGACAAAGTTCCGTCGGCGATGCCTTCCACGAGTGCATCGATATCCGTCTGCGAGCGCAGCGGCGGATTCACTTTGTAGTTCGTATCAAAATTTTGGATCGCTTCGTCGGTTAGCGCGATGTGATGCGGGCAAACCTCGCCACTTATTTTTACGCCGCGCGCCCGCGCTTCGCGCAGCAATCGCACACTTCCGGCTGTAGTGAGGTGCTGGCAATGAATCGGATGATCGCAAAGTTCCGCGAGCAAAATGTTGCGCATTACTATCGCTTCTTCGCCGGCCGCGGGCCAGCCCGGCAACCCGAGGAGCGTGCTCCAGTAGCCTTCGTGCACGACGCCATTGCCGACCAAATTGTAGTCCTGACAATGATCGAGCACGGGCAGACTAACCATACGCGCGTATTCGACCGCGCGTCGCATCACCTCGTGATTTTGAATGCAATGACCATCATCCGTGATCGCCACAACGCCAGCCTGCGCGAGGGACCCGATCGGCGCGAGCTCCTCCCCTGCGAGATTTTTTGAGATTGCGCCGGTTGGCAGAACCTTCACGCACGCGATGGCGGAGGCCCGATCTTTGATCCACGCAATCGTGCTCGGATTGTCCGGGACAGGCGACGTATTCGGCATGCAAACAATGGTGGTGAATCCGCCGGCCGCGGCCGCACGCGCGCCCGACTCAATCGTTTCCTTGTGACTGAATCCAGGCTCGCGCAAATGCACATGCATATCGATCAAACCGGGGCAGACGATGAGATTGCTCGCGTCGATCTGTTCAATTTCGGATGGCGGACTGCGGATTGCTGATTGATCCGTAATTTTTCCGTCGACGAGCAAAAGATCGGTAATTTCATCCCGCTTGTTTGCCGGATCGATCACGCGACCGTTGCGAATGATGGTTGTGCTCATGCAGGAACGTTGATTCGGGGAGCGCGAGCATTCTGCTCGCACTGTCCGGCATGTTGCCGGACGGAATCTCTGCTACGCGCAGCGTCATGATTTTGCTCATGCTGTCGAACACGCATTGAGTTCGCGGCAGAATGCCGCGAACAGCAGGCAACATGCCCACGCTCCCCATTCCAGTCTGCAAGCCTCGCTTCCATTAACTCGCGATTCCTCCGCACAAATAGAGAACGGCCATGCGCACAGCGAGACCGTTCGTGACCTGATTGAGAATGACGCTTTGCAGGCCGTCGGCTACTTCGCTATCGATCTCGACTCCGCGGTTGATGGGGCCCGGGTGCATGATCAGGCAATCCGGTTTCAAAAGTTTTGCGCGTTCTTTGGTCAGGCCAAACAACCGAATGTATTCGCCGAGCCCGGGAAAATATTCTCTGCGCTGGCGCTCGTGCTGAATCCGCAAAAGGTTTACGACATCGGCCTTGGGCAGCACGTCATCAATTCGATACGAAACCTCGACACCCAGTTTTTCAAACTCGTGCGGCACGAGCGTGCTCGGGCCCACCAGTGTCACACGCGCGCCGAGCTTTAGCAGACCGAAAATGTTTGAGCGCGCGACGCGACTGAATAAAATGTCGCCAATGATCGCCACGTGCAGCCCAGCGATTTTTCCTCTGCGCTCGCGAATCGTGTAAAGATCGAGAAGCGCCTGCGTTGGATGCTCGTGTGCCCCATCGCCGGCATTGATCACGCTAGCTTTCAGCCGGTTTGCCAAAAACTGCGGCGCGCCCGCGGAACTGTGGCGCAGCACGAGAATGTCAGCGTGCAATGCCTCCAGATTGCGCGCGGTGTCTTTGAGCGTTTCGCCCTTGGTCAGACTAGACGTCGTCGCCGAGATATTGATCACGTCTGCGCTTAGTCGAAACGCAGCCAACTCGAATGAGGTGCGCGTGCGCGTGCTTGGTTCCACAAAAAAGTTGACCAACGTTTTTCCACGCAGCGCTGGGACTTTCTTGATCTCGCGAGTGCCGACTTGCTTAAACGCGTTGGCAGTCTCGAGAACGAAATTGATTTCATCTGCCGACAATTCGCGCAGCCCGAGAAGATCTTTGCGTGTCCAGCGTGTGGTCATATTTGGGGAGCGCACGCGTCTCGCGTGCTGGTTTCGGAGTCGCGCCGAAACGAACTTTGCCTGTGTATCAACACGTGTGAAGTTGTGAACATCGAAGAAAAGTCCGCGATCGCGGGGACGCGCTCGCCACCACGCGCGAGGCGTGCGCTCCCCAGAATTTCTGTTCGCGCGTTCATTCTCTTTCCAGCCAGACCGCGTCCGGTTCGTTATCGGTTTCTTGCAGGCGGACCTGAATTTGTTCGCGCGTCGCGGTCGGCAAATTCTTGCCGACGTAATCGGCACGAATGGGCAGCTCCCGATGGCCTCGATCCACCAGCACTGCGAGCTGGATGCGTGCCGGTCGCCCGAATGAACTGATTGCGTCCATTGCGGCGCGAACAGTGCGGCCAGTGTAAAGAACATCATCGACGATGATGACCGTCCGCTCCTCGAGTGGCAGCGGAAGTTTCGACGCGCGCACTACCGGTAGCTCTGCACGCGTTCCGACGTCGTCGCGATGCATTGCTACGTCGATTACGCCGGTCTCAACGTCAATGTTTTCGATCTCGCGGATGAAAGCCCCAATGCGCCGCGCGATCTCCACACCTCGCGACGGAATTCCGGCGAGCACGACCTTCTCAAGCTGCGGGTTTCCCTCAATAACTTCATGCGCAATCCGTCGCAGCGCACGCCGAATTGCCTCCGCGTCCAGAACTGGGACCGCGGCAGATGCTGTTTGTTTAGTTCCTTTCATGCGTTTCCTTGGCGACCTCACGGGACCGCGTTAAAGGAAAAAATTTAGGAGGCGGACTTTTCGGTGCGAGCCTCCTTTCTTCGCCGCTCTCGCCAATTGGAGCGATGTTTCACGATCCAATCAAGCAAGGCTCTTTCGAAGCCGATGTCTCCGCCGGCTTTTTCGCTCTCGATCCACTTGTGCTTCAAAATCTCCGCGCGCTCAGCAAGGAACTCCTTGTAGAGCGCTGAATCCTTGACGAATTGAGCTTGATCGTCTTCCGAAGACGGCATCTCGGGTTCTTCTTTCATAAAACTTGCGGCTAGTCAATAAAATTAAACACCGGAATTCGACGAGAGAATCGCGAAATTTATTTAGCTTCTGTCTGCATCGGACACTGCGGATGCATCGCTACGGCAGAGTCTTACGAATATTTTCGGCGATCTTTTTGAACTCGGCAGTCACAGGCGATTGTCGATCTTCGCTTGCGATCGGAATACCGCGATCGCCGGACTCGCGCGTGGCGATATCAATGGGAATCTGACCGAGCAGGGGAACTCGCAAGCGCCTGGCTTCCCGTTCGCCGCCACCGCTTCCAAAAATATCGTAGCGTTTGCTGTCGGATGGCGAGACGAAATAACTCATGTTTTCCACCAAGCCGAGCACAGGGACGTTGACCTTGTCGAACATGGTAGCAGCCTTGCGCGCGTCAATAAGGGCAACTTCCTGTGGCGTAGTGACGATGATCGCTCCCGAAAGGGCGACCGTTTGCACAATCGTAAGCTGGATGTCTCCGGTGCCGGGAGGAAGATCGAGCACCAGATAATCCAACTCGCCCCATTCGACCTGCCGCAGAAATTGCTGCGTGTAGCGCGTCACCATTGGTCCGCGCAAAATCGCCGGCGACGTGTCGTCGAGCAGAAATCCCATCGACATGAGTCGCAACCCGTATTGCTCGATCGGGACGATCTTGTTTTCCTCCGTGGCGGTGGGCCGCTCTCGCGTGCCGAACATGAGGGAAATACTCGGGCCGTAAATGTCGCAATCGCACAAGCCCACGCGTGCACTGGTTTGTACCAGTGCGACAGCGAGATTCGCCGCGACGGTCGATTTGCCGACGCCGCCTTTACCGCTCGCCACCGCAATAACGTGCTTGATACCCGGAATGCGCATCGCGCCCATGCCCGCGCCTGCGCCGGCTGGTGGTGCGTGGATGTCGATCAAAACTCTGGCGCTGCGAACTCCTGCTATGGCTCGCAATGCACTTTCCGCATCGTTCTTAATCGCTGCTGGAACATTTGGGTCGTTCGTCGCCAATGCGAGCTGCACTTTTACCTCGCCATTATCGATGTGGATCGACTTCACCAATCCGAAGGAAACGATATCGCGAGTGAAGCCGGGATATTTCACCGACTTCAACGCAGTCTTCACCTGCTCCTCCGAGATCGACATGCTTGAACCTTACGTGCGCCGCGCCAAACGTAAACGGGGCGCTGGGTTATCGCTCCTGATAGTCCAGTTTGTAGCGAATCTGATAATCGCTTCCGCCAGATGGGCGAGTAGGTTGCCCGCCGGCTTTCGGGACGAAGTCCGGGTTTTGCCACTCGGACCAGGCGCGGTATTTCGCCCTCATAGGATTGGCTGGCAAATGGAGCTGGAAGATTCGGTCTTCACCGCCGGGAAATTTCAGGACGAAGAGGCGCCTAGAGGTGCGAAAATAAAGTTCGACGTAACCAGCGCGCACGCTCGGGTTTTCAGGTGCATCCGTGTGCCAGTAACCCGGCATCGGCATCCGATTGCGAGGTGTGTCCAGCTCCGGCTCAACTTTGGCAAGACTTTCGATAGACTGGCCAGCCGGCGGTTTAACTTCAAACTCGAGCAGCGGCGTCGGCCCATTGATGTTCAAAACATGCGGTTGAGCCGCATACCAAATTCCGAAACCAGATGCAGCGATTGCTGCGATCGAGAGACAAACGATGACTAATCCGATGAACAGCCAAATGCTCCTCACGCCACGCCAGTAAAGCGCGAGAAGAATCGAGACTGGGGTGACGATGAACGTCACGATTAGCGCAATCGCCACAGCAAAATAGCCAGCCTCTCCTTCAAATGTAGAGACATGAAATGCGGCCGCCAAGGCCGAGCCGAGACCGAAGCCGAGGAACAGCCCAGCCCCAATGCCGATAATTCCTCCGATAATTCCGAAAAGAATTGCGCTAATGGAGAGTTTATTTATCGCGATCTTCACGGGAATGATCAGGGCGAACTCGCCGCCGTCGGCCGCTGGAGAAGATCGATCCGTTGATGCGTTTTTGCGATTTCCAGGACAAGTCCTGAATAGTTCCACCGGCCAAGCGACTTCGTTGCCGCTACGTAAATTGTTCCTTTTCCCTTTGGACCGGAGACGGGAATGGAGAGATTCGCTTCACCGGACGCGCCGTTGACGTTCGTGTTTCCCGAGAGAAGAAATCCCTCTGTAATAGGCGAACCAAGCGCCTCGATGACAGCAGGGTGCGCCTTGGCCCGGGTCAGCGCATCTTTGTAAACATCCGTCGATTTCACTGCGCTGAATACGATCAGGACGACTGCGGCCACAAAAGCGACGAATAACACGGCTATGCTGAAGCACCCAACCGGGACGAACCATTTCCAATTCCGCTTCCACCAGTTTGGTCTTGGCGTCGGAGAAACTGCTGACGGTGTCTGCTCCACGGGGTCTTTGTACGTCGGAGGCGAAGTCCTTGGCAACCACTCTCTTCTCTGCGATCTGCGCTTGACGGGTCACGCTGCCGCAAGGCAGGATGCCGGCCATGAAACTACAACACTCTCTCCGAATTGTTTTCGCAGGCGCTTTGATAGTGCTGATGGGCGCGTGCGCAATCGCTCCCACATCCGGCCCGGCTGCTCTCGTCGGCACATGGACCAACACGCTCGGCACGGTGTGGACAGTTAACCCCGACGGAACATTTCAGGTCGATCTGGACAAGAACGGCAAACCCGACGTATGGGGCCACTACACGGTATCCGGCGATACACTTATGATAAGCGAGGTGCGGGGGAAGACCCCGAAAGCCTGCAAGCAACCGGCCACCTACAAGTTCAACCGAATGGGTGACCAATTGCATTTCACGCTTGTGAGTGACAAGTGCAAACTACGCATCCAAAACGTGACGCAGCCTTGGACGAAAAAATAGATGCTGGCGATTGAGGTCAATCGCCCTTATCCAATCAGCCGCAGATAGATATCTTCGAGCCGTCGCGCCTGCGCGTGGAGATCGAAATCTTTTCGAACGACCTCAACGCCGTTGCGCGCGTTCTTCGAAAGGGAAGTTGGATCTTGCACCGCAGTTAACAATGCGCACGCCAGCTCTTCGTGATTGCGCTCAGGCACGAGGACACCGCTAGCACCGTTCTCGATTGCTTCGGGAATGCCGCCGTGCTCGGTTGCAAATACCGGTAGACCGGTGGCCATTGCTTCGAGCATCGAATTTGGAACGCCTTCCTGATTTCCGTCACGACCCATCTGGCTCGGGTGAAGAAAAATGTGTGACCGATAATAGATCTCGCGCAATTGCTCTTGCGAAACAAAGCCTGTGAATGAAACGTGCCCTTGGATGTTTAGTTCGCGCGCCAGTTTCTGAAGTTCGCCGAGCAACGGCCCTTCTCCGGCAATCGTCAGGGTCGCATTCGGATATTGCCTCAGAAAAACTGCGAAAGCGCGAAGGGTAACCGGCAGACCTTTCTTCTCGATCAAGCGGCCAGCTTGCACAAGCCGCCATTCGGCGTTTTTTGGGAAGCTTCGTTCGCGGAAAGGAAATTCCTCCAGTGGAATTCCGGTGCGTTGAACTTCAATCTTCTTTGGGTCACAACCAAGATCGGCAATTGCGCGCCGCAGCGATTCTGAGCGAACCAAAACCAGCTTCACTGCAGCGAGCATCTCCCGCGTGGCTTCTCGATAGGCCGGCTTGTTCATGTCGACCGTGACGTCGGCGCCGTGAAAGGAAACGATTGATGCATTTTTCCACGCGCGAATTAGCGGCAGCAGATGGACTGCGATTTGACCGAAGTAAATGTGCAAAAGGCGAGCGTCGATTTCATTTAGGACGGGCAGCAACGCGCTCAACTCTGCGTCCGAAATTTGCCACGGAATGTCGCGCAGTTGCCTGAACCAGAAGCGCCGCAGGAAATGCGCTGCCGGCTTTGGGACAATTTCGACCGCCTCAAATGGGAAGCGCCCGGTTTGCTCCCGTTTCTGCGCAATCACGACCGGAGCGCATCGCCTCAGCGCAGTGATCTGCCGGTAGATGTGGAACATCTCCGGTTTCAGAAACGTCGCGCAATAACAAGCGATGACCGGGCGTGACTCGGGAGAAGTACTCAATGCCGAAGGTTAGACGGTCAGCGTTCAACGTCCAACTCCGAAAGCTTTCGCGAGCTTAAGTCGAAAACTGTGCGCGCACCACCGCTGGCACGCGCGTCGGCCGGCCGGTATGCGCATTGATTGGGCACCACAGGGTACGAGCCTTTGATAAGAGCTGGCCGTCGCTATTGCGCCGGATTTCGGTGAACCGTTCGAACGTAAGCCGAGCGGCTTTGCCGACCCACGTGCGCAAGATGATTTTGTCCTCTAGCGCGGCGGGATTTTTGTAGTCGATCTCGTGCCGCAGAACGACCCAGCCGATAGTCTTCTGTGCGTCCGGAGTAGCGACCGCTCGCCAATGCGCAGTGGCAACATCCTGGATCCACCGCAGGTAAACCGTGTTGTTCACGTGCTTTTGCTCGTCGATATCACTGGGCAAAACTGCAACGGTCATTTCGAAATGCGCGGACATCGGGAGCGAGAAGTGAGAGGTTACTAATCGGTCGGAACGCTGAGAGCTAAGAGTTCATGAAAAAGTAGCACAGCGGCGAAAATACCCTACAAACTTGAGCAGCTATTGGGGTACTATCGCCTCTCAATGAACGAGCAAGATGAAGAGATCGCGTCAACATTGCCGGAGGACTTGGATGCGCTGCCGCGGCTCGGCGGATTTCGTCTGCGCGGCATAGAGATGACGCGGCTGGAAACTTTCATCGACGCAGCCTTCGCATTTGCAATCACGATGCTGGTAATCGCCGCGCAGCAAATCCCGGACGATATCAAAACGCTCCTGGGCGCTTTCAAAAACGTCCCGGTCTTTATTGCGAGCATCATCGTTCTCGGAATTTTTTGGCGAGGGCATTGGTTATGGAGCCGGCGGTATGGCCTTGAAGACGGCGTTTCGATCTTCATTAGCTGGGCGATGATTGTCACAATCTTGATCTATATGTACCCGCTGAAAGCGATTTTTAGCTCCATGTGGTTTTTGCTCAGCGGCGGTCGAGTAGGCCACCC
>Ga0137371_10002185_pt1 | contig 15567 bp, 14 predicted proteins | sample SagtaG_7_FD_104919 | JGI IMG/M metagenome (GOLD analysis project Ga0137371, IMG submission 104919) | Vadose zone soil microbial communities from Sagehorn Ranch, Mendocino, California, USA - Sage1_R_40_16 metaG | ecosystem: Environmental > Terrestrial > Soil > Vadose zone | place: USA...
CGCCGATGTTTCCCGTGCGCATGACATGCGGCCCGGCACAAAGGTCGATGAAGTCGCCGTTGCGATAGAGCGAGATTTTTTCGTCCGCCGGAATGTTCTCGATGATATCGAGTTTGAACTTGGACTGTTCAGATCTCGCACCGAGGGCACCAAGTTCACCACGTTTCGCCATGGACAAAGCCTCCTCGCGCGACACTTCCATGCGCTCGAAAGGATGGTTCGCTCTGATCTCCTTTTTCATCTCAGCCTCGATCTTTTCGAAATCGTCCGGTGAAATGCGGTGGGGAAGATCGACATCATAATAGAAACCGTTCTCGACCGGCGGCCCGGCCGCGAACTGCGCTTCCGGCCAAATCTTCAAAATCGCCGTGGCCAGAACGTGCGACGCCGAATGGCGGAGACGCTCGATGTCCGTCATCTGCTCGCGCTGCTCTAAAGTTTTGCGATCTTCGCTCATCAAAGGCCGCTGAAATTAACCACGAAGCAGAGGAAGGACACGAATAATTTGTCGCGTCGAAAACGCCGAGCTGCTGCGTTATAATTGTGATGATGAGACGAATTCCGCCATGGCTGTTGGTAGTGGTTCTGGCGGCGACCAGTTGCCACCATAGCCCTACTTCTACCTCTGAGTTCGCCGCGCAGCGCCAAAAGATGGTCGAGCAACAGCTCATGCCGCGCGGCATTCATGACGAGCGGGTGCTGGCGGCGATGGCGAAAGTGCCGCGCGAAGAATTCGTCCCCGAAAATTTGCGCGCGCAAAGTTATTCCGATAGCGCACTTCCGATCGGTCACGACCAGACGATTTCGCAGCCGTTCATCGTCGCGTTCATGACCGAACAACTGCGTCCGCAACCGACCGATCGTGTTCTCGAAATTGGTACCGGCTCAGGTTATCAGGCGGCGGTCTTGGCCGAGCTGGTGAAAGAGGTTTACACGATTGAGATCATCGAGCCGCTCGCAAAAGATGCGTCGGCGAGACTCGCGCGACTCGATTACAACAATGCGCATGTTAAGATCGGCGACGGCTACCAAGGCTGGCCGGAAGTCGCGCCGTTCGATTCCATCATCGTGACCTGCGCGCCCGACAAAGTTCCGCAGCCGTTGAGGCAACAACTTAAAGAAGGCGGGCGCATGGTCATCCCGGTCGGCATCGGTCTGGATCAACAACTCTTCTTGCTCGAAAAAAAGGAGGGCCAAATGGCAGAGCGTGCCATTTTACCCGTGCGCTTCGTGCCGATGGCCGGCGAAGCAGCCAAGCCAAAATGAATCGTGATAAAAAATTAGAAGCGGCCGAACTTGTAGCTGCAGATGTCCTCGTCAGTCGGCCCTGAAATTATTTCTTAATCTCGGCCAGCTTTTTCAGGTCAACACGCTTGACCCACTCCTGCAATTCTTTCGGGTCCTGCTTTTGCAGTTCGATTTCGACGAAGTAGCGCTTTGCGACCATGACCCAGAGCGAAGCCTGCTTCTGATCTTTGTCGTAAGCCTCGAATCCCGGATTGCCGTCGATGGTGACTGATTTGCTATAACCTTCGGGCGTCTCGCTGCCTTGGTTCCAAGCGCCCATGGTCGCTTCCACGTAATCTGGGTTCGCCACCGAATCGAGAATGCTGATCGCCGCCGTCGGCGCGTCGACACCTTCGCCTTTGCGATAATCACGATGAACATTGGTGATTTTGAATCCGCCCACGTCGTCGCTCGAGCCCTCGGCCTTTTCCGCCGTCCAGCCGGCGGGCGGTTCCGGCAAGATCGGAATCAGCTTCGCCGGATCGACTACGTCCGGAATAAGAATCGGCTCATTTTGCGCGCGCAATCCAATCGTGGCAAAGCCAAGCCACACGGTAAGAGCAAGAGCCGTCGTCTTCATTCAGGGTCAGCTACTCGATTGACTTTGCCTCGATGCTTTGTCAAGAGGCGATCCATGACCCGAGCGACGCGACTCGCCATTATGATGTCGATCTTGGCGGTAGCGGTTCGATTGATTTGTATCGATCAACCCTACATCGACAATTGGAGCTGGCGCCAAAGCGACGTCGCCGCGATCGCGCGAAATTATTTCCAGGACGGTTTTCACTTTGCGCGTCCGCAAATCGATTGGGCGGGTAATGAGAGCGGTTACGTCGGGACCGAATTTCCTATCCTGCCGTTTTTGGCTGCGGTTTGTTACAAAATATTTGGCGTCCACGAATGGATTGGACGCGTTCAAGCGCTCATTTTATTCGCGATTTCGCTGCCGTTCTTTTTTTTGCTGGTTCGTGAAACTTTCGGAGAACTCGCCGCAGTCTGGTCGCTTTCCTTTTACAGCTTTGCGCCGCTCGGCGTCATGGTCAGCCGATGTTTCATGCCCGACATGCCGTCGCTCGCTTTATCCATCATCGGGCTCTATTCCTTTCAACTTTGGATCGACGAGCCGGACTGGCGTACAAGATCGACATCGTTCTTCGCCAGCGCGTTTTGTATTTCATTGTCGATCCTGATTAAGTTGCCAAGCATTTTAGTCGGCGCGCCCTTGGCCTGTCTCGCATTACAGCGTTTCGGATCTTCATCGTTTAAGCGCTTTGATTTATGGTTTTTGGCTGCGATCGCGCTCTTGCCTTCCGTGTTTTGGTACGGACACGCTTATCAAATCGCGCTGCAGTTTTATCCGCACCATTTCTTCGGGGCAGGCGGAGTTCAGATCATGTCGGCGGCATGGTATCTGAAAATTTCGAAAGAGATTGTTACATCGACACTCACGCCTGTTATTTTCGTTCTCGGTTGTGTCGGTACGTTCATGACAAGATCGATCCCGCGGCCGCGGGACGCACGAATGTTTCAGTGGTGGCTCGGAGCGATGATTTTGTTCATCGTGATCGTCGGTTACGGAAACCGACATCAATGGTATCAATTGCCTCTCATTCCGATCACCGCCGCGTTTGCCGGCGCCGCGTGCGCGTTTGTTAGTCCGAAAATATCCAGTCGGGCAATGAGGATCGCGCTTTCGATTTTGCTGGTGGCCTCAGTCGGTTTTTCCGGGTTCGTTTATGCACGCGATTTTTACCAACCGAGCGCCGCTCCATTGCGCGACGCGGGATTGGTTTTGAAACGAATCACACCGACAAGTGCGGTGGTGGTGGTGGCGGATAACGGTGACCCAACGGTTTTGTATTATGCCGAACGCAAAGGCTGGCATTTTCTGGAGAAGAACGGAATCTATGATGGCGAACCGAAAGACAGCGCGCAGGCGATTAATGATCTTGAGAGGTTGCGAGGACACGGCGCGAGTTATCTTGTGCTCACTTCAAACACTGCATGGTGGGTCGATTACTACGTGCAGTTCGGGCAACATGTTGCCGCGACATCAACGCTCGTGGAAGCGACGTCCGAGTTTAAAATCTACAAGCTCAACCCAGTTCCGAAATGAAAATGGATAATTTCACGATTCGTCCGGCCACGGTCGGCGATGTTCCGATCATTCTCGACTTGATCCGCGCGCTTGCCACCTACGAACGCGCGCCGAAGGAAGTTACTGCGACCGAAAAAGGACTGACCGACGTCTTATTCGGCGAGAAACCGTCGGCGGAAGTTTTGCTCGCGTTTGAAAATGAGACTGCGGTTGGGTTCGCTGTTTTCTTTCACAATTTCTCGACCTGGCTCGGCCGGCCGGGACTTTATCTCGAAGATTTGTTCGTTAGGCCGGAGCAGCGCGGCAAAGGTTACGGGCGCGCTCTGCTCATTCGTTTGGCAAAGATCGCGCGCGAGCGCGGCTGCGGCCGGCTGGAATGGGCGGTCCTGGATTGGAACCAGCCTGCGATCGAGTTTTACCGCAAACTCGGCGCGAAACGGATGGATGAATGGACCGTGTTCAGATTAACGCGCGATGGAATCGCGAAACTGGCGGACGCGGCGCTCGAATAATGAACGATCAGGCGTGGACAAGGCGCGCGATCAGATCCTCACTCGCGACAACGCCAATCAAATTTCTTTTTTGATCAACAACCGCAGCCAGACCCAGCCGTGCCGCTCGTAAGCGCTGGACCGCGCGCGCGGCCAGCTCACTTTCCTGGACCGTAACCATTCTCCGCACGTAGCGACTGAGCGATTGCGGCGGATCTTTATCGAGCAAAATATCGAGCACATTGACCAGGCCGACCGCATCGCCGTTGGCGTCGATCACGGGCAAGCGATCGAATCCAGTGGAGCGGCTGAGATCAAACACATCTTCAATGGCCGATTCCGGTTTCAAGCTGGCCACTTTAGGCAATGGCTTCATCACATCGCGTGCGGTCACGTTTTGAAAATCGAACACGTTGTGAATCATGGCTCGCTCGGTCGCGGTAAGGGATCCCTCGCGTTCGCTTTGCGCAGTGATTTGTTTTAATTCCTCACGCGCCGCGAAAAGACGAGCGCGTTTCTTTTGCGCCGGCAAAAACAACCGGCCGAGAGCCGCGCCCGTTGCCAGGATTGGCCAGAGCGCCGCCATGACGATTTCAAGAAGGCCGGCGAGCGGAGAAAGCGCGCGAAAAGGAAACCGGCGAAAGAGCGACTTGGGCAAAACGCCGAGGACGAAAAGATAGATTGGCAATCCGATCAAGATGGTTAGAGCGAAACCAGGGGTGCCGAATCGTGAAACGAGAAGACGGGTCAGAAGAAGCAGCGCCAGGATGTCTGCGAAGTTTGTGACCAGCAAAACTGTGACGAGCAAACGCTCCGGTGTTTTCAGCAATCGATTGAGACGCACCGCCGCCGGCCGATTCAATTTTACATGGTAGCGCAACCGAACCGGGTCGATCGATGTCAGTCCGGCTTCGATTCCGTTGAAAAGAAACGAAATCGCCCAGCAACCCCCGATGATAAAAACGTCTCTCATGCGGCGGCGGTGTCAGCGTTCGTTTGATCGTTCAGACAGGTGGTCTTTTCCAAGAGCAATTCTTCGATTCGTTTTCGACTCGTGCGTCTAACAGTTATCGCGAGCCGCGGCAGCTCGACTTTGGCGCCGGCTTGCGGCAAATAACCGAGCCGGGTGAAAACGAGGCCGCCGATGGTGTCGATTCCGTCCGCTTGTAATTCAAAACCGAGATGCTCTCGCAGATCGTCCAGACGCGCGTGACCGCTAACAAGAAATTTTCCGTCTTCGAGCGGCTCGATGTAAAGATCGACATCTCCGCGTGACGGTGCCGCGTCGCCCAGAATTTCCTCCACGATGTCGGACATGGTGATGATGCCTTCGGTGCCGCCAAATTCATCGACCACGATGGCGAGCGACTGTGGATGCGTCAGGAAAAGTTTAAGCAAATCGAGCGCGCGCATCGTTTCCGGCACGAACGATGGCGCCAAAAGTGTCTCGGTGTAATGTTCCGAAGGATCGAGCAGGAACAGTTTGACGTCGATCATGCCGACAATGTTGTCCGGTGTGTCGGCGTAAACGGGAACGCGGCGGTAACGTTTCTCTTTTAATTGGGCGATCGCCTCCTCGTTCGTGAGATCGTCTGCCAAAGCGAGAGTCTCGACCCGCGGTGTCATGCAATCCTTCGCTGTTTTGTCGCCCATCTTGATGATCTCCTGGATCATCTCGCCCTCGGCTTCGTGCAGTGTCCCTTCTTCCTCTCCAATCTCGACCAGGGTCTCCAGCTCTTCGTCGCTCAAGCGCGCGCGTGTGCGCAGCTGCACCGGTGTGAGAAGATCGACAATCACGGTGCTGACGCGCTCAAGCGCGCGTCCAACGCGATCGAGCAAACGCACCGAGGCTTGGAGTGTGAAAGCGCCGATGGTCGACAATCGGTAGGGCGCGGCGAGCGCGATCAATTTCGGGACCAAATCGCAGAGCAAGACGACAATCGCGAAAATCAGAATCGCGGCCAGCCATTGCGGCAGACGTCCAGCGAGCGGCCCGCGCCAGAGTAAAAAAAGACACAGCACGACCAACGGTAATTTGACCAGCCCGTCGCCCAGCAGGAGCACGTTCAGAACGCGACGCGGTTTATCGCGAAAAAGTTGGACGAAATCGATCAGCGCGGGATGATTTTCCTCCAATCGGCGCAATTGATGCGGCCGCAGCGAAAAAAGAGCCGTCTCCAATCCCGAAAAAAGCGCGGAGACAAAAATCAGTCCGGCGATTGCGGCGAGAATAATTGCCAGCGCAACCGGCGTCATTCTTGGCTGCGGTCCCGAACGCTTTCGTGACCCTCCGGAAAAGTCGGTTTGCCCATCATCTGAGGCATGATGAAATTAAGCCCTTCATGAGCAAAGGCGAGAGGATTTCGCGGTTCGTCCGTGAGCTCGAAGGCGACGATGTCGATCTTTTCGGTGACGTGGCGAACCATCCATTTTATCGCGCGTTCTTCCACTGCTGGAACGAGCAGCGCTACTACGAGGCGCACGATGTCCTGGAGCAGCTTTGGCTCAACAGCAATACCGAAGACGATAATTTTTTCAAAGGGCTGATTCAGGCCGCCGGTGCCTTCGTGCATCTGCAAAAACATTTCGAGCACCCGACGCACGCAAAGCACGGCCGTCGTCTTCGACCGGCGGTTAAACTCTTCGCGTTGGCGGAGAAAAATCTGTCGATCTTCGCCCCGCGGCGTCACGGCCTCGACGTTTCGGCGCTGATCGATCTCTTGCGAACTACGCGGGAGAAAATCAACGACTCGGATTTCAAAACGAATCCGTGGTCGCCGGAAAACGCGCCGCGGTTGGAATTGTCATCTCGTAAAAATTAATTTGCCGCCCGCAATCGTCAGGATGATTGCCAATAGGATTGAGATTGTTCGGGTGGGAAAGCGCCTGCTGCCGAAATAGGAACCGATTGCGCCGCCAATGATCGCAGGAATGGCGAGCGTAATTCCGAGAGTCGGAACCGAGTGGACTGCCGTGAAATATCCGATCAACCCGCCGATTGAATTTACCAGGATGAAGAGCGCGGACACGGCCGCCGCCTGACGGATGTGTGCCCATTGGCAGAATAAAAGAAGCGGCGTGAGAAAAATTCCGCCGCCCGTTCCGGTCAGACCGGACAGAAATCCCAAGCCCACTCCAACTCCTACCGCAGTTGGTCTAGATGGAGTGACTGTTTTGTCGGGATCGCCACGGCGAAAGATCAAACGCGCAGCCGAGAAAAGCAGAACAAGCCCGATCAGGATTCTTAGAACTGATGCTGACGGCTGGAGATAACCGCCGAGATACGCTGCGGGAATTGAAAGGAGCGCGAATGGCCAAAATAACTTCCAGGAGAAGTGACCAGCTCGCCAAAATTGGAAAGAACCGATCGTTGCCACCAAAATATTCAAGACGAGCGCGGTCGGCCGAATGACGGTCGCGGCTAGTCCAAACAAAGTCATGGTCGCGATGTATCCGGACGCGCCCGCGTGCCCGACCGACGAGTAGAGAAACGCGATCACTGCGATCGCGAGACAAAGAAAAACGAGATGCGTGGCGTCCATTATGTGGATCTAATCACGACCGATTGTCATCCTGAACGGAGTGAAGGATCTCTCACAAGCTCGTTGATTACACAAAGTACATTGTGTGATCCGCGCTTCGATTGTGAGATCCCTCGCTTGCGTTCGGGATGACCCCTTCCGCTTTTGCGTTCTCACGCTAAGTTGATCAGTGACACCGATTGTCATGGCCGCGGAAATTCAACCGGCTCACCCGGCGCACACCAACCGACTCGCGCGCGAGAAGTCGCCGTATCTTCTTCAGCACGCGCATAATCCGGTCGATTGGTTTCCGTGGGTCGAAGAAGCGTTCGCCAAAGCGCGCCGCGAGAACAAACCAATCTTTCTCTCGATCGGTTACTCAACCTGTCACTGGTGCCACGTGATGGCACATGAGTCGTTTGAAGACGAGGCGACAGCGGCGCTGATGAATCGCGAGTTTGTGAGCATCAAAGTCGATCGCGAGGAACGGCCGGATGTTGATCGGGTTTACATGACCTTTGTCCAAGCGACGACCGGCGGCGGGGGTTGGCCGATGAGTGTCTGGCTCACGCCCGATCTGAAGCCGTTTGTCGGCGGAACATATTTTCCGCCGGAAGATCGATACGGTCAGCCTGGTTTTAGGAAAGTTCTGGAACGGATCGCAGCCGCTTGGAGACAGGACCACGAAAAAATTGCCGAGCAGGGGTCGAAGATCGTGGAGGCGCTTCGCCAATCGCAGAACGCGCAGCCGGGAACCGCTGCTAAGATCGACAACCAACTTTTTCAAACCGCCTACCAACAGCTTTCTCGGAGTTTCGATGACAAGGAAGGCGGCTTCGGAACTGCGCCAAAATTTCCGCGCCCGGTCGCGCTCAATTTCCTGACGCGTTTCTATGCGCGCGATACGAAAAGCGAATCCGGCAAGCACGCCCTCGAAATGGATTTGGTCACGCTGCGCAAGATGGCGGCCGGCGGAATGCACGATCATCTAGGTGGCGGATTCCATCGTTACTCGGTCGACCGCTACTGGCACGTTCCGCATTTCGAAAAAATGCTTTACGATCAGGCGCAACTCGCGAGCGCCTACCTCGATGCAATTCAGATCCTACGCGACCCTCACCTCAATCCTCAGGCCGGGATCGCGACCGGGCGGGAGCGCCGAGAGGAAGTCGCGAGGCGTCAGGTGAGGGTTGAATTTGAAGGAGTCGCTCGTGACATTCTCGATTACGTCGCACGCGACATGACCTCAAAAGAAGGCGGGTTTTTCTCAGCGGAGGACGCGGACAGCTTGTTTGAGCACGGAAAGCCGGAGCACGGCGAGGGCGCATTTTATGTTTGGACCGAGAAACAAGTCGACGCTGCGCTCGGCGACGATTCGGCCGTGTTTAAGTTTCACTACGGAGTGCAACCTCACGGTAACGCGCCGGAAGGGAGCGATCCGCAGGACGAATTCCGCGGCAAAAATATTCTGATTCAGCGCCACACGATTGCCGAGACGGCGCAACATTTTAAGAAGAACGAAGATCAAGTTCGAGACTCGCTCGCTCACAGTCGCCCAAAGTTATTGTCGATCCGAAACAATCGACCGCGTCCGCACCTCGACGACAAAATCATCGCAGCATGGAATGGCCTGATGATTTCGGCGTACGCGCGTGGGGCGCAGGTTTTGGATGAGCCGCGTCATCTTGAGGCAGCGGCACGCGCAGCAAAATTCCTGCGCGCAAATCTTTACGACGACAAGAGCAAATTGCTCTTTCGCAATTATCGCGAAGGCCGCAGTCAGATCGAAGGCTTTGCCGACGATTACGCGTTCGTTATTCAAGGACTTCTCGATCTTTACGAAGCATCCTTCGACATTGAGTGGCTGAAGTTTGCGGTTCAACTTCAGGAAACGCAGGACCGCTCGTTCTACGACGAGAAGAACGGCGGCTATTTCAGCACCAGCGGCAAAGACGCGAGCGTCGTCCTCCGAATGAAGGACGACAATGACAGCGCTGAACCGGCAGCGAGCTCAGTCGCTGCCCTGAATCTTTTGCGACTCGCGCAATTTCGCGACGACAAGAAACTGGACGACCACGCTCGGAAAACGGTCGACGCGTTTGCGCCAACGCTTTCCCATTTTGCGAGTGCGATGCCACAGATGCTGATCGCGTTCGATTACTCGCTAGCCAAGCCGCGCCAAATCGTGATCGCCGCGAAGATCGATCCGCCGCAGGACGGATTCGCCGTGGCGAACAATGACGGGACAAAAGCCCTGGTTGCGGAAGTGCACCGGCATTTTCTGCCGAACAAAATTCTGATACTTGCCGATGGTGGCGAAGGTCAGAAATTCTTTTCCGAAAAAAACGAAGCCATTGACGCGATGTCACCGGTCGACGGCAAACCCGCCGCCTACGTCTGCGAAAACTTCACCTGCAAAGCACCCGTGACTGATCCGAAAGCGTTGCGCGATTTACTCTCCAGTCGCTAAACTCGTCGGCGCCATGCGCAACGTGCTCATCACCGGGACGCCGCGCTCCGGCACGACGCTGATTTGTTCGTTGCTGAACAAGTTGCCGGACACGGTCGCTCTGCATGAACCGATGAACGTGTGGGATTTTTCCGAATGTCGGGATGGCAACGCGGTGGCGGATCTCATTGAAAATTTCTGCGCCGACACGCGGAAATCACTGCACGAACACGGCTTCGCGGTCTCGAAACATGTGCGCGGCAAGATTCCAGATAATGTCGCGGCCGATCAAGTCAATCGCGCCGGAACGCGGTTGCGACGCACTGAGCACGGGCGAGTTGTTGTTGACAAACCGCTCTCGCAGAATTTCACGCTGGCGGTGAAACATCCAGCGGCGTTCTCGGCGCTGCTCGAAACTTTATCTCCACGTTTTGAATGTTACGCGATCATCCGAAATCCGCTGGCGACGCTCGCTTCCTGGAACAGTCTCGACCGGTTTCCGCTCAAAGACGGTCATTCGCCAATCGGCGAGAAGCTCGATGTCGATCTTGCGCGCGATCTGGCCAACAAAACTGACGTGATCGAGCGGCAGATTCATATCCTGGAATGGTTTTACGATCGGTTTCGCCGGTTCCTGCCAGAAGGCGCGCTCATTAATTACGAAGACTTGATCGCCTCACGCGGCCGTGAGCTCGCGAAATTTTTTCCGGCCGCGGCAGATCTGAATGAAAATCTGAGTTCGAAGAATGTGAGTCAGTATTACGATCGCGCGTTAATGGCGGATTTGGGCGATCGATTGCTCCGACGCGAAGGAGCGATCTGGAATTTTTACCGCAAGCGTGACGTCGAGAATTTGCTGCGCGATCTTAGCTCGAGCTCGGTCGGCCGCTAAGAGCCTTCGACAACGATCATGTTCGTTTTTGCGGTGCGATGGCGCATTTTGCGGGGCTCGCGATATTCCTCGCAATTGAGCCACTCTTTGGCGCGCTCCATGGATTCGAATTGAAGCACGACAATGCGTTTCGGGTCCCAATCGCCTTCGAGCACTTCGGCCTTGCCGCCGCGGACGATGTATTTGCCGCCATATTTCTCAACTGTCGCGCCAGCGAGCTTTTTGTATTCTTCGTAGCCGACTGGATCGACAACTTCGATTTCGACAATCACGTACGCGCTCATCTCAGAAAGTTAGACAAAATTTACAGGATTATCGCGCTTGTTTCAGAAGAAACATCAGGAGAGCAGGAACTTAGGAAAGAAGAATCAGATTTTCTAGACAGAATTTACAAAATGATCGGAATTTTTCCGGCCAGATAAAGAAGCATTCTGTTCATTCTGTCTTAAAAAACTTCTAGGGGCCGTTGCCGCCGTTGTGGTCTTTGGCCGCTAACTCAGGAACTTTTTTACGACGACGCAAACGGAGCCAGTTGTTCCAAGTCTTGCGGAGGCTGTCACGCGGAGTGAGATATCTTTGGTTGAGCTCGTTGCTTTTGAGGATCTGGGCGAGAATCCCCTTCACTGAAAAATCGTTCGTATTCAAAATGGTGTAAGCGGTGCCGACGGCCGCGGCGTGATGCGCGTCGCTGGCGGCGACCATGGGGAGATTCCGGATCTGTGCGTACTTGAATGCGTAGCGATTATAGCGACGCAGGGTGGTCGCAGCGTTAAAAACTTCGATCGCGTCAATCGGAAGCGTCTGTAGAACTGAAAACCGGATTCCGGCCCGAAAAAGATCGTAGGGATGCGGAGGAATGGCGAGACCGCCGCGTTGATGAATAATTTCGCAAACTTCGCGCGCCGGTCTTCCTTTCAAGTAAGGCAGCTCCGCGCCGATGCAAAGAAGGTGACCATCGGCAGTAGTCACTTCGACGCCGGGCAAAACGAGAAAGCCGTCGACCGGCTGGCCGTCGAGACGTATTAAACCTTTTTCGAGCATGTAGGTCACCGCGTCACAGGTGTTGTGGTCGGTCACGGCGATGCCGTGCAAACCTTTCGCGCGCGCGGCGGCGATCAGATCCTCCGGACTGGAAACGCCGTCGCCGGAAAAAAACGAATGGGTGTGAAGATCGAAATTGAAGGGCATTAGTGGGGTTGGATGGTCGATCCTACATTCTTGCGGGTGGAAAATTAAACGAGCTCTTCGGCGAGCACATCGGGCTCGGATGCGCCTTCTAAAGTGACGTCGCGCGGTTGATTAAATTGCAAATCGTAAAGGCGACGGTAGTAACCCGATTTTTCGAGAAGCTCGGCATGGGTGCCGATTTCTTTGATGTTCCCGCTATCGAGCACGACGATTTGGTCAGCCGACAAAATCGTGGAGAGTCGGTGCGCAATTGCAATCACGGTCCGTCCGGCGGCGAGTTTCTCGAGCGCTTTCTGAATTTGTTTCTCAGATTCGGTGTCGAGCGATGAAGTCGCTTCATCCAGAAGCAGGATAGGCGCGTTTTTGAGAAGAGCGCGGGCAATGGCGAGGCGTTGTTGCTGCCCGCCGGAGATGAGGCAGCCCTTATCCCCGATGATGGTGTCGTAACCATCGGGCTGAGCTAAAATAAATTCGTGGGCAAACGCCGTCCGCGCAGCTGCGTAAACTTCCTCGGCAGTCGCATCGAGCCGTCCGAACTGGATGTTCTTGAAAATCGTGTCGTGAAATAAAAACGTTTCCTGGGTGACGAGGCCGATCTGCTCGCGCAAGGATTTTTGTGTCAGCGCGCGCAAATTCTGGCCGTCAATTTTCACTGCGCCGGACGTTGGATCGTAGAGGCGCAGAATGAGCGACAAAATAGTGCTCTTACCTGCGCCGCTCGCGCCAACGAGTGCATAAGTTTTACCGGGCTCGATGTGCAGATTGATATCGCGCACCGCGTCGGTGACACCAGTCGAGTAGCGGAAGGTTACGTCTTCAAAGTCGATCCGGCCCTGGGAAGAAACCAATTCAACTGCATTTGGCGCGTCTTGCACCGCCGGTACCGAGTCTAAGATGGAAAAGATTTGGGTGGTCGCACCGAGCGATCGCTGCATTACGATGTGAAGTTTACTCAGCGTTTTGATCGGCTCATAAATAATGAAGATGCCGGAGATCAGTCCGAAGAAGCGGCCGGCGGTGAGGTTGGTCGCGTAAACATATAGAAGCGCGAGCCCGACGCCGATCGAGGCGATGATTTCGACGAGCGGTCCGACGGCTTCGGTGGCTTTTACCGTGCGCATCGTATGAGAGAACGATTGTTGCGCGCCGCGCCGGAATATTTTTTCCTGCTGCTCTTCGCGCGCGAACGACTTGATAACTCGAATCCCGGCGAAACTCTCCTGCATTGTTACCGACATTAGTACGCCGCCCGTTTGCTCACGTTGCACCGCCGCGCGTGCGCGTCGACCGAAGATGCGGATCGGTACAATGCAAATCGGAAAGAGGACGAGACTCACCAACGTAAACTTCCAATCCATCAGGAGAAGCACGACCACGGCGCCGACGATGGTAATGGGTTGTTTGAACACGTCGCTGCTCACACTCGCCAGCGCTTGCTGCATGTTGCGCGTGTCGTTGGCGATGCGCGACATGAGAAAGCCGCTTTGCATCCGATTAAAGAAATCCATCGAGTGGCGAATTACCTTGGCAAAGAGCTGATTGCGAACATCATTCACCACCTTGTTGCTCACCCAGTTCATGTAATAAACGTTGCCGTAGGAGCAGAGACTCCGGACCGCCATCACCAGCGGAATGGCGAGACAAATCCAAACGATCGAATCGATCTTTGGGCCGACGTTCAATATTTCGTGATGCGCGAGCACCGCTTTAGGATTTGGCGCCGCGCCGTGGAAAACAAAATTCGAAACCTGGAACACCGTCAGCGGCAGCAGCGAGTTCACCAGACCGTAGGCGACGCCAAATGCGAGCCCGATCGCAAAGCGCCATTTGTAGGGACCGGCGTAGCTGTAGAGCCGCCGATACGGCTTCCATGCCGTCCGCATGGTTTCCCAGAACGAGAGTTTTACTTTGGCGCCTTCTGCCTTGCTCATAACCGTGGCGACGTTGCCGGAGCCGACAACAGCGTCTCCATAGCATCGATCACCGCCTGCGTCGAGATTTGGTTCATCGGCAACCGCAGCTGCTTGGGCACGAATTCGGTAAAGGGCGATGTCGATGTTCCCTGTAAAATCAACGCCGGACTTGCGCGCGGACGCCAGTGGAACGGATTGGTCGGGCCAAAGAGGATCACTTGCGGTGTGCGCGATGCCGACGCCAGATGCATCGGTGCGGAATCCACGGTGATCAATAAGCGCGCTTTACCGACCAACGCCGCGAGTGTGAGCAAGTCGGTTTTGCTGGAAAGATCGACAATCCGGCGCTGCATTTTTGATTTGATGTCGCTGATATGGGTTTGTTCAAGCGGCCAGGATCCGCCAGTCAACACAAGATCGACATCGTGGTCGTCGGCGGCGTGGTTCATCACATCAGCCCATCGCTGCGCATTCCAAAATTTCTCCGGGCGCGCCGAGCCGGGATGAAAAACGATGAAGTCTCTTCTGATATTGTGCGCGCTTAACAATTCGTCGGCGGTTTCGCGCGCTCTTTTGGGCAATTCCAAGCGGACTGCGCGCGAAACGTCGGAAATTCCAAGTGGTTCGAGCAGCGCGAGGTGATAATCGATCATGTGCATGTCTCGCATCCGGTGCTCGACAAATTCGTTGTAGAAACGTGTTCGAAATCTCGAACGGACTTTGATTCGAAACGAGACGATCCGCTTTTTCGCGCGCGAGAGAAGCACCAGCAGCGCGGAACGATCGTTCCGTGTGAAATCGACGCAGTAATTGAACTTGCCCCGCGCGATCGCGGCAATCGTCCCAAGTCCGGCGAAACCGCGAGGCATAACCAAAAGCTTGTTAACGCCAGTAATCGCAGGCGCGAGCGCTTTGCCCTCCGATGAAATGACGAGCGTTAAATGCGCGTCAGGGGACTTCTCGCGCACTGCCGCGATCGCCGGCGTCGTCAGAATCAGATCGCCGATGCGTTTGAGCTGAATCAGCAGGATATTCATGACTGTAGCGGCGCGGAGTTTCCAACCCTCACCATAGCCTCTCCCGTTCAAAGGGAGAGGCAGAAGTATCAGTCCTCGACGCAAATTCTAGCGCGTCTTCGTTCCGTCGTGTTTTTTAATCCGCCTCTCCCCTCGGCGACAGCGGCTTGAGGTGAGGGGTTAACTAAGTCACGAGCGATCAGATAAGTCATTGCATCATCTGAATTGCTCTTTCGTACGCGCCTAACAAACGCATCCGATAATGGTCCCAGGTAAAATTTTCCACGACGCGCTGTCGTGCAGCGGTGCTCATGCTCGCAACAATCTCAGGATGACGATACAAATGCTCAATGCCCGCTGCGGTTGCATCGACATCTCCCGGCTGAACGATGATTCCTTCCAAGCCGTCGCGCACCACGTCGCCCGCTTCGCGGGTCGTGATTATCGGCAAGCCGGACGCGGCAGCTTCGTAAATCGTTTTGGCGCTGCCCTCGAGCCGCGATGGGAAAACGTAAACGGAACCTTGCTTGAGATAATTCTCGAGGTCGCGCTTAAAACCGAGAACGCGAACATTCTTGCGCCCGAATTCTTTCAAATGCGGCTTCGCTTCATCATGAACGCTGCCGAGCAACCAGAGCTCGGCGTCGCGCAGATTCAGGCGATGCCAGGCTTCGAGCAGGTGATGAATCCCTTTTCGCTCGATCAGCGCGCC